>JAABUO010000043.1_pt1 | contig 363172 bp, 337 predicted proteins | sample 5559291 | NCBI WGS metagenome assembly JAABUO01 (sample SAMN10711878, study PRJNA513372) | rock metagenome | isolation source: Antarctica rocks | place: Antarctica: Victoria Land, Finger Mt sud | reverse complement strand
TTACTGATCATTATTCAATGTTTTAAACATTGAAGATTCGAGCTTAAATGCATTGAGTTACTCATTCAGATGTTCATTGATCATCAGACTTTGAAGACTTTCATGAAAAACAAACAGTTAACTCGACATCAAGTCAATTATCTAGACATTCTATTCGAGTTTAACTTTCAGATCATTTTTCAATCAGACAAAATGAACACTAAAGTCAATGTTCTAATCAGAATGTCTTTGATCGACGTCTCTGAATCAACTCAGCGTACTGAAGATCGCTATCAAATCATTCTGACACTCGATAGAGTAAATATTCTAGCGATCGAATCTGAAGTTGATCTCTATCAGCGAGTAAAAGATGTCAACAGAACGAATGAGCTTTGCAATGAGTATAAACAAGCTATAAGCGAAAACAAGCTCAAGCTATATAGCACTGAATTGAAGCACTGCGAGATCGTTGACGACGTTCTGTTCAGAAAAGACCTACTGTGAGTTTCTGAGAATATGCATACGAAATTGCTAAAGAAAATTTATGATCAGTCTTTCATCTCTCATTCTGACAATCGAAGAACTATCGATCTAGTTCAACGTTTCTACTATTGATCAGATCATCAAGTAATGATTAGACGTTACATTCGAAACTGTCATGTCTGTCAATGAAGCAAGACATCTAGAAATAGCATCAATGAACTTCTTCATTCTCTTTCAATTTCACAGAAACGCTGAAAGAATATAACTATGAACTTCATCACTGAGCTATTTCTATCAGAAGATTATAACGTCATTTGCACAATCATATGCTAACTTATCAAGAAACGTCACTATGTTCTCTGTCATTGAAAAGATTATGACATCTCAGTCGAAGAAACGGTTTGAATCATGCTATGAAACGTCTATCAACTTCATGATCTATCTAGTTCTATTGTTTCGAACAGAGACTTTCAATTCATATCAATCATGTGACAAAGTCTTTGCAAGCGACTAAAGATCACAGCTAGTCTATCAACAGCTTATCATTCTGAGATCAATGATTAATTGAAATGAGCTAATCAAGATGTTGAACGCGAACTAAGAATCTACTACAATTACATGCAGAACGACTGAGCAAAATGACTATCAATGATAGAATTCAGCGAGAATTTCAATATCTTCTCGATCATCTCAATGACTTTGTTCTACTTCAATAAGAGTTTTCACTCACGAATGAGTTTCGATTCAGATACGACTGACTACAAAACAACTCATGAACGTCTTGAAGCTAGAAAAGCAAACGATATTATCATTCAAATAAAAGAGCTTCTTATCTTTGATCATCAGCAATTGAAAAAGACGAAGCAGATCATCAAAGCTCAGATCAATAAACATAGACGAGACATCATCTATAAAGTAGGCGACTGAATTTGATTATTCTCTAGAAACATAAAGACAACTAGATCATGTAAGAATTTGAAAGATAAACAGCTAGAACTCTATCAAATCACTGTCAAAGTTGAGATCTTCTATCATCTTCATCTATTGATAAGCATGAAGCAGCTGCATTCAATGTTTAGTTTGAAGCTATTACGTTCTTATTTCAACGATCTCTTATCAGAACAGCATTCAGAATTATTTAGATTTCTCACTATTGAAGACGATGAGCATTGAAAGATAGATGACATTCTGAACTTTAAATGATATCGAGATCGAATACAATATAAGATCAAATGAACGAGACTAGATCGAGACGATGAATGATACTATGTCGATAAAGAAGAATTCGAGAGCTCGAAAGAAGTTCTAGTCGAATTTCATAAGCTCTATTCAGACAAGTCACACTAAATTGAAAAACAGTGAAAATTTTTGCGTTTCATTTGTTCTATTCATGCGAACATGAATTTTCAAAGAGAGAGATAATGTTACGAATGTGTCAAAGATTAAACTCTAATCAATTCACAGTGAACGCTAGCGAGTTCACTGCGTATTGATTAGAGCTAGTCAACGATTTAGTTGAGAGCTGACCTAGATCTGATTCAGATTTGACTCAGATATGACTCAGCATTTTTTCTCTTTTCTAGCATCTTCTAATCAGCTTCTATTGTTTTCTAGACAAACACACTTCTTTGTGTTACGAGTAATTAACAGATGTCTATGATAAACACATTTCTTTGTGTCATGAACATCTTTCAAATCAACATCTTTCTTGTGTTTCAACACGTTCTTCTTGATACTAGCGTCGATCTGAGTAACTACTATATAGAGCATGTTTTTCTTGCTTTTTGTATCTTCTTTCTTCTGTATTCTTAAAGTCTTAGTTATAGCTATCTCTATAGATCAAACATTCTAGTCATGCACGCACTCTGATTAGTTTCTAGACATGATCTCAACAATCTCTTAGCTCGATTAGCATCTTGATGATCTTGTCTGACTGATTGATAGCTCATTGACAAAGTTGTTGACTTGTGTTGATGTTTCATGAAATAGCGACATTCTGAGATCTCGCTGAAGCGTTGAAAGAAATAAGAAAAACTCGTCTACTAACAGTGCTTCTAAGCAGATGAGCTGTTCATGACTCAACTGATTCAGAGTCGCGTGTCATTGTGAGAAAGATAAAGATAGATAGATAGATTTGATTGTGATAAGATTGAGTAAATTTGAATGTGTGTTTTGATGAAAGTAATTCGAAGAATTTCTTGCGAATTTTCTGAATAAACGAAGTAGATTATTTCGTATCGTCTACACGTCAATATCAGAGTAGTTGATTGAGCATTTATCTAATGTTAGAGATCGACATAGAGCGAGTCATATGAGTGTCATTTAACTAATAGATAAATGCTAAGAAAGAAAAGTATCTACAGAAAAGAACTCAATTCTTTATATGTATGTTTCTCAGCTCTGTGCTAGGCTCGAAAAAATTGACGTCTTACACATATGATGCAAAGTTTCAATGACATCACTACTAGCTTGAATGCTCACTAGACTCAATTAGAATGAAACTCAGGTCAGAACTAGAAAGAATAGATAAAGATTAAAATCATAACAGAATCAGATGAAAGAGAGAGAAAATAAAAGAGAAACAGACTCATAAAGTTCTTGCATTGAAAACAATTATAGTATAGAGCGCAGAAAGAAACGATTTTTGATGCGAAAAGAGTGCTGCGTTAGCGCAGCGCTCGCTACAGTATATAAAATCTTGCATAGATTTATAATGAGTGTTAAATCGAGTAAGAATTAAAAAAAATACAATTATGTTTTCTTGATTAAAGTTTAGAATTAAGAATTGAGACAACGTAATCTGTTTCTGCAATTGCACAGTGAAAATAATCTTTCTGCAATCATTCTAATGACTGCTCTTGATTATGATTCTTCAGAACATCTTATTGAAGATTAATATCAATATCTTCTTTCACTTCATTTAAATCAGATTGTTTTTTTCTGAATGCAATTGTTCATCTATGATCATTCAAAATCTCTGATAATCAAGATGAATGAGTCAGCTGAGCTTTTCAACACTCTGTCTTGCAATCTCTTCTGTATGAAACATTGTTCATTACTTGTGAGCTTAAATTTTCAAGATCAGCAGCTTGAAGAGAATGAGTAACTGCGAATCAAAGAATCTCATCATCATCATGCTTAAGACTACAACAGAAGCTTCTCTTTTTGCAATTGATGAAAACAATTAAATGTTCATCGACTCACTTTTTACACGCTTGAGTGCATTGAAGACATGCAGACTCATGACTCTGAGCATCATTATTCATCATTGCTTTGATATTTGTCATTCAATCTGATCTGTGATGATTTTTCTAAAAATTGTAACTAGTTTGATCTTTAAGATCTTGAATGTAAACTTTATTTTCAAATTCAACAGCTGTGCTTTTATCATCTTCATTTGAATCTCATCTTGAACAATATCAAACTGAGCTTTCATTCATTCAAATTCTTGCTGATAAATCTTGATGATCACATTAATTGAAGAATTATCATATCAATGCTTTGATGATTATGTTGAAGATTCAACTAAGATTGAAGATATCTTGATATGAATTAACTTATTGCACTTAAATGAAACTTTTCTACTGAGATTTACTTTCATCTTTAATGATATTAATTACTTAATGTTTGAAAAAAGCTGATGAGACTAGATTTGATAATATGATGAAATCTCTAGACACTGAGTGCTATACAATGTTTTAACGAAAGATATAATATGTGAACTGATGATGTTATAAAGAAGTTGCAAGAAGTGAGTGAGTAAAGAAGTTGCAAGATATGAGTGAGATCAATCAACAATTTTGAAGTTAGAATTATGATGATTAAATTTGCTCTGCATACAATATGTCAAGCTACAAAACATGAAAACAACAATATTTAATATTATTTCTTTACTATGAGTATCTATCTGTTCTTCATCATTCAGTTTGTCTGTTCATCACGAGTTATTGAATGTAGTGAGTATGAGAGTGCAAGACAGAAGTGACTAATCTTCAAACTATATTATACATCTAGTCTGCATAAAGAAGTGAGCAAAATATACAAAATGAGATAGAAAAGCTGAAGAGATTAAAGAATGAGTGAGATCATGCTTTTAAATAATTTTATATGATCTCTTTTAATTCTAGTGAAGATTATGATATCATTAAACTAGCATGTATTCTATTTGTTGCATCTCAATGTATCACATTTTCATATTTTACAGATTCTCATGAAACATTCAACTTGCGTCTTTGCTTGATAAGAAAGTGCATGCAATTGCATAACTGATCATTGAAGAACTTTCTGTACTTTTTTTAGTTTTAATAAAGATTATGATATTGTTAAACTAGTAAATATTCTATTCGTCATATTATTAAACTAGCATGTATTTTATTTATTGCATTTTGACGTGTCACATTTTCAAAATTTACTGTTTATCATGAAGTATTCAACTTACACTGTCTTTATTTAAGAATGAGATGTTTATCATTTTAAAACAAATTGTTAAACTTTTTTAATGATCAGCGATGAAACTCATTTGTACGCGATGCTGACTACGAATTTACTGTCTAGCTATAGTAGAGTTTAGAGATTATTAAAAGTTTGAATGACATTGAGATGCTGCGTGATGATGAAGCGTTGTGCATTGATCACATGCAGAGTTTTCGCGATCACACAGACTTTGATAATTTCAATGTGCATGTTACAAGCAATTTGCATGCAGATGAGAAAATCAAATAAAACGTAAAACTACAAGAAAAATCGCTTATGAAAATCATTCGATTCAGTATCTTATCATCGTGATGATGAGAATTGAGATAGAACATTCTTGCGTTTGATCTGTTAAGAGTGATTAGCAGAAAGAACTTGAATCACGAACATTCTTTAAATTTACATGCTAACTACGTATAGATTTTGTTAAGACTGCGTGTCTGTTACTACAACACAAGCAACTCATGAGACTCATTAAGTTCAACATAAGCAAACTCAAGAATCTCATTAATATTGTTTAACAAACGTTCAGACACAGACATTTTATATGAGAATGATACATTGATGAAAAGACTTCATTAAGAGAAGAGAAACATAAGCGAGTTAGTAAAGAATGATCAAACTACGCTGTCTGATTAAAAGTATAACATATGAACATTTTTGCAAAATACAATCAATTTGCATGAGAAAGATCTTTACAAATAATGCAAAACAGATGAGTTGCACACTTTTGAGCGAAGTGAGCGTCTGCAAGACGTGATATACAATGATGATGACTGTCAATCTTAAGAATCTCACTTCTTCATTAAGTTTTGACTCTTGAATGTTTTGATGATAAAGTCAATCTCTAGTCAAAAACATCATCTGTATAGTTTGAAAGAACAATAGCAATGTCAATGTGATTAAAGAAGAAATTGACTGCAATATGCATGCATATTGCAGATAAAACGTCTACAACTCATGCTTAAGAAGTAAACTATCAAAATCTGAGCAGTGAAAGATTTCGTTCATCTTGAACTGTGAATCTGTCACAAGAAATTCTCTTTGAGTAATTTCTTGAGTCTAAGAGAAAAATCAGCATAGAAATCATGCTTTATGTATGTTGCATGCAATGTATACAACATATTTTCAATAAACGTTTATCATGCAACATCAACAAAAACTCTACAGATAGAAATAAACACAGCGTCAATAGATATTCATCTACGAAAGCTGATACAAAAGTCGATAATGAACATGAACTTTTGAAAATCAGATGAAGTTATTGAAATAATGATGCATTGAATTTGCAACGACTTGATACTCAAAAGAAATTGAAAATCAAAGCTGTGTAAGACATCTCTGCAGCTGAAGTAAAAGTGAATGAAAGAAACACTTGAATAAATAAAGATGAAGTGAAGTCATTTCTACATGATGATCTTCTGATCAGAGTCATCAAAGATAGTTATAGTTGAAAACAAGAAAATGTCAATAAATCAACATTGTTTCAACACATTCACGTTGAAGCAAAGAGTTTACTTGAATGATAGCAACAGTAGAAAGAATGTTATGATGATTGTAATGAGAATTAACTGAGAGCTAAATAAGAGACTAAGAAAATCGACTTTAGTCATCACTCATCATAAAGAATTGAAAGAATTGATTGTAAGAATGAAACATCTTGCAGACATAGTGACAGAAAATCGAAAGTGTCATGAAAAAATATACAAAGTATACAATGATAATCAGACATCTTTGAAAACAGTAAAAGCTATGATATCAACAAAAAATCAAACATGTCTGCAATGAGTTCAGATTGCACATGAGAGCATTCAATTTTAAGAAGTCATGCTGAAGTTACATTAAATGATGAAACATGCAAAAGTACTTGAAAATGAAGCAATGAACAAAATGATTGATGATGTACATGAGTTGTCTCTATTGCTGATTAAGCATCAATGCACTAAAATGATGACAAGATTGATACTCATACAGAAACAAATCAAATAAACATGAAGAATAGTTTGAAAAGAAAGATTCAATGCAACTCATTTTTGATATTTGACATCAAAGATGACACATCGACATCTGCAACTGCACAAGAATCATGCAAAGTTTCACAGTGCATTATTGATGCAGCTACACATAAGAAAAATTGACTTCAATTAATTTCTATATGAAAGACGAGTACTTGATGTTGTTATGATAACATGCAAGTGCAACAAAGATTCAATGTTGATCAAGCACATTTTATTAACATGTTTCAGATGAAAGATAGAATGAAAAGTAATGCAATGAAAAATAAACATCATGAACTTAAGAAAGCTCTTAGAAATCATGAGCGCAGCAATGATGATCATTCAAATGATACTTTCAATGAGTATACTGAATCAATTTCAAGCTGTGATGTCATTAAAGAATTAGATGAAAGAGAGAGAAAATAGAAAAGAAACAAATTCATAAAGTTCTTGCATTGAAAACAATTATAGTATAAAGCGCAGAAAGAAGCGATTTTTGATGCGAAAAGAGCGTTGCACTAGTGCAACGCTCACTACAGTATATAGAATTTTGCATAAATTCATAATGAGTGTTGAATCAAGTAAGAATTAAAAAAAAACATTTTTAATGCTGACATACAACAGACTGCTACTATAAATATGTGATCAAGAATTCTGTTTTTATTCTATTTTAATACATGTTATAATAACATTAATTTAACACATTCTGTTCAAGAAATAAAATAAATCAACTTATAATTTCTCTTGAATCTTACATTGCAACATTGCTATAATTTCTTCAAAGATTTAAAATTTTTATTTTTATTTTTAATTCTTACTTAATTCAACACTCATTATGAGTTTATGCAAGATTTTATATACTGTAGTGAGCGTTGCGCTAGCGTAACACTCTTTTCGCATCAAAAATCGCTTCTTTCTGCGCTTTATACTATAACTGTTTTCAATGCAAGAACTTTATAAATTTATTTCTTCTTTATTCTCTCTTTCTTTTATTTGATTCTTTAATGATGTCACAGCTTGAAATTGATTCAGTATGCTCATTGAGAAGATCATTCAAATAATCATCATTGCTGCGCTCATGATTTCTAAAAGCTTTCTCAAGTTTGTGATATTCTCTTCTCATTGCATTGCTTTTTATTTTACTTTTCATTTGAAACATGTTAATAAAATGTGCTTGATCAACATTCAATCTTTGTTGCACTTGCATATTGTTGTAGTAATATCAAGTACTCATATCTCATGTAGAAATTGATTGAAGTCAATTTTTCTTATGCATAGCTGCATCAATAATGCATTGTAAGACTTTGCATGACTTTTGTGCAGTTGCAAATGTTGATGTATCATCTTTGATGTTAAATATTGAAAATGAGTTATATTGAATCTTTCTTTTCAAACTATTCTTCATGTTTATCTGATCTATTTCTGTATGAGTATCAGTCTCATCATCACTTCAATGCATTAATGCTCAGTCAGTAATAGAAACAAATCATGTGTGTTATTAATCATCTTGTTCATTACTTTATTTTCAAGTACTTCTGCATGTTTCATCACTTAATGTAACTTCAGTGTGACTTCTTAAAATTAAATGTTTTCATGCATAATCTGAACTCATTGCAGACGTGTCTGATCTTTTGTTGATATCATAACTTTCACTGTTTTCAGAAAAGTCTGACTATCACTGTATACTTTGTATATTTTTTCATGACATTCTCAATTCTTTGTTACTACGTCTGCAAGATGTTTTACTCTTGCGATCAATTCTTTCAATTCTTCATGATGAGTGATGATTAAAGTCAATTCTTTCAATCTTTTATTTAACTCTCAGTTAATTCTCATTGCAATCATCATAACATTCTCTCTACTGTTGCTATCATTTGAGTAAACTCTTTGCTTTAATGCAAATGTGTTGAAACAATGTTGATTTATTGACATTTTCTTGTTTACAACTATAACTATTCTTAATGACTTTGATCAGAAAGTCATCATGTAAAGATGATTTCACTTCATTTTCATTTATTCAAGTATTTCTTTCATTCACTTTTGCTTCAGCTGCAAAGATATCTTGCACAACTTTGATTTTCAATTTCTTTTGAGTATCAAGTCGTTGCAAATTTGACGCATCATCATCTCAATAACTTCATCTGATTTTCAAAAGTTCATGTTCATTATTGACTTTTGTATCAGCTTTTATAAATGAATATCTATCAACGCTGTATTTGTTTCTATCTGTAGAGTCTCTGTTGATGTTGCATGATAAACATTAATGATTTGTCACAATGCTCTTTCTTGTACTGATCTTAGCTTGATGTTCAGATCTTTTCAATGATTCTTCATTCTTTGTGACATGTATTCTATAATGACTTCGTGATTAAGCAGAGAGTGTTATGAGTCTGCATAGAGCAAATCATATAAGTGTATTCTAACTAGAAGTTCAAAGCTGAAGTAGAAAGAAGATGCAACACGACATGAGTTTTACTCATGAAGTCACGCTAGATTGCTAGCGTGTCAACAACAGCTCTACTCACAGCTTTATACTAGTTTATGTTAGACTAATCAGACTAATCAGAAGTAACAAAGATGCATGCTTGCAACATTATTTTCTCTCTTCATTTAACAATGTTCTCATTACTGCAATTTGATTGATTGATTCTTGTTGAGTTGATTTCTAACTTGACTTATTCAAATACTTCTGATGAAAGTTATTTACAATCTTCAAGCAGTCTTCAAACTCATTTTCATTAACATTGTATCAATGTAGATCGACGTCATAGTCTTTTCAATTGACACGATATTGCAGTCATCTTCTGTAGTGTCTGAAGTTCAATATGTTCTTCACTTTTCATTCATTTTCATCATTTATCACTATAAAATCAGACGACTCATTTCATTGTTCTTTCAAAGAATCTTTTGAATTTAGTCGTAGTAAATTCAAGATGAACTCTGAATGAATCTTCATTATCGATGACAGTTTCAGTCGATATGCATGTTCGATCTCAGTCAGAATCTTGAAAGATTCTAGCATCTTATCGTTCAGCTTCTTTAATGATCTTGCAATCATAATGTTTCTAGAAATCAGAAACATCATGTCATTTATCTTGTAAATCATTTTCTTTTGATGCTTATCAATCTGTTTCTTCATTGTGACTCTGACTCTTGCTAATGTCTGCTTGATCAACGCTAATGATCATTTCATGTGTTTGAATATATTCTTTGCTTTGCTCACTTGAATTTCAGCTCGAGTGATCTCATATTCAGTTAAATTCAAATCGAAGCTCATATGAAAGTGAAAGCTCTTATTCAGAAAGAACGCTGATTGTTTAATTGATGATGAAATAGCATTGTTATCAACAAATTCAGTCATAAATAGTCAGATGAATCAGTCATCTTGCATGTATGAGCAGTAACTTTGTAGATATCGTTCTACATTCTGATTCGCTATTTTCGTTTGATCATCAATCTGTGAGTGATAGTTGATGAATAGTTTCAACTTAATGTTAAGTCTCAGACATAAAGACTTTCAAACAATCGATATGAATTGTGAATCTTTATCAAACACTATTAATCTTGATAGCTCATGAGTTCTGAAGATTCATATCAGCAGCAGCTTGACTGTTTGTTCAGCGAAAGTTTCTTCGTCATCTGATCAACAGAATATATAGTGACGTTCTTTAGACAATCGATCTATCACTGTCAGAATCGCGTTGCTTTCATCACTTTTCAATAAATTGATAATGAAATTCAATAATATATCTTGTCATTGTTGTTCAGATATAAGCAATAACTTCAATAGTTCATTGATTCAATCTCTTGATGCTTTTGACCTACGACAAACGTAACAGTTTCGAATGTAGCGTTTGATTGTCGTTCTCATCTTCGATCAGCAATATGATTGTCTTAATAAGTCTAACGTTCAATTCATGTCAGAATGATCATTGATCGAAAGATCATGTGCTTCTCTTATCAATTAAGTGATCATTGACTGAGAAATTCACAGTCTATCATTCTTTCAGAGTACTTCGTTCAGTACTTTGCAATTGTTTAGACTCATATCTTGACAAGTTCTTCTGTTCTGTTCTATGACTGTTTGAATATCAATACATTGTTGATTCATTCAATTTCCGACTATAATTCAATTCTGAATAGAAATCATCTCTTCAATCAAATCTTCATTAGCTTTTGATTTCTGTTTCAAATCTGAGTCAAATATGAGCAAGATTTGAGTCAGATCTTGATCATCTTTTATTGATTGCAGTTCAAATGTGCTTGCTGATAATAGCATCTGATGCTGATATAGCTTTTAATCATCATTTGATTCAATTGACTTGACGTTTGACATTCTGATCAGTGCGTCTGCTTTCAGATTCTGCTTTTCTGACTGATATATGATCTTGAAGTTATATTTGAATAACTTCTCAGCTCATCTAGTCTGCCGTCTGATCAGTTTCTTGATAATCATAAAGTACTTCAAATTCAGATGATTGATGAAGATCTTGATTGAAATATTAGTACATTTCAATTCAAAGCATCAGTGCTTCAAGCATCAAATAATAGTCAAAAGCTCTTTGTTGTAAATCTCGTAGTTGTATTTTGCAGAAATCATGTTTTTGCTATAGAAGATCATTGAATGTAGAATGTCTTCATCGTCATACTGAGACAATACTTCGTCGTTGACATAGTTTGAAAAGTTCATTTTCAGAATAACTTCTCTGATTGAATTGAAATGCTTCAGAACGAGAGCTGTCATCATCTGTTGCTTCAGTTTCTCAAAGATCGTCTGACAGATCTCTGTTCATTCAAATAAATGATTTTTTTGAATCAGCTTTATCATAGATTGAGCAATCTTCGAGAAGTTCTTTATGAATCGTCGATAGAAATTGCAGAAGTCAATGAAAATCTGTACATAAGTCAACGATTGAGACACTTCTCAGCTTCGAATCACATCTACTTTTCAAGAATTCATTCGTAGATCATTGATGAATATCAGTAGTTTTAGAAATGAGATCTTCTGAATCTCAAATTCGCACTTGTCAATGTATATTTGCAGATCGACTTTATGAAGCTTGTTTAACATCTCTTTCACATGAGTTCTATGTTTCTTCAAGATCTTACTGTAGATAAGAATGTCATTTCGATAGATTTGACAGAGTTTATGCAGATAGTTGAACAACATGTCGTTGATTTAGTGCTGAAAGAATGTCAATTCATTGATTAATTTAAAGAGTATTACTTTATATTTGTAAACATTGAAGAAAGTGACGAATGTGATTACATTCTCACTTTCAATGCTCATGCAAAGCTTATTAAACGTGACGATAATGTTAAGTCGAGTTAGATATTTACTGTCTTGAATTCAAGCGAGTACTTCGTCTATCAAGAGTATTGAATAACGATTTCTTTTAATCAGAGCATTCAGTTTTTAATAATTCACGCAAAAGCGAAGACTATCATCTTTCTTTTCGATGAATAGTATTGACGAAGCGAATGAAGCTTTGCTGAGTGTAATAAACTTCTTCTTCAAGTTTTCTTCTAGATACTTCTTGATCTTCTGCAACTTGTGACTTGACATGAAGTACAATTGACTTTTAGAAGATTGACTCTCATCTTCTAATTCAATCTTATGATCATATAATCGATGCAAGAACAACTGAGTTGTCTTTTCTCTGTTCAAAATGTTCAAAAAGTCATGATAAACTATTAAAAGCTTCTTCTTCAGTTTCTTTAATGACATGACAAAGATCATTTTATTCAGTTTCGCTGAATCTTTGATCGAGCTAAGCATCTTGTTGATTTCACTAATGATCAATGTAAAGATCTTGACATTCTTCTTCTTCTTGACTAAAGTTCAATAAACAACGACTTTGATCATGATAATATTGATGAGCTCTTTCTTCTTCAATGACTGAATGAGTTCATGTTGATCGAAATCAACTTAAGTGCTTTGCTTTCGTATGAGAGTTGATTCAATGAATCGATTCACTGATTTTGAATTTGTAGTTCACTTTAAGATAATCGTTGACATAGACTTCAAGTTCTTTCGTTTCATTTTGCAGATCTCGCTTGATTTGAGTCAATGAAATGCTGATTGACTGCTTGCTTTTGAAACAATAAGTTTCAAAGTTCGAATATTTGATGAAGATATCAATCAATCATTTGCAGAATTTATCAAAATTTGATTTCTTTTCAATCAAAGATTGTCAATGATTATCTTGTGCTGATTTAAACAAGTTATTAATAGAGACATCATTTCATTCTTATATTCTTGTATAGTGACTGAGATATACAGAGCATGTGTAATAAATCTTTGATCAAGAGTTTTGTCATATAAACGAATTGACTTCAATTTGAACAGTGAAATTGACTGAATATCAAAGCATTCACATAGCTTTGAAATCAATGAATCATTTATGAACGTCATGTCAATGACTTTGATGTTTATCAGAATGAGAAATCGAAATATCTTTTCTAGATTACTCAAGATGATGTTCACAATAAACGATTTGAAATCAAACGAGTCATCAAGCATATTGATGAAGCAAGATATAAGCATGTCGCTCTCAATCACTACTTTGACGAAAGCAGATTGTTTTTCAAATTCGTTGCGATTTCATGCATCGAAGCTGACTTAAGACAGTCACATGCTCTATGTTCTGACTTCTTGCATTTGAAGCAAAGTTCTTTTTTAAACAACTTCTTTCTAGCAGAGTCAACGTTCGATATTCTGAGTTTCTTTCATGCAGAGATTGAAGCTGAGATTGCAGTAGTGATCATCATTAAGATGCTAGCGATAAAGTGAGCAACTTGAGTCGTTGATGTCTTGAGAGCTGATTGAGCATTCAATTTCATCAATCGAACGTTGACTTGCATGCAAATGTTGACGAATTCGTTCAAATTCATAGTTCATTTGTTAATCATGACTCGCTGAAGATTTGAGCTAATCTTATGCTGAAGATCATCTAGCAGAATTTCGTTATTGTATTCTAGTTTTGCACTAAGTCTCTGAAATTTCATTCAAAATTCATGAAAGAAAATCTTGTTTTAATACAGCTTTAAGAATTGTCGTTGAGTCGTGTGACATTAATTGAAATTGTTGTACATCTTATTTATGATCGACAGTATCTCTTCTGCTTCAAGAAATGAGTTCGTGATCGTGTTTCTCATTCTGAATACTATGTGTTTAATCATCGTTTCACTGACTCAACTTTTCACATATGCAAACTTTATTTCTTCAATAGAAAAATGATTCTTGTTCATTTTCAGCTTATTTCACATTCAAGACAATCAATTATTCACATTCTGTCTTGAATCTTCAAACAAAGATGAGTCAGATAGCTTGATTGACTTTGAGAATCGATCTTTTGAAATCAAAGTGCTTAGTCGACTTGATGTCACTTCTAGATGATGTATAATTATGCTCTTTTTCTTCATCTCTTTCTGTAAATGCATTTGAACAGCATTCAACGTTGTCTGTGTAGCTTTCAACTTGATGTTGATCTTGTTGACATCATTCAACATTTGAATCATGTCATTGTGAATCTTGATTTCAATGTCATGCTGTTGACATATGTACTTGATAAAGACAATAAGATCATCTGCTTCATGAATGTTTATTCAAGCATTCAATTCAGTGCTGATGCTGATCTTGATCATTTTGTGATCAAAAAACAACATGTTCATGTTCTTTTCTTCTGTATTCAATGACGCATTCGTGTCTTCTTCTTCTGATGCTGTTCAATTTTGTGATAGAAGTGATTTTCTTTTAGCATTTCAAAGTTCATAGCAAGCAATGCTCACTGATTCTGATTCTGTGCTTCTAGTCATTATGTGAGTAGAAAATTGCTGATTGAGATTCAACTGAAATTTCTGATTTCAGTTCTAAAACAATGCATTCATGTTCTTCTGTTCTTCTGTTCTGACGATGAGTTCAGTAAAAAGTTAATCTAAAGCAAAGTGTTCATGTTCTTTTGTTCTGTTCTAGAAATTTCTTGATTTCTAATGAGTCTTCTGAGCTCGATTTTCGAGTTTCGATTCTGATTTAAGTTTGAGTGATGTAGCTTGTTTTTATATCATCTACACGTTGATAGCAAGATTGATTAGCTTTGAACTAATGTTATGAGTCTGCATAAAGTGAATCATATGAATGTATTCTAACTAGAAGTTCAAAGCTGAAGTAGAAAGAAGATGCAACACGACGTGAGTTTTACTCATGAAGACACGCTAGATCGCTAGCGTGTCAACAACAGTTCTACTCACAGCTTTATACTAGTTTATGTTAAACTAATCAGACTAATCAGAAGTAACAGAGATGCATGCTCGTAACAGAAAGCGCGTCATCGCGAAGTATATTTGCTTTCTCATCGTCATTGATGAGTCTCAAGTAGACTCAATGATTGTCTGCATGATCTTTTGTTTAATCACTAGTTTTGCTTTGACATGATGCATGTGAGTTACTCATTTCAACTTGAAGTTCAGTTGAACTTTCAAAGCTCTGATATTTGATTTCAAGTCAATCTGATGTTTCATTAACTTTACATCAACGTTCATATTGAATCACTTAAAGATTTTTGTAAAGTGAATCAACTTATGCTTTGTCTTTAAAAACTTGATGTCGTGCGTTTTTGATCACTGTTCGCATCTATCATAAATCTTGCTAAGAACTCTGCAGTTACGTTTCATAAACTTCTCATATGTTAAGATATTGATGTCGTTTACAAAATCTGTGAAGCTTATTCTCAGTTTAATGTCATCACATGCTTTTAGCAAGTTCACGTTGTAGAACAGATATAATATTGATGATAGCAAAGAATCTTGTGATATATTAACGTTCACGCTGCATTTCATTGTCGTGTAATCATCAATTGTGATCATGATGCATCGATTTCTCAGAAAGTTCTTCACAAATTCAAGAAGCAGTCTGAGAACTTTTCTTTTTTTCATGTCATGCAAAAGTCTGTTATGTGCTACATTGTTGAATGCATTCTTCTCATTCAAATTCAGCAGTGAGATTACTCTTTTTCTTATGTCACTTCATACAGTATGTATCTTTTTTATAATCAGTTGCAAAGTTGTATCTATTGATCTGTATTTGCAAACTTTCATTTGAATATTTAATATCAAGTCACACGCTTCTACAACATTTTGCAAATGTTTGAATATGATAAATTTCAGTATCTTACTCAATGTGTTGAATTAGACTGATCGCGTCAAGTCGAGTACTTGAGTTCAAGTCGAGTACTCGACTTGAAAAGTGTTGAGTCGAGTTGAAATCTTTTTGAAAAAGTGTCGAGTCGAATTGAGAAGTTGAATTCAAGCACTTGAGTCGAGTTGAGAAGCTTGATTCGACAACTCGATTCGAAAACTCGACTCGACTCGACAAAATATTAGATAAATGTAAATAACTTGATTGAACAGTCTACATGATTCTTCTTCATGACTTTCTATCATGTTTTCTCGTCATGACTTTCTATCAAAGTCAAACGATCTTCATGTTTTCTCATCATGTTTCTTGTCATGTTTCTCTTCATGTTTCTCTTTATGTTTCTCGTCATGACTTTCTATCAAATCTCTCTATCAAACAGTCTTCATGATTTTTCGTCATGACTTTCTATCATGACTTTTCTTCATAACTTTCTATCAAAGTCAAACGATCTTCATGTTTTCTCATCATGTTTCTTGTCATGTTTCTCTTCATGTTTCTCTTTATGTTTTTCTTCATGTTTCTCTTTATGTTTCTCGTCATGACTTTCTATCAAATCTCTCTATCAAACAGTCTTCATGATTTTTCGTCATGACTTTCTATCATGACTTTTCTTCATGACTTTTCTTCATAGCTTTTCTTCATGACTTCTCTATCATGACTTTTCTATCATGACTTTTCTTCATGACTTTCTATCATATAGTCTTCATGTTTCTCGTCATGACTTCTATCAAAAAGATAATGCAAAAAGATAATGCAAAAGCAAAAAACCGGAAAAATTTCTATATTTAGCTCTCTTGACGTTAAGCTTGAATTCTTGACGAGTTGAGTTGAGTTGACTCAATTCTCAGTCGAGTCGAGTCGCGTCAGATTGAAAATATGAGCAACTTGACTTGAATTGAGTTGAAAATGTGAGCAACTCAACTTCAAATCGAGTCGAATTCAAAATGTCAACTCAAAACTCAACTTGATGATCAATCTATGTTGAATAACACAATTGATTTATATATTTTTGCATTAAAGTAGTTCTTCTTGTTTGACTTTCACATCACTATTGTGATCATGCTTTTGAACTGAGTTGACTGTATTCTCTTCTGCAGACATCTTTTAAAAAGAAAGCGTATTTATTCTGATGTATCATTAACGAGTCTGCGCATTATTTTATTTATATATTTTGTATGTCTTGAAGTTTTGTTGAGCATCATCTTGTAGATGACTTTCTTAATCTTATGATGTATTAGCAAAGCATCATTCTCAATCAAGAGTGAATATTCAAAGTCTTCTGTGTTCAGTATGAAAATCTCTGAAAATGATGAAAAGTGAGTCTGAAACATCATCTTCATCTTATTTTGCACTGTCATAGCAATGTTGAAGCACTCTGACTTGATCAGAGAGAAAATTGACGTTTAAGTCAGTGTGTCTGTAACTGCATTTCTTACTCATTTCGCAGTTTTGAACAGTTTTCTCAAGAATTTTTAAACATTTTGCATGATCTTTCAATATTCACTGCGTTTCTGTTTTCTGATGATCTTGCTTTTCTTGTCACATGCTTGAATGTACTCTGTTCAATCATTGATGATTTAACAACTTCTTCTCATTCATTGCATGCTTTTAACAATCTTTATACACTTCTTCGTTCATTCTGCTTTGATCATTTCATGTGATTTCGCTCAGAAAGTGAAAATCTCGATGATCTTCTTCAATGCATTCAGCAGTTGCTTAATGTACTCATTTATACATTGATGCTTCATTTCATGATTTGACAATGATTTCAACATTTGTTCTCTTAGAGTATTAATGAATTTCTCTTCATTCATTGTCTTTCAGTTGCAACGCGATTTTCGCGCTGATTCTTTGTAGACTCTGAAATTTATAATTGTCTGTATCAACAGATGATCTGAAAAGTTTTTCATTTCTTTGTTAATTTTACATCATATTAATTGATTCATAATGTTGTCTATCATGAAAATCAAATTTATTGTCATTTGAGATTTTTAATAATTTCTCGTAATTGTGTCTTAAAATAACGTCAGCAATGCATCAACATTTGTAATCATTTCAATTAAATCATTTGACAATAAATGCTGTCTTAAGTAGAATGATTTCTTTCATGTGAGATGATGCAGATTGAAATCTTCTACAAGAATGCATTCTCTCAACATGTATAATGTTTTTTTGATGTTTGAAAGACTTTCTTTTTCAAAAATGACTTCGTGATTTCTGAGTAATAAATTGTATGCTTCGTGAATGTATATAACTTTCTGAATCATCTGTGTATCATCTGTTAATGTTTGTAACATAATTGTGTTTACATCTTTGAAGTATCATGTTGAATGTTAAATGTTGCTGTCAATTCTCTTGTTTATGTAGAAACAGATTTTATTCTCATTATTCTTCAGCGTGAAATTGACAGTTACTGAGCAGTACATTCTGAAATTCTCATCAAATCATCAGAGTTCTTGAAGAATCAAAATGTCATAATTCTTTATCTTTTTCTCATGTAGTAATGTTATCATCATCTTTTCTCTGAACTTGTGAACGTTGTACTGTAGTATTTAAAACTTCTTTTGCTGAGACATTAAAGTTCACATTCAAAGCTGTTTGATGTTCTCTTAAGCATCTGCAATGTGCTTACTTCTCTTGTAAAATCTTCAAAAGAAAATGATATTGAAATTGATGTAATTGATGTTGATTTCAACTTATTTGTTTTTAACTTCTTGACTAGATGATTTAATATAGTGTTTTCGAATGTGATGATCATGCTAAGCAAATGACTTTCATTTGTTGAGTGTTTCTGTTTTCTCTTCAAGTCATTGTTTATCAATGATCTCAAATTGATAAATGTCTTTATAAACATCTTCAACATCATTGCTTTGAGTTCTTTCTGCTCTTGTACAACGTGATATAAAGATCTGTGTTTCATGATTCTTTTTATTCTCTTTTTTTCAATCTGTCGTTTATGACATTGAGAGTCAAAGACTCTGTATATATTTCAACATGCTTCACATTTTTACATGTTTCAAGTCTATTTATGAAAACAATGCTTTAAGTGATGATCTAGCGTGCAGTAAATGCATTTTTGCTTGTTTCTGCATTCATATATTTTATGATCATAGTCTTGATATTTTAAACATTGATGTGTTCTACAACTTAAATCATAGAACTGCGTGATTTTTATGTCAATCTCATGACATACTCTTTCATTAATTAGCTTGTTCATCATCTCAGCACTGACTACACATATCATCAGTGAAATGTATTTCTTCTGTTCACTATTCTTTGTGAATCACTTGACTTTCTCAATTCTCATCTTTGAATGTATGTCTTTGTTGATCTTGATGAGTGCTTTCATTTTCTTCTTCTCTATGTCTTTAAACATTTCTTCAATTCTAATTTCATGTATCACTATCTTGAAACTGACTTCATGCAGACTTGTGTTCAATGAAATTTCTTTGATTCAAAAATTCTGTTTCTTCAATATTCTTTTACTGTCTTTCATCTTGATTCAAAATATTAGTAGATTTGATCATTTCTTTATAGTTTTTATGTTTTTACGCGTCAATAACATCTCATCAACGTCAATCTTTCTCGCTCATCTCACTATGTTTTCTGTTGTCGTTGTTATGATTCTCTTGATCTTCTTTTTCTCTTTAATGAAGATTTTAATCTTGAATTTCTTGCAATGATTTTGCATTGATGACACAACGTCAACGCTGAGAACAAGATAACTTTCAAATGATGTCGTTGACTTTTCATTCACTCTCTTCGCTCAGTTGTCAACGCATTTTTTCTTCTTCGCGAACTTCTTTTCAAGTCTGCTCATTATCTTTTTCAATCTCTTCAGCTGATTCTTCATGCGTTGATTGACAGTTGACATAGTGACGCGTTGATGCATCAGCTTTTCTATCATCTCTGTCAATCTTTTCATCTTCTCTCAAAGCATCAGCTTGTTGTTTCTACGTTCGTTGAGCTCATAAAGTACTCGCAGCTTGTTTAATTTCTTATGTATATTCTTTGTCTTGATTGAATTCTTCTGCAAGATAGCAATATTTGCTTCTCACTCACTCATTGACATCACATTGATGATGCTCATCATTTGCTCTTGATGATCAGAATGAAGCGCAAGCATCATGTTGATGATGTTTTATTGTCAAAAGAGATTGATGTAAATTTTTATTGTAATTGTTTTTTTTTTAAAGATTTGAGATTAAAATTGATTTTCTCAAGATTCATGTTAAAAGTATTATAAATATTGATTTCAATTACTAAGTATAATACGAATGAGTGATTGAAAAGTCACATGCACTAGTTTGCAGTCTAACAGACATTGCATGCTCAAGAGTATTGTTTATCTCATTGCTCAAGTATCATGATCATCTTTCAAAGATGAAACAGAATCACGTTTATGTGATCTGTGAAAAGTTATATACAATAGTAAGAGATCTTGAATTACATGTTGCATTCTGTCGAGTACAACGTAGAAAATTCAACAAAAAAGTGTTTAAAAGAATGATCAAGAACTTAGCTTTGCTGATGATGAAGACGTCTAGAAAAAAGACAGAAACAATACATGAATCAAATAATTATATATTGAAGAAAGAGAAAATCTGAGTTGATGTATCATTTAAGTCAGAAGAAAATAAATACTTTGAGATACAGATTGCTGAAATGATGATTGATACTTTGAACGAAAAGTTGAATTATTTTTCTTGAAGTTCTGATATTTTCTCGTTCTTCTCGTCAATTGACATCAGAAACTATATGAATATCATGAAAAAGAAGACAAAGAAGTTGCTTGATCATATTTTAAGACAAAGAAAATTTATAACTGATTCAATGATGAACTAGTTCATAAAGAAGAAGAATACATTCAATTGACTTTATTATTTCTTTGCATCAGCAATGAACTATGCATTAGCTCATTGATTTCTTCATTCTAAATGTATTCAAGAATTCATCAATCACTTCTTTCAAGACAAAAGACTTAAGAAGATACATGATCTCTTGAGCTTGAAAAACATGAAACAGCTATATTAATTGATAAACAACATTTCAAGAGACATTTTCAATGACAAGTGACTTTGATATTCTTTTGAAATCACGTTTGATGTCATCAACGTATCAGCAAAGAAATACTACGTCGAATATCATGACATGATGTTGATCATACAATTTCTCATTGATTATTCAGATTATTCATCTTTTGCAAACAAATTGACATACACATTAATTCAACAGTACAACACAAATGAGAGTTGAATATACAGTAAGATGCATACTGTGAATTGATAATGACACAGACAGAATGATATTTCAACTGATGATATGATTGTTTCTGTGTTACTTAAAACAGATAAGACTGTTTTAACTTAACATCATGATGATGTTACTGTGTGATCAATATATCTCACTATTGACAATTTGACTCAAGAAACTTGACGAAGTCAAATCAGCTTTGAAACTCTGCTATTGAGATTTATTTCAATAGTGAAAGAGATTGATAGAGAGACTAAGTTCAATATTTATCACATGACTATGACTAAAATTCTAAAGCATAAGTCAAATCTTTCGTGATTCTTTCAATAATGCTGAAGATGCTAAGAATCATTACAGCATTGAAAACTTATACAATCGAAAGCATTTCTCTGCTATGCGCAGATGATTTCACACGTCAGTGCTATTTTATACTTGAATCAATATTCACAAACTATGAAGAGTAAATACTTATTATCAAAGTCAAGACTAATCAGTACTGTACACTTTGTATTATATCTTCAAACAAACATCAGAAACTTTATAAACATTGATCAAAGTAAATACATGAATATACACAGAAACTAATTTGAATTCAGCAAACTTAAGTAACTACAACTGAACAGAAAAACATTAACAACAATGATGATATATTGAATAACATGTGAGTTCATGTAGCAAATAACTTTGCATGAAAACATCACTTTATTAACATTCACAATCTCATAACTCTTGATTCTTTGCATCAGCTGTACAAAGAATGAATTATGCAACTGATGAAATATATAAAGAATTTGAACAATAAGTTATTAAAAGAAAATCTTGATCGAAAACGAAAGTGAGAAAATCAAATAATTATGAAAAATCTCTTAAGTTTAAATTAATTGAATTATAAATTTCAACTTGTATCAGAATACTCAGATTTGAAGATGTTTAAGCATTATAGTATCATTAAGCAATGAAGTGATAATGAACAGAAGAACATAGCGTGTCAGATTATATTCATTATAGCTTCAATGTTTACAACATATCAATTGATTGCAATGCATTGTGCTTGTGCTATTATTGACTTTATTGTAATAGCTCGCTATGCTTTTTATGACATGAAATTCTTGAAGTATCTTGATCATGCACTTTATTGCATTAACAAACTCAAAGATGTCTTTAAAGACTTACGCTTAAAGATTTCTTATAGAAAGACTGTAGATAAGAATGATGATGATAGCGTTGATTTGAAGAATTGATATTTCAATTTTTCTAAGTTTCATGTTATATCACATTATAAAGAGCTTATTGAGCTTTATAAAAGCATTGAAGATTTCAACATCAAGCATTTTGAAGCAATATATAAGTACTTAGTAAAGTGCTTCTATCAACTCATGAATAAAAGAGAGAATTTTGAAATTTAAATTATGCAATACAACACTTGATTAATTAACATGTTGATTCTTAAAAATATGATAAGACATCAAAAATTCAGAAAGATATTGACTGTGAAAGATAGATTGCAAGTGCAAGTTATTACTTTAAGCGAACACATTAAGTTGAACAAGCTGAACTGTTTACTCACTTCATACAAGCAATTTCGCATGAAGACTACTGAACTATCAACGAAATTGAAAACATGATGACACGCAGTGAGTGTTATAAAACACATGAAAATCGATGATCTTGTGAACTGTCTGACTGTTTTCATTAAAGAGAATTGAAATAAAACAGATGATCTTTGCAGAAGTGATACACAAGCGAATACTTGAAAGAACAACTCAGTCTGAGCTGAAAAGTACTTCATCATGTTATCAACTTTCTTGATCACATGAAAGTGTATCAACAAAGATGCTGATGATCTTGAAAAATTGAAAAAGAAATATGTTCGCTGTTCATCAAACTGACAGAGTTGAAATTATTGATGATGAGATCATGTATGAGTACAGAAACATCAAGATGAACAACATCAAGTGATGATGTTAAAATCATTAATAATAATAATAATAAGTTCATACATTCTTGTGACATCAATTAAATTGACTTATGAGAAACTTTATGCTATGTGTGTTGAGTGAACAAAACTCTCTGAGATAGAAAATCACTCGCTATTTATACAACTGCTTCACGCAGTTGAAACAACAAGATTAAAACTATGTATCAAATTTGTTCACGTTGATCACACATTAAAGAATGAATGTTCTAGTCACTTTAAATTGCTTCAGAAGCTTCATTTTCATCATCATTCTCATTGCTGCTTTGAAATCTTTCGTGATCGCGACGATTATTTGATAGTTCAAGAAGTTAACATTGCGTAGCATTCTCAATTGCAAATGCGTTCAGTTCAAGCAATGCATGAGTACATGCTTCGCTGTTTGATGACTTTGTTTGCAGTTGCATTGCAAGCTATTCATGTTTGAAACGTTTCTTGAGTGCAGATAAACATTAAAATTTATGCGTTCAATTCTAATGTAAGTTATGAGAATGCTTTTAATCTTCTGAAAATCATCATGCATCTTCATCATCTTGTTGAATAAATAAGATCTTTGTGCTGAAATTGCATTAACATCTATGATGTGTTTCTTGTATTTTTCTTATCATTACTCTTATTGATCTTTATGATATAATGTTATTGCAATGCTATTACTTATTAAGATCATTGTAGAAGAGTTGAATCATCTGCATTTAGACTGCATTCTTACATCTTCTTGAATAAATATATTCAGAAGCATTATTTTCTTGATGACAGAGAAGTGAAAGATGAGACGATTAATTTTCATCAGTTGAACATGTATGAGTTTGCATGCTCATTTAGTGTCTTGCGTTCTGTTATCAATTCAACTGCGTAATGTGACTTTATTTTGTAGCATGTTCAAATAAACATGCAGCGAACTTATGTACATTTCGATCTTTAACATTTCAATGCTTACTCTTTTAAACACTTTTGCAACATGATGTAGAGTTTGATTTTGCAAAGTTTCTAGTCTGCATTTCTTATCTGACAGTTTTTTCTTTTTATCACGCTGATGTCAAATTGATGCTTCAAATGCAATTTCTGATCTCATTACAGTTGAGTACACTTGTCTCACTTTTGTAAAGATTGTTTCTCATGTGAAGACTTTTAAATGACTAAGCGCAAGCATTCTTGTGACGTGACTCACTTCTATCTATTGAAGATGCACGTCTTATCACAGTGTTATGTTCAGTTGAATCTTTAAAACTTGCACGTCTGACTTTGACTTAATTATTAAACTTTCTATTTATATGCTAGTCATCATGTCAAATTTTCTTAATTTTCTAGTGAAATGTGTAAGCTCATATTTTTCTGATGCAAACGTTATGTCATGAATTCAAGCTCACTTCATGCAAACATCATATATCTTGCTCAGTGTTTTGCAAATTTCTTCAATGAATCTGTCATAAACTAGAATATTGATATCATTTACAAAGTTGAGCACTTTAATTTTGATTCTCAATGTTTCACATTTTTTAAATAGACTTGCGTTGAAAAATAGAAAAAAAATCAATGAAATAAAAGATTCTTGAAATATGTCTGCATTTATCTTGCACATAATGCTCATTTGCTCATTGAATATCAGTAATGTTTCTCTGTTCTTTAGAAAGCTGCATGCTCATTTAACTATGTAGCTTGACATTCTTCTCATTTTCAGCATATGCAGCAGTCTGATGTGCAAGACTCAATCAAACGCTTCAATGACATCTAAACTTAGCATGAAGATCACGTACTTGATTTCACAGTCTCATATGATGTGAATTTAATCTACTAGTAGATTTATCATCAAGATCATGAATTATTTGCATCTCATCTTTATTTGAGCATTCAAAAGCATGTGATGAGTTTCAGCTATGTCATTTAATCTTTTGATCATAATTGACTCTAAAGCTTTGTTTATAATATCAAGCAGAGCAATGAGTTGATATGTTTTCAAGTTAATATAATCACTTTTCTTTGATTTGCATAGCATTATTGTTTGAGTCTTTTTGAACTGCTTCAAATGATATTTGTGTATTATGCATGCGTTGAATAAACTCATCAGCACTGAGATCAGTTCTGTGAGATCTGCTTGAAGTGCTTTGTTCGAAATTTCAGAAACATCTGATGCTTTGTTTGCTTTTACTCATCTGATTGTTCACTTCATTTCATTCTTTGAAATGTGTGAATTTGATGATACTGTCAAAGATATGAATGAATCTGAAATGTCATTGACATCTGCTTGTGAGAGTGAAGAAAAGAATTTCTCTCGCAGCATCTCGATTTTTTCTTCAAACGTTGTTATCATGTGATCAGTATCATCTCATTTCAGTGACGAAAACTGAGAAAGCTTTTTAGATCGCTGACTTTCAATTCTAGCTTATTTTGCACAGCATCATATTGATTTCAATGCATCGCTTAACTCATGCATCTGTGATTTGAAGTGTGCACATTTTGTTTGTCTGATGATTTTGTTTTTGTAATCATTATGTTTCAAATATTCATTTCATGTCTTTAATGTATCTTGCATTTTTCATATGATTTGCAATCATCTTGATTTTGTTACTACTTTGAAGCAGCTCTGATTTCAGAAGTCTCTTACTTAATTTAATAATTTTGCTCAAAGAGTAGATTTCTCAATGATTTCTTGTAATACTCTAATGATCTTTGTCACTCTGTCATTCATTTCAGCTTTGCTGTTCAGAGAGTAATCTAACAAAAGATGTATTCACAGATAAGCATTCAATGTTTCTGTGTTCAATTTTTTTCAGAGTTGACGAGTTGAAGACTGCACTGAGATTGTTTGTAGATTTAACTCTGTGACAATCGAAAAATGATCTGATTTCTGATGTAAATCAATTCATACTTCGCACTTGCATGTCATAGACTGTATTTTCTCGCTGCTAAAGACTAAATCTATCATCGTAAATTGATTGTAAGTTTTGCAAGTGATTATGTTCAATTTCAGCAGTAGTTTCAATCTTGTATTTGTAATGATGTTTAGTAAAATATTGATCATCATATGTTGAATGAAGCATCTTCACTTCTCTCAATGTGAATGATGTAGATTGAAGTTTTTTACAACTAGTTATTCATAATCATTCTTAAGTAGTTCATTCAAGCGAGAAATAGTTGAAAGTCTCTCTGTAAATGTAATGAATAGTGAGTTTAAGTTATAAATGTTTAAAAGTCTTAACATCTGCATTTTATCATCTGTGTTGCAAGTTAATATTTTGATTGAGCAAATGTCTGACTCAGCTGTTTCTACTGTTCATTGATTGAGTCTTAAGTATTTATTAACATATATGCATGTTCTTGACTGAGATGATGAGTTTTTCACTAGATGAAAGAAGTTGTGAGCTGAACTAAATGATTGCAAATCATTAATGTTGCATTCTTGCTTTTGTATGATTACTATGTCAAATTTGCGAACTTCTCTATTGATCAAGAATGATTCTTGAATCTTTAATAACTTTCTGATGTTATACTGTAAAATTCATAGAAAGAACTGTTTTGTCATAAAGTTATTTATAACTGTTGTTGACTCTGCGCTGAAAAGACTCTTTGTATGCTTTCAATCACTGAGAGTCTTTCATGCTTTCTGATTGAGTATTTCTGAGTTTGCTCAAATGTTGTCTCATTTGAGTTATTAGTTACACATGAGAAGAGATTAATTCATCTCTTCTTGACTTCTATCATCTGTCATGTTGATTCAACGTTTCGATTACGTGTTTTCAACATGATGCTTGCTGAGCTTGAAAAGTTTGTTGAATCTATGAAGTCTGTTGAACTCAACGTATTTATTGAGCTTAAAGAGTTCAGAAACAGCGAGAGAAATGTACAATTATATTTTGATGCTTTTGAATATTTAATCGATCTGTTTCTGTAGATTTCTGATGTCTGTTTCATCTGCTGTCATTATTTGAAACAGATGCGTCTTCAGAGTTCATGATCTTCGTTGCAGTTGATGCAACATCTTTTATTCAAAGATATCATGCACTTTTTAATGTGATGTTTGTTTATGCATTTAGCACAGCGTTGTTTCTTCTTGCAGAATTTGATCATATGATCAAATTTGAAGCATCTGTAACTCTAAGTAATGCAACAATTCTTTTTAAACAGTTTGCATAAGCATTCTTGATATGAATCTAACATGCTCTCATTCATTAATTGATTCATCATTGCTTTGATTGTGATCTTTATGATGAGCGATGAGTAAGTCTTTTCACTTTTAACTACTTTCTTGAGTCAGACTATTCTTAAAATCTTTAGACTTTCATGAAGTTTTATGTTGTCTTTTATCAATCTTTTAATGATCACTTTCTGATTGCTTGTGTCTATTGTGATGTGTATCTCATGTGCTAGCACAACGAAGATTCAACGCATTATACGCGTCAAGTTCATAATTTCTTTTGCTTATGTTTGAGATCTTTTCAGATTTGCTTGAGCTTCTGAACTCACTGCGTGAAGTGTGATGTCTTCACTTTCAAGCTTGTAAAGAAACATGATTAAATTTCTTTGAATTGTTGACATGTTTGTGATTTCTTGAAGAATCTGTTCAATAAATTTCTTTTATATCTTTTCTATTTTCTTTCTTTTTGCTATCTTCATCATGACTTCTCATTTCTTACAAAGTGATGATAATTTATCTTTGAAATGTTACTTTCTCATTGTTACTTCTTCTCTTGTCACATTTACTCATGACGTGATTTTCAATGAAAAGTGTATGCTATCTTATGTTTGCATGCTATCTTATCTTTGTAACTGCTTGTTAAACAATTGTATGAATGTCTTCAGTTTCTGTACATTCTTTGCAATGAATACATTCTGATTCTCATTGTTTTTTTCTTCTGAATCATTTCAAAAACGTTGCACTATTGAAAATATGTTGTATACGTTGCATGCAATATACATAAAGCATAATCTCTATGCTGATTTTCTTCTTAGACTCAAGAGATTACTTAAAGAGTTTTCTTATAACAGATTCACAGTTCAAGAAAAATAAAATCTTTCACTGCTCAGATTTCAACAGTTTACTTCTTAAGCATAAGTTGCAAACGTTTTGTCTGTGATATGCATGTGTATCACAGTCGATTTCTTCTTTAATCACATCAACATGCACTACTGTTTTCTCAAGTTATATAAATGATGTTTTTAATTAAAGACTGACTTTATCATCAAGACATTTAAGAGTCAAAGTTCAGTGAAGAAATGAAATTCTTAAAATCAATAATCATTGTCATTGTATATCATGTCTTGCAGACACTCACTTCGCTTGTAAAGTGTGCAACTTATCTGTTTTACATTATCTATAAAGATCTTTCTCATGCAAATCAATCATGTTTTGTAAAAATGTTCATATGTTACACTTTTAATCAGACAGCGTAGTTCGATCATTCTTTATTAACTTGCTTGTATCTCTCTTCTTTTAATGAAGTCTTCTCATCAGCATATCATTTACATATAAAATGTCTGTATCTAAACATCTGTTAAATGATATTAATGAGACTTTCAAGTTTATTTATGTCAAACTTAATGAAACTTGTGAGTTGCTTATATCGTAGTAACAAATACGCAGTCTTAACAAGATTTATACATAGTTAGCATGTAAATTTAAAGAATGTTCATGATTCAAGTTCTTTCTACTAATCATTTTCAACAGATTAAACATGAGAATGTTTTATCTCAGTTCTTATCATCATGATAACAAGATGTTGAATCAAATGATTTTCATAAGCGATTTTTCTTGTAGTTTTGCATTTTATTTGACTTTCTTATTTGCATGCAAATTGCTTTGTAACATATGCATTGAAATTATCAAAGTTTGTGCAATTGCGAAAACTTTGTATGTGATCAATGCACAGCGCTTTATCATCACGCAGCATCTCAATGTCATTCAAACTTTTGATAATTTTTAAACTCTACTATAGCTAAATAGTAAATTCATAGTCAGCATCATGTACAGATGAGTTTCATCGCTGATCATTAAAATCATTAAATGAAAAGATATTTGATCATTTGAATTTGATTGTAACAGTCTTGAATCACAAGAGACTAAACTCAAATAAATCAAGCGTTTATACTGAGATTTTGATCAAACATTTCAGAAAACAATATCAAGAACTTTTGCATGAGATTCATGACATGATTGAGATGAAGAAACTTTTTTTTTTTAATTCTTACTCAATTCAACACTCATTATGAGTCTATGCAAGATTCTATATACTGTAGCGAGCGCTGCGCTAGCGCAGCGCTTTTTTCGCATCAAAAATCGCTTCTTTCTGCATTTTATATTATAACTGTTTTCAATGCAAGAACTTTATGAATCTGTTTCTTCTTTATTTTCTCTCTCTTTCATTTGACTCTTCAATGATGTCACAGCTTGAAATTGATTCAATATGCTCGTTGAGAGTATTATTTGAATGATTGTTGTCACTGCGCTCATGATTTCTAAGAGCTTTCTCAAGTTTGTGATGTTTTCTTCTCATTGCATTGCTTTTCATTCTACTTTTCATCTGAAACATGTTAATAAAATGTGCTTGATCAACATTCAATCTTTGTTGCACTTGCACATTGTTGTAACAACATTGAATATTCATCTCTCATGTAGAAATTGATTGAAGTCAATTTTTCTCATGCATAGCTGCGTCAATAATACGCTGTGAAACTTCACATGATTCTTGTACAGTCACAAATGTCAATGTATCATCTTTGATGTCAAATATTGAAAATGAGCTACGTTGAATCTCTCTTTTCAAACTATTCTTCATGTTTATCTAATCTATTTCTGTATGAGCATCAATCTTGTCATCACTTCAATGCATTGATGCTCAGTTAATTATAGAAACAAATTATGTGCATCGTCAATCATCTTGTTCATCACTTCATTTTCAAGTACTTTTGCATGTCTCATCATTCAATGTAACTTCAGCATGACTTCTTAAAATTGAATGCTCTTATGCATGATCTGAACTCATTGCAGATATGTTTGATCTTTTGTTGATATCATAGCTTTCACTGTTTTCAGAGAAGTCTGACTATCACTATATACTTTGTATATCTTTTCATGACATTCTCGATTCTTTGTCACTACGTCTGCAAGATGTTTCATTCTTGCAATCAATTCTTTCAGTTCTTCATGATGAGTGATGACTAAAGTCGATTCTCTCAATCTTTTATTTAACTCTCAGTTAATTCTTATTGCAATCATCATAACATTCTTTCTATTATTACTATCATTCAAGTAAACTCTTTACTTCAACGCGAATGTGTTGAGATAATGTTGACTTATTGACATTTTCTTGTTTGCAACTATAACTACTTTCAATGACTCTGATCAAAAGATCATCATATAAAGATGACTTCACTTCATCTTTGTCTGTTCAAGTGTTTCTTTCATTCACTTTTACTTCAGCTGAAAATGAAGAATTGATTGATTAATCTGATCAGAAACTCTTGAAAACTCAAAACTCATTAATTTTACTAATTGATAAATGTTATATGAAACGCTTATGTGATGCTCATGAATGATAATATGAGTATTTACTACGTAAATAACTATCTTGACTGAAATCAGTACAATACACTATACGATGAAGATTTTCTGAAGAAGAAACATCAGAAGATGAATGAACTCAATAAAATAATGACATGATAACAAACAATTATCACATGAAGAGTGACTAAATTTAAAGCATGTTTTTAAGCGATGAATTTAAAGTGACACTGCTTTCATATCAAGAAATAATGATGTCTCAATCAAATGTACAATTCATCATTGATCATTAAGTGAAATAAATGATGATGTTCATAAATAGACTGTTACATCAAAACTGACTTGTCAGATCAACAATGATTAATGCAGCAGTGAATGAAAAGATTTATCTATGTTAAACTATCACATACTCAACAATTGATTGAAGATTAAAACATGTTAGTTTAATCACTGTCTATTATGAAAATGAAACTGAGAGATAATGAATGAAAAGATTTAGTCTATGTTAAACTATCACATACTCAAGTGTTGATTGAAGATTAGAATATGTTAGTTTAATTGCTGTTTGATATGAGAGTGAAACTGAGAGTAGTTTGATATTTAATAATATGTTTATGACTGAATCATAGTAATTGTAGTAGAAGAATATATGTATGATAGTAGATGAATGATGCTGATCATATAAATAATGAGTACTTCAGAACAAGATAAATACTACTTCATGTAAATACACTTTTTTTTTAATTCTTACTTGATTCAACACTTATTATGAGTCTATGCAAGATTTTATATACTGTAGCGAGCGCTGCGCTAGTGCAACGCTCTTTTCGCATCAAAAATCACTTCTTTCTGCGCTTTATACTATAATTGTTCTCAATGCAAAAACTTTATAAGTTTATTTCTTTTCTATTTTTCTTCTCTTTCATCTGATTCTTTAATAACATCACAGCTTGAAATTGATTCAATATGCTCATTGAGAGTATTATTTGAATGATCATCATCACTGCGCTCACGATTTCTAAGAGCTTTTTCAAGTTCGTGATGTTCTCTTCTCATTGCATTGCTTTTCATTCTACTTTTCATCTGAAACATGTTAATAGAATGTGCTTGATCGATCTTTAATCTCTGTCACACTTGCACATTGTTGTAACAACATCAAGTATTCATCTCTCATGTAGAAATTGATTGAAGTCAATTTTTCTCATGCATAGTTGCATCAATAATGCACTGTGAGACTTTGCATGATTTTTATGCAGTTGCAAATGCTGATGTGTCATCTCTGATGTCAGATATTGAAAATGAGCTGCATTGAATCTCTCTTTTCAAACTATTCTTCATGTTTATTTGATCTGTTTCTGTATGAGCATCAGTCTCATCATCACTTCAGTGCATTGATGCTCAGTCAGCAATAAAAACAAATCATGTGCATCTTCAATCATCTTGTTCATTGTTATGAATCTGCATAAAGCGAATCATATGAGTATATTCTAACTAGAAGTTCAAAGCTAAAGAAGAAAGAAGATGTAACACGTCAAAGATCTTGTACTCATGAAGACACGCTAAATCACTAGCGTGTCAACATCAGCTTTGTACTAGTCTAAGATAGTCTGACACGATCTATGTTAGACTAATTCAAAGTGTATGTTCATAACATTATCTCTTCTCTTCATCTAGCAATGTTCTTATTGCTGCAGTTTAGTTGATCTTTCTTGAGTTAATTTCTATCTTGACTTGTTCAAATAATGTTCATGAAAGTCATTAATGACTTTCAAACAATCTTCAAATTCACTTTCATCAACGTTGTATCAATGTAAATCGACGTCGTATTCTTTTCAATTGACATGATATTGTAGTTATTTGTCTCGTTCATAGTGTCTGAAGTTCAATATGTTCTTCACTTTTCATTCATCTTCGTCTTCAATCACTATAAAATCAAACAACTCATTTCGTTGTTCTTTTAGAGTGTTTTTTGAATCTAGTCGCAGCAGATTTGATACAAACTTCGAATGAATCTTCATAGTTGATAACAGTTTCAGTCGATATGCATGTTCGATCTTGATCAGAATCTTGAAGAATTCTAGCATCTTATCATCTAGTTTCTTTGATGATCTTAAGATCATGATGTTTCTTGAGTTCAGAAACATCATGTAATTTATCTTGTAAATCATTTCTTTTTGATGCTTATCAATCTGTTTCTTCATTGTGACTCTGACTCTTGCTAATGCTTGCTTAATCAATGCTAGTGATCATTTCATGTGTTTGAATATATTCTTCGCTTTGCTTGCTTCGATTCTAGCTTGAGTGATCTCATATTCAGTTGAATTCGAATCGAAGCTCATACGAGAGTGAAAGCTCTTATTCAGAAAGAACGCTGACTGTTCAATTGACGACGAAATAGCATTGTTATCAACGAATTCAGTCATAGATAATCAGGTGAATCAATCATCTTGCATATATGAGCAATAGCTTCGTAGATATCATTTCACACTCTGATTCGCTCTTTCTGTTTGATCATTGATCTGTCAATAATAGTCTGTGAATAGTTTCATCTTGATGTTGAGTCTCAGACATAGAGACTTTCAGACAATTGATATGAACTGTGAATCACGATTGAATACTATTGATCTTGATAGTTCATGAGTTCTGAAGACTCATATCAACAGTAGCTTGACTGTTTGTTCTGCGAAGATTTCTTCATCATCTGATCAACACGATATATAATGTTGTTTCTTAAACAATCAATCTATGACTGTCAGAATCGCGTTGTTTTCATCACTTTCTGATAGATCAATAATAAAGTCTAATGATAAGCTCTGTCATTGCTGCTCGAGTATGAGCAATGACATCAGCAGTTCATTGATTCAATCTCTCAATGCTTTTGATCTACGACAAACGTAACAGTTTCGAATGTAGCGCTTGATTGTCATTCTCATCTTCGATCAGCAATATGATCGTCTCAGCAAGTTCAACGTTCAATTCATGTCAGAGTGATCATTGATCGAAAGATCATGTGCTTTTCTTATTAATTGAATGATCATTGACTGAGAAATTCATAGTCTATCATCTTTTCAGAGTACTTCATCAAGTACTTTGCAATTGTCTAGATCAATATCTTAACAAGTTCTTCTGTTCTGTTTCATGACTATTCAAATATTGAAGCACAGTTGATTCGTTCGATTTTCAACTATAATTTGATTCTGAATAGACATCATCTCTTCAACCGAATTTTGATTAGCTTTCGATTTGAGTTTCGAATCTGAGTCAGATTCTGAGTCAGATCTGAGCAAGATTTGAGTCAGATCTTGATCAGCTTTCTGATTATCTTCTTGATCAGTTTCTATTGACTGCAGTTTAAATTTGCCTTCAAGCAATAGCATCTGATGCTGATATAGCTTTTGAGCATCGTTTGCTTCAACTGACTTGACGTCTAACATTCTGATCAGCGCGTCGACTTTCAGATTCTGTTTTCTCGACTGATATATGATCTTAAAGTTATATTCAGATAACTTCTCAGCTCATTTAGCTTGTCGTCTGATCAGTTTTTTGATGATCATGAAGTACTTCAAATTCAGATGATCGATGAAGATCTTGATTGAAATATTCGTACATTTCAATTTGAAACATCAATGTTTCAAACAGCGAATAAAGATCAGCAGTTCTTTATCATAGATCTCGTAGTTGCATTCTGCAAGAATCATGTTCTTGCTATAAAAGATCATTGAATGTAAGATGTCTTTATCGTTATACTGAGACAATACTTCATCGTTCACATAGTTCAAGAAGTTTATTTTCAGAATAGCTTCTCTGATTGAGTCGAAATGCTTCAGAACGAGAGCTGTCGTCATCTGTTGCTTTAGTTCTTCAAAGATCGTCTGACAGATCTCTGTTCATTCAAAGAGATAATCTTCTTAAGTCAGCTTTATCATGAATTGAACAATCTTTGAGAAGTTCTTTATGAATCGTCGATAGAAATTGCAGAAGTCAATGAAGATCTGCACATGAGTCAATGATTGTGACACTTCTCAGTTTCGAATCACATCTACTTTTCGAAAGTTCATTCGTAGATCATTGATGAACATCAGTAGTTCAAGAAACGAGATTTTCTGAATCTTGAATTCACACTTGTCAATGTCTATCTGCAGATCGACTTCACGAAGCTTGTCTAGCACTTCTTTCACATGAGTTCTATGTTTTTTCAAGATCTTGCTGTAGATGAGAATATCATTCAGATATGTCTGACAGAATTTATGTAGACAGTTGAACAACACATCGTTGATATAGTGCTGAAAGAACGCGAATTCATTGATTAATTCAAAGAGCATTATTCTATACTTGTAGATATCAAAGAAAGTAATGAATGTGATTAGATTCTTGCTTTCAGTACTCATGCAAAGCTTATTGAACGTGACAATAATGTTGAGTCAAGTCAGATACTTACTGTCTTGAATTCAAATGAGTACTTCGTCTATCAAGAGTATTGAATAACGATCTCTTTTAATCAGAGCATTCAGTTTTCAATAATTCACGTAAAAGCGAAGACTATCATCTTTCTTTTCAACAAATAGTATTGACGAAGCGAAAGAAGCTTTACTGAGTGTGATGAACTTCTTCTTCAAATTCTCTTCTAGATACTCTTTGATCTTCTGCAACTTGTAGCTCGACATGAAATACAATCGACTTCTAGAAGATTGACTCTCATCTTCTAATTCAATCTTATGATCGTATGATTGATGCAAGAATAACTGCGTTGTCTTTTCTTTATCAAAAACATTCAGAAAGTCATGATAAACTATTGAAAGCTTCTTTTTCAGTTCATTTAATGACATGACAGAGATCATTTCATTCAGTTTCGCGAAATCTTTGACTGAGCTAAGCGCTTTGTTGATTTCACTAATGATCAAGAAGAAGATCTTGATCTTTTTATTCTTGACTAAAGTTCAATAGACAGCGACTTCAATCATGACACTATTGACGAGTCTCTTTTTCTCAGTTGACTGAAAGAGATGAAGTTGATTGAGATCAACTTAAGTGCTTTGCTTTCATATGAGTACGAATTCAATGAACTGATTCACTAGTTTCTGATTCGTGAGTCGCTTCAAGATGATTGTCGATGTAATCATTGAGTTCAAGTTCTTTCGTTTCATTTTGCAGATCTCGCTTGACTCAGATTTGTGAAATGCTGATTGACTGCTTGCTTTCAAAACAACAGATTTCGATGTTCAAATCTTCAATGATGATATTAATCAATCATTTGCAGAATCTATCAAAATTTGATTTCTTTTCAATCAGAAATTTTCAATGATTATCTTGTGCTGATCTAAATGAGTTATTAATAGAAACATCATTTCATTCTTGTGTTCTTGTATCATGATCAATGTATACAGAGCGTATGTAATCGACTTTCAATCAGAGATTTCATCATATAATTGAATCAACTTTGATTTTGACAGCGATATTGACTGAATATCAAAGCGTTCACATAGCTCTGACATCAAAAATTCATCAATGAAAGTCATGTCAATGACTTCAGTATCTATCAGAGCAAAAGATCTGAATATTTTTTCTAAACTACTTAAGATGATGTCAACAGTGAACGACTTGAAATCAAATGAATCATCAGACATGCTGATGAAACAAAATATGAGTATATTGCTCTCAGTCACTACTTTGACAAGAGCAGATCATTTTTCGAACTTGCAACAATCTTGTGCACTTAAGTCGTTTTGAAGCAGTCATATGCTCTATGTTCTGACTTCTTGCATTTGAAGCAGAGTTCTTTCTTAAACAACTCTTTCTGAATAAAATCAAGCTTCAATCTTCTGAGTTTCTTTCACAAAGAGACTGATGACGTGAGTCGAGTAGTCAATGTGCTGATGACAGAGCGAGCAGCTTGAGTAGCTGATGCTTTGACGACTGATTGAGCGTTCAATTCAATCAATCTAACATCGACTTGCATGCAAATGTTGATAAACTCGTTCAAGTTTGTGATTTATTCATTGAGCGTTGCTCGCTGAAGATCTGAGCTGATTTTATGCTGAAGATCATCTAGTAAAATCTCATTATTGTATTTTAGTTCTGCACTAAATCTCTGAAATTTCATTCAAAATTCACGAAAGAAAATCTTGTTCTGATACAGCTTCAAGTATTGACGTTGAGTCGTGTGATGATGATTGAGATCATCGTACATCTTATTAATCATCAATAGTACTTCTTTGACTTTTAAAAATGAGTTCAAGAAGATATTTTGCATTCAAAATGCTATGTGTTTAATCGCAGCTTCACTGACTCGACTTTTGATGTAAGCAATCTTCAACTCTTCGATAGAAAAATGATTCTTATTTGTCTTCAGCTTATTTTACATTCAAGACAGTCAATTATTTACATTCTGCGTCGAATCTTTGAACAGAGATGAGTCGAGTAACTTGATCGACTTCAAGAATCAATCTTCAGAAGTCGAAGTGTCTTGTCGACTGGATGCAGCTTCTAGATAACATATAATCACGTTCTTGTCTCTATTCTCTTTCTGCAGACGCGTCTGCGTAATCTTCAACATGATATTTGTCTCGTTGACATCTTCTAACATCTGAATCATGTCATTGTGAGTCTCGATTTCAATGTCGTGCTGTTGACATATGTACTTGATAAAAACAACGAGATCATCTGCTTCGTTAGCTGTTATTCAAGCATTCAGCTCTTCATTGATGCTGATCTTGATCATTTCGTAGACAAAAAACAATGCATTCGTGTTTTCTTCTTCTGTGTTCGACATTGCATTCGTGCCTTTCTCTTTTTCTGATGCTGCTCAATTCTGTGATAGAAGTGATTCTCTTCTAACATTTTGAAAGTTGTAATGAGCAATGCTCACTGATTCTGATTCTGTGCTTCTAGTCATTGTATGAGTAGAAAATTGCTGATCGAGATTCTGATGTTACTCTATCAAACTTTCTGAGTTCAAGTAATGACTAGTACTTTATTAAACTTTCTGAGTTCAAGTACGGCTGAAATTTCTGATTTCTGATGACGAGCTCAATAAAGAGTTAATCAAGAGCAACGCGTTCGTGTTCTTCAATTCTGATTCTATCGAAACTTCTGATTTCAAATCAAGATTCTTCTTTAGAAATTTCTGATTTCTATCAAGCTTTCTGAGCTTGAGTTCTGATTCTGCTGTCAAAATTTCTGAGTTTAACTTCTGATTTGAGTTGTGTAGCTTGTTTTTATATTGTTTACATGTCGATAGCAAGATTAATGAGCTTTGAACTAATGTTATGAGTTTGCATAGAGCAAATTATATGAGTGTATTCTAACTAGAAGTTCAAAGCTAAAGAAGAAAGAAAATGTAACACGTCGAAGATCTTGTACTCACGAAGACACGCTAAATCACTAATCTGTCAACATCAGCTTCGTACTAGTCTAAAATAGTCTGACACGATCTATGTTAGACTAATTTGAAGTGCATGTTCGCAACATTCATCACTTCATTTTTGAGTACTTCTGCATATTTTATCACTCAATGTAGCTTCAGCGTAACTTCTTAAGATTAAATGTTCTCATGTGCAATTTAAACTTGTTGCAGATGTGTTTGATCTTTTGTTGATATCATAGCTTTCACTGTTTTCAGAGAAGTCTGATTATCACTGTATACTTTGTATATCTTTTCATGACACTTTCAATTCTCTATCACTACGTCTGCAAGATGTTTCACTTTTGCAATCAATTCTTTCAGTTCTTCATGATGAGTGATGATTAAAGTCAATCTCTTCAATCTTTTATTTAGCTTTCAGTTAATTCTCATTGCAATCATCATAACATTCTTTCTACTGTTGCTATTGTTCAAGTAAACTCTTTGCTTTAATGCAAATGTGTCAAGATGATGTTGACTTATTGACATTTTCTTGTTTGCAACTATAACTACTTTCAATGACTTTGATCAAAGAATTATCATGTAGAAATGACTTCACTTCATCTTCATCTGTTTAAGTGTTTCTTTTATTCACTTTTGCTTTAGCTGCAAAAATGTCTTATGCAACTTTGATTTTCAACTTCTTTTGAGTATCAAGTTGTTGCAAATTTGACGCATCATCATCTCAATAACTTCATCTGATTTTCAAAAGTTCATGTTCATTATTGACTTTTGTATCAGCTTTCGTAAATGAATATTTATTGACGCTGTGTTTATTTCTATTTGTAGAGTTTTTATTGATGTTGCATGATAAACATTAATAATTTGTCACAATGTTCTTTCTTGTACTGATTTCAGCTTGATGTTTAAATCTTTTTAATGACTCTTTATTCTTTGTGACATGTATCATATGATGACTTCATGACTAAGCAGAAAGTGTATCATCACGAAGTATATTTGCTTTCTCATTGTCATTGACGAGTCTCAAGTAGACTCAATAATTGTCTGCATGATCTTTTGTTTAATCACTAGTTTTGCTTCAACATGATGCATGTAAATCACTCATTTCAGCTTAAAGTTCAATTGAACTCTCAAAATTCTGATATTTGATTTTGAATCAATCTGATGTTTTATTAACTTTACATCAACGTTCATATTAAATCACTTAAAGATTCTTGTAAAGTGAATCAACTCATGCTTTGTCTTTGAAAACTTGATGTTGTACGTTTTTAATCACTGTTTGCATCTATCATAGATCTCGCTAAAAACTCTGCAATTGCACTTCATGAACTTTTCATATGTTAAAATATTGACATCATTTATAAAATTTATGAAGTTTGTTCTTAATCTGATGTTATCACATACTTCTAGCAAGTTTATGTTGTAAAACAAATATAATATTGATGATAGTGAAGAATCTTGTAATATGTCAATGTTCATACTGCGTTTCATCATCGTGTAATCATTGATTGTGATCGTGATGCATCAATTTCTCAGAAAGTTCTTCACAAATTCAAGAAGCAGTTTGAAAACTCTTCTTTTTTTCATGTCATGCAAGAGTTTGCTATGTGCTACATTGTTGAATACATTCTTCTTATTCAGACTCAGCAATAAGACTACTTTTCTTCTTGTGTCACTTCATACAGTATGTATCTTTTTTATAATCAGTTACAAAGTCGTATTTATTGATCTGTGTTTATGAGTTTTCATCTGAATATTTAATATCAAGTTACACACTTCTACAACATTTTGCAGATGTTCAAATATAATGAATTTCAGTATTTTGCTCAACGTGTTAAATAACACAATTGATTTATATATCTTTGCATTAAAGTAGTTCTTCTTGTCTGACTTTCACATCACTATTGTGATTGCACTTTTGAACTGAGTTGACTGTATTTTCTTCTGCAAACATTTTTCAAAAAAAGAGTGTATTTGTTTTGACATGTCATTGAGAAGTCTGCGCATTATTCTATTTATATATTCTGTGTATCTTGAAGTCTTGTTGAGCATCATTTTGTAGATGACTCTTTTAATCTTGCAATGTATCAGCGAAGCATCATTCTCAATTAAGAATGAATATTCAAAGTCTTCTGTGTTCAACATAAGAATCTCTGAAAATGATGAAAAGTGAGTTTGAAACATCATTTTCATCTTATTTTGCGCTGTTGTAATGATGTCAAAGCACTCTGATTTGATCAGAGAAAGAATTGTCGTTTGAGTCAATGTGTCTGCAATTGCATTTCTTGCTCATTTCGTAGTTTTAAACAGTTCTTCTGAGAATTGTTCAACATTTTGCATGATTTTTTAATATTTACTGCATTTCTGTTTTCTGATGATCTTACTCTTCTTGTCACATGCTTGAATGTACTCTGTTCAGTCATCAACAATTCAACAGTTTCTTCTCATTCATTGCATGCTCTTGATGATCTTTGTACACTTCTTTATTCATTTTGCTTTGATCATTTCATATGATCTCGCTCAGAAAGTGAAAATCTTAACAATCTTCTTCAGTGCATTCAACAATTGCTTAGTGTATTCATCTATGTATCAACGCTTCATCTCATGATTTGACAGTGATTTCAACATTTATTCTCTCAAAGTATTAATGAACTTCTCTTCATTCATTATCTTTCAATTACGACGCGATTTTCACGCTGACTCTTTACAGACTCTGAAATCTATAATTGTTTGTATTGACAGATGATCTGAAAAGTTTTTCATTTCTTTGTTGATTTTGCATCATATTAATTGATTCATAATGTCATTTGTCGTGAAGATCAAATTTATTGTCATTTGAAATCTCTGATAATTTCTCGTAATCATGTCTTGAAATAACGTCAGTAATGCATCAACATTTGTAATCATTTCAATTAAATCATTTGACAATAAATGTTGTTTTGAGTAGAATAATCTCTCTCATGTGAGATGATGCAAATTGAAGTTTTCTACAAGAACGCATTCTTTCAACATGTGTAGCATCTTTTCGATGTCTGAAAGACTTTCTTTTTCATGAATGACTTCATGATCTCTGAGTGACAAATTGTATGCTTCATAAATGTGTATAACTTTCTGAATCATCTGTGTGTTATCTGTTAATGTTTATAACATAATCATGTTTACATTTTTGAAATGTCATGTTGAGTGTCAGATGTTGCTGTCAATTCTCTTGTTTATGTAGAAACAGATTTTATTCTCATTATTCTTCAGCATGAAATTGACAGTTACTGAGCAGTACGCTCTGAAATTCTCATCAAATCATCAGAGTTCTTAAAGAATCAAAATGTCATAATTCTTTATCTTTTTCTCATGTAGTAATGCTATCATCATCTTTTCTCTGAACTTGTGAATGTTGTACTGTAATATTCAAAGCTTTTTTTGTTGAAACATTAAAGTTCACATTCAAAGCTGTTTAATGTTCTTTTGAGCATTTATGATGTGCTTGCTTTTCTTGTAAAATCTTTAAAAGAAGATGATATTGAAATTGATGTGATTGATGTTGACTTTGACTTATTTGTTTTTGACTTCTTGACTAGATGATTCAATATAATGTTTTCGAATGTGATAATCATGCTGAGCAAATGACTTTCATTTGTTGAACGTCTCTGTTTTCTCTTCAAGTTATTGTCTATCAATGATTTCAGACTGATAAATGTTTCTGTGAATGTCTTCAATGTCATCGCTTTGAGTTCTTTCTGCTCTTGTACAACGTGATATAAAGATCTGTGTTTTATGACTCTCTTTATTCTCTCTTTTTCAATCTGTTGTTTATGACATTGAGAATCAAAGACTCTGTATGTATCTTGACATATTTCATATTTTCACATATTTTAAGTCTGTTTATGAAAACAGTGCTTCAAGCAATGATTTAATGTACAGTAAACGCATTTTTGCTTGTTTTTGCATTCATATATTTTATGATTATAGTCTTGATACTTTAAACACTGATGTGTTCTACAACTTAAATCATAAAACTGTGTGATTTTTATGTTGATCTCATGACTTATCTTCTCATCAATTAACTTGTTCATCATCTCAGCGCTGACTATGCATATCATCAGCAAGATGTATCTTTTCTGTTCATTATTCTTTATGAATCATTTAACTTTCTCAATCATCATCTTCAAATGTATGTCTTTGTTGATCTTGATGAGCACTTTCGCTCTCTTTTTCTCTATGTCTTTAAACATTTCTTCAATTCTAATTTCATGTATCACTATTTTGAAACTGACTTCATGCAGACTTACGTTCAATGAAATCTCTTTGATTCAAAAATCGTTTTTCTTCAATATTTTCTTACTGTCTTTCATCTTGACTTGAAATATCAATAAATTTGATCATCTCTTTATAATCTCTATGTTTTTACGCATCAATAACATCTTGTCGACGTCAATTTCTCTTACTCATCTCATTATGTTTTCTGTTGTTATCATCATAATTCTCTTGATCTTCTCTTTCTTTTTAACAAAGATCTTAATCTTGAATTTCTTGCAATAATTTTGCATTGATGACACAATGTTGACGTTGAGAACAAAATAATTCTCAAACGACTTCATCAACTTCTCATTCATTCTCTTCGCTCAATTGTCAACGCGTCTTTTCTTCTTCATGAACTTCTTTTCAAGTCTGCTCATTATCTTTTTCAATCTCTTCAACTGATTCTTCATGCATTGATTGACAGTTGACGCAGCGACGCGTTGACGCGTCAACTTTTCTATCATCTTTGTTAATCTTTTCATCTCTTTTCAGAGCATTAGCTTGTTGTTTCTACGATCGTTAAACTCATAAAGTACTCGCAGCTTGTTTAATTTCTCATGTATATTCTTCATCTTGATTGAATTCTTCTGCAAGATAGCAATACTCATTTCTCGCTCACTCATTGACATCATATTGACAATGCTCATCATCTGTTTCTGATGATCAGAATAAAGTGCAAGCATCATGTCAATGATGTTCTATTGTCAAAAGAGATTGATGTTAATTTATAATTCAACAATCTTGTTGAATTCATGTAAGTACACTATGAATCATAATTTCAGTATTTTCTCTCTTGATAAATCAAATCAATTTGAATATTCAAGAGCATACTATCAGAATTTCTGTCAAGTCATTAAACTAATATGATGAAGTAAGATATATAGTGAACATTACTCAGTTCATTCTTTTCTCTATTGCACATTGAGTTTTTTCATCATTCTGATGCATAAGTATTTTGTTCATCTCATTTTTTAACAATCATGATAATGCTCTTTTGAAAGATCAATTTAGAGCAATTTATCAATGCAACAGTAATAAAATCAGAAATAACATTTAAAACATTAGTTTAACATTAACATGACAAAGAAGAAGAATTATCAAGCAAAGAATGCAAATTAAAAACACTTCAAAATCAAACTTTGTATCACGTAGCAAAAGCATTTAAAAGAATAAGCATTGAAACTTTGAAAACAGAAATGTATACAAGCTCACTACATGTTCATTTAAACATGTTACAAAACAAGATTATGTAACACAATTAAGTCAATAATTGAACATAAAAGATTAAATAAGCATGCAAACTAATATATGCTCATTTGATGAAAGTTAATTGCATCATTTTTTGTTTACTTATCATCAAGAAGATGCAAAGATACAGTTAAGATGCAAATGATGCATTCTTTTTTTCACAATGATTTCAACAAGCAATAATATTGCAATAACGTAATATCACAAAGATCAATGAAATCAATGATGAGAAAAGTACAGAGAATGCATCATAAACATCAATGCAATCTTAGCACAAAGATTGCATCTGAACAATAAGATGATAAAAATGCGTGATGATTTTCAGAAAGCAGAAAGCATTCTTGCAATGCATATCAAAATTAAACATATAGATTTAAATGCTTATCTGCAATTTAAAAATGTTTCAGACATGAATAGTTTATGATGCAACTATAAATAAAGTCATCAAATGATGAAACATGTACTCATGCATTACTTAAACTGATTGCATTTGCAATCAAGAATGTTATAAGATGTTGACTTTTTAAACTATTGAATAATCATCATCATCATGAAAATAAACTGATCATCAAGTTGAGTTTCAATATCAATCTTCTGACTTAACTCAAGTACTCAATATCAATCTTCTGACTTAACTTGAATACTTGATTTCAACATTCTGACTTAGTCTAATATTAACTTTAAATCAATACTCAATTTGAGTTCTCAACTCAACTCATCAAGAAATCAAAAATGACATCAAAAGAACTAAATATAAAAAAAAATTCGATTTTTCGTCTTTACATTATCTTTTTGCATTATCTTTTTGATAGAAAGTTATAAAGAAAAATATAAATAATAATAATAAATTCATACACTCTTGTGACATTGATTAGATCGACTCATGAAAGATTCTATGTTATTTGTATTGAGTGAACAAAACTCTTTGAGATAGAAAATCACTTGCAGTTTATACAACTGCTTCACGCAGTTGAAACAATGAGTTTTGAGACTATGTATTAAATTTGTTCACGTTGATTACATGTTAAAGAACAATTGTTCTAGTCACTTTAAATTGCTTCAAGAGCTTCATTTTCATTATCATCTTCGCTACTGCTCTGAAACTCTTCGTGATAATAATGATTATTTAATAGTTTAAAAAGTCAGCATTTTGTAACATTCTTGATTGCAGATGCAATCAGTTCAAACAATGCATGAATACATGCTTCATCATTTGATGACTTCATTCACAGTTGCATCATGAGCTATTCATGTCTGAAACATTTCTAGAGTGCAAATAAACATTCAGATTTATGCGTTTGATTCTGATATGCATTACAAGAATGCTTTCTGCTTTCTGAAGATCATCACGCATCTTTATCATCTTATTGCTCAGATGCAATCTTTGTGCTGAGATTATGTTGACATCTGCAATGCATTCTCTGTACTTTTCTCATCGTTGATTTCATTGATCTTTGTGATACTGCGTTATTGCAATGCTATTGCTTGTTGAAATCATTGTGAAAAAAAGAATGCATCATTTGCATCTTGACTGTATCTTCACATCTTCTTGAATAAAAACATTTAGAAGTATTATTTTCTTAATGACGAGTAAACGAGAAATGATGCGATTAACTCTTGTCAAATGAATGTGTATTAGTTTGCATGTTTATCTGATTTCTTGCGTTCAATTATTGATTCAACTGTGTAGTGTGATCTTGTTCTGTAACATGTTTAAATGAACATATAATGAACTTATGTATATTTCTGTCTTTAAAGTTTCAATGCTTACTCTTTTGAATGCTTCTGCTACGTGATGCAGAGTCTGATTCTGAAGTGTTTCTAGTCTGCATTCTTTGCTCAACAGTTCATCTTTCTTGTCACGCTGATGTCAGACTGATGCTTTGAATGTGATTTCTGATCTCACTACTGCTGAGTATACTTGTCTCGCTTTTATGAAGATAGCTTTTCATGTGAAGACTTCAAGATAACTAAGTGTCAGCATTCTTGTGACATGATTCATCTTTATTTGTTGAAGATGCGCGTCTCATTGCAGTTTCATGTTCAGTTGCATCTTTAGAACTTGTACGTCTGATTTTGATTTGATAACTAAGTTTTTTATTTGTATGCTAGTCATCATGTTGAATCTCTTCAATTTTCTAGTAAAATGCGTAAGCTTGTACTTTTCTGATGCAAACGTTACATTATGAGTGTAAGCTCATTTCACGCAGACATCATGTGCTTTGCTTAATGTTCTGCAAATTTCTTCAATGAATCTGTCGTAGACTAGAATGTTAATATCATTTACGAAGTCAAGCACTTCAATTTTAATTTTCAATGCTTTGCATTTTTCAATTAAACTTACGTTGAAGAATAGAAAGAGAATTAATGAAATAAGAAATTTCTGCGATATGTTTGCGTTTATCTCGCGTATATCACTCGTTTGTTCATTGAATATTAGTGATGTTTTTCAATTCTTTAGAAAGCTGCGTGTTTATTTGATTATGTAGCTTAACATTTTTTTCATTTTCAATGTATGCAGAAGTTTGACATGTGAGACTTGATTGAATGCTTCAACGACGTCTAAGCTTAGCATGAAGATCACATATTTGATTTTACAATCTCACACTATGTGAACTTGATCTATTAGTAAATCTAACGTCAAGATCATGAATTACTTACATCTCACTTTCATTTGAACATTTGATAGCATGTGATGAGTCTGAACTATGTCACTTAATCTTTTGATCATGATTGATTTCAATGCTTTGCTCATGATATTAAGCAAAGCAATGAGTCAATACATTTTTGAATCAATATAGTCGCTTTTCTTCAATTTGCGTAGTACTATTATCTGAGTCTTTTTGAACTACTTTGAATGATACTTATGTATTACACATGCGTTGAATAAACTCGTCAGTACTGAAGTCAGTTCTGCAAGATTCACTTGAAGCGCTCTGTTTGAAATATTTGAAGCGTCTGATGCTTTGTCTGCTTTTACTCGTCTGATTGTTTGCTTTACTTCATCTTCTGTGATGCGTGAATTGAATGAGACTGTCAGAGATATGAATGACTCTGTGATGTCATTGACATTCACTTGAGAAGATGAGAGAAAGAACTTTTCAAGAAAAATATAAAGAGAAACATAAAGAAGAACATGAAGAAAAACATGAAGATTGTTTGATAGAAAGCTTTGATAGAAAACTATGATAAAAAGCTATGATAAAGAGTCATGATGAGAAATTATGAAGATTGTTTAATAAAGAGTTATGAAGAAAAGTCATGATAGAAAAACATGAAGACTATTTGATAGAGAGTCATAATAGAGAGTCATAATAGAGAGTCATAATAGAGAGTCATAATAGAATATTTATCTATTTATCTTCATGTCTTGATGAGTTGAGTCAAGAATTTCAAATCAATACTTGATTTCAATTTTCTGACTTAACTTGAATACTTGAATTGAACATCTCAATTCAACTTAAATACTTAAGTCAAGAATTCTGATTCAAATCAAGTCTTAATGAGTTAAGAACTCAACTTGATTTTGATGACTCAACTTGACGTGATCAATCTACATGAAGAATCTCAAAGTAGTAGCAAAAATGATGATGAAAACGAAGCTTTTAAAGCAATTTAAAGTGACTAGAACATTCGTTCTTTAACATGCAATTAACGTGAACAAATTTGATACATAGTCTCAAAATTCACTATTTCAACTGCGTGAAGTAATCATATAAACTGCGAGTGATTTTCTATTTCAGAGAGTTTTGTTCACTCAATACAAATAACATAAAGTCTCTTATGAGTCAATTTAATCAATGTCATAAAAATGTATAAACTTATTATTATTATTTGTATGAGAAATTTAAAAATTTAATTTCATTGTTTTTTTTTTAACTGCAAAAAAATTAAAGCTATTCAGATTTTTTTGTTTATTGATATTCTTATAATTATTTTTATTTAAAATGTTTTAATAATAATAATAATGACTGACAATGAGATTCATCTGTACATGATGTTGACTACGAATCTTTTGATTCTATTCTGTTTTGAATAGAAGTCAGAAGAGTCAAGAGATTTCAATTCAACGCAGTTCAAACAATGTTAGAATGTTACGTGATCAGAAAAGTTATCATGCAGAGTTTTCACTCATGTGACAACACTTTTTCTAACAGTCACAATTGATCTACGAAGAAGATTAATGACATGTCAATGTCAGTAAGAGATGAAAAGATACTACTAGTGAAAAAGACAACTCAGATGAAGAGTCTGCGAGTTGTGATTACAATTGATTGAAGAATTTACAATTCATCAACTGCGTTGATATTGAAACGTCTTCATCACATCGACAGTGTTGTCAAGTAATTGATGAAAAGATATCAGATAGAATAGTCATCTCAAGTATTGAAAGACGTGACTACAGTGCTCAAAGAAGTAGTGACTTGTTGATCATGCTGATATACTGAGAAAGCTTGAACTCATCTTCTTTACTTGACATCAAGTCATTCATCTATTCACATGAAAAATCGAGAGTTCAAAAGAATGATCAGAATGCATTCTTTTTCATTGATCAGAGTTAAACATCAAATAATTGCAATTGCACATTTATACTAACAATTTATTCAACGTCTACGTGACACAAGTTAAATCAAGAAAAGAAAAGAGTTACTTAATACAATCACACTTTATCTTTTCATCATGTGCATCTCTCTTTCATCACATATTTCTCTGCTCAATGAAGAATAATTATTGAATAAAAGAACACAGCTTTATGTATGTTACAATCATGAGCATCATGAATACAAAGAAAACATCTTTCATCTTTGAATCAAGAATTGAATCAAGACATCATTGTATAAAATATCATCAATGAAGAGCAAAGCAAAAATGATGTATCATAATTAAACAGCACAAACACTTTCATCAAGAGTTTACTCAAGCATCACATGTTAAATGAAAGTTATAAATTCATTATTTGATAACACAGTGTCAATCTCATTGTTTCAACTGCATGAAGCAGTTGTATAAATGACAAGTGATTTTTTCTTTCAGAGAGTTTTGTTCACTCAATATAAATAGCATAGAGTCTCTCATGAGTTGAGTTTAAATCAATGTGTTATGAAAAATTGACTCATAGAGATTAAATCAGAGACTAAAGTCAGAGACTGAGTTGAAAATCAGATCTGAGTTAGCTTTGAAACTCTATAACTCTGTCAGGACATTGTTTAGACTACGTCATATCTTCAACTTAATATGTCATGAGTTATGTTGTGCTTGACTTGATAATGCTTGACAAACTCTCTATAGTCGATCGATTTTCTCGAGTTATCGAGAACTTCTTAATAATTAACTCTATCATAATATATACTCATTCTGTGCCTGCTTAGAATATCACATTGTCATATCACTCTTATAGATCTCGTCTATTCATCTAGTAGATTCAATCATCACAGTTTTAATTATTTCAAACTTTTCTTAGAGATGATGATTCAATATTCAAGCATGATAACAGCAACATGATTGCAACAAAGTTGAAACAACAACGTTTCGATCTCATGAGATATCATATCAGAAAACGAACGTTGCATAATGAAATCAGAAAGCGAAGAAGCAGAAGATGAACTCTCTCTTGATATTAATGAACAGCTGACACAAGCAATGTTTCAACGTGATGAACTGCAAAAGAAACAGAAGTTAGCAGCTATTTTGTCAAAGATTGAGACTCTGCAATTCGTTGAAACAACGAAGAGAAATCATTGAGCTTTCACTTGAGCTCTTACAAAGAATTTGAATGATCTACGCATCGTCTTCATAATGTCGACGATGACGAAACGAAGTCATCACAAGATTGTCTTGCAGAAGCGAAGACTCTCAATGTCTTTGAAGAAGTATCATGACAAAATCATAAAAGAACATAGAGAGTGAATTCGCGATGTCAAAATCTCGTTTCAAAATATCTCTTGACATTTTGAAAGTGATGAGAAAAAGATTTTGTACTGCATGATTTATCTGAAGAGTGAATCAAAGAAACTTTGATTTGATCACGAAGAAACTATGTCTGCAGCTCAGCAGATGTGATTTGATTTTATCAACTTTCTTCTGAATCTAATTGAAAACTTGATGAATTGAAGCATAGACGTGACTCAGCAGTACGCGAACGCATCGCAACGTTCAGATCAGATGATATGAACGTTTGCAGCTCATTTGAGCACTCTAAAACATCAACTTTCATTGTATAGTGATGAGCATAAGTGAACTCATTTATTTATCAAGTTGAGATCTGAGCTGCGCGTGATCATTACTAATGTGCAGTCAATTTCTATCACATGAGATGTGTTAATCGATCTTGTCGCTTGATTGAAAACAAATCTGCGAAAAGAACACGTCTTGTCGTTGAAACAATCTCAAGATAAAGACTTGCATGATTGAGATAGAATCAACAAGAAGACTCATTCAAAGCGAAAGAAATGTCATCGATCAATCAGACTCAATTCTTCGTCAAAGACAATCTCACATGCTTCATCATGTTATAGCAAGAATTTGTTCAATATAACGTGTTACATGTGCAATTGAAAGAATCATTACTCTACTGATTGTAGAGATGAAAAGATCAAGAATAGGATAAAAGAATTTGATGTAAATCAAGTATTCATCGATTCAATGTTGCATATGAGTCATTTCAAGATTTCGAGAAAAGACAAACTCTCGATGAATGCTTCAAATCATCAAGAAAAAAACAAGAAGTTCTCTTCGTAAAGATTCTTATATATAAAGAGCATGTAATTCAGAGAGATCAGAAGACGGAAATGAAGATTCACATGAATATCGATGTCAAGATGAACGTGATTAGTCAACGTTTCATTGTCGAGCAAGATATATCATTGCTGAACGTTAATCTTTCAAGATCTATCTGAATGAACGATCAGAGTGTTTATTGTTATGACGTCTATAAGATGTGTTATTGACTAAAAGACAGCTGAAACATAAAGAAAAAAGATATAAGTATCTTCTATGCTATTGACAAGAAAGAATCTTCTCTGATTCTGAGTATGTCAAGTATGCAATTCGAGCGTATTTGAATAGACATGATTGCAAGAACATGATGTTTCAACGTGAATAAGCATGCATTTGAATTGTTCTTCACACAAGTATTTGTGAAAGCTCTACAAGATGAGTCTACTGTGTATGCTCTTGTCATGATCAACGTCATCAAAGAGTCGATCATTGAACATCAAGTGAAAGCAATGAATAATGTGATGAGTCGTATCACAAATGCGCTTGAAACACAGACTTTACTCATTGAATTGAAAGAGTATGAAAACGTATTCTTGATAGAAAGTGCAGGCAAACTGTCTTTGCATGAAGATCACGATCATGCAATCGAAATCACTGCAGAATCATCGTATGAATCATTGTATAATCTGTTGAACACAGAGTTAGCAACTCTGAGACAGTATCTAGACAATGTCTTAGTGAAAGAATGAATTAAGCACTTCATCAGCTTGACTGACGCGTCTATTCTATTCATTTTCAAAAAGAATGATAGTCTTTGTTTATGTGTAAACTATCAAGATCTGATTAGATCACTGTCAAAAATCGTCATTCACTGTCTTTAATTAGTGAAACTTTAGACAAACTTAATAAAGTCAAGCAGTTCACTAAGTTAGATCTGAAGAACGTTTATCATCGTCTCAGAATTCAACGTGAAGATGAGTGAAAGACGATGTTTCATACTCGTTATGATCACTTCAAATATATGATCATATCATTTGATTTGATCAACACGTCTGTCATCTTTCAGACTTATATTAATAAGATCTTGACAGAGCTTTTACATGACTTTTGTGTTGTTTATCTGAATGACATTCTAATCTTCTTCGTAGAGAAGACTGATCACGTAGATCACGTGAAGCAGATTCTCGAGAGATTAAGAAAGTTCAAGCTATATGCTAGCTTGAAGAAGTGTGAATTCTTCATCACTAAAGTGAACTTTCTAGAATTTGTTGCATTCACAGAGAGCGTTTCAATGAATCTAAGTAGAATAGACATCATCAAAACATGACTCAGATCGAAGATGTATTGAGAAATATAAGTTTTTCTGAGATTCATCAATTTCTATCGACGTTTTATACATCACTACTCTCAGATAGCAGAGTCTTTAACAGAACTGCTGAAAGATAGTGTAAAAGATGTAAAAACAAACTCATTCATATGATCAAACGAAGCGAAACAAGCTTTTAATCAGCTTCGCGACATCTTTATGAGAGCATCTATTCTAAGACACTTTGATTCAGAGCGACATATACACATTGAGATTGACGCATTTGATTATGCAGTCGCGAGTATTTTGTCTCAGTCAGATGACGAAGATCAGTGACATTTGATTGCATTCTGATTCAGAACGATGATAAACATTGAAAGAAACTATGAGACATATGATCAGAAGCTTTTAGTCATAGTAACGATGTTTAAACACTGACGACACTATGTGAAAAACAGTTATCATACTGTCAAAGTTCTGACTGATCATAATAATCTGAAGAGTTTTATGAATGTTCAAAAGCTAAACGAAAGACAAGTTAAATGAGTCATGAGATTGTCAATCTGCAACTTTGAAATAGCACATAAATCAGAAAAGATAAACTCAATCAATGCATCATCAAGATGATCTGACTATAAGAATGAGAACATCTTTGCGAATCATTTACTGCTCACTCTGCAGCGAAAGCTGACTAGAATAGAAAGTTTAAATAGCTCTATATTTGTAGCAATCAGAGAACTATACTGTATACAAGTGATTAACGATGTTGAGAAGATGTTCGTTCACAGTATAAGTATGAACAGATATTCAGCAGAACATGTCGAGAGCAGACTGCAAGATGAAATTCACTGATGAACATGAGTGATTAACGATGTTGAGAAGATGTTCGTTCACAGTGTCAGTGAATGAAGATATTCAGCGAAACATGTTGAAAGCAGATCGCAAGATGAAATCTACTGTACATGAGTGATTAACGAAGTCAAGAAGATGTCTGTTCACAGTGTCAGTGAAAACATGAGTACATGTTCAGCAGTGCATGTCAGAAGTATGCTGCTGAGAATCATGATTTTAACAGTGCGAGAAACGCATCTAGATGAAGTACATTTCTTGAAAGATAGAATCTCTCAACTTGAATCAACAACTTCAAAAAGCACAGACGTTGAAACGTTAACTTATAGAGATCGCAACGTAGCTGAGAAACAGCTTAATTTTGTTGCTGAAACTGTTGATTGTCAACAACTCATTTCACGTGCAATTGTCAGAGTACTGATAATTCATGAAACAACATACGACTTTAATAGTAAATTCATAGTCGAGCTCATCAAGATCTTACAGCAAGAAGATGAATTTGCTGTGAGATTAAGAGCAGATGAAACAACGAGTATATGAAAGAGTGACGTTGAAGCTTGAACATTGAATAGTCAAGAAATGATAGAGTACAACAAATCATTGTATGTTTCAGAAAATCTTTCTGTCAAAGAAGAGCTTTTGAAACGTCATCATGATGATTCATTAGCAGAGCATTTTGATGCTGACAAGATCAGTGAGCTATTAAATTGTAAATATTACTGAAAAAGTATGATCAAGAATGTCAAAGAGTATATAGATACTTGTGACATTTGTCAAAGAGTAAATATGAAACGTCATCTATCATATGATGAGTTAAGATCGTTATCTCGACTCACAAACTCATGAAAAGAAATCATTATGAATTTCATAACAGATCTGTCATCTAGTAAATGAAAAGAAGTTGTGTATGACTTGATTCTCATGATAGTCAATCATTACACGAAGATGACGCGTTATCTATCTACGAAGAAAACTCTGACTGTTGTAGAGTTAGCAGAGTTGTTCTTTAAGAAGATTGCTTTAAGATATGAGACTTCAAGTGATATAGTTATCGATAAAGATAGTCTATTTATCAGTGCGTTCTGATCAGAAATCTGCTATCATGTCAAAGTGAAATAATGATTAAGCATTGCTTTTCATTTGCAAACAGATGATCAGACAGAACGACAGAATCAAACATTGAAACATTATTTAAGAATGTATTGTTTTGAAAAGTAAGATGACTGAGCTACGCTTCTACTCATAGTTGAGTTTGTTTATCATCAGGCAAAGCACGCTTCGTTGAGCTGTAGTTTCTTTAAAGTCATGTATGACTATGAGTCAATCTTTGACATACACATCGAGAATGATGCTATGAAAGAAGAAGTGTCAGCAGCAAAAGAACGCGTTGAAATGCTGAAAGACATGTGAAACACGTTGACGTAATGATGACAAAATGCGATTGATGCTCAGACAAAGTACTATAATTGAAAACATAAGTCTAAGTTCTTTAATGTCAATGATTTAATCATGCTATCAGCAAAAAACCTGAAGCAGAAGAAGTTGAGCAAGAAGTTATCAAATAAGATGATAGAGTTCTTTCATATACAAGAACTCATAGACAAGCAGATGTATTGTCTTGATCTTTCAGTCATTTATAGAGTTCATTCTGTCTTTCATGTATTTCTTTTAGAATTGTATAATCGTAGGCTAAATGATGACTCTATATTCAATTATCTCATATTCAAGCTTATTGATGATGAGTAAGAATGAAAGATAGAAAAGATTCTATAAAAGCGAAAAAGAAAGAAAATCTTATATTATAAGATACAATGAAAAGAATATTTCATTGAATATGATCAATGAATATCGAGCGAAAATATGAAAGATGTCTCGAAGCTTATAAAAGCTTTCAAAATAAGACTGAAACATAAGCGAAAAGCATAATCACTCATTTTCAAGCATAAACTCATTATTAGAAAAGAAGAATCACTGTATTATGATAGTTTCGCTCTCTAATGAGATAATCACATATGTAAATCAACAGACAGAAGAAAAAAGCGCAAAGATGCTCAAATGCGCTCGACAAGAAAGCGCAATCATCACGACACAACAAACATCATGCAATCATCACTTCATCAAACATCTCTCACATGAGACAAGATTGCAGACTTTTTCTTCTCTTTCATTGTCAGATTTACATTGAGATGCGAAGACAAAGATTTGAAAGACAACAAATTATGCTAAAATATATCAGAACAATTAAAAATGCTGACGAAATGATATATAATTGAGATTGAATGTATCGCAAAGCGCTTTACATTCAGAATTTCTCTGACAATGTCATTGACAATCATCATTTTCTTGAGAATGAGCTTTTAAATTTCTAGAGACTTGAGTTTGTGAATCTTCTCAAGATGACTCTTCACACGAGTTGCTGTCATCAACTTCTTGTAAAGAGTTTTCTGATGAGCAGTAAATGTTTTCAGAGCAATATTCTCTTCTTCATTTTCAATTGCACTATCATGAATATTCTGCAGACGAAAGAATTCATTGACAGTCAAAATGCAGATGTTGAAAATCTAAACATTGAATCATGAGTGTTTAACAGATGTATCAAATAAGTATACTCACTGTGATACAGAAGCTCTCATTACTCGCACAGCAAGCACACTTCTTGTACATTGTCTTTCTTTGAAAGATGACATCACATCGCGATGCTCTATTCTCGATGTGTAGAACTCAAGCACACTTTATACAAATCATTCTATCTAGAGTTTCAAGATCAGCAACGCTTCTCTCACTTATTTTCACAATTGACAGCTGAAAAGCATCAGTAACGACATCAAGAAGTTGAATAAGCGAATCTCATCATTGTTCTTCAATTTCGCGAAGTCTGTGAGTTTGACAAGATCATCGACGAAGCATTAATGATCATTTCTTTTCTCATCGTCTTTCGAATTTTCTCTTTGATAGCTGAAATGTACTTGAAAGTTTGAATAGTAGAAGCGATGAACACTCGATCAGAATTTGACGATGTCTGCATCATCATGAGTGATTCAGCATCAGCAGCATCATGATCATTACATCTGATCAATGTCTTTTGAGCAGACTTATGATATTGTTAATTGTAGTAATAGTTGTGAAACTTCAAGTTGTAACATCACTTACTTTTGTAATGATCTTGACTTGATCATCAGTTGACTTCATCATTTTACGACTCTCTTTAAGCGTCGCTGCGCATTCATGACTTATGATTTAGATCTCTTACTCTTACGATACAGATATACTCAAAGTTTATCAAAAGTAATCATATAATGATAAAGATATGATCATGATTGAAAAAAGATGAAGTTGAAGAAAATGAGAAGTTAAGAAGAACTGAAAGAGTGATAAACAAATCAACAATTATTATTCATTCTTGTTTATGCTCTATTGTCTCAACAACATCATTTACTCAAAAGATAAACAATGTCTATGTGCTATCTACACGTCATCATTGCTGTCATCTACATCAACTACACATCACATATACTATCTATAATGTCATCTATACGCATTATAATCGAAGATGAATCGTCATTCAATCGAAAGTTTCTCTTTTTCTTGTTTTCTCACAGAGATTTGAAGATTTTTATTGAGAGCTTCTAGAGTGAATCAATGAGTGCACGTCATCGTTTATCAGAATAAACAAAGACATTAATTATTGAGATTGAGAATGAACTCACTTAAAAGAAAAGACAATTGTCATGATGAATTGACTCATAGAAGTTAGATCAGAGACTAAAGTCAAAGACTGAGTCAAAGATCAGATCTGAGTTAGCTCTGAAACTTTATAACTCTGTCAAGACATCATTTAGACTACGTCATATCTTTGACTTAATATGTCATGAGTTATATCGTGCTCAACTTAACAATGCTTGACAAACTCTCTATAGTCGATTGATTTTCTTGAGTTATCGAGAGCTTCTTAATAATTAGCTCTATCATAATATATACTTATTCTGTGCCTGTTTAGAATATCACATTATCATATCACTCTTATAGATCTCGTTTATTCATCTAGTAGATTCAATCATCACACAATGTCACAAGAGTGTATGAATTACAATCATAATCATAATCATAATCATAATAATAATAATAATAATAATAAATTCATACACTCTTATGACATTGATTAAATCAATTTATGAGAAACTTTATGCTATTTGTATCGAGTGAACAAAACTTTCTGAGATAGAAAATCACTTGCAGTTTATATGATTGCTTCACGCAGTTGAAACAGTAAGTTTTAAGACTATGTATCAAATTTGTTTGCATTAATTGCATGTTAAAGAATGAGTATTTTAGTCACTTTAAATTGTTTCAAGAGCTTTGTTTTTATCATCATCTTCGCTACTGCTCTGAGACTTTTCGTGATGATGATGATTATTCAATAGTTTAAGAAGTCAGCATCTTGTAGCATTCTTGATCGTAGATGCAATCAGTTCAAGCAATGCATGAGTATATGCTTCATTGTTTAATGACTTTATTTGCAGTCACATTGCAAGCTATTCATGTCTAAAACGTTTCTAGAGTGCAGATAAACATTCAGATCTATGCGTTCAATTTTGATGTGCATTGCAAGAGTGTTTATCAAAAATATGTTGTATACGTTGCATGCAACATACATAAAGCATGATCTTTATGCTGATTTTTCTCTTAGACTTGAAAGATTACTCAGAGAGTTTTCTTGTGACAGATTCACAGTTCAAGAAAAATGAAATCTTTCACTGCTCAGATTTCAACAGTTTACTTCTTAAGCATGAGTTGCAGACGTTTCATCTGCAATATGCATGTGTATCACAGTTAATTTCTTCTTTAATCACATCAACATGCATTATTGTTCTTTTAAACTATATAGATGATGTTTTTGACTAGAGATTGACTTTATCATCAAGACATTCAAGAGTCAAAACTCAGTGAAGAAGTGAGATTTTTGAGATTGACAGTTGTTGTCATTGTATATCACGCTTCGCAGACGTTTACTTCGCTTGTAAAGCATATGATTCATCTGTTTCATGTTATTTATAGAGATCTTTCTTATGCAGATTGATCATGTTTTGCAAAAATATACATATGCTACACTTTTAATCAGACAGCGTAGTTCAATCATTCTTTACTGACTCACTTGTGTTTCTCTTCTTTTAACAAAGTCTTCTCATCAGCGTATCATTTATATATAAAATGTCTGTATCTAAACGTTTATTAAATGATATTAATGAAATTCTTGAGTTTATTCATATCAAACTTAATGAGACTCATAAGTTGTCTGTGTTGTAGTAACAGATACGCAGTCTTAATAAGATTTATACGTAGTTAGCATGTAAATTTAAAGAATGTTCATGATTTAAGTTCTTTCTGCTAATCATTTTCAACAAATCAAACATAAGAATGTTCTGTCTCAGTTCTTATTATTACAATGACAAGACTAACGTAGTAACAGAGAATTAAAAGTGTCATGAAAAGATATACAAAGTATACAGTGATAATTAAACTTCTTTGAAAACAATGAAAGTTATGATATCAACAAAAGATCAGACACGTCTGCAATGAGTTCAGATCACATATGAAAGCATTTAATCTTGAGAAGTCACGCTAAAGTTACATTGAGTGATGAGACATGCAGAAGTACTTGAAAATGAAGTGATGAACAAAATAATTGACGATGCACATGATTTGTCTCTATCACTGACTGAGCATTAATGCATTGAAATGATGACAAGATTGATGCTCATACAGAAATATATCAGATAAACATGAAGAATAGTCTGAAAAGAGAAATTCAACGCAGCTTATTTTCAATATTTGACATCAGAAATGATACATCGACATCTGCAACTGCACAAGAATCATGCAAAGTTTCATAATGCATTATTGATGCAGCTATGCATAAGAAAAATTGACTTCAATCAATTTTTACATGAGAGATGAGTACTCAATATCACTACAATGATATGCAAGTATGACAAAGATTAAATGTTGATTAAGCACATTCTATTAACATGTTTCAGATGAAAAGTAGAATGAAAAGCAATGCAATAAGAAGAGAACATCACAAACTTAAGAAAGTTCTTAGAAATTGTGAGCGTAGCAATGATGATCATTCAAATGATACTTTCAATGAGCATATTGAATCAATTTCAAGCTGTAATGTTATCAAAGAATCAGATGAAAGAGAGAAAAAATAAAAAATAAACAGATTCATAAAGTTCTTGCATTGAAAACAGTTATAGTATAAAGTGCAGAAAGAAATGATTTTTGATGCGAAAAGAGTGCTGCGCTAACGCAGCGTTCGTTACAGTATATAGAATCTTGCATAGATTCATAATGAGTGTTGAATCGAGTAAGAATTAAAAAAAAATATATTAAAGATTTAAGTTCATAAAAATTTAAAGAAAATATAACTTTATTTTGAAAACATTTTTAATAACTTTCTTCATTATATTTGATTTGATTTAATTTGAATTTATACATTCTTGTGATATCAATTTAAATTTGATTCATGAGAGAAACTATGTTATGTATATTGAATGAACAAAATTTTCTGAAAGAGAAAATCACTCATCAATTACATGATGACTTCACGTCATTGAAACAATAAAATTAACACTATATTATCAGTAATGAATTTATAGCTTCTATTAAGTGTGTGATGCTTGAGTAAACTCTTGATAAAAGTGTTTATGCTATTTGATTGTGATGCATTATCTTTGCTTTGCTCTTCATTGATGATATTTTATATAAATGATGTTTTGATTCAATCTTTGATTTAAAGATGAAAGACATTTTCTTTGCATTTATGATGCTTGTGATTATAATGTTGAAAACTGTGTTCTCTTGCTTAATGATTGTTATTCATTAAGCAGAGAAATATGTGATGAAAGAGAGATGCATATGATGAAAAGATAAAGTATGATTGTATTAAATAACTTTATTCTGCTCTTGATTTAACTTGTGTCACGTAGATATTGAATAAATTGTTAGTATAAATGTGCAATCATAATCATTTGATGCATGATTCTGATCAATAGTAAAGAATGCGTTCTGATCATTCTCATAAATTCTCAATTTTTCACGTAGACAAATGTATGATTTGACATCAAGTAAAAAAGATGAACTCAAGCTCTTTCAATATATCAGCATGATCAATGAATCACTACTTCTTCAAGCATTGTAATCATGATTCTCAGACTCATCATCTGAAACAACTATTTTATCTGATATTTTTTCATTAATTACTTGATGATATTGTTAATGTGATGAAGACATTTCAATATTGATGCAGTCAATGAATTATAAATTCTTTAATTATTTGTAATCACAACTTGCAAACTCTTCATCTGAGTTGTTTTTTTCACTAGTAATATCTTCTCATTTCTTACTGACATTGACATATTATTAATCTTCTTCATAGATCAATTGTGACTGTTAGAAAGAATGTTGTCACATAAGTGAAAACTCTGTATGATGATGTTTCTGATCATGCAACGTTTTAACATTGTTTAAACTGCATTGAATTAAAATCTTTTAACTTTTTTAACTTTTATTCAAACATAAAATAGAATTAAAAAATTTATAATTAACATCATGTACAAATGAATCTTGTTATCAATCTTCTTCAACTGACAACAAGATTCATTTATACATGATGTCAATTATGAATCTTTTGATTCTATTCTGTGTTTGAATAGAAGTCAGAAGAATCAAGAAATTTCAATTCAATGCAGTTCAAATGATGTTAAAACGTTACGTGATCAGAAAAGTCATCATGCAAAGTTTTTACTCACACAACAACACTTTTTCTAACAGTTACAATCAATCTACGAAGAAGATTAATGACATGTCAATGTCAGTAAGAAATGAGAAGATATTACTAGTGAAAAAAACAACTCAGATGAAGAGTCTGCAAATTATAATTACAAGTGATTAAAGAATTTGCAACTCATTAACTACGTTGATATTGAAACGTCTTCATCATATCAACAATGTCATCAAGTAATTGATGAAAAGATATCAGATAAAATAATTGTTTCAAGTATTAAAAGACGTGATTACAGTGCTTAAAGAAATAGTGACTCGTTAATCATGCTGATATATTAAGAAAGCTTGAACTCATCTTTTTTACTTGATATCAAATCATTCATTTAATCACATGAAAAATTGATAGTTCAAAAGAATGATCAGAATGCATTCTCTTTCGTTGATCAGAATCAAACATTGAATGATTGTGATTGCATATTTATACTAACAATTCATTCAATGTTTACGTGACATAAGTCAAATCAAAAGAAGAAAAGAGTTATTCAATACAATCACACTTTATTTTCTCATCATGTGCATCTCTCTTTCATCACATATTTCTTTGCTCAATGAATAATAATCATTAAGTAAGAGAACACAGCTTTATTTATGTTACAATCACAAGCATCATGAATGCAAAGAAAACATCTTTCATCTTCAAATCAAGAATTGAATCAAAACATCATTGTATAAAATATTGTCAATGAAGAGCAAAGCAAAAATAATGCATCATAATCAAACAGCACAGACACTCTCATCAAGAGTTTACTTGAGCATCACACGTTGAATAAAAGCTATAGATTCATTACTTGATAATACAGTGTTAATCTCATTGTTTCAATCATATGAAGTAATTGTATAAATGACGAGTGATTTTCTTTCTCAAAGAGTTTTGTTCACTCAATATAAATAGCATAAAGTTTCTCATGAGTTGAGTTTAAATCAATGTCACAAGAATGTATGAATTACAATCACAAACAATCACAATTAATCTTCTTCATTATATTATTGAATGAAGTAAATGTAATAAATTTTTAAAACAATACTTCAAACATTTAAAATACAGTTTTAAAATAAATATTAAAGCTTTAAAATAAGAATTGAAGATAGAAAATTAGAAATTTGATTTTATTTAATGACTTTCTTTTAAATGTTTTAAAAAGAATAAAAGAATTATTTAAAAATAAATTTTAACTAATCAGTAATGAAACTTATTTGTATGCAATGCTGACTACAAATTTACTGTTTAGCTATAGTAAAGTTTAAAAATTATCAAAAGTTTGAATGACATTAAGATGCTGCATAATAATGAAGTGCTATGCATTGATTGCATGCAAAGTTTTTGCAATCATGCAGACTTTGATAATCTCAATGTGCATGTTACAAAGCAATTTGCATGCAGATGAGAAAGTTAAATAGAATGCAAAACTATGAGAAAAATCGCTTATAAAAATCATTTAATTTTGCATCTTGTCGTTGCAATGATGAGAATTGAGACAGAACATTCTTGCGTTTGATCTGTTGAGAATGATTAGCAGGAAAAACTTAAATCATAAACATTCTTTAAATTTACATGTTAACTACATATAAATCTTGTTAAGACTGCATGTTTGTTACAACAACATAAGCAACTTACAAGTCTTGTTAAGTTCAACACAGATAAACTTGAAAGTTTTATTAATATTGTTTAACAAACATTCAGATACAGACATTTTATACATAAATGATACATTGATAAAAAGACTTCATTAAGAGAAGAAAAATACAAGCAAATTAATAAAGAATGATTGAATTATGTTATCTGATTAAAAGTGTAGCATATAAACATTTCTGCAAAACATGATTGATTTGCATGAGAAAAATTTCTACAAATAACATGAAATAAATGAGTTGCATACTTTACAAGCGAAGTGAGTGTTTGCAAAACATGATATACAATGATGATGATTGTTGATCTTAAGAATCTCATCTCTTCACTGAATTCTGACTCTTGAATATCTTAATGATAAAATCAATTTCTAGTTGAAAACATCATCTGTATAATTCAAAAGAACAATAATGCATGTTGATGTGATTAAAGAAGAAATTAACTGTGATATGCATGCATATTGCAGATGAAACATCTGCAACTTATGCTTAAGAAGTAAACTGTTGAAGTTTCAACAGTGAAAGATTTCATTTCTTTTGAACTGTGAATCTGTCACAAGAAAACTTTTTAAGTAATCTCTTGAGTTTAAAAGAAAAATCAGCATAGAGATTGTGCTCTATGTATGTTGCATGCAACATATACAACATATTTTTAATAAATGCATGAGAATGATCAGAATGCATCTTTACTATCAATCAATTAAGCATTGAACAATTGTGATTGCATGTTTATACTAATAATCTATTTAACGTCTACATGACATAAGTTAAATCAAGAGAAGAAAAGAATTATTTAATATAATTACACTTTATCTTCTCATCATGCACATCTCTCTTTCATCACACATTTCTTTGCTCAATGAATGATAATCATTGAGCAAGAGAACACAGTTTCTGCCTTACAATCATAAGCATCATAAGTGCAAAGAAATATCTTTCATCTTTGAATTAAAAATTGAATTGAAACATCATTGTATAAAATATCATCAATGAAGAGCAAAGCAAAGATGATGCATTACAATAAACAGCATAAACACTTATAAAAGTTTACTCAAGCATCATGCGTTGAATAGAAGCTATAGATTCATTATTGATAACATAGTGTTAATTTTATTGTTTCAACGACGTGAAGTTGTTGTGTAGTCAATGAGCAATTTTCTTTTTCAGAAAGTTTTGTTCATTCAATACACATAGCATAGTTTCTCTCATAAGTTGAGTTTAAATCAATGTCACAAGAATGTATGAATTAAAATTAAATTAAATAAATTTTAACTTTAACATTAAAACATTTTAAATCAATGATGAAACTCATTTGTATATAATGCTGACTACGAATTTACTGTTTAACTACAGTGAAGTTTAAAGATTATCAAAAGTTTGAATGACATCGAGATGTTATGTGATGATGAAGCGCTGTGCATTGATTGCATGCAAAGTTTTCACAATCATACAGACTTTGATAATTTTAATGCGCATGTTACAAAGCAATCTGCATGCAGATGAGAAAGTCAAATAGAATGTAAAACTACGAGAGAAATCACTTATGAAAATCATTCAATTCAGCATTCGTGCAAGATGTTTTACTTTCATAATCAATTCTTTCAGTTCTTCATGATGAGTGATGACTAAAGTCAATTTCTTCAATCTCTTATTTAACTCTTAGTTAATTCTTATTGCAATTGTCGTAACATCTTTTTTACTGTCACTATCATTTAAGTAAACTCTTTGCTTTAACATAAATGTGTTAAAATGATGTTGACTTATTGACATTTTCTTGTTTGCAACTATAATCACTTTTGATGACTTTGATCAAAGAATCATCATGTAAAAATAGCTTCACTTCATTTTCATTTATTTGAGTATTTCTTTCATTCACTTTTGCTTCAGCTGCAAAGATATTTTATGCAACTTTGATTTTCAATCTCTTTTGAATATTAAGTTGTTACAAATTCGATGCATCATCATCTCAATAACTTCATCTGATTTTCAAAAGTTCATGTTCATTATTAACTTTTGTATCAGTTTTCGTAGATGAATATTTATCAACGTTGTGTTTATTTCTATCTGTAGAGTTTTTGTTAATGTTGCATGATAAATATTAATGATTTGTCACAATGCTCTTTCTTGTACTGATTTCAGCTTGATGTTCAGATTTTTTCAATGATTCTTCATTCTTTGCAACATGTATCATATGATGACTTCGTGACTAAGCAGAGAGTGCATCATTGCGAAGTATATTTGCTTTCTTGTTGTCATTAATGAGTCTCAAGTAAATTAAATGATTGTTTGCATGATCTTTTGTTTAATCATTAGTTTTACTTCAATATGATGCATGTAAGTCACTCATTTCAGCTTTAAGTTCAATTGAACTCTCAAAACTTTGATATTTGATTTCAAGTTAATTTGATGTTTCATCAACTTTACATCAACATTCATATTGAATCACTTAAAGATTCTTGTAAAGTGAATTAACTCATGCTTTGTCTTTAAAAACTTGATGTCGTGCGTTTTTGATCACTGTTCGCATTTATCATAAATTTCGCTAAGAACTTTGCAATTGCACTTCATGAACTTCTTGTATATTAAAATATTAACGTCGTTTATGAAATTTGTAAAGCTTGTTCTCAATCTGATGTCATCACATGCTTTTAGCAAGTTCACGTTGTAAAACAGATATAATATTGATGATAGTGAAGAATCTTGTGATATGTCAACGTTCACGCTGTGTTTCATCATCATGTAATCATCGATTGTGATCGTAATGCATTGATCTTTCAGAAAGTTCTTTACAAATTCAAGAAGCAGTCTGAAAACTCTTCTTTTTTTCATGTCATGCAAAAGTCTGCTATGTGTTACATTGTTAAATATACTCTTCTCATTCAAACTCAGCAATGAAACTACTTTTCTTTTTATGTCACTTCATACAATGTATATCTTTTTTATAATCAGTTGCAAAGTTATATTTATTGATTTGTGTTTACAAACTTTCATCTGAATGTTCAATATTAAGTTACACACTTTTATGATGTTTCACAAATGTTCAAATATAATGAACTTCAGTATTTTACTCAGCGTGTCAAGTAGCACAATTAATTTATATATTTTTGCATTAAAGTAGTTTTTCTTATCTGACTTTCACATCACTATTGTGATCATGCTCTTGAACTGAGTTAACTGTATTTTCTTCTGCAAACATCTTTTAAAAAGAGAGTGTATTTATTTTGATGTATCATCAATGAGTCTGCGCATTATTCTATTTATGTATTCTGTGTGTTTCAAAGTCTTGTTGAATGTCATTTTGTAAATGACTCTTTTAATCTTATGATGCATCAGCGAAGCATCATTCTCAATTGAGAGTGAATACTTGAAGTCTTCTGTGTTCAGCATGAAAATCTCTGAAGATGATGAAAAGTAAGTTTGAAACATCATCTTCATCTTATTTTACACTGTCATAATGATGTTAAAGCATTTTGACTTGATCAGAGAGAAAATTATTGCTTGAGTCAATGTATTTGCGATTGCATTTCTTACTCATTTCGCAGATTTGAACAATTTTCTTGAGAATTGTTCGACGTTCTGCATAATCTTTCAATATTCACTGCATTTCTATTTTCTGATGATTTTGCTCTTCTTATCACATGCTTGAATGTACTCTGTTCAGTCGTTAATGATTCAACAACTTCTTTTTATTCATTGCATGCTTTTGATGATTTTTGTACACTTCTTCGTTCATTCTACTTTGATCATTTCATATGATCTCGCTCAGAAAGTGAAAATCTTGATGATCTTCTTCAATGCATTCAGCAATTGTTTAGTGTACTCATTTATGCATCAACACTTCATTTCATGATTCAACAATAATTTCAACATTTGTTCTTTCAGAATATTGATGAACTTCTCTTCATTTATTGTTTTTCAATTGCAACGCGATTTTCGCGCTGACTCTTTGCAGACTCTGAAATCTATAATTGTTTATATCAACAGATGATCTGAGAAGTTTTTCATTTTTTTATTGATTTCACATCGTATTAATTGATTCATAATGTCATTTATCATGAAGATCAAATTTATTATCATTTGAAATCTTTAATAATCTTTCATAATTATGTCTTGAAATAACATCAGCAATGCATTAATATTTGTGATCATTTCAATTAAATCATTTAACAATAAATGCTGTCTTGAGTAAAATGATTCTTCTCATATGAGATGATGCAAATTGAAGTCTTTTACAAGAATGCATTCTTTCGACATATGTAATGTCTTTTTAATGTCTGAAAGACTTTCTTTTTCATGAATAACTTCGTGATTTCTGAGTGATGAATTGTATGCTTCATGAATGTGTATAACTTTCTGAATCATCTGTGTGTTATCTGTTAATGTTTATAACATAATCATGTTTACATTTTTGAAATGTCATGTTGAGTGTCAGATGTTGCTGTCAATTCTCTTGTTTATGTAAAAACAGATTCTACTTTCATTATTCTTCAGCATGAAATCAACAATTGCTTAGCAGTACGCTCTGAAATTCTCATCAAATCATCAGAGTTCTTGAAAAATCAAAATGTCATAATTCTTTATTTTTTTCTCATGTAATAATGCTATCATCATCTTTTCTCTGAACTTGTGAATGTTGTACTGTAGTATTTGAAGCTTCTTTTGCTGAAATATTAAAGTTTACATTTAAAGCTGTTTGATATTCTCTTGAGTGTTTGCAATGTGCTTACTTTTCTTGTAAAATCTTCAAAAGAAAATGATACTGAAATTGATGTGATTGATGTTAATTTTAACTTATTTATTTTTGACTTCTTGACTAGATGATTTAATATAGTGTTTTCAAATGTGATGATTATGCTAAACAGATGACTTTCATTTGTTGAGTGTTTCTGTTTTCTCTTCAAGTCATTGTTTATCAATGATTTTAAACTAATAAATGTTTCTGTGAATGTCTTTGATGTCATCACTTTGAGTTCTTTCTGCTTTTGTACGACGTGATATAGAGATTTGTGTTTTGTGACTCTTTTTATTCTCTCTTTTTCAATCTGTTGTTTATGACATTGAGAATCAAAGACTTTGTATGTATTTCAACATGTTTCACATTTTCACATATTTTAAGTCTATTTATGAGAACAATGCTTTAAGTGATGATTTAGCGCGCAGTAAATGCATCTTTGCTTGTTTCTGCATTCATATGTTTTATGATCATAGTCTTGATACTTTAAACATTGATGTGTTTTACAACTTGAATCATAGAACTGCGTGATTTTTATGTTGATCTCATGATATATTTTCTCATCAATTAGCTTGTTCATCATCTCAGCGCTGATTACATGTATCATCAGCAAGATGTATCTCTTCTATTCATTATTCTTTGTGAATCACTCAACTTTCTTAATCATCATCTTCAAATGTATGTCTTTATTGATCTTGATGAGTGCTTTTATTCTCTTCTTCTTTATGTTTTTAAACATTTCTTCAACTTTAATTTCATGTATCACTATCTTGAAATTAACTTCATACAAACTTATGTTCAATGAAATCTTTTTGATTCAAAAATCATTTTTCTTCAATATTCTTTTGCTATTTTTTGTCTTAATTCAAAATATCAGTAAATTTAATCATTTCTTCATAGTTTTTATGTTTTTGCGTGTTGATAACATCTCGTCAACGTCAATTTTTCTCACTCATCTCATTATGTTTTTTGTTGTTGTTATCATGATTCTCTTTTTTTTTTTTTAATTCTTACTCAATTCAACATTCATTATGAATTTATGCAAGATTTTATATATTGTAGCGAGTACTGCGCTAGCGCAGCGTTCTTTTTACATCAAAAATCGCTTCTTTCTGCGCTTTATACTATAACTGTTCTCAATGCAAGAACTTTATGAGTCTGTTTCTTTTTTATTTCTTCTCTCTTTCATTTGATTCTTTAATGACATCACAGCTTGAAATTGATTCAGTATGCTCATTAAGAGTATTATTTGAATGATCATCAACGTTACACTCATAATTTCTAAAAGCTTTCTCAAGTTCGTGATGTTCTTTTCTCATTGCATTGCTTTTCATTCTACTTTTCATCTGAAACATGTTAATAAAATGTGCTTGATCAACATTTGATCTTTGTCACATTTGCATGTTGTCGTAACAATATCAAGTACTCATCTTTCATGTAGAAATTGATTGAAATCAATTTTTCTCATGCATAACTACATCAATAATGCATTGTGAGACTTTGCATGATTCTTGTGCAATCACAGATGTTGATGTGTCATCTTTGATGTCAGATATCAAAAATGAGCTGCGTTAAATTTCTTTTTTCAGACTATTCTTCATGTTTGTTTGATTTATTTCTGTATGAGTGTCAATCTCATCATCACTTCAGTGCATTAATGTTCAGTCAGTGATAAAGACAAATCATGTGCATCATCAATCATCTTGTTCATCACTTCATTTTCAAGTACTTTTGCATGTCTTGTCACTCAATGTAACTTCAGCATGACTTCTTAAAATTGAATGCTCTCATGTATAATCTGAACTCGTTGCAGACGTGTCTGATCTTTTGTTGATATCATAACTTTCACTGTTTTCAGAAAAGTCTGACTATCACTGTATACTTTGTATATCTTTTCATGATACTTTCGATTCTCTGTCACTACATTTGTAAAATGTTTTGCTTTTGCAATTAATTCTTTCAGTTCTTCATGATGAGTGATAACAAAAGTTGATTTTCTCAGTCTTTTATTTAGCTTTCAGTTAATTCTCATTGCAATCATCATAACATTCTTTCTACTATTGTTATTGTTCAAGTAAACTCTTTGCTTCGATGTGAATGTATCAAAACAATGTTGATTTATTGATATTTTCTTGTTTGCAACTATAATTACTCTTGATGATTCTGATCAGAGACTCATCATGTAAAAATGACTTCACTTCATTTTCGTCTGTTTGAATGTTTCTTTCATTCACTTTTGCTTCAGCTGCAAAGATGTTTTACGCAGCTTTGATTTTTGATCTTTTTTAAGTATCAAGTCATTGTGAATTCAATGCATCATTATCTCAATAACTTCATCTGATTTTTGAAAGTTCATGTTTATTATTGACTTTTGTATCAGCTTTCATAGATGAATATTTATCAATGCTGTGTTTATTTCTATCTGTAAAGTCTTTGTTGATGTTGCATGATAAACATTAATGATTTGTTGCAATGCTCTTTCTTGTATTGATTTCAGCTTGACATTCAGATCTTTTCAATGACTCTTCACTCTTTGTGACATGTATCATATGATAACTTCATGACTAAGCAGAGAGTGTATCATCACGAAGTATATTTGCTTTCTTGTCATCATTGATGAGTCTCAAGTAAACTTAATGATTGTTTGCATGATCTTTTGTTTAATCACTAGTTTTGCTTCAACATAATGCATGTAAATCACTCATTTCAGCTTAAAGTTCAGTTGAACTCTCAAAACTCTGATATCTGATTTTGAGTTAATTTGATGTTTCATCAGCTTTACATTGATGTTCATATTGAATCACTTAGAAGTTTTCATAAAGTGAATCAGCTTATGCTTTGTCTTTGAAAACTTTATGTCGTGCATTTTTGATCACTGTTTACATCTATCATAAATCTCCTTAAGAACTCTGCAATTGCGCTTCATAAACTTCTTGTATATTAAAATATTAATGTCGTTTATGAAATTTGTGAAGTTTATTCTTAATCTGATATCATCACATGCTTTTAGCAAGTTCACGTTGTAAAACAGATATAATATTGATGATAGCAAAGAGTTTTGTAATATGTTAATATTCACGCTGTGTTTCATCATTGTATAATCATCGATTGTGATCATGATGTGTTAATCTTTCAGAAAGTTCTTCACAAATTTGAGAAGCAGTCTGAGAACTTTTCTCTTTTTCATGTCATGCAACAGTCTGCTATGCACTACATTGTTGAATGCACTCTTCTTATTCAAACTCAACAGTGAGACTACTTTTCTTCTTATGTCACTTCATATAATATGTATTTTTTTTATAATCAGTTGCAAAGTCATATTTATTAATCTGTGTTTGCAAACTCTCATCTGAATGTTTAATATTAAGTTGCATGCTTCTACAACATTTCATAAACATTTAAATATGATGAACTTCAATATTTTACTCAGCGTGTTAAATAACACAATTGATTTATATATTTTTGCATTAAAGTAGTTTTTCTTATTTGACTTTTGCATCACTATTATGATTGCACTCTTGAATTAAATTGATTATATTCTCTTTTGCAAACATTTTTTAAAAAGAGAATATAATTGTTCTGATGCATTGTTAACAAGTTTACGCATTATTTTATTTGTATATTTTGTGTGTTTTGAAGTCTTGTTAAGCATCATTTTGTAGATGATTCTTTTAATCTTGCAATGCATCAGCGAGACATCATTCTCAATCAAGAGTGAGTACTTGAAGTTTTCTGTGTTCAGCATGAAAATCTCTGAAGATGATAAAAAGTGAGTTTGAAACATCATCTTCATCTTATTCTGCGCTGTTATAGTGATGTTGAAGCATTTTGACTTGATCAGAAAGAAAATTGTTGCTTGAGTCAATGTGTCTGCAATTGCATTTCTTGTTCATTTCACAGTTTTGAACAGTTCTCTTGAGAATTGTTCAACATTCTGCATAATTTTTCAATATTCACTGCATTTCTGTTTTCTGATGATCTTACTCTTCTTGTCACATGCTTGAATGTACTTTGTTCAATCATCAATGATTCAACAGCTTCTTCTCATTTATTGCATGCTCTTGATGATCTTTGTACACTTTTTCGTTCATTCTGCTTTGATCATTTCGTGTGATCTCGCTCAGAAAGTGAAAATCTCAATGATCTTCTTCAGTGCATTCAGCAGTTGCTTAGTATACTCATCTATGCATCAACACTTCATTTCATGATTCAATAGTGATTTCAACATTTGTTCTTTTAAAGTATTAATGAACTTCTTTTCATTCATTGTCTTTCAGTTGCAACGCAATTTTCGCGCTGACTCTTTGCAAACTTTGAGATTTACAATTATCTGTATTGACAAATGATTTGAGAAGTTTTTCATTTCTTCATTGATTTCACATCGTATTAATTGATTCATAATGTCATCTGTCGTGAAGATCAAATTTATTGTCATTTGAAATCTCTGATAATTTTTCGTAATTATGTCTTGAGATAGCATCAACAATGCATTGACATTTGTGATCATTTTAATTAAATTATTTGACAATAGATGCTGTCTTAAATAGAATGATTTCTCTCATGTGAAATGATGCAGATTGAAGTCTTCTACAAGAATGCATTCTTTCAACATGTGTAATGTCTTTTTGATGTCTGAAAGACTTTCTTTTTCATGATTGACTTTGTGATCTCTGAGTGATGAATTGTATGCTTCGTGAAAATGTATAACTTTCTGAGTCATCTGTGTATCATTTATTAATGTCTGTAACATAATTGTGTTTACATCTTTGAAGTATCATATTGAGTGTCAGATGTTACTGTCAATTCTCTTGTTTATGTAGAAACAAATTCTATTCTTATTATTCTTCAGCATGAAGTTGACAGTTACTGAGCAGTACGCTCTGAAATTCTCATCAAATCATCAGAGTTCTTGAAAAATCAAAATGTCATAATTTTTTATCTTTTTCTCATGTAGTAATGCTATCATCATTTTTTCTCTGAACTTGTAAACGTTGTACTGTAGTATTCAAAGCTTCTTTTGCTGAAACATTAAAGTTCACATTCAAAGCTGTTTAATGTTCTCTTGAGCATTTGTGATGTGTTTGCTTTTCTTGTAAGATTTTCAAAAGAAAATAATACTGAAATTGACGTGATTAATGTTGATTTCAACTCATTTGTTTTTAAACTTCTTGACTAGATGATTCAATATAATGTTTTTGAATGTGATGATCACATTAAGCAGATGACTTTCATTTGTTGAGCATCTTTGTTTTCTCTTCAAGTCATTGTTTATCAATGATCTCAGATTGATAAATGTCTTTATAAAGATCTTCAACATCATCGCTTTAAGTTTTCTTTGTTCTTGTACGACGTGATATAAAGATCTGTGTTTCATGATTCTCTTTATTCTTTCTTTTTTGATCTGTTGTTTATGACATTGAGAATCAAAGACTTTGTGTATATCTTGATATGTCTCACATTTTCATATGTTTCAAGTCTGTTTATGAAAACAATGCTTCAAGCAATGATTTAGCGTGCAGTAAACGCATCTTTGCTTATTTTTGCATTCATATGTCTTATAATTGTAATCTTGACACTTTAGACATTGATGTATTTTACAATTCAAATTATAAAACTGCGTGGTTTTTATGTTGATCTTGTGACATATCTTCTCATCAATTAACTTGTTTATCATCTCAGCGCTGACTACACATATTATCAGCAAGATGTATCTCTTTTGTTCACTATTCTTTGTGAATCACTCAACTTTCTTAATTATCATCTTTGAGTGTATATCTTTGTTGATCTTGATGAGTGCTTTCGCTCTCTTCTTCTCTATGTCTTTAGACATTTCTTCGATTTTAATTTCATGTATCACTATCTTAAAACTAACTTCATGCAGACTTATGTTCAATGAAATCTCTTTGATTCAAAAATCGTTTTTCTTCAGTATTCTTTTACTGTTTTTGATCTTGACTTGAAATATTAATAAATTTAATCATCTCTTCATAGTTTTTATGTTCTTGCGCGTCGATAGCATCTTGTTGACGTCAATCTCTTTTGCTCATCTCACTATGTTTTCTGTTGTTATCATCATGATTCTTTTGATCTTCTTTTTCTCTTTAACGAAAATCTTAATCTTGAATTTCTTGCAATGATTTTGCATTAATGACACAACGTCGATGCTGAGAACAAGATGACTTTTAAACAATGTCATTGACTTCTCGTTCACTCTCTTCGCTCAGTGATTAACGCGTCTCTTCTTCTTTGTGAACTTCTTTTCAAGTCTGCTCATTATCTTTTTTAATCTTTTCAGCTAATTCTTCATGCATTGATTGACAGTCAACGCAGTGACACGTTGATGCATCAGCTTTTCTATCATCTTTGTCAATTTTCTCATCTTTTCTCAAAGCATCAGTTCGTTATTTCTACATTCATTGAGCTCATAAAGTACTCGCAACTTGTTCAATTTCTCATGTTTATTCTTCGTCTTGATTGAATTCTTCTGCAAGATAGCAATACTCATCTCTTGCTCACTCACTGACATCATGTTAATGACACTCATCATCTGTCTCTGATGATCAGAATGAAGCATAAGCATCATGTTGATGATGTTTTAATGTGATGTCATTGTTGATTTAAATCAAGTTTTAATATCAATCTTTTGACTTCAATCTTTAATATATTGAAAGTGAAAATCAGCAATGAAACTTATTTGTATGCAATGCTGTTTATAAATTTACTGTTTAACTACAGTAAAGTTTAAAAATTATCAAAAGTTTAAATGACATTAAGATGCTGCGTGATGATGAAGCACTGTGCATTGATCGTGTGCAAAGTTTTCATGATCACGCAGACTTTGATAATTTCAATGTGTATGTTACAAAAGCAATTTACATGCAGATAAGAAAGTCAAATAAAATGCAAAACTATGAGAAAAATCACTTATGAAAATTATTCAATTCAGCATCTCATCATCATGATAACAAGAATTGAGATAGAACATTCTTATGTTTGATTTATTGAGAATGATTAGCAGAAAGAACTTGAATCATGAACATTCTTTAAATTTACATGCTAACTATATATAAATCTTGTTTAAACTGCGTATCTGTTACTACAACATAAGCAACTCATGAGTTTTTTTAAGTTCAACATGAACAAACTTAAGAATCTCATTAATATTGTTTAATAAACATTCAAATACAAACATTTTATACATAAATGATATGTTGATGAGAAAACTTCATTAAAAGAAGAGAAATACAAGTGAATTAATAAAGAATGATTGAACTATGCTGTTTAATTAAAAGTGTAGCATATGAACATCTTTGCAAAACATGATTGATCTGCATGAGAAAGATCTTTACAGATAACATGAAATAAATGAGTTGCACACTTTACAAGTGAAGTGAGTGTCTGCAAAGCATAATATACAATGATGATAATTGTTGATCTTAAGAATCTCATCTTTTTATTGAGTTTTGATTCTTGAATGTCTTGATGATAAAATTAATCTTTAGTTAAAAACACTATTTATATAACTTGAAAAAACAGTAATATATATCAATGTGATTAAAGAAGAAATCGATTATGATATGCATGCATATCACAAATGAAACGTCTGCAATTCATGCTTAAGAAGTAAACTGTTGAAATTTGAGCAGTGAAAGATTTCATTTTTCTTAAACTGTGAATCTGTTACAAGAAAACTCTTTGAGTAATCTCTTGAGTTTAAGAAGAAAATCAGCATAGAGATCATGCTTTATGTATGTTGCATGCAATGTATACAACATATTTTTGATAGATTTAAACATCATCAAAGCATTTAATCAAGTTTTGCACATCAGACTGTTGCATACGTTGAAAATAAAAAGAATATCAAGCTACATAGTTGAATGAGCACGCAGCTTTCTAAAGAACAGAGAGATATCATTGATATTCAATGAGCAAATGAGCATTATGCATGAGATAAACATAAACATATCTTAAGAATCTTTCATTTCATCGATTCTTTTTCTATTTTTCAACGTAAATTTATTTGAAAAATGCGAAGCATTGAAAATCAAAATTGAAGTACTCAACTTCATAAATAATATCAACATTCTAGTCTATGACAGATTCATCAAAGAAATTTGCAAAACATTGAGCAAAACACATGATGTTTGCATGAAGTGAGCTTGAACTCATGACACAACGTTTGCATCAGAAAAATATAAACTCATATATTTCACTAGAAAATTGTGAAAATTCAACATGATGACTAGCATATAAATAGAAAGTTCAATGATTAAGTTAAAGTCAGACATGCAAGTTTTAAAGATTCAACTGAACATGAAATTGTGATAAAATGCACATCTTCAATAGATAGAAGTGAGTCACGTCACAAGAATGCTTACACTTACATTGACAGTTTGTAAAGTGAACAAAATTTTAGAGTTTAGCTAAAGTGATATTTATCACTTAAAGCGAAATAAAATTCGAATATAAGCTGATCTTGTTAGACTGCAATCTGCTTTTGTTGACAAAATCTGTGTTTGTTCATATGTCTCTGAACTGTATCTCGCTTTTGTTGATAAAATCTGCGTTTGTTTATAAACGCTGAGCTAAATTTTGCTTTCATGCATATGTTGCATATGTTGACAATCGCTCATCTACTCGCTCATCTACTCATCACTCTACATGCTCGCTCATCTACTCATTATTCTACATGCTCATCACTTTACTCGCTCATCTACTCACTCATTTACTCGCTCACTCTACTTGCTCATCTACTCGCTCATCTACTCGCTCATCTACTCGCTCATTCTACTCGCTCATCTACTCGCTCATCTACTCGCTCACTCTACTCGCTCATCTACTCGCTCATTTACTCGCTCATCACTTTACATGCTCATCACTCTACATGCTCATCACTCTACTCGCTCATCTACTCGCTCATCTACTCGCTCACTCTACTCGCTCATCTACTCACTCATCTACTCGCTTATCACTCTACATGCTCATCACTCTACATGCTCATCATTCTACTCGCTCATTTACTCGCTCATCTACTCGCTCATCTATCTACTCAATAATCTTCACTTCAAGCTTTATAGAGTTGACGCTAAATAGTTTGAAGTTTTTATCTTCTTTCTTTCTTCATAGTTTCTACTTTCTAGAACAACAACAATCAAAATATCAACATGTTCAGCTATCAACTCAGCTATCAACTCAGCTACAGCTCAGCTATCAACTCAGCTATTTACTCGTTCATCTACTAATCAATCTACTCGCTTCAAAACATGCTTCAAAATACGCGTTGATTGAATGCATAACATGAGTCAAACAGTGCTTCAAACAATGCTTTCTACTGATCTTTTGATCGAGTTATCTAGTAAGCTTTTGATTGAGTCATCTACTGAGCTATCGACTGAGCTTTCGATCAATCTTTCTAGTGAGCTTTCTATTGATCTTTTGATCAAGCTTTTTATTGATCTTTCTACTAGTGAGTTTTCTACTGAGCTTTCTATCAAACACTCTATCAAACATTCTACATGCTTCAAAATACGCGTCGATTGAGTGCATAACATGAGTCAAACAGTGCTTCAAACAATGCTTTCTACATGACTCTCTACATGACTCTTTACATGACTTCTCACCAAGCTTTGAATTGCTTCGCAATCAAGAATCAAATTTGTTCTCTATTGAGCATTAAACATGACTTTATCATACATTCTACATGACTTTCTATTGAACATTCTAAATGACTTTCTATTGAACATTCTACATGACTTTTTATTGAACATTCTACATGACTCTCTATTGAACATTCTACATGACTTTTTATTGAACATTCTACATAACTCTTTATTGAACATTCTACATGACTTTCTATTGAACATTCTACATGACTCTCTATCGAACATTCTACATGACTTTCTATCGAACATTCTACATGACTTTCTACCTCATTAGTTTACTCATTAACTTTCTCATTAACTTTCTCATTGACTTTCTCAGCGCATATATTAAACTGTGTAAATAGCTATTATTTAGATAGTCAAATTAATTATTAATTAATCTATTACATGAGCGTAATAACTATCTAGTCATTAATTCAATATTTGATTGTTAATAAGTAAAATGCGCAAATGTTAAAGAAGTCAACAAAAGAAATAATATCAATATTAGTTGAGTGCACAGCTAAATCAGCTAAAAACCAGCTAATAGTCAGCTAATAACTGAGAGAGTCAGCTAATTTCAATTGTTAGCTGACACATGAGATTAACAGCTAACTCAGGAAAAGTCAGCAAAAATCAGCTAATATCGACTTTTACTCTCTTACGATTTTGTCGATGCTCTGATTGAAAAGAAATCAAATTTTGATAGATTCTGCAAACAATCAATTGATATCTTCATCAAATATTCGAATATTGAAACTTATTGTTTCGAAAACAAGCAGTCAATCAGCATTTCATCAACTCAAATCAAGCGAGATCTGCAAAATGAAATGAAAGAACTTGAAGTTTATGTCAACGATCATCTTAAAGCGAACTACAAATTCAAAATCAGTGAATTGATTCATTGAATCAGCTTTCATACGAAAGCAAAGCACCCAAGTTGATTTCAATCAACATGAATTCATTCAGTCATCGAAGAAGAAAAGACTCATCAATATTGTCATGATTGAAGTTGCTGCTTATTGAACTTTAATCAAGAAGAAGAATGTCAAGATCTTTACATTGATCATTAGTAAAATCAACAAGATGCTTAGCTTGATCAAAGATTCAGCGAAACTGAATGAAATGATCTCTGTCAATTATCATGTTATTAAAGAAACTGAAGAAGAAGCTTTCAATAATCTATCATGACTTTCTGAACGTTTTTGACAGAGAAAAGACAACTCAGTTGCTCTTGCATCGATCATATGATCATAAGATTGAATTAGAAGATGAGAATCAATCTTCTAGAAGTTGATTGTATCTCATGTTGAATCACAAGTTGCAGAAGATCAAGAAGTATCTAGAAGAAAACTTGAAGAAGAAGTTTATTACACTCAGCAAAGCTTCATTCGCTTCGTCAATACTATTCATCGAAAAAAAAGATGATAGTCTTCGCTTTTACATGAATTATTGAAAACTGAATGCTCTGATCAAAAGAGATCGTTATTTAATACTCTTAATAGACGAAGTACTCGCTCGAATTCAAGACAGTAAATATCTGACTCGATTTACCATTATCGTTGCATTCAATAAGCTTTGCATGAGCATTGAAAGTGAGAATCTAATCACATTCATCACTTTCTTCGATGTCTACAAATATAGAGTAATGCTCTTTGAATTAATCAATGAATCGACATTCTTTTAGCACTATATCAACGACGTGTTGTTCAACTGTCTGCATAAATTCTGTCAGATCTATCTGAATGACATTCTCATCTACAGTAAGATCTTGAAGAAACATAGAACTCATGTGAAAGAGATGCTAGACAAGCTTCATGAAGTTGATCTGCAGATAGACATTGACAAGTGCGAATTCAAGATTCAGAAGATCTCATTTCTAAAATTACTGATATTCATCAATGATCTACGAATAAACTCTTGAAAAGTAGATGTGATTTGAAGCTGAAAAGTGTCTTGATCGTTGACTCATGTACAGATCTTCATTGACTTCTGCAATTTCTATCGATGATTCATAAAGAACTTCTTGAAGATTGCTTGATCTATGATAAAGCTGATTCAAAAAGATCATTCATTTGAATGAACAGAGATTTGTCAGATGATCTTTGAGAAACTGAAGTAACAAATGATGATAGTTCTCATTCTGAAGCATTTTGATTCAATCAAAGAAGCTATTCTGAAAACGAACTTCTTGAACTATGTCAATGACAAAGTATTGTCTCAGTATAATGATGAAGACATTCTACATTCAATGATCTTCTATAGCAAGAACATGATTTCTGCAGAATGCAACTACGAGATTTACGACAAAGAGCTTTTGACTATTATTCAATGCTTGAAGCATTGATGTCTCAAATTAAAATGTACTAATATTTTGATCAAGATCTTCATCGATCATCCGAATTTAAAGTACTTCATGATTATCAAGAAACTGATCAGACGACAGACTAGATGAGCTGAGAAGTTATTCAAATATAACTTCAAGATCATATATCAGTCAGAAAAGCAGAATCTGAAAGCAGATGTGCTGATCAGAATGTCAAACGTCAAGTCAGTTGAATCAAATGATGATTGAAAGCTATATCAGCATCAGATGCTATTATCAGCAAGCACATTTGAACTGCAATCAATAGAAAATGATCAAGATCTGACTCAAATTTTGCTCATATTTGACTCAGATTTGAAACAGAAATCGAAAGCTAATGAAGATTCAATCGAAGAGATGATTTCTATTCAGAATTGAATTATAGTCGAAAATCGAATGAATCAACAATGTATTGATATTTGAACAGTCATAGAACAGAACAGAAGAACTTGTCAAGATATGAGTTTAGACAATTGCAGAGTACTGAACGAAATACTCTGAAAGAATGATAGACTGTGAGTTTCTCAGTCAATGATCACTCAATTGATAAGAAAAGCACATGATTTTTTGATCAGTGATCATTCTAACATGAATCGAATGTTAGACTTGTTAAGATGATCATATTGCTGATTGAAGATGAGAACAACAATCAAACGCTACATTTGAAACTGTTACGTTTGTCGTAGGTCAAAAGCATCAAGAGATCGAATCAATGAACTATTGAAGTCATTGTCTATATTTGAACAACGATGACAAGACATATCATTGAATTTCATTATCAATTTATTGAAAAGTGATGAAAGCAACGCGATTCTGACAGTGATAGATCAATTTTCTAAAGAACATCACTATATACTCTGTTGATCAGATGACAAAGAAACTTTCGCTGAATAAACAGTTAAGCTGCTGCTGATATGAGTCTTCAGAACTCATGAATTATCAAGATCAATAATGTTCGATAGAGATTCACAATTCATATCAATTGTCTGAAAGTCTCTATGTCTGAAACTCAACATTAAGATGAAACTATTCATTAACTATCACTCACAGATCAACAATCAAACGAAAAGAGTGAATCAGAATGTAGAACGATATTTACGAAGCTACTGCTCATACATGCAAGATGATTGATTTGTCTGACTATTTATGATTGAATTCGTCGATAACAATGCTATTTCGCTGTCAATTGAACAATAAGCGTTCTTTCTGAATAAAAGCTTTCACTCTCATATGAGCTTCGATTTGAATTCAACTGAATATGAGATCACTCAAGCTAGAATTCAAGCGAGCAAAGCAGAGAATATATTCAAACACATGAAATGATCATTAGCGTTGATCAAGCAAACATTAGCAAGAATCAGAGTCACAATGAAGAAACAGATTGACAAGCATCGAAAGAAAATGATCTACAAGATAGATGACATGATGTTTCTGAATTCTAGAAACATTATGATCGCAAGATCATCAAAGAAGCTGAATGATAAAATGCTAGAATCTTTCAAGATTCTGACTGAGATTGAACATGCATATTGACTGAAACTGTCATCGACAATGAAGATTCATTCAAAGTTCGCTTTAAATCTACTATGATTGAATTCAAAAGACTCTCTGAAAGAACAATGAAATGAGTCGTTTGATTTTATAGTGATAGATGACGAAGATGAATGAAAGATGAAGAACATACTGAACTTCAGACACTACAGAAAACGACTGCAATATTGTGTCAATTGAAAAGACTATGACGTCAATCTACATTGATACAATGTCAATGAAAATGAGTTTGAAGACTGCTCGAAGATCATAAATGACTTTCATCAGAAGTATTCAAACAAGTCAAGTTAGAAATTGACTCAACAAGAATCAATTGATCGAACTGCAGTAATGAGAACATTGCTAGATGAAGAGAAGAAATAATGTTGCGAGCATGCATCTCTGTTACCTCTGATTAGCCTGATTAGTCTAACATAGACTAGTATAGAGCTGTGAGTAGAGCTGTTGTTGACACGCTAGCGATCTAGCGTGCCTTCATGAGTAAAACTCACGTCGTGTTGCATCTTCTTTCTACTTCAGCTTTGAACTTCTAGTTAGAATACACTCATATGATTCGCTTTATGCAGACTCATAACAGTAATCTTAAGTCAATAAAACTACTGTCTAGTCTTGATTCTGCTTGATTCATGTATATAGAAGTCGAGTTCTCATTTTTTTCTTTCACTCTTTATCTTTCATCTTGTACATTATCTGATGTATTGTCTTGTATCTAGATTCTATCAAAGTAATAATAATATCAGTCTTTTATATTGATAGTATTTCTAGTTTAGCTCAGTCTTTGACAAATTATTAAACAAAGCATGTTTGCTATTTAATTCAAATGAAGCTCATCATTTTATCTGACTTTTACATGCTGTTCTTTTTTATTACTTCAACATTTTTTCTTCAGAATTCTTTATATCATGAATTAATGCATGTTAATGTTTCACTTCTTTTATATGTATCAGATCATTTCTTTCTGCATGACTTACAACTGTTCTTCAAGATAAACTATGAGATTATTTTCAGCTATTTTAAACATCTTGCAAAAAGTTTCTTTGAAGCGAAACTGAGATTTAAACAATGATAAATACATGAAGAGATTCTCTAGAATGCTATACATTGTTCTAGAACAGCAGTGAATCTGTTTGATGATGATGATGAATTGTCAATGAAGTAGTAGAACTGTAGAAGTCGTATGATTCTGAAGCGAATCGCTGCAGATAGTGAGTTGATCATAGCTGAAAATGCGTTAAGAACATTAATAAACAAAGAGGTCTGAATAGCTTCAATTTTTCGCAGTTTGGGGGCGATGAGGTTGAATTTCCGAATTCCCCATACAAAAGGGACCGTGGGGTAGCGCAAAAATGAATGCCAAGGATTGCAGAGCTTTCTGCACACGTTATTAATGACGCGCTTTGCTTCGCTTATTAGGTCTGTGACAACGAGCAAATCTACGAGCGTTGTCGTCAAGCAACAGCCTACCAGGGCTAGAAGTACGTGCAATTACCCTCAACCTATGAATCCACAGTCTTGTTCGCCTCATGGGATCACGAAAAAGGTCCAAGCCAAATCCCAAGGCAGAAGCCGAATCACAACTTCCGGATCGCCCTAAGCCTGAAGGCCAAGCACTACTACAGAATGATCTTGAACCAGCTGTGGAAGACCAGGGAACAAATGCTACAGAAGCTGCCTCGCGTACTGATGTAGGGCCTAACACGGTGAGCAGATCTGGGTAGGGTAACAGCTACGAATTTTACTGACGGCTTCAGCCTCGGTCGGCGAAGAGTTGGTATGACGGTACATGGCCTCGCGGGACTAAAGCTGCTTCTGTCACGCAGGTGGTCAAGGAGAGTATCTCTGCTTCAGGCGGAGCGGCTTCTCATCTTGTTCCACAGCCCCAGCCTGAAACTCCAAAAGGTTCTTCAACTTCCCTCAAAAACCCTGCACCGTATCTTTCACAAAGTATAGGCAGTTCTAGTAGGTCTTTACCGCTCGCTGCCACTACGACAAAATTAAACATTACTTCGAACGCTTCCAGCATCCCAAATGGCACTTTAACCGGAGAACAGGAAGCAACATGCGATGAAGTAGCCTCGAAAGAGCGAAACCTGACTTCAAGTCCAGCCCCAGACAATTTGGTCGAGAAAGCCGGCCACGGAGCAGTCCGCGAGGAGGGATCTGCTCCACAAGAACCCTCCATTAAGGGAACAGAATCTGATGGCAAGCCGGTTTCAGACAGTTCTGGCTGGCTAGCTTGGTTCTCTAAGCCTTCCCCACCGGATGGCCAGAACTTGGATCCAGCCCGAGATGCGCAAGGAAAGGGTCAACCATTAAGTACCGTCATACACGAAGCGTCACGCATAAACCTGGATGTTTCGCAAGCAAGGGAGCCACCTCAGGATCAACGGCGAAACTCCGATCCGACTCCTGTCACTGCGGCCTCTCAAGTAGTGCAACGGTCTCGCCTGTGGTTAAGCTTGTGGAGCAACACAATTGTGCAGTCAGAGAAGAGTAAAGCAACCCTTGCCACGGAACTAGCCAGCGCGGCACCTTCTGAAGCGATAGCAGACATAAGAAAGTCCGGGCAAGACAAGGCCCAATCTGGTCATGCCTCCCAATCATCGTCTCAGAACTACGTTCAGACTACACAGACGGCAAAGTCCCAAGGATGGTCTTTCTGGTCAAAGGACCGCTTCAAGGGTGATCACACAACAAATGCTCCGAAAGACAATGTCGGTAAATTAGCTCTTGCAGGGTCATCGTCCAATCCTCAGCCAGAAAATGCGGTAGTAGATGAAGCGAAAGGCCTTCATAGTAAAGTGGGAAAGAGGGAGCGGCCACAGTCTGCAATAATCAGTGACGACACCAATCTTCCGGATGGTCTGAAGGGCGAGGTCGAGCGGCGTGATAACATCAAGCCAACGAAGATATCCCAAAACATTAAACCCGCTAATCGACCTGCGCCAGCAGCTCAGAAAATCGCTGCCAACTTGCTCTTGCCTCCTTTCAAGCGTACTTACAGGGTTGCAGAAAAGCCCACTATACTGCAACATCTGGGCCGTATATTACAATATACCCAGGTTCCAGATACGAAACATCTAGACCTCATCCTCAATCCTCCGCGTATAAAAAGCGCGCTGGCCATCGTAAGTATGCCTTAAGAAAAGCGCAACGTTTGAGCATCTGGGTTAACGCGTCCTGAATAGGGTGTCCATGGCTATTTCCCGGCACCATTAATACGCTCCGTTTTGGGCCAGCCTACAGGCACGTCCATAAGATTTGCTAACGGTGCCGCCAGTGCTATCCAGCGATGGGCTCAAAACCATGGCTCCTCTTGCGAAGTTGAGAAAGTCGCATTAGAGGGCGAAGGCAAGATTGCCGAGCGAATAGACCTCCTATGGAAGCTCATGCTCAATTGGATCGAGCACATCAGGAAAGCAGACTTTGTGATGATCGCCTGTCACAGCCAAGGCGTTCCTGTTGCGATATGTCTTGTCGCCAAACTTATCTCATTTGGTTGTGTCAATGCTGCAAGAATTGGCATATGTGCGATGGCCGGTATCAACATGGGCCCCTTCGCCGACTATAAATCCCGCTGGATTGGCGGTTCTGCGGGAGAGCTTTTTGATTTCGCGCGGTCTGAAAGCCAAGTATCCAAAGACTATGAAGCAGCGCTCGACGCAGCGCTGAAATTTGGCGTGAAAATTGTTTACATCGGCAGCATAGATGACCAGCTGGTTTCATTAGAGTCATCGACATTTGGTATCGTCAGTCATCCATATATCTATCGAGCTGTGTTCGTCGATGGAAGAGTCCATGCTCCAGACTTTCTGACGCACCTAGTCGGCTTTGCTTTGAAGCTGCGGAACCTCGGGATATCTGACCATGGCCTCATACGCGAACTAAGTACACCACTTGCCGGTAGTTTGTACGGCGGAGAGGGCCACTCTAGGATCTACGACGACGAATCTGTATACTACCTCGCAGTAGAGCATGCCCTAGAAACCACATCGATAGGCAGCGTCGAGTTGAAGATACAACGGGTTGGCTCAGGAACTGCTCAGAACCCGTACATATTGCCCTTCGCAATCCGCGGCCTTCTTGAAGAGGAATACGTCCGAACAGAACTGGCCAACGAGACCTCCGAGTTGCTAAGGCAATTCGATGATTGGAAACCATCTAGCAAGGTGCTCAAGGACGTCAAATTTCGACTTGAAGGCATTAGATCAAAGTTGTAGGCTAGAGCGGGAGTCCGGCGATTATGGAGTTACTGGAGACTCCTGGGGTTAGAAGCAGGCTGATCACTTTGTAGATTTCTACCAATGACTGTTGGCCGTAAATACCAAATTCAATGTTCCAGCCGTAGACCATTATCTAGTACTAATTTCCTTAGGGTTATGGTAAATTAACCTTATTTATAGTACGGTGCGCGACAGCGTGACTGAGCCATAAATACGAGTAGTAAAAGACTTTGTTGCCAAGGTCAGAAATTATTCCTTTGCGCTAAAAAGCTGAAGACATCTTGGTCCTTTACAAATTCTGGTACTTTATTCTCAGACTTCCCTCGAAAAGCTGGTGCAATAGGTAACCGTGGTAACCTAACCCCGAAGGGGTTAAGGGTTGTGTCTAGCCTTTTCGGGGTAGAGTCTGAGATTCTGAGGCAAGAGACAGGAGGGAGAATTGTGAACGATAATGCGGAAGGGGGGCAAACCTCGAAGACACATTCAGTTCTTCTAGCTCATACTCCGTACACATATCTAACAATGTAGCTACGCTTTCCACGTTCTTTTGGATCTAGCTTTTACTTAAATCGTGTAAACAGACCGGCATGGGTTTCTTTGACCACATCCAAAGAAAGGGCTCAACAGCCATTAAAGCGCAACCAGCTCAGGTCAGGAAAGAGATTGTGACAGCTCCAGCACACACACGCAAGACTTTAAATGCGAATCTGCTGCCCAGAAACGGCCGAATTACACCACGCACTTTCAATGTGAAGCAAAAACCTGTTGCTGTACAGCAAGCCTCAAGACCGCGGGCCCAAAAGTCGAGGAAACGGCCATCCTCGGCGCAGCCACGACTTGAATCCGATAGCGATGAGAGCTCTATGGATGGAGCTCTCGAGGAGTCGAGAAAGCGTGTTCGGACGAGCACGGATGCGGAGGTGGACACGAAGCGGCTGGTCCGCTGTAGAAAGGCGTTTTCCGATAAAGATGGTGGATTGTTTCCGATGGTTCACGCAGCTGATATTGCATCGTTGAGTAAGCCTACAAAGTACAGGGCGGTCTTTCCTGAGTTTCCTCACGCAACAGAAATATTGCTGCAATATCCGTCCGCGTCTCAAAGAGAAAAGTACGCAGATGTCGGCTAATGGCTGCATCTTCAAGGCTAATTTTGACAGGTATGAGCTGGTCGAGCCGATTCAAAAGGACGACTTCACCGCCCTAGAAGATATCCGAGAGATTCTAGAGGTAATCACAAATCACTATCTACCAGAACCGGAGGCTTCGGCTCTGAAAAACGACAGCCATGGGCTCTTAATCAGACTAAGGCGAGCAACAAACAGGCGGGCAGGGGATGACTACATGGCATCCATAAAAGAGTGGAACGAGACTCTGACCAAGTTCAGGCGGAATGGTACTATTGCTAGAACTCTCGATGAGCTCAAAAGCCTAGACCTAAGGCTCATAGAGCGGATCTTGACGCAGACATATTCCCGCACTGTATCACCCCGTGTGGGTTTACTGCGGCAATATGAGAATGGCACGGATAATGTCTATGGCGAGCTGCTTCCTAAGTTCATCTCTGACATCCTGAGGAAGGATACCAAAATAAAGTCAGACCAAATTTTCGTCGATCTAGGATCTGGCGTAGGCAATGTCGTACTGCAAGCTGCGCTAGAAATCGGCTGTGAAAGCTGGGGGTGCGAAGTGATGGAGCACGCTTGCCACCTTGCGCAACTCCAAGAACAAGAATTCAAAGCACGTTGCCGGCTGTGGGGTCTTGCAATCGGAGACATTAATCTGCAGAGGGGCGATTTCCTCGAGAACGCTGCAATTGGACACGCTTTGAAGAAGGCTGACGTCGTAATGGTCAATAATCAAGCATTTACGCCAGAACTCAATGACCGGCTGGTCAGCCTTTTTCTAGATTTGAAAGAGGGATGCCAGATCGTGTCGTTGAAGTCGTTTGTGCCTGCTGGCCACAAGATCACCTCGCGCAATATCAACCATGCCTGTAACGTACTGGACGTGATGGAAAAGCGCTATTATTCGGCGTGTGTAAGCTGGACGGATGCCCCAGGATCTTACTATTTGGCAAAGAAAGATAGTTCCCGGCTTAAATCGTTCTTTAAAGAGGAGAAGTAAAGGTGGATAGCGAAGAAGGCCGGTTCTGCTTGCAGATTGCCATGGTTTTCAAGAGCGGAGTTGTACAGCGCTTGCCAGACTCGTCTTGGAGTTGCTTCCTTGCATAAGATACCCGGAGTTGTAGGCTCAATAAGATAGCCGCATTAGTTGAAAATCATCACGAAAATTTCGAGGCGTTATTCATAGCATCTGCTTCTTCGCCCATACGTGCCATCCAACGATCTACCAATTCCTTGTTCTCTCGCTTCAGCTTCTCCGACTCTTGTTCAGCCATGTGAAGCTGTAAATTCAACGCCACAGTCTCATCTTGGACATCCTATGAAGACAATCAGTAAACCCCTTAAGAGGCCAGCCAACCGTTAAGACCATGGAGAAAACTAACCATAAGCAACTTAGCTTTCCCTCTAAGCTCCTCATCCCTGTCCCTGGTTCTAGTGACCAAAGCATTCCTCTCTGTCGTCAGTTCGTTGATACGTTTGCTGTCAGCTCTAGATTGTGCCTTGAGATCTCGCAAGTCTTCGCTTAACTGCTGCAGCTGGGCTTGCATTTCGCCTTTACTGCGCTGGGCTTCGGAGAGATCCTGTCGAATTCTCGATATAGCCTCGGAACTCCCGGACAATGGAGGCTTTAGTCCGGCGACTCCAGCATTCTGAGCGGGCTTCGAGGTTGGTTCGACCTCTGGTGCCTGGCCTGTATTTGAGGCTGTAATGCTATCAAGTTTGGCGATTCGATCTGCTAATTTAGTATCTAGGAGATAGGGTGTTAATCGAATTTCTCGAAAAGGTTGAGATAGATACAGACAATTATTGAATACATATTGATTTGCTCTTTCTTTCTTGTCTCGCTCGTAGAGTGTAGCTAAGTACTCCTTATGCCATGAATTCATGGCTTCTGTATTCATCGGTAATATCCAGATCTACTGACGTTTCCATCTACTGATGTTTCCCATGTGGTGACGAACAGCTATTCCAATTCAGCCTTGGTGCATATCGATAGTCTGTCATGCCAGACGTTGATATCAAACAATGATATGCTGCTATCGGAACCTGTATTGTAAGATTGACAGGGAATAATTAGCGTGGTCTGAATCACCAGTAAGCAGGGACGCCCTGTAACATGCTACCTCATGATCGAAACAAGCTCGTCCTATCTTACGTACCTCAACAGCATCATAGCATGCAATGAGTATATTTTGAGCCCAGAAAAGACACATTTCTCTCACAGACTGACGACGATAAACTTGCTATCAAGTCTCTTATCGTTGGAAGCCTTACGCTTGCTCTTTCGACCTTGGACTACGTTATATATTCATAACAGAGCCGAGGCTGTTGTGTCCAAGTCAAAACAGAACTGTCTAAGTGCTGGTCAAAGGCATAGAGACGACAGGATACTCGTCTTCATAACGAGCTATCTCTACTATCTCGCCTTCCTGGAAAATGGCCTCGAGAAAGAAGATCCTTCTCAAAGTATGCACACCGATGAATAGTCCCACTCGTTGCCCCACTAGAGCTAATGGAACTCGAATTCTAGGTAATCATCTTAGGCGACAGTGGAGTCGGGAAGACGAGCTTGATGAACCAATATGTATGAGTGCCTATGCAAATATCTCGATGCGCTGACCTGTTACTCGACAGGTCAACAAGAAATTTAGTGCGAGTTACAAGGCAACTATCGGCGCAGACTTTCTGACCAAAGAAGTCCTGGTAGACGATCGACTGGTAACAATGCAGGTTGGAAGCCTTAGTTCCTGGAACCTGTGGATGCTGCTGACATCCAAATAGTTGTGGGATACCGCGGGCCAAGAACGGTTTCAGTCACTGGGCGTTGCCTTCTACAGAGGTGCCGACTGCTGCGTACTAGTCTATGACGTCAATACTCCGAAGAGTTTCGACACTCTGGATAGCTGGAGAGACGAATTCCTGATACAAGCCAGTCCGCGAGACCCTGAGAATTTCCCTTTCGTGGGTACATCCTTTGCGAAGTGTCAAACACGACTGATAAGATTGGGAAGGTCGTGCTAGGTAATAAAATTGATGTTGAGGAGAACAAAAGAATGATCTCTTCGAAAAAAGCAATGACATTCTGTCAGTCGAAAGGTGGTATACCATATTTCGAAACTAGTGCCAAGGAAGCGGTGAATGTCGAACAAGCTTTTGAAGGTGTGCCAGCATTATCTTGGACAACGATGGTATTGTGGCGCAGACTAACCGATTTCACAGTGATTGCCAAGAATGCACTGGCGCAAGAGGAGTCAGAAGAATACAGTGGGGATTTTTCAGATCCGATAGACATCCATTTGGATAGGGAGAGTGACGGATGTGCGTGTTGATAGCGAGGGCAAATATTATTCCTGTTCCCAGTCTCAAGACATCCAAAGGCTTGCAGGGCATGTCTCGGGTCCGGAGTTAAGGTGCCTTCAAGGGCAAACACTAAACATGTATATGGTTATGCGTGCAGCTAAAATCAATCTTCCTACTTGAAATAACGCAAGCACATACGAACAGTTGCTAGGGATAGTGTCTAATCCTTCAAAGACCAACAGTGAAACTCCCCGTAATTGAAGTTCTGTATTGCTGTGCATGTGTAATCGACGTTACTCGTAATACCTTACTGTACTGTAATCTTGATTTGATACCCTAAACCACTAGCCATGCTTATCATTTCACTGCCAGTCTGCCACAACTGCAACTTGTTCCAATTAGGACCATCTTTGTTCGGCATAGAGATGTGTGATGTCAATACACAATTGTTCATGAGAAAGCGACGGATAAGTTCAGTCATATCCATGCCATTTCACAAGCACGGCGTTTTCTCTTACTACCGGCTTGTATCTATATTTCCGTAGTTGCTCGCCATGAACAGCGCTGGCGCCCTCTCAAAGGATTACTCAATCCCCCTGCTGGAATCAGAGTCCGATCGGAGCGTTTCTCAAAGTGGTAGAACGTCTTACTCAGCTCTCAGGCCACAATCAAGACTTTCCAAGGTGGCATTGCTGGCGAAGCCACCATTCGCAGGGGTTGCACGGCATACGCTTGGAATTATCTTGCTCTTGGCTACAGTGATATTATGGACTGCGTCGAATTTTTTGGCTAGTGTAAGTTGCGTGTTGGAGTTACGAGTTCGCACGACTGAAAACTCATTCATTCAGACGATATTTGCAGACAATACCTACTCAAAACCTTATTTTGTCACTTATGCTAATTCGTCATTCTTTACTATTCTACTTCCTGTTGTTGGTATCAAACGCTTGCTGGCTAATAACGCCTCCTTTCGAAAAGCTCTTGGCAAGTATTCCAACCTGACGCGGTATTCCCCCATTGTTGAAGGCGAGTGCCGGGCTTTACCGAAATCGAGTATGGAAGATGGAGTCGAGGGGCTCAGCAGGTTGTCGAGCGCTCAATTATCACCAGAGCATTCAATGACGGTCTCAGGGGTTCGAGCAGGTGCTGATGGAAATGCGGTCAAGGAAATGATGGATTTCCGGGAAACGGCTAGGCTGAGCTTTGAGTTCTGTTTTCTATGGGTATGAATCCAACTCGTCAAATCAGGCCATCAGGTTTGTTAATCACTGGACAGTTTGTTGTATGCATGCTTCTCCACAGGTGTGCTCTTCCAGTACTAATCTCAATCAAGGCCAACTATGGCACTGCGGCCTGCCTGGAATACACAACCGTAGCTAGCTCTACAATACTGACCTCCACTAGTAGTAAGAATCCATTACGAGCCTGGCAAACTGGATTAAAGCTAACACCTACAGGCGTCTGGACTTTGGTGTTCGGAGCTCTGCTCAGCGTGGAAAGGTTCACGCTCAAGAAATTCATCGGTGTCCTTGCCTCCCTAGCTGGCATCGTTCTAATCTCAGGCGTCGATCTATCTGGCGATAACGACAAAAACCGGGGTTCTTTCCCGCATAAATCCCAGGGCCAAGTCGCTATCGGTGACGCACTTGCCTTCGTTAGCGCTATATTATACGGCATTTACACGACCCTTATGAAGAAAAGAATGGGAAACGAAGCTAGAGTCGAAATGACGCTGTTCTTTGGATTAGTGGGGCTGTTTAATGTGATCACGCTGTTACCTGGATTTCTCATCCTGCATTATACTGGAGTGGAGATGTTCGAACTACCACCGACAGGACGTATACTGACCATAGTCTTGGTAAACTCGGCTACATCCCTCATCTCAGATCTCTGCTGGGCGTATGCAATGTTGTTGACCTCGCCACTTGTTGTCACTGTGGGGCTCAGCTTGACCATACCGCTGTCACTTATCGGCCAGATGATCTTGAATGCCCAGAATTCTAGCGCAGCATACTGGATCGGAGCTGGAATCGTGTTCCTGTCGTTCGTCTTTATCAATCATGAGAGTAAAGACGAGGAGGAGCAGACAAATCGGGAAGTAGAGTAAGGTGTCACAGATGAGCTGGAAACTAACCGTGAAGGGGATCGTGCGGCATCACGAATCTCCTTGGATGCATTGTGGTGTTCTTTGGGTATATTAGAAACGGTGCATTGCTGTATTCTTGTCTCCAGAGTTGAGTTTCGAGCCAGTCTAGAGGGCTTTTCCAGAGCAGAACACTGGACGATCGTTGACCATATTAAAGGTCGAATGTGAACTACACTACTCTTCTAAACTTGCTACAACAGGGGTTCTTAACAGGGATTTTTGACTGCGTAGCTCACCAGTACATGTTGTTGTGAGCGTTTTGTATGGCGCCCCAGTTTCCGAGCAACTTGGCTTTTGCAAAGCTTGTTTCACGATAGAGGGTACGTATTTTTGAAACAACAGGTGGAGAAGGCAATATCTATACCAGATTGTAGTAGCAACGAAGTGACTGACTGTTCGTTGACTTGGTGACTTGACGGCCCGGTCAGTGCACGACAACACAACCTCTTGGAGGACTTAGAAGCCTATGATAAGGATGAACCTCGAGATTGGCAAGCGGACCTTCTGGGCCAATCGAAAGATGCTACTGCATTTCTGTCGACCGCTTCTACGTCCCCTTTTCATGATCTCTTTCCGTCTTCCACTCCTACTTCGACCACTCCACTCACTAGCCTTGTCCCGCCCTCATTTACGCTCATCCTTTACCCATCGTCCGAACTAGTATTACGATCCCTCTCCACTTTCCTCTCGTTCCACTGATCAAGCATCGTCTCCACCTTTGGTCCCCATACCTCCTCCCCTTTCATCAAGTCCTCATACTCCAATACATTTCTGCCCAACTCGAATTCTCCCTGCCTTGTCCTGACAAGTGCACTCATGACAGCTAGAGAGTCGACCGCGACGCCCATGTCGTGGCTTAGAGAGCGGACGTAGAAGCCGGAGGTCACGGTCATGCGGAGTTTGACTGCTGGTGGTCCAGGCTCAGATTGCGACGAAAAGTCTTCGTTCGGAAGCTTTGATGAAGATGGATGGATTGTGACTTCTGGTGTTGAGGTTTTGGTGCTCGCTGGGGGAAGTAGGCCACCGGACATGCAGTGCTCCGAGTCTTCTTGCTGTCGTTTCAATGCCGGATTCCTTTCTGAGACGAAAACATCATCCTCGTCGTCCAGCCTCTTCCGCTTGGTTCCGCTACTGGCAGTCCCTGCCCGCAGCTCATCCGTCTCCACAGTATTCGCTGCGGTACTCTCATCGATATTTCGGATACGCAGCACTTTCTCGGCAACTTCCTTCTCTTCTGTCGGCGCCTCTTCGGCGGGCCACTTGTAAATATGGCTGCCTGATGGCAGCCACTCTATAATATTCAATTCCTTGACCTCAACAGGTCTCTCCTGGATCTCCACTGGAACCTCCTTTCCCTCCCTCGCGTACTCATACAACCTCTTCCCCTGTACCCTCAGCGCGGAATATATTGGTGGCCTCTGCATGATCTTCCCCCTAAATGTCTCTAGCGCCTTGTCCACTACTACTCTTGTGATATGGGAGTATGGTGCTTTACTCAGCACCTTCCCCACTACATCATAGGTATCCGTCGCCACACCGAACAACACTGTCGCCTCATAACTCTTCGTACATTCCAAGAACCCCCGCAGCTGTTTTGTCCCTTTGCCCACACCCACTATAAGAACCCCCGTAGCCATTGGATCAAGGGTGCCTCCATGACCGAGTTTGACTTTGAGGCGCTTATCCTTCCGGCGATTCCGCTGGGTTTGATTGAGGGAGTCCCGATAAGATTCTTCGGCGGAGAGCCAAGGAGCAAACATGGTAGAGGGGTTGAAGGCGGTTTGAAGATCGCGGAGAACTTGGAAGGAGGAGATGTGGGGCGGCTTGTTGATTGCTTTGGGAAAGGAAATTGGGGTGTTAGCCGCCTTTCCTTTACGGACATTCGGAGAAAATGGATAACACCCTCGCCACAAGATGCAGACTCCAAACATGCCATTGGCGTTGACATGGACTTGCGGTATTTGACGGAGAATGAACTTACCGAAGACGCCCTCCACAATTTTGGACATGATGGGCTTGAAGCTATATGAGGGTGGCATGTGCAGAAATGATGGTGTTGACAATGATGGATGGAAAGATGAGTGAAGTAATCGGTTTCCGAACCCTAGACCTGTTCGGATTGATATATCAGTCCACAACTCACAGCTTAGCTACCTACATGCACACATACATACACCAGGGAAAATTACGGTAGACAACAACAACAACAACAACAACAACAACAACAACAACAGCCCCCTGTCGATCTTGTCGTCATATGCGGGTAGATATCACGATCCCGTTAGCGCCCGCTTTGCTAATGTTACAGGTCCAGTATTGAACTTGAACCTGAAGCTGAAGAGATGGAGCCGTCCTCTGAACCTGACGCAGCTACATCATCTCGCCCACCTTGTATCGCGCATCTCACGCGTTCCATCAAGCTTCGTCGACCTCATCACCTCAGAACTAGAAGGAGTTGTGGACGAAACAATCATGGCTATCCCCGAAGAGAGCATCCTCGAGGCGAAAGATCCTAATATTACGGACACGGACAAGTGGCCCTCATTCTCTCTGCGCAAGGTCAACATAGTCTCGATGAGAAATGGCCAGACTATGAGCTTGCTTGAAGCGCATCAAGATAATCCGGTGAAAGTGTCAGGGCAGCTGGAGACGATTAGCAAGGACGAGCTCCATCTGGGTATATGATCCATCCCACTCCCACCGTGGCCAAGCTGACTCGACTATGCTAGTTAAAAATGAAAAGTACAAGATGAAAACAATCGAGCTCTACAATGTCACTAAATACGCGTTTGCCGAGTACGATGACGGTACCTTCGGATTCTGGGCGGCAGGAAAAGCGGGTTGGTTTGAGATCACGGACGCCTTAGGGCTGTACCAGCAAACCCTCGCCGAGATGAATGAGGCAGCTTCTATGTTCTACATTATGGCTGATAAGACTAGGAGAGGTCGTAGAGATCCGTCAAGAATGAGCGTCAAAGATCTTGATAAATACGCTACTGGTCTGGCGAAAGATGTATACTACTATACTGAAGGCCTTTCGTCTCATTTACCCCTATGCTAATGATATCCAGTATGTCTCAAGCGGGAAAAACTACCTCAACCGGACGGGGACAAGTGAGGTACAAGACGGCTTCGATGATCACCGACAATTCTTTATCACGTCAATTTTGGAAGGTCAAGAGCTTGGACATGATTGGGCGAGGGCACCAATGTTACGTTACTATAAGCATTACTACCCAGTATTGTTTTCAGGCGTACTTGAAGATGTGACCTAACCATGCTCCAGGTTGAATTCGCGGGAATCGAATCAAGGGTATTACGCTTCGGAGCAGGAGATGCTCAAACAATGGAAAGCCAGGCAGCGGATGCAACCGCCACATCAAGTAAGACACAAACAGAAGAGCGAGTGAACCCATGTACCCCGATCAAGTCACACGGTCATGGGACAGACAGCTCAGATGAGGTAGACGAAGATGATGACGATGGACCTGCTCTGCCAAATCAGAGAGGTCGCAAACGCAAATCCATTCTCCAACCCAAAGGCAGCAAATTTTCCAGAAAAGCCGCTGGGCGTCGCAACAGCCTCCGCGCCGCTCGAAGCCAGGACGATGAAACTATGGAAGATGTCTCCCCAATTGCCATAGCTACAACCGTAGCCGCCACCCAGAACCACAACAAGCACCAACCTCGCTCAGATGCAGCCATTTCGGAAGTACCCTACCATGAATACCTTCCCAACCCATACATCGAAGTCAAACTCGTCCACTACGATCTACCAACTAATCTCCCCCAGGGCCCTGGTGATCTCTGGTCATGTGAGTTTGAAGGTTGCACGAAGAGAGTCTATGAGGGGAGTACAAAGGAGGGAAAGCAGAAGATCAAGGAGCATTTCCAGGACCATGAGGCAAGTGCGAAGGAGAAGATTGATCTGGTGATGAATGAAAGGAGACCCTATCTGCCTGTTGAGTAAGGTCGACCTTGTCCTTGGAGAGCGTGAAATTATGAATCTAACATTCCCAAGCAACCTCGTACGCCGTCTCCAGGGTTTCGCTCATAGTCCAGACTCGGACAAGCCGCCTCGTACTTTGCCCGAAAAGGCCGCAGCTGCCAACCCCGAAAAGAAGTTTCCAGCACCAATTAGGCGAAAGTATTAGGCATTGCCTCTTCCCTACGACATTCGCGCCGATCAGGCGCAGATACTGCGGACGGCTTCCCTCTCATGATTTACTGCACCGTTGGAGCGATGTTTGTTGGCGACGACGTTTCCTTTGGGGTTTCTGATTTCGTGATACCCATGGTAGCAAGGAAGGGACTATTGCAGACGCACCTGGAAGGGGGTTATGGTAAGACGCATAATAGGCTCATGCCGGATGAAGGCGTCTGGAAATGTTGGAAAGTGTCACGGCGATTATATTTTAGGAAGGCCTGCATCGCTAGCAAAGTCATGGTGGCTGGATACGTTCAGGTCGTGTGCTCCTAGGATAATTCAAAATCGATGTTGTTCTTCAGAATTCCAAACAGGACCTTACTCTCATCGTGAACCACCCTACATCTTGACCTTGTGCCCTTTTGTATATCGCTCTCTTGTAAATTTATAAATTATAGTTATAGGTCGAGGTCTAAAGTCAGGAAACTAACTTCGATATTCTTGACATTGACCAACTGTGAAATAACATGGAGCTTCGCCGTTGTTACACATGTAAATGGCTTGTCCGTACGGAGTACAAATCTTCAAACATCAAACATCTTCTGCTGATTTTTGCCTGCACTTATCTTAATTGCTCAAGAGCTTTAACAATCACATGCACATGCTCATAAAGGTTCTTCGTCTGTTATTATGAAAACATAGGAACAGTAAGGGAATGTGGTGAACGGATGAGATTTCTTTCTGTGCGAAAGCTCAATTTATATAATAAGCTAAACGAGCCAAGCTGATGAGCCAAGTGCGGAGACTCCATTCAGTCTGTCTATACTCATTACACGTGCCGAAACAGAAAAAGAAAGGCATCGTTCTCGATTAGGGGCCCCCGCGTCGCATAGTGGTGGCTACGATTAGAGCGAAAGTTGCACAAGAAGATTTAACGAAGACTTGATCAAATTCATCGTTTTCTTCCAAGTCGATTATGATAATGGGATTAATTAATGACATTCACACTGATATGAAAGACTGGCTCGCAATTGTAAGACTTAAAATGAGCCCGGAGTCATGTGACTCCCCGGACGTGAGCAGTTCGAAAGATACTGCCGGTCCTGCTGCGGCCCTCCATGGCAATTGAGCGAATTACCAGCCATTCGGTATGAGAGTCTGGTTCCTCGGGGGATCTGCCATGTTAAAAGATCCCAACACAGACACATTGCTTTGTTATTATGTTCCCATATATCTCGAGCATAAACCAAACCTCAAGTTAGCCGCTACCTCTTCACGCAATGCGCTGGTCTATGCTTTGACCTTCGGTTACGACTCCCGTCTCTTTGGACTTGAGCACCGCACATAGAAGCTCAGATTACCTTGCTGCGGCCGCGACAATCCTCTAGCTTCTCGTAAAGAGCTTCCAATTTTATTATAAACGCAGCGCTCTAAGCCAAACAACAAGGATGATTACAGAAGTAATACAGATTAATGTCCAACATTCGGTACTTACGATACTGCGACGATGCTAACGTAGAGTTACCTATATAGACGCCTTCGTGTACGTCTCGGAGGCAACATCGATCACGATCTTTCCTTTTGCCCTCCCGGTTCTCAACTTCTCGAATGCCTGCGGCGCTTGCTCAAACAAGAACTTCTGATCAATTACTGGTTTGATTTTGCCGGTACTCATCCATTCCCCGATTCGCTGCAAGTCTTCAGACTTCTGCTGGGGCCAAAAACCCACCAGCTTGCCATTTATGCCGCCGAGAAAGCCAGGCCAGAGCTTGCGTTTCAGATTATCAGCCAAACCCCCAGGTGAGGCGTCTCCTCCGACCACAACGTAGACAGCTCCAGACTCAATGAACTCATGACAATGCCATAACAGCTCCTTATTAGTCCCCACATTATCGACAGCATGATCGAATTTGTGCCCACTAGCTTTTAATGCTTCGATAACGCTCTCTTTCTTGTAATTCACAACCCTGTCTGCGCCGAGGCTCTTACAGAATTCTACATTCGTTGTTGAGCAAGTCGTCGTTACATGACATCCCATAGCCTTGGCAAACTGGATGCCAAATACACCTGTCCCACCTGAACCGCCATTGATGAAGATCTTGTCTCCCTTCTTGACTCGTGGCACGATGGACTGATATGCCGTCAATCCTGCTACGCCGACAGTTGCCGCATCGACAGGGTCCACATTATCAGGGAGAGTGACTGTGCTGTTGGTTCCGGAGACAGAGAACTCGGAGAGAGCGCCGCCAGCTAAAGGTGAACTGCCGGACAAGCCAAACACAAGTTGGCCGGGCATGAAGGGAGAGCCGGGTGCTGGTCTGACAATGGAGCCAGCGAAGTCGATACCAGGTGTTGCTGGTTTGGTGATTACGAAACAGGCGACACCAGGGATCTCGGCTGGTTTATAGTCAATGGGATTTAGTGCCGTAGCAATGATCTGAACCAGGTGCTGGTCCGGCTTCGGCTTTGGAAGTTTCACAGAGGGGTTGATCTTGAGGTTTCTTTCAAGGCCGCCTTTAGTACTCGAGTACTGCCATGCCCTCATGGTAGATGGTGGGAATGATCCCATCATCATAATAAGCTGAGCGCGAGCATCCACTCGTCTTGAGTAATGAATATGATTACAGTAGTATTTACTTTTACAGTATTTAGCCACGGCCGAGGGTCGGTAAATCGGAATATAGCACACCAAATCCGGCCTAGCCCTCAGCCCGACTCCCATCGATTTCTCCCTCACAAAATAGAGACAACACTGGTATGAGATGGTGCAGTGACATGACACCGCTTCTGGGTGAAGTCAGGGCAATATCGCTCTTTATCTTTTCGGGTTACAAATTCAGTACCTATAACGAGAGTTCTGGAGGAAGTGACACTCATCCAACCAATGCACTTGCTTCATCCTCCAGTCTTGCCAATGCTTATGCTCGTCGCTAAAGCGATTACGTCGTGCGGCTTGGTCTGAGTCAATCCACCAATTTTAGCAAGCACGGCACTTACCCAGCGGCGTTCATAGTACTCCGTATAGTCTCCCATACACAACTTAAGTTGGACGCATCGCGTAGTTCTTCCCACTCACGCGGGTGACACAAAAAGCCTTACCGCGAAAGTCGATCGCGATTGTGTATGTTGGTACATCTTCCTTCTTACTGATATCCCCGGCTGAAAAGTCTGCATGGTGGAGCGCTTTGACTCTATTGATACTGGGGAAACTCGATTTGTGGGCGAGTGCGGATGGCGGGTGTTCAGGGGTGGATAGGCGTCTTCTTCCGGAAGGAAGAGGCGTAGTAGTACGGGCGAGGGCGCGCGCGTCTAGCCATCGTTCTAGTTTTTTAGGGCTAGGCCCGAAAACATACCCCATGGGAGGTAGTGATTCAGATTAAAACATATGTTCAAAAATGTTAAGTTTCGAACAAGCCATTTTACATACTTAGGTATCCTGCGACGAATCATATCATGTCAATATGGGAAGCAAAGATCCATTCAGGGAAACATGCATTTCGATTAGATGTACAAACGGTGTCAATTAGATCAGCATTCGATTCTACCTTATGACGTGTTCGAAATGAATACGGGAATAGAACGCATTGACTCGAAGATAACGTGTTCCAATCGAAAGACATCGTTAGTAACGACAACGAGCAGTATCGATGACGAGTCTTCCTCTCTCATACGACTCAACGACGTCGACTACTTTCCTGAATCAACGAATCTATCTATTCTTTCCTAGACACAGCGCCATACGAGTTCTCAATCTCGGACACGAGGTTCTTTATAGGAGAAGGATCAGGCAAGAGAACAGGCTTATGTGGTCGGGTATAACCTTCTTGCCTGCCTTGTTCATTGATTATAATCATTCACTGCTTTCTCAGCAACTCAACGTGCGTGAAGATTCAAGAAGTCGTTATTCTGGAAGGACTGAATTAGCCAATAGATTCAGTCTGACAAATGTCACTTTTCTTCTGCTTACGTTACGATAGTTGGAAATTGATCAATGTTATGTACATACACAGAATTTTCAGATGAGCTCATCAATGAGTGTTTTAACGTGAAAGAATCTCTAGTTACACATATGTACTTAATAGGACATGGCCGGAAGGCCGAGTGGGGGGGCTCCTACTAGAGGGTGAAGCCCTCCAAGTAGGAAGAACCCACACACACACACACACACACACACACACATACTTAGGTACCTAGAGTGATTCGGCTTAACCCTATGACTATTAGGGAGTGTTATTATGGTGGACGTAGACCAAGTTCCAGATATTGCTAACAGTGCAACTACCCATGCTGTTATCGTTCTGGTAGTTCCTAGGACACCCAACGGACATCGCTCAAGATTGAGATTCCCTCAACGACAGGCAGAGGATGATCCTGGGGACCTCTATGAGAGACAAGCGAAAGCAGGAATGTCGGATTTCTCCTGCCAATGGGTATCTTTTCCTTATTCCAGCTGACCATCACTATCTACACCTTACTCCTCCTACTCTTCCCCAACCTCTTCGCGCCCGGCTTCCCCCTCTTCATGTTTTTAGCCGAGAAACCCTTCAAGTCCCCACTCGACATCGCGTCCCCACTCTTCGAAAACCGCTTTTTCCCACCAAATCCAAATTTCTCGTCCTTTTTGTGGCGTTTGGTCGGTCTTGCACTAGCTGAGGCATGGCTATCTCGAGAGAGTCTAGAGGATTTTTCGGGTTTTGAGGCGTCTTCGAGGGCGACGTCGAAGAGATCTTCTTCGTTGGCCGGGCCTACGGTCTCGGCGTTTTTACGCTCTAGAGGATTCAGGCACGTCAGCTAAGAGGCAATCCTGTGAGATCTGGTATCATGATTGAGACTGTCACCACGCGACTTTGGTGATGATTGTAACTGATCTCATCCCAAACCCTATGGTAGCCATCGCAAGAACCTTAACTGACTACGACAGGGGTTCAAAGATGTCATACTTCTTTTCAAAAGATCAATCTTTCCCAATGTCTCCCTCTTCGCTTTATCCCTCTCCTGCAGCTTCGCAATCTGCACCTGCTTGCCAAACTTCTTCAAATCCCTTTGCTTCCTGGCTTCCGTCGCGGCCTTTTTATTCGTAGCCTCCTCTGTAATCTTCTGCTTGACCTTGCCCATATGCTCATCGCTCTTCACCATCTCAGCGAAATAGTCATTTGGCCTTGAAAATGGCATACCTTCTTTCTTTAATAGCTTTCTGGCTTCGTTGGCGGCGTCGAGACATTGTTTGTAGAAGGTAAGTTCGCGAGTAAGGTCGTCGTTGATATCCGGGATGGAAACGGGCGATGAGGTGGTAATAATTTGGTGCTCGGAGAAGGAGAGGGTGGAGAGGGGCAGCGCTATAGATTTTTGAGCTTTGAGGAGGGCGGTGGTTTTATTGATTGTGAGGCGTTGATGGGGGATGACGTCGGCGAGTTCTGAGGAGAGGAGGGTGTCAATATCTGACAGGGGGATTCCCTCCTCATCTCCATCTTCTTCCTCGAGCTCTGGTTCTAAAGGTGCCATTTGAAGGGTGTCACTTCCGGAAACCTGCAGATTGGGATCTTCGAGGCTGCTATCGCTAGAGATATCGCTGTCATCTATCCGTGAGATGTCAATCTGATTAAATCAATTAGTAAGAGGCAGTAGACTTTCCATGCCAATGTGCCAACCTACAGCTGCAGCGACTGCGTTCCCACTCTCGTCACTCTCCCAACCGTCACTATATGCCTCAATCTCTAGCCTTTTGCCATCAACCGGCGCTCCACCAATCGGTCCGTCTTCAGTGTCTACGGTTTGCACTTGAGGATTCGACTTCTTTTTCCTTATCGCTTGCTTTTGCAACTTTTTCTGCCTCTCGAGCTTATAATCTCGGCCTTTATGTGCCTCAAGCGCCGCTAATAGCTTACTATTTCTAGTCATTATGAGAAGAGAAGATTCTGTCGTATTGCGCGTAGTGTTGTGTTTTGCTTGGTTGCTCTAATTTTTCTGGTTTGACTGCCCGCTAATACTTTCGAGTTAGTTTTTAGTGTACCAACCGAGCATAAGCGGGGACCCCGCACCTCCCACATACAAATTTGGGCCTACCGTCTCATTCCCATCAGAATTACTATTATTGCTATCGCTGTCGCTGCCTTCGTAAATTTTGAAGCTATTCAGATCACATGGCTCAGAGGTTTCAGTTTGTTTTTAGGTTCATCAAAATCCTTTAATTCCCCCTCTTCTGACACTACTGTATATAGACAGACTGCCCCCGCAACTTCTCTCGATATCGTCTATTTTGAGCAACGCCGAAGCGATACGATCGATAAGAAGAGCGTGGCTTTGGTCTATGGCTATGGCCCCGAGGCCCTGTTTTCTGGGTGGATTAGACGCTGGGACATGAACAACGCTGTCGCCCGAATGCAAGATCTATCTGATCGCGAGGCGTCTTCGAAATTGCGTTGATCAAGAAGCTTCCGATTGTTATCTTCAGCTTTCTTCTTTGCAACTTTGACTATATAATGCACTGTATTCGGCTTGAGATCTAAAGATTTTCCTATAGAAAGTAAAGAGTTTCCCGAGATCTCGCTCAGGACCGTTGCTGCAGATCTAATTGTCGAATGAATTTGCTGACGATCTGACTTGCTGACTCGCGATGCTTCCGTTTTAGCTGTTCCCTTTGTAAATCTCTTCTTATGAGGCATGATAGAGAGTGTGTAATGAGGTAGAATTAATAGTAGTTCTGTTGAGTAGAAATGTGGTTTGAGTATTGGCCGCTTATGCTCGGTTGGCACACTAAAAACTAACTCGAAAGTATTAATCGACAATCTGATAAGGTGCTCGTGGTGCTTTCGGATCTAATCGGATTATACTTCTTCCACGACCGCCCTCACCAATCAATACATCACAGCAATGGACTCACCAAGCGTTAAACGCGCTAATCGCCCAAAGTCAAGGTACTATTTTACTATCGACGGTACTTTGTGGAAACGCATCGACTCCAGATCAACGACCATGTCAGTCCCAGACCAGGAACACGTGTCAGCGGATGGACACTTGAAAACACCCACCGTAAGAATCCGTCTAATAGATTTGAAGCAGTTGACTGACTTCAATAAAGACAGTGGCCAATGGTGACGAAGCATCTAACGAATTGGTCGTGGCCGTAGACAACCTTATCGACTTCATCACCGAAAAGTTCTCCAAAGTTACTGGCGAAATCTTCGCGAAGCGTAGGTTCTATCTAATCTTCTATTCAAAGGTGTAGCTAATGTCATAGTTGATGATATGGCTCAACGATTGGATGAACTAGAAGCATCAATTAAAGCCGGCGCAGACAACCATGAGGGCAACCAGTAAGGGGGCTAAGAGGCGGCGTGCGAGATAGTCTCAGGCGTTTCTGGATTAATGATCTTTGCGGGGATACCCACTAGAGCAGTTCTTCAAGTTAGCAGGTTCAGCAGGTTTGAGACGTTGGTGGATTGCTACAGGTTACTGAGTCAAGCGCATGCAAAGGATCTACCACAGCAAAAGTTTGAACCACATGAACGTATGTGAGACAACATACCAAAACTCTGAAACCATCCAAACATGCGTCATTTGTCGCAATTCTAACCTCAATCGGTATCTTACGAACTTCATACATTGCAATCATCTGCAAAAGGAAGCCTACAATTCTTCCTTGATCTCCCCTGTCTTGCCCAAGAATGACTGCAAAACATTTGACCGCGAAGTCAAGTCATCGAGTTTCTCCGGAGCGAGCCCACCCTTCCTGATCAATCCTTGCAACCTAGCTAGCTCCTTCTCTGCATAGCCTTGGTTCTTGCCGAGCTTCTCAAGTACTTTTACATAATATTCGGCGTACTTGTCCTGCAAACCCTCCGCAGCCTTGGTAACCTCTTCTGAGATAGTAGCCATGTTACCGCGACCGGTGAACTTCCCAACAATTGTGTCCAGAGCTGCAATGGTGCCGGCTTTTGCGTCTAGGCCTCCTCCTATAACACGGTGGGTACCGGCTTGCTCATTCATAAAGTCGACAAGGTCCTTCTGTGAACGACCCCCTTCATAAGGCACAGGTGTGGTTGATCCTTTAGGGAAGTATTTAAGTGTAGGATACGACTTGACACCTTGGCTTTCTGCGGTTGACTTGGAGTTCTCTGCCTCAGCGTCTACTTTGGCGATAAGAACTGACGGCTCGGCGGAAAAGTCTGAGGCTAAAGCTTCCCATGTTGGTGCCAAGGTTTTGCAATCTGTAACGCAATCAGTAAAGGATTCGGCCTTTTGGTTGTCAAATCAGTTTCGTACGTCCACACCATGGTGCTGTAAAGGCTACCAAGACATCCTTGTCACTCCCTATTTCTTTATTGAATGTCGAATCCGTAAGCATCGTAACTGCACTTGGCGCTGTCTTCTTTGCCTTGACCTTTATTCCCGTCTTCTCTGATATGAAGCTTGTCAGACTATCCAAGTCTCTTCCACCGTTGTAATCTTCCGGTTTGTCACTTTTGCCATCGAACCACTTCAAAGTGGGGAAGCCCTGTACGCCAAATCTTCGGCCTAGGTCTTTGTGCTCGTCTGCATCTACCTTGGCGATAGAGACCTTATCCTCGCTAGCGAACTTTGCCCCTAGCTCTTCAAAGATGGGGGCAAGGTTCTTGCAGTGGCCGCACCAAGGGGCAAAGAACTCGACGAGAGCAGGTTTGCCTGATTTCAAAACTACATTGTCAAAATTTTCGGGGATTAGATCGAGGACAGAAGAAGCAGCATTCACGCCGAGGATGGCAAGGGAGGAGAGAAGAAGATAGCTAAGCCGAGCCATGATAAGGCAATAGTTATGTTTTAAGTTGCCCAAGTGTAGAAGGAGTGGACTGGGAAATTTTCCAAGCCCCAAAGTTACAGGAACAACGTATGTAGAAGACGTGAGAGGCGACCAAGGTGTTTTGAGTTGTCGAGAATGGGAAATCGATCTCTAAGGACACCGTAGTCTAGACGGCTAAAATTTTATCCGTATCCGAATCACCCCCCTTGATTGTGAAATGAGTCTGCTTCCGGTTCTAAATTTACACAGACTGTATATTCAAGCATTCTGATCCGCTTTTTCACATCGCTAGACAGGCTCATTTGTGCCTCCACTCATAGTTGGATACTCTGCGGACAAATTCCGCTGCTTGAACGGACATGATGGTTCGTACAAGCCAACGCTTACCGTTGTTTGTGAACGACGAGCTTATCCCGAAGAACCTCTACTTACCATCTATTGATGTTCTTAGTATTCCAGATAACGTGGATTTAAATCGGCCTTTCCACCTCTGTCCCAGATCAACAAGCTGTGGCTACCCGGCCCTCAGCAAGTCACGGAATAGATTCACTATGTCCTAGAACCCCATGATATGACTATCGCCCTTCCTCAGCAATTTATGGAAGACTGGACTCAAATTTATTGACGCGGACCTCTTTCTCCTTCCCACGCCTCGCCTTTCAGTCTCCACGTTTCTTCCCTCAATCCCCGCGCCTATCTGTTCAATCCCGGAATTCGCCCCTGTCATTGACACTCGTCTCTCAGAGTTCGTTCCGCTGTCTTATGTAGCAGCTTATAATGACCTGAGCAAGACTGAGAACTCGAAGATAAAAAAAAGATGAAGAGACGAATAGCAAGTCGCAAATATAGTGTATCTCTCACTGTTATTCTTATATGCATACGAAGCTGACTCTTATCAGATTAGAAGATTCGATGACTGAAAATTTTCAACTTCATTCGACGAAACAATCTTCTTGTCTCGACTTTCAATCTCTCAGTCCTTTTTCTTACATCACCACTTCGTTTAATGTTTCTCTCAGTCAAATTAATTCTCACATCTTCTCATTATATCTTCGTTTCTGCGCGTTCATCATTAATAATAAGTCATCGTTGCGTAATGTGTTTTCGTTACCGCAATTCCGTAAGCCCTAGTTTAAGAACACAGCATGACCGTACTTGAAATAATTTAGACCACTGGTCAGAGTTGGCGCGCTGGAGAGGCCTAGCATCTGAGGCAGCATCAATAGCGACACGTTTCCGCCCAGGGTTACCCATCGGAATGACTTTCATGCTTGCTGGCAGTCGCTTCATCTTGGGCAGCTCTTCATATGGCTTACACAGAATCTACGCTTCGCACTCGTAACGTGAGCCTTGTCTCCTCGCTTCACTCTCCCGCCCTAAGAAGTACGGTCTGCTCTTTGGCTTATGCGAAGCTTACTTAGAATCCTGCTCTACAACTTCGGGAAAGGGGCTAGCTTAGTTTCTCATACTTCTTGGGCTGTCACAAGGCTGAGTCCTATATCTTCAGACATGTCCTTCCATCTTCAATTAAGACCAGAATGAGCAAAAGGGGGATGCTCATGGTTGCTATAGATGAAACGGGTACTGGCCCCCAAGCTACAGGCCCACAATTCTCCGGAACCGATCATCCTGAGGACGCCTAAGATATCGATTATGCTGTCGCGAACGTTAGGGCACGAGTCTCCACGCATCTAGTAAGGACGCAAAATGATAACTTTCGGGCGATGGACAATTTAGCACTCAATCGCGGAGCGATCCTGATACCAATCGAAGCGGGAAACTCAAATTCGACCACATACACAACGAACAACCTCATCTCAGTAGCCTTTGTCCTTCGTTCTCTTCGCCCTACGAACACTTATCAAAGATCGACAGCGTACCTACGTAACCAATATACCAATTCCCGAATAAGTCTTTGCATTTGGTAACATAGCAAGTCAAAGATTGGTTACTGAGCGAGTCTCAGCATGGCATGGTCTGTGGCACCAAAGCGTACCCAGGTAGGCCCAGTGGCAAGAACAACGGAAGTCCGCCATGAGGACTATGATCGACGGGGTGGTCTTCATCCACATGGAAGCTGATTTCGGTATGTGGTATTATGGTTTTGTGCGTCAAATGGTCAGATGCTGACGAGTACGTTCTAGCGCGGTATACCGGCAACGTTGAGGTGCAGGGTTATATTTGGAGAAGGCAGCAGGATGAGAAGGCAGTCTTGAACGGGTTGAAGGACAAGAAGGAATTTATGAGAGTGTAGGAGAAGTTGGTAGATATTAGTGAATGAAGCTACCCAGTAATTGTTGAGTGGCGTTTGTTGTGATGTCTATCAATCATACTCAATATCTAAGATTTACAATCCTTCATCTAGACCCATGCCTATCCTCCCCCAGACTCCCTCCCCTCCCCTCTCCCAACCCCCTCAACCCTCCAACCCACCCCACAAACCCCCACCCCCACAAAGCCGCCTTGAAAACCCCCTCTGCCCATGCCCTCTTCATGCTTCCCCAAACCCCTCTCTCCCTGCTCCCATCCTCGTCTCTCTGCAAAGAGGCTTGTGCCCAGCGACCGATGACTTTGAGGCGGTCGATAGGTGAGCCTAGCAGCCTGTTGTTTCCTTGCACGATGCGGAAGTTGCGAACGATGAAGATGAGCTCTTTTGGAATTCTATCGGCGTCCGCGAAGAAATCTGCAGGGTCCATATCGTGGGTTGGCGGCTTGCCGAATTGGGTGGGTGGGGAGTCCGAGTCCGCATCTCGGGGTCCTTCTATCGTAGTGTTAGCTGGGATCTATGTAGGTGCTCTCTCGAACGACTTGGTAGACTGGAAGAATGGCAAAATCCTACCATTCTTTTCGCTCTTCTCTGCAGCATCTGTCAGGTTCTTTCGAGCATTTCGTATAGATTCTAGCGTAAGGGATTTAGATAAGATCTCGATGTTCCCAAACCCCCAGGCCTCAGCGATTTGCAGAAGCGTCGTCTTGTCGAACGTGAGGAGGGAGCGCCAGAAGAGGGCGATCTCGTGGCGTAATTTGGGAGTTATGGAGACGTAGAGGCCGTGGTCGAGGAGGACCTGAGAGAAGGGTTAGATTAGTGGAAGGCGCAGGTTTGCATGAGGTGGTTGATTGAAGGTCCCGTCATAGCGTACCAATTGAGGTTTGCCATTAGGAAGGCGTCGAATGAGAATATTCCCAGGGTGCTATGGAACTTGTCAGCGCTTATTTATTGGATATGGATCTATAGTTGTTTACAGGATCGCAGTGCACCTCGCCAAACATAAAGGTTTGCGCACAGAACAAATCTAGCATCACAGACATTATCCTTTCTTCTTGCAGGCCCAAGCCATAAACCATTTGCGCTTTTGCACCCTTCGATGAGCACTTCGCTGTGTACGGAGTCCCTATTGCCTCATTGTCTTTCCACGGCCCCGTCAATACTTCACTCTGGGAGATGGAAGTGCCACGGATCCACTCAGCAACCATTACACGCTTCGTGCAGAGTGCCGGATATGTCTTGGGGATATGTACTACGTCCCGCAATCTCGGCTCGTGTAGAATGACTTCTCGCATATGCTCTGCATTAGAAACCTCATTCAAGAAGTCCGTCTCCAAGATTATTCGATCCGTGAAAAAGTCAGTCAAGCTTGTACGGAAAGATGAGGGAATTTGTCTGGCGAAGAAAGACGTCATGGTCCTTCGAACTATTAGTAACTATGTTCACCGGACAAGAAAGGACACCAAATAATCAAGGCTCTGAACGGCATACGCAAAAACCCATAGATCCCAGCTTATCTGTTGCGCGATGGCTGGCTTCTGAATTTTAACAGCAACCTCATCTCCTGTGTCTTTGAGGCGAGCCCTATGAACTTGTGCAACACTTGCACTGCCAATTGGTTTGCTTTCGAAGCTGCCTGGAACAAATAGCGAATCAAAGACAGCTTCTGGAGAAGAATTTGTATTAGGTAGGTCAAAGTCTTCCCGAAGCACTCCAGCAATCTCAGTCAAGCTCACGGATGGGCATTCATCATAGAAGATTGCGAATTTCGCGCGAATTTCGGGAGATATTGTCGTCGATTGAAGCGCAATACTTTGGCCAATCTTCTGATATATGCCGCCATTGGCTTGAAACATCTTGACGAATCGTTCTGCGCTGCGCTCACGCAGTAGCTTCTCGTTGCCATGTTCTCCGAGCAGGCGCTGGATCTTGCTGTCGACGGCAACCACGGCAAAGGTTGAGACGGCTCTTAGATTACGGATCAAGGTAGAGTATTTGTATTGCCGGTCATAAATATATATGCCGAAGATCAAAACACTGGCAGAGAGTAGGAAGCCGCGGCGTCGAGAAGTACGCTTCTTTGTATTCTGGACAATATTATGAGCCGCGAGCGCTCCTCGCGGTGGATGAGGGAGCTTAGTTGAGCTGTGAAAACCCAGCGCCGAGCGGGAAGACAGAAGACATCGTGAATTGTATAGGCAGACGCCGTTGACTCTTGAGGGTAGAACAAGGCGAAAGGGTTTAATGATCACCATCAGATTGTGGTTTGATGAACGCTTGGGAGCCAGTCACGGTGCTATGGGTCGCGGAGAGCCTCCTCCAAGGCTGATTACTTTCGTAGCTAAGCGCCATTAGGTATCATAATGTAGTGGGATCTGGCTCTGCTAAATCTACCACAGTATCTCCAACATCTGTACGCTCTCATTGGTGTCAACGATAAAAACGATGTTATTCGCGGTGCTCGGCTGAAGGATTGCTGCTTATGAGTTTGACACAACAACTGTGATGTCTACTCGGAAGGGTATCAATCTGCCGCCGAATACACTAAACCGAGTCAAGCTTAAGGTACTTTACATTGGCCATCGTTAGAGAGTAGAGAGGAAAGTGGAACGACGATCGACAAATCATCCACTGGACCGGACTTCTGCGAACGTCACATATTTTGTAGTCCACTAGGCCGTGAGGGTGGCTGTGAATACCAACCGGCATACTTAACGTATGAGATATACAAGCTTTTCGCCAGCATCCTTACCTCCACTGATTGGTGTGACAAGAATATATGCTGCTATTGACTTGGGTCGACTTGTACCTCCTCTACAGTTGAAGCATCTCACAAATGCTATCGTTTTGATTAGATGGTAGATAATAGCTCATCAAGCCATATCTTATTGAAAATGAACGTCCTCAGAGAAGCAATCAAGACAACTCCGATCATCGACCACCATGCGCACAATCTCTTACTTCCGCAGGAGCAAGATAAGCACCCCTTTTTATCTATAACAACAGAAGCTACTGGTGCAGCCCTCGATCATGCTCCTTCTACGCTCGCGCACATGCGCGCTGTACGACAGTTGGCGGTGGCCCTAGAGTGTGCATCAAGTTGGGAAAGCATCCTGTCATGTTTGAAGACCAAGCGAACCACGGAGTATGAGGCCTGGGCTCGAAAATGTTTTAGTGGTATTGAGACTGTTCTTGTCGATGATGGTCTGGATCAAGATATAGTCCATCCCTATAAATGGCACGATCGGCTGACAAGATCACCATGTAAAAGAATCGTGAGGATCGAGAAGGTAGCAGAGGGTATTCTGATGGCCCTGTACGAGAAAGATCGCAAACCGATTACTAACCGCGGTTTTGATATTTCTAAATTCCTAGCCGAATTCATTGACCAATTCAGCACGGCCATATTGGACGCCATCTCAGACACCAATGTTGTGGGTTTCAAATCGGTCATTTGCTATCGCACAGGATTAGCAATTCCTGAATTTTCAGAACTTGATGATGCTTCGGCCGCTGTGCAGTCGATACTGAAGCATGAAAGAACCGTTGAAGAATTGAGTCGAGTGGAAGACAAAGTTCTGAGCCCCTATCTGGTTCATGTGGCTGCTCGATTGATCGAAGAAAGCCCCACTAGAAAGCCGCTTCAATTTCATACCGGACTTGGTGACAACGACATTCGTCTCAGATTTAGCTCCCCTTCTCATCTCCAGCCCTTTATTGAAATGTACCCTAATTTGCCCATCGTGCTCCTTCATGCAAGCTATCCTTTTACCAAAGAAGCAGGTTACCTAGCAAGCACGTACAAGAATGTCTACTTAGATATCGGAGAGGTGTTCCCAATGGTGAGCCAAGAAGGACAGGAAACCGTCCTTAGGGAAGCGTTGGAGCTTTGCCCGTCGGAAAAGCTGACCTGGAGCACCGACGGGCACTGGTTTCCCGAAACTTATTTGCTGGCTGTGATCCAAGTGCGAGAAGCATTAGAGCATGTGAGTGTCCTCCCATAGTGTAATTCTATCCCAAATTTCTGCTTTAGCTTCTCGCATGCATGATTAGAGATTCGGGATTTAGTTATTTATCTTCTCGCCTCCTCGCACATTGTAGCTTGCTTCTGCAAAGTATGTACTTGTTGTTTTATGCTTATGATGGTTTCCATTGTGGTAGGTCTTATTTGAATACGTGGATCGCGGGATCTTGCGCCCCGATCAAGCAGTCGATCTTGTTCAAGACATTCTCTTCAAGACGTCAAACCGCTTGTATAAGCTCGATTTGTCCTTGAAGCCATTAGGGCCATCGACATCGTCTGAAGTGGGTCCACGAAAGAGCACTATTCCTGAGCTCGAAAGACTAGAGAAGTTCATGGAGTTTGTCCAGGACCCTGGTCATTACATCAACAATGTCCTTCTGCAATGGCTAGATTATACTTCTATTTTGCGGGTCCGCCTGTTGCCTAAGAAGCAGGCTATCAAGCGATTTAAGGAAGGGAATCTCATTGGTATTACTAAAGCAGTCCTCGGATTGTTACAGCAGGATGAGATGAGTCCTGGATTTACAGCCATTGGAGAGTATAGCCTTTACCCGTGCTTTGACAGTTTGCGAATGGCCGCTCAATTCGGGAACGTTGTAGTGCAATGTGAGTTTCGCGAGAAGAACGGAGATCAAGTGCCAATCTGCCCGAGAACAGTGTTGCGCACTGTCATAGAGAAAGCTGCAGCTCACGGAATATCATTCCTGATAGGGTTTGAGATTGAGGTGGTATTCATGGATCAGCAAATCGTGGACGGCCACTTCCAGTATGGAGAAGATCCCATTAGTCAGGGCCACACCTGGTCTGCGGCGCGAGCCTTTCAGGATCGAACAATAAAGAGCTTTGTGGACCAAATCCTAAAAAATGTCTCAGATGCAGGCATTGAAGTGGAACAATTCCATCCTGAGAGCGCACCGGGCCAATGGGAGTTTGTCCTCAGTCCATTACCTCCTCTGCAAGCAGTAGATACGCTACTTGTGGCTCGCGAGATCATTTCGACAGACGCATACAACTGGGGGTTGAGGGCAACTCTGGTTCCAAAGGCTTATCCCTCCGGAGCCGGATCAGGTGCCCATGTGCACATATCAATGAAGCCGCCTGCTCTGTACGAAATGTTCTATGCGGGTGTTTTGCAGCACTTGCGCGCAATTTTGGCTTTTACGTACCCCAATGCTGCAAGCTACGAAAGAGCCGGCGACAGTGTATGGGCCGGAGGAAGGTGGGTCACATATGGAACCCAAAACCGCGAGGCGCCATTACGAAAGGTTGAGGAGTCGCACTGGGAGTTGAAGTGTATGGATGGCCTGGCAAACCCTTATCTCGCCTTGGCTGCGATCCTTGGGTCGGGGCTGCAAGGTATCTTGGACAAGGAGCCACTGACGATTAAGGATTGTCTGAAAGATCCTGCACATTTAACGGAACAAGAAAGAGACGAGCTTGGGATTTCTGAGCGTCTGCCAAGGAGCATTGGAGAGGCTTTGAAGTGCTTGAGAGAAGATGCGCAGCTGAGAGAAATTTTGGGCGGAGAAGTCGTGGATACTTATTTGACTGTGAAAACCGCAGAGGGTGAGATGCTTCAGCAGATGGATGCGGAGAGGAGGCGGCACTGGCTGATTGAGCGATATTGAAAGATTGCTGTCTTCTTACGAGCAGTATAGGGTGCTGAATACGAAGTGGAAGAACTTTCAGCGGTAGGATTCCGTATGAAGATCTCTGAATATGAGATGGAAGTTCGAATCACATAACGTAGTAGAAAGGTTATTGGGATTAGAAGGGAACGCTTCATGTTCGAACAGCAAGTTACTAAATAGAACATAGCGATGAAGATTCGAGATCTCGATGCATAGAACTTTACTAGAAGTCTAAATGTGTCATTGAATATGAATGATTTGATATACATAAAGTAAAGATATCTTCAGATCGAAAGTAACATAATCGTACACGAACGATCAAGGGGACACAAATGCACACGCGATTAATGTACTGTAACTATCATCGCTCGTTCTGTGAGCAACGCAATAGGCGATGCTACCTTGTGTACCTTGTGTACCTGTATACTTGTACTCTACCTGCTTCAGGTACCTGATTAAAGTACCTTAGAGTAGGAAGCATGAAGGCTCGGGTGAATGACGTGGGTCCTAGAAGTGACGTCGCTACCTAAGCATCAGTGAAGCTCTAACACGTAGGTACTTTCTATGGACGTATTCAAACTGTTCTCCTTCTTCTCTTAGTTATTTCATTCGGGTTTTCTCTTTGTAAATATCTCTGCTGGAAAACATCTAAGGATTCCCACAAATCGTGTTTCGAACATGGCTCACAGACCAGAGATCAAGAAGGTGAGTTCGCTTTCTATTTCGTTTGGTTGAAATTAATATATACTTATAAATTTAGGTCGCGATGTGAGTATCACTACCCAGCTGTTCTCAGATACGTTCTCAAACCCCTCCCCAACAGGATCGGCTGCGGCAGCATGGGCGGCGGTATGGCGCTCCTGCTCGCCGAGCACGATATCACCGTCTCTCTCCAAGACCCCTCCTCGGAAACCGTCGACGCCCTCCTTGCCAGCGCCGAAAAGCAAGGACTAGCGGGCAAACTGGAGAAGCATACCGACTACAAGGATCTGTGCACCTCGCTAGGGTCGCCTAAAGTGTTCTTCTTTTCACTGCCCCATGGGACGGTGGGGGATACGGTTGCGGACGGGCTACATAAGTTTCTTGAGAAGGGGGACGTTATTATCGATGCTAGCAATGAGAATTGGGAAAATACGCAGAGGAGGCAGGGGAAGTTGTTGGCGCAGGGCGTGTATTATGTTGGGATGGGGTAGGTGTGGGTGTGTACTTGTGGCTGTCGGCTCGTTGACTGAGAGTTTGTCAGTGTTAGTGGAGGGTACCAGGCTGCAAGGAGAGGGTATGATCGAGGTCAGCCAAAAAAGTGAGTTCTGCTGACAAGCTACTAGCCCATCAATGTGTCCGGGAGGCGAGGAAGTAGCAGTGAACATGATCTTGCCATTGCTTCGGAAAGTCTGCGCGAAGGACAAGATGGGGAGACCGTGCGTTGGCTACGTGGGAGCCGGTGGTGCAGGGCATTATGTCAAGATGATCCATAATGGCATCGAACATGGAATGATGAGCGCGGTTTCCGAGGCCTGGCAGATCATGAATGTCTGTTTGGGCATGAAATATGATCAGATTGGAGAGGAATTTGCAAGATGGAGTAAAGACGGTGAGTTGCGAGGAACCTTCCTTGTCGATATTGGTATCCAGATCTGTCAGCAAAGGGACAAGGAGGGCAACCACGTGTTAGGTGAGGTACAAGATAAGGTGGTCCAGGATGTCGATGGTACTGAAGGCACCGGTACATGGAGCAACGCCGAAGCAGTACGGCTACATGTTCCTAGTCCCTCATTGACTTCGTCTCACTATATACGAATTGCTTCGGCCGACAGGGCGCAACGGATCAAGGCGAAGAAAACGGTTCACGGTCACTATCCGCAAGAAAAGATCGCCCATTCTAGTGAGGAGCGGAAGGCTTTCCTCGAGGATCTTCGACTTGCGGTGCACGAAGCTTGTCTGTGTTCGTACATCCAGGGCATTAACATCGTTGAAAAAGCCGACAGAGAAAACCAATGGGGGATCAATATGAGCACCGTCATCCAGATATGGCGCGCTGGTTGTATCATCCAGTGGGACTTCCTGGCTGATATGCTCGAGGACCACTTCAAGCAGCATGCTGAAGACGAAAACTGGAATTTGCTCTTCGAGGAAAAGTTTGGAGATGAGTTGAACAAGGCGTTTGAACCATTGAAGAGAGTGGTAACCAAGGGAACCGGGGTCAACGCGGTGATTCCGTGCCTGAGCGCGACGCTGGAGTATATGAAATATGCATCCAATACAGTGCTGCCGACATCGTTTTACGAAGCTGAGCTGGATTACTTTGGGAAGCACATGTTCGATTTGAAGTCGGAAGGTGCTGGGTTGCCGCAGACGGGAAAACACCATTTTGAGTGGAAGCTAGCTTAGATGGCGGGATCTTCTTTGATATGATACCACAGTAGCTATCTTTTACTCCTGTTCCCTGAAGCAATGACATTTGACATTCTGAAATCGGCGGCGAGCAGTGCGGCTATCGTGTCCGTGGGAGCCGCGCTTGGCTTTCGGCTCAAGTGGAAGGTATCTAAACAATCTCTCTCTCCTCTCAATCCATCGTCTATTTCCAATCATCCCGAAAGAAACATCAACGGGTGTCCATGGGACCACGCGGGGCTCAACCTCAGGACCAACCGAAGAGGAAGCGGTTCCGGGAATACTTCCGCAGTGGTAGCCTGGACGTTTGTCCCCCAAAATGCCTATGACGTACTTTACCTTCCCTTCGATTAAGGTATGCAATAATGCAACGTATACGGTATAGGCAGCAGAGAGATGTGTCACTCTGACGCGTGGGTACCGTCCGACCTGGGATGGTCATTGGCAGTTGTGCCACGCAAGTGGGTCCTCGCAGTCGCCGGAGATACTTCCTAGTATATACCCGTAGACTGTATCATGTATGATAGATACACTGTACGGACAGTAGTGCTGATACCAACTGGTATGGAATAATATTCCCTTGGAGGCAGAACTCCGTTTTGATCCACCCAATAATGTTGTTGTTGGTTTTGTCTGCTTCTTTGAAAAGTGATGAAGGCATGGGAGACGAATAGAGGCTTCAGCATGTCGCCTCGGCACTGGGATAAAGCCGCCTAGTAGGGCAGTCCAACCGGGTTTGACGGTACGCTGCTTTGGCAGGCGTACATAAGAGTGATAAGCTACTTACTGACTACTGTGGACGAGTACTTCCGTACATACATCCTGCACGGGTCGTGTGCCTCTTATCTCGTTCTCTATCCAGGAACCTGCCGAAGTATTAATCATCTATCGAATCCATAACCATCGCACTACTACCGAGTCAGATACCACCAGGTGTCATTTAAAAGCTAAAAGCCCAACAACCGTGCACAAAAGACCAAACGAGATGGCCCGGCTTATATACTACTACTATTACAACAATACTACGACTACTACTACTACTTCATCCTTCTTGTCGTTACCTTGTCAGCTCCCGCTCCTTCTTCCTTTCACTGCCATCAGGCGACACCAACACCAAATCCCAGCTGTGCCTTTGAGGCTGCAGATGTAATCTCTCAGCCTCCGTGTCCTTGACCATCGATGGCTCGTGCTTACCCGTCCCACGGCAAAGAGACCCACCGCACTCACCGCCAGCGTCGACGCCTCTCTTGCTGACTACACGCTGAAAGTAACAGCGAAACATGTTTCTCGAACAAATCTCATTCGAAATATACATCAAACCTTCATCATGATGGTGCCGCGGGCTTATCAGTACTCCTTCCCACCTACGTCACCTAAACTACGAGCCAATAAAAGCATGGAGATAATAGTCACGGAGCGCGCTCCTAAGAAACCACAGCGGAGGGAGGTGTCCAAAGGGCCAACGAAACCGGCAAGGATGCTTCAAGCATCCCTTGCCACTCCCTCGGCGCCTGTCATTATTCCTACACGTACCCAGAGCGGCAGACAGCGGAGGGGCAAAGATCCCGCTCACAGCGCTTTGGTCACTCCTGATGGCGGTAAGGCGCCTCACGATCCACAGTCAATACCGTCATCGGTGGCCGCCTTGCTTGCCGTGACGTCCCTCCCAGAATCGCGTTATGAAGCACATCAACAGCACCGCCGCAGGGTGGCCCACCGAGGCGCAAGTGGGTTTACAAAGGACGCAAATGCTTCGGGAAGCAGACATGCTATTTCGACCTCTAGCCCTAGATCCTGGGGCGTACTTCAGAGCCCGCCGAACGAGCTTGATCCGGAAAATATGAGTGCTGGGAGTGACATGACAACCGGTCCTCTGTCATCGATTCGGTCATTGTCAAGCGAGTCGATGCCTTCCCTCGATACTGATGCCGAGTCGATTTGTTCCGCGAGCAACCCTTCGACGCCTGGCATATCGATGCGAACACGAAGTGGTAGTGATAGGAAACAGAAAACTCCGTCTTCCTCAGTAGCCGAGGACTGCATCCTGGACCACCCTCTGTTGTCACTACCTCAAGAAGTGGACCACGAACCGATCCCATCCCCTAGCGATGTTGACATTCTTACACCAAATGTTACGCTGCCAAACAACCGATCAACTTTCAAATCAAACCTCACAGCTTCCCTCCGATTATTGAAATCCGCCGCGCGTTCCTTTTCCAACTTCACCGCCCCTGTCCAACGTGATGATTACCTTGCACGATCCTTGTTCTCCATGTCCCCGCAATATACAGACGAAAGGCGACCTCTGCCGTCCACCGACCTTCCAGTCCCTGCTCTTCGAAGATACCTTAACCCCATCACTGTCTCCCCAGCTGAATTCTACCGTCAGCACGACCACTCGAAGCCAAACAACTGTACTGCCTCAATTCAACTTCAGACCTACCAACGCGCAACAAGCGCATCCAAGAAATCTTCCTCGCCCCCAATTTTTATTTCCAACCCAACAAGCAGAGAAGCGGACCAGTGCTTTTTTCCTGATTCCACTACAAGACAAAGAGAGCCACGAGAGAACAGCGATTTTTTGAGGGTGGTTGTATTGGAGATGAACATGAGGAAGGTGGGGAAGCTTAGCGATACGAGTCTGGGGAGAGCGAGGCTGTGGTTGCCGGCAAGGCAGGTAACAAAGCCGGCGGAGGATAAGGAGGCGGGGACAGGGACGCCGAGGAGGTGGGTGTCCTTGTCCATATAAAGGGAATCGGGAACCTTGGAGGTTACACAAATAGAGCAACACCACCTCTCGACGTTTTCGGGCAACCTAACGCTCGACTTTACGGTAATGGCTGCTGTTAACTGCTGTACTTTCTAGCCTTACGAACTCTGCAACGGTCGACTGTCCTGCAGTCATTGGATATTTCTTTACTTCACGCCTTAACGTTCACGATCAGTCTGGCGCCTTCAAGCCCATTACACCCTTTTAAGACATTATGGCAATACGTTTTCAGCGTTGGCGAATGAACTTGGGCTTGTATATGTTCCTGCCACTCTTACCTTACACCTGTACATATCTCTAGTATTAGAACAGCACCCTAGAGCAACACCCTAGAGCCACACCCTAGAGCAACCCAAAGCACTACTGTCCTACACTACATCTCTATGCGCACGTTGACAGTATATCAAGACCTCGCCTTCGCACAAGTTCAACCAATAAGAACATCTAGAACTTTCATTATCCTTATCGCCGCTGACTCTCTCTTGGTGCAGGCCACAACTCTCGCACCTTTCCTGAAAATGGCAGGTCTTTATTGGTGTTGTTACACGAGCTGATTGTTCCTGCATGGAGGGTGCATGATGACCGCATGTTGGTGGAGGGGCGGTACGGAAAGGAGGATGTGTGTGCTGGCCGGGATCGAAGATTGCGGGAGCGGTGGTCACGGGATCGGTTTGGGGGGAGGGTGGGGTTGTGGTTGTGGTATGGTTGTGGTATGGTTAGGCGTTTAGGCGGTTTGTGATGTGGGTTGCGAGGTGTTTGTTTCTTTGTGCAAGAGATTTAAAATGTAAAATGTGGGTCTTGTTGTTTAGCGCCTGTTCCTTTCCCACAACTAGCATCCAGCATCCGCTTGTACGATACAAGTCTTGATCGGTAGTGTGAGGAGGAGGGAAAGTTTGGGCAGAAGGGACAATGTTGATGGAGGGGAGGGATCGGATGAGGTAATATGGCGGAGGGAGGGGTTCGGAGGAAGAGATATTTGGGGAGGGTCTGGGGAAGGCAGGGACGGGTAGGGGAAGGGAAAGGCTTGTGGCGGAGACATGAGCAGATGGGGCTTGGAGGGAGGGGGAAAGGCCAGGAGGGGGGTGTTATTTGTCCATAACGGAAAGCATACCACTTATAGGCACTTACTGTATTTCGAATGCAGGTCATATCAGATATCTGAATATCTCTTACAGCAGATAGTTGGCACAGAGGATTGCCCTTGGTTCGCGGTGATTTCGCTGGTATGGCCTTCTGGGTTATTGGAAAAATTTATAGAAAATCCGGACTTACTGTACCGTGGAGTAGACGCGGTAAGAAGGATGAATGAAGTAGAGGGTTCTTCCTTTATTTTTTGCTCCGTTGGAGGTAGGGACCGTTGGTGGATTTAGCACTGCGATATCATTATGCTCACCGTTGTAGAGTTGGAAAGTTTTCTTGATTTTAGACTTGAGAGGATGGATATGTTGGGATGGGTGCACTGAGTGTGTAGCCTTTTAGCCGCTGGAAACCGAAAAGAAAAAATTTGAAAGTTGACGTACAAAGCACTTCTGTACGAGATAAAGAGATGTGGGCGGAGAGTGGAGAGGTTTATCTTTCTTGTTGTCCCGTTGGCGATGGGGAGCGTAAATGCGAAGGAAATATTGATAACAACGGTAAAGTTGGCATAGAGAATTTGGGGAACATAGCGGGTCGTGTTCAATATAGAAACCAAAAACCATCAAGGTATACTATCGCATGTGTTTCATCGACCTGGTCAATTTTCTTGATGGAAATAAATCATCGCCCGTCCCTTGAGGCAGAATCTAGAGTCTATTTTATAAGAAACCGCTCGTGCCCACGCAAGGATAAAATCGCTAGATAAAACCAGACTCCGGGTATATCTTGAAGAAAGTGTGCAAAAAACAAAAAGCAATACCGCCTATAAGCCGCAAATCCAAAGAGATCTGTCATTTCATCGTGAGGAATCTTCGACCAGGGCGAAAAAGCGTCGTAGCAACGATGTCCATTGCCGCATCGTAGAATATCCGTTTGAGGAAGTCGGCACCGTTTGGTCCAAGAACGGCTGCTCTGCTGTATACTCTTGCGTAGGCGATGTTTGTATCATGTAAGTTGCTTCAGCAACCCCAGCCCTCAGATCCCCCAGCTCGAAAGAGGGTGAAATAAGAGGTTTCCTTGCCCTCTTCACCATTGTCCTCTGCTCAAACGCATACGCCAACCCAATCAACATCTCCTCACTCCACCTCCTGCCCAGAAAGGCAATCCCGAACGGGATTCCGGGGCCTACAGACACCATTGTACCCTTTGGATTCATCACAACTAGTGTGTCGGCTGGGTAGAAACCTAGAGGAACAGTGATGACAGGGAGTCCCGCAATAGCCGGGAGATGGAAGGATGCAAATGTTGGCATGATTAACGCGTCTAGGTTGTACTTATCGAGGGCACCGATAACGCCTTCTTCTTCAGCCATACGGAGGTTGGCTTGGTATGCTTGGAAAGATTCGGGAGAGGAGTTGGTAATGTTGCGATCGAGCTCTCGGTCCCAGACGTAGGTGTCACGATTGGGGTACTCCTCCCGAGGGTCGTTCATGGTGTATTGAGTGATATCGTGAAGGCTGTGCAGACCATTAGGGTTTGATACGAGGGAAGACAGATAGTCGGAAAGTCCGGCGACAAAGTCGGTGTCCAGGACGATGCTCGAGTTGCGACTGAGTGATGGGAAGTCAAAGGAGGGGAAGTTGGCTGGGTCCGTTATTGTGGCTCCAGCGTGGTGGATGACTTGAAGGGCGTTTTCGAAGGCGGACATGATGGGAGCTGTGGTGTTTCCGAGGAAGTAGTCGATTCCGTTGCGGGGAATACCGATACGAGCGCCTCTAAGAGCGGGAAATCTGCATGCTTCAACGTAGTTAGGAGGTTCTTCGAAAGGTTGAGTGGAGGTCCAGTTGTCGAACTTGTCCTTTCCTGCCATTGCGGTAAGGAGATATGCGGCGTCTGTCACAGTTCGAGCAATGGGTCCTACCGTATCTTGGCGAAGACTGATAGGAATAACCTTACTTCGGGATGTTAGGCCGAGTGTTGGCTTGATGCCAACTACGTTGTTCCGCTCAGCTGGGTTGACGATACTGCCACTCGTTTCTGTTGCGAGCGAACCTAATGCGAGCCCTACTGATACTGCAACCGCACTGCCGCTGGAGCTACCGTGGGGATCTTGGAGTGGGTAGTATGCCCCGTGCCCTTGGCCACCGTAGGCACTCCACCCATGAGAAGAGCTCGCTTTACGTGATCGCATCTGTGCCCATTCGCCCATGGTGGCTTTACCGAGGACGATTGCCCCGGCATCACGTAGTTTCGATACAACGGTCGCCTCGCGAGAGACTGTGGCTCCTCGAAGAGCATATGATCCAGCTGCTTGGGTTAATGGAATCCTGTAGCAGATGCAGGAATTCAGCACCTGTATTATTCATTTTGTCTTGAGTTGCAATATTATCCTGTCAAGGTTTAGATGATGTTGATAAGAGGCTACTGACGGAAAACCTACCTTTACCAATATCGGTATCCCATGAAGTGGTCTATTCTTCGTCAGCATCTACTTGGTAACTTACAATGAGTCTTGCTGACCCTCGTGTTCGACCCGCAGCTCGCTCTACATCCAATCTTTGGGCGATAGATAATGCATCCGGATTGATCTCACCAACAGCGTGAAGAACGGAATTGACTTCCAAGGTTCGCTCAATGAAGGCCTTAATTTGTCAGGCTGGGGGATTTTGATGGAGGTTTGAAGGATAGACTTGCATGTACGAGATCAACACTGGTAAGAGAGCCATTTTTGAAGAGTACATGTAGCTCCCCAATGCTAACATCTTCTAGGCGAGGGAAATGGGTTGGCGATGAGCTTGATGGGCATTGATAAATTGCCACATCATGCTTGATCTTCAAATTCACAGCTGAAGTCAAATTACAGAGATGGGCCAGGCCAACAGTAACATAAATCTGATGCATTGGGCTACCAGCGATGTGACAGACAGTTACTCTTTGTTAGGAAATGATGGAAAGCAGGGGGAAAGGCCAGAAGAAAAGCCTGGGGAATGAAGAAGAAGAAGAAGAAGAAGAAGAGAAAACATGCGAAGACTGTGAGGGGAAAGCCAAGGTGCGAGACAGGAAAACCTTGTGTTCCCCAGGAGGGAGGAGGGATAAGGATACCCATTGTGGGATCTTTGTGCTCCACGATCCTTGAGCGACGTTCGCTAGAGTATCGACTACTACTATCCGACGAAAATGTCCAACATGCCCCTGCATGGGTCTGCTTATCTAATTTTCTAATTTATAGCGTTAATAAAAGTAACGAGTAAGGTAGGCTATGAGCCTATGAACGGGTTTGGGACCAAACCTTTCCAACCCTACGGTAAGAGTGCTTTAACCATGGCATTGATTGAGCGATATTTATGACCATGAGTATGTAAAACGTGAGATCTCACAATTTCAGCGATAAGGAGAACCTCCGGGATCTTTCCCTTCCCGTCTCCATCACATGTTCCCGAAAGCCACGGCTTGGGCAGGGTTGAACTGTACTGCTGCATTTCCATACTCCATACCTCCGTACTGTTGCTTGTTTTGGGCGTGAGTTGGATAACCTGGACGAGTCACGTGAACACGCGACCGTCCCGTAGCGTGCTGCCTTGTAGGGCTTATCGATAGCACGTCAAGTCAACCATGAACAGCGAGTTTCAAATCAAATGCTGATGCCTTTTTTTGGCCCTCAACACCTGCTAACCTCATCTCCAGCTTTATACCCAAATCAGCGATTACAATTTTCCACTGCTGTAATAACGGTGTGAACTGGGAGCTATGGAAGACTCTACCATGACCGATGCCGGACTGGTCAACAACGACCAAGGTGGAAAAGAGCCGTTGATAGAGCAAGAGCTCGATGAGAAGTAAGAACGACAACTGATTCGACTTTAGCCTCTCGTATCTCACGTCGCGAATAGATATCCGCATCGACCCCGCAATCGCTCCGAAACTTTGCCTTTCCATGACCTGTTTCTAACCCTTTTCAATCCTCTGAACGAAAACAAGAAGAAGCCTACAGGCCCGACTACGGCAAGGAAGAAGCTGGGTCCTCATGGACCGTCGAACCCAAATCCCCATGAAATACGCAGAAACATCGTAGAGCGCTTTATATCGAGATGGCGGAAGGAAGTTGGGAACGACATTTATCCTGCGTTCCGTCTTATCATACCGGAAAAAGATCGAGATCGGGCAATGTATGGCTTAAAAGAAAAGACCATAGGGAAGCTTCTCATCAAAGTGATGAAGATTAACAAAGACTCAGAAGACGGGTACAATCTTCTTAATTGGAAACAACCCGGACAGAATGCTGCAAGCAAGATGGCAGGAGACTTCGCTGGACGATGTTTCGAGGTCATCTCCAAGCGTCCTATGCTGACACACGTTGGAAAGATGACCATCGGTGAGGTTAACACGCTTCTAGACAAGCTTTCCGCAGCACAAAATGAGGAGAACCAACAGCCCATCTTCGAAAAGTTCTATATAAACATGAATGCCGAGGAGATGATGTGGCTTATTCGAATGATTCTACGACAGATGAAAGTTGGTGCAACTGAGAAGACCTTTTTCAGCATCTGGCACCCAGACGCCGAAAGTTTATTCAACATATCGTCTAATTTACGTCGTGTCTGCTGGGAGTTGTACAACCCGTCTGTTCGTCTCGAAGGCGATGATCGGGGTATCACTCTCATGCAATGCTTTCAACCACAGCTTGCACAATTTCAAATGAATTCATTTGAGAAGATGATTCACAGGATGAGACCCACAGAGATTGATCCTGTGTTTTGGATCGAAGAGAAACTAGATGGAGAGAGAATGCAACTTCACATGGTCAGCGACGATAATGTTCCAGGAGGTAAGAAGTTTGGCTTCTGGTCCAGGAAAGCTAAGGACTATACTTACCTCTATGGAAATGGGTACATGGATGAAAACTCCGCATTGACCAGGCACATCAAAGATGCGTTCCATGAAGGTGTGGACAACATCATCCTCGACGGCGAAATGATCACCTGGGACCCCAAAGAAGATGCAATGGTGCCATTTGGTACCCTTAAAACCGCTGCCTTAGCTGAACAGAAGAACCCACACTCTGTTGGTCCAAGACCACTATACAGGGTCTTCGACCTTCTGTACTTGAACGGGCAATCACTCACGGACTGGACCCTCCGAGACCGCAGGAGAGCACTTGAAGCAAGCGTAACATCAATCCACCGTAGGCTGGAGGTGCACTCTTATAAAGAAGCCACAACTGCAATTGACGTGGAGAAATTACTTCGCCAGGTCGTACTGGAAGCTTCCGAGGGATTAGTGCTCAAGAATCCACGATCTCGGTACTGTCTAAACGATCGAAACGATGATTGGATGAAGGTCAAGCCCGAGTACATGACTGAGTATGGTGAATCCTTGGACTGCATGGTGATAGGTGGCTACTACGGCTCAGGTCATCGAGGAGGTCGTTTATCAAGTTTCATGTGTGGGCTGAGAGTTGACGAAAATCAAGTGCAGCAAGGGGCAAACCCCATGAAGTTCTTTTCTTTCTTCAAGGTGGGAGGTGGTTTCACAGCAGCCGATTACGCAGAAGTACGCCATCGTACTGAAGGCAAATGGAGGACATGGGATCGCAAAAATCCGCCCACAGAGTATATCGAGCTGGCAGGTGGAGACTTGCAGTACGAACAGCCTGATGAATGGATCAGACCGGATGATTCGGTCGTCCTTTCCGTGAAAGCAGCATCCGTATCAGTCACCGATCAGTTCAGAATGGAAAAGACACTACGATTTCCGAGATTCAAGAGTATTCGGACGGACCGTGATTGGAAAAGTGCCTTATCGATTTCTGATTTTGCGGCGCTGCAAAAGCACGTAGAGATTGAGCATAAGGAAAAGCAATTCAAGGTTGATGATCATAGGAAAAGGAGGCAAAAAGCAACCCGCAAGAAGCCTATTACTATAGCTGGTAATGAAGACAATTTGACCACGCCTTACGGTGGACCAGCGACAAACGTTCTTGATGGTCTGAACTTTTGTATGTTTCAGGATATAACCGCAAGGTAAACCAAGCTAATGGAAGAGAAGATATCATGAGCGAGTCTTTGAAACCCAAAAAGACCAAGGTCGAGCTCGAGCAGATGGTTAAATCCAACGGCGGGAAGACATTTCAAAGCGAGCATGCCGCACCAAACACTCTATGCATAGCAGATAGAGGTAAGTCTATCACTGGTGTATAGCCTTATACTTGCTGACCCTCCTCAGGTCTTGTCAAAGTTGCATCTTTGAAGAAGCGTAGTGAATTCGACATTGTGCGACCATCATGGATATTCGACAACATTACACAGAGTGAGAGTGATGGAGACGTTCCGACGTTACTGCTTCCATTGGAGCCGAGGTTTGTCCTGTTATCATTTTGAGCCACACACCAGGTGACACTCACACAAAGCAGGCACATGTTCTTCATAAAAGAAGAATCAAAATCTATGATTGAAAGTAATATAGATGAGTATGGTGATAGTTTCGCCAGGGATGTCAGCTTGGATGAGCTCAGAGAGGTAACAAAAAGAACCTTGCACCATGCTACGCATCTACTGATGTATTACCAGATCTCCAAAGAGATGCCATATAAGTACGAGCATACATTCAGCCCTAACAAGTTCAGGGCCGAGTTGTCAGAGCGTGACCATGATCTTGGAGAATTGCCTGGCTGGATGTTCGGGGGTTTGCTACTGTGTGTTGATGAGCAGAATACAATTCAATCTAATGGTGCTTCATCCGTGGTTCAGCCCAATGCTCTAGAGAAATCTGGGTTCAGGATGAAACAAGCTGTTAATGCAGCAAGATTTGCAGGAGCTGAATTCACCACCGATCTTGCGAATGACAAGATAACGCATGTTTTGGTAGAGAACGATAAGTGCAGGGTGAAGATCCTGAGGGAAATGTTTTCCACGCATGTCTTCTTCGTGTTCTTGGTTGAACTACTTGCTGACGCCACCTGCAGACGCAAGCGCCTCCCCCGACTGGTGACTGTCGATTGGGTTGAACAAAGCTGGGAGGAGCGAACATTACTGGATGAAGAACGTAAGATATCTAGAGTTAAAGGTCTGAGTTAAAGCAATGTATTAATGACACGCGCAGGATTTGTACCGCTTTGAAGGGAACAGTAGATGTAGAATTGTCTTCAATCCCTAGCTTCAACGGTACAAGCAGCATACCGCAGCTTTGTTTCTGAATCCATAAGGAAAGAGCTTTGCCAAATGAATGTCGTTTGGATCATACGTTCTTTGGCTACCTTGAGAGATATACAAGCGTCCAGTGGAAAGAGACAGATCATTGGTCAATCATCACAGAGAAAGCATCATTTCTTTGACTTTCAGTCCCAATGCACTTGTACATGGACCCAAACATAAGAAGAAGGGTAGTAAGGAAATCCAGAGTCTTCTGGAAATTGCCCTTTTATAAAGAAAATTGTTTCACCTGATGGTCCCGAAACTCTGCGACATTTACAAACAGAAACAAGGCTGACCTAGCCACTTGAGGAATATAAGAAGAAGATGTGCAGCGTCTCTATTGCCATACATCGACAACTTTTCGGGAACGCTACAGACAAACAGATCAGTCGATAACTTGCCACGTCCACCTTCAAGATGTGCTATCATATCATCAGATACACGAGTTGCACCGTATGCTCTTGCTCGATGAACAAATATATACGCCGGCCTAGGTCCTCTATGTGTAGAAGAGGCTCCATCCGTGTATGCCCTCTACAGAATTCTTATCCAGTTGAAGATCAGGTTGGAGTTTGCAACAACGCAGAATGCTTACACAAGTATGAGAGAACACTGGAAAGCATTCGGAACAAGATTACAAGATTGGAGTCGAAGCTCGTAGTAGAGTTGGACAGACGCTTGCCGGATATTTACGAGGAAGGAGGGATGGACGAGTTGCGGGAGGATGGGATGGCAAATGCTCATCGAGAACGAGGGTTGGACGAGGAAAGATTGTGGAGGCAGTTTATCAATCTAGCAAGAAAGGTTGTTACCTAAGTCGCCTATTCGATATAAGAGCAGTCTGCTTGAGAGGTCGGTTCATGGGGTCCGAGAAGACTGGATCGTTTTTCGTCTGGGTCGCTCATATATTGGTCACACCTTTCTATTCTGGAAAGGGTTCTAGTGACAGAATGGGCATGAGCCGTAATTCGATGTTCTGCTTGCAGTGTACGTGTATGAAAGTTCTAGTCTACTGCTGTTGTAGATCCTTTCTATCAAGATGGCTGTAAGAGTCAGTATTGGCAGACGTATCAAAGAAACATGTGCAACTTCTGGTTCTATGAGTGACTTCTTGAGATATGAACAATCGAAGATCCTTCAGAATCGACATAGGCCGACTATTCAATGATAATAACAGCCGCTTATTTATCGAATGAAAGATTTAGCCGATTAAATATCTAGCAGGAGCGAATCACCATCTACTGTACCTACGACAACCACATTCCGAGAGTTTATCCCAGTTGTCAAGCTACAAGCACTGACAACCCACCTCCAAAGATCAAATGCTGGTTGACATTTGTATTCAATTATCTCAGAGTTCCATGGATTCATGGGCTACTCTTCTTCTTCTAGAGACCCCTCCCCTTCTAATCACTCCAGAATACCCCAGGCTAGCGATGCGCGACGTCAATCAGCAGCTCTTCGAGGCGCATCCCTCGCCTTTTCCTCCCCTCTAGCCCCCGCAAAACCACTGGTCAATACTTACAGTGGTACCGATGGAGCGCTGGCAGCTGCTGCATTCGCTGGTGTTGGAAGACGGAAGAAGGAGGGGGAGTTTGGTGCCGACGGAAGCCCCCCACGACACTCCGCGGAGAGTGCATCTAGCTATCAGTCTCAACACGAGTCAGTCATACAGTCAGCCCGAAGCCGTGAGCAGTCGCCGTCCCACATCGCCGCTGTGCTCGCTGCTTCAAAGTCTACTACGAAGCACAATCCAACGGCCTTGTTGAAACCCAGTTCACGTCGACCAGCAGCATTGAGAAGAAGTCGAAGTGACTTCTCACCGAAAGCTGACGGTCCTGACGATACTCCTATTGCTGCTACAGATGCCTTGGTCAAGCTTTTCGAGGCCAGGCAGGTCTCCAAGCGAGTGGTATCCGAAACAGATGCTCATCATCAGCAAGAGAGGTCAACTCAGTTGGTTAGCCCCACTCCGGTCCGTCCGCCAAGCGTAGGGAGGACGTCTCCGCTGGCCTCGAGGAATTACGATCCCTCAATGGTCGCAAATCTCACTGCGGTGAAGCCGTTCACTCTGGCAAGCTCAAGTCCTATCAAACTTTCCATATCACCGAGGATCTCTTCGCGGTCTGCAATAGCCTCCGACTCATCAACAGCAGAAAATGCTTCATCGGTCTCGAATCACTCTGGAGACTCATCTACTCGGAAAGTTGAAGGAACGACCGTTGATGCAGGACCTCACATCCCCTTACAGAAGAGGCGAGCACAATTAGTAGCTCGTACTAAGGGTCAAGTCCCTGCACCTCCGCCGCCTCGACGTTCATCAAAGCGCCCCGCTCTTCCGGAACCTAAAGATAGTGGGACGTCTTCATACACCAACCACTCTGCTGGCAGCTCATCTGCATCATCTTACGCTTCGGCAGTCGACCAACTTCGCTCTCCCAGATCTACTGTAGAGCGGAGCCCATCCAAAGTCTGTCCACCCTCTCCTCCCCCACCACGACTGGCTGCACCGCCCATCATTAATAGACCTCCATCGCAACCACCATCCCGATCTGTCTCAGCTACCTCGACAAGCCTCGACCACCTACCTTACACCATCGGGCCCTACAGATCCACAGCCGAACCCATCCTCTCCCTCCATAGCCTTACTCCTCAACTAACCGCCTCCTCTCTCGCAAATGCCATGGTCGCCTCCTCGCTCGCCTCCTCCCGCGCCCCATCCCCCAACAAACCCGCACCCATACCCACACCCCCACCGCTCCTACGCCGTTCCAAACCGCCTTTCTTCCATCGTCACCACAGCGAAGAGCAGATCTCCCGCACTCCGAGCCCTGCTAAAGGAATGCGTCACACCTTACGTGGCGAAAGATCGTTTTCCAACGATGAGAGCGATCTACATAGACACCATAAAGGCAACCGCATCCTCAAAAAACACCCCCACAAACACCACGAAGGCGACCGCAAGCGCTGGCGCGAATCGATTACAGACAAAGAGCGCAAGCGTTACGAGGGCGTCTGGGCCGCCAACCGTGGCCTTTTCCTCCCTCTTTCTACCGCTACGAATCCCCCAACCGCAGCAACAGGCGTCCTCAACCTCATTGTCCGCGACATCTGGGCGCGCTCCAAACTCTCCTTTGACGATTTGTCCGAGATCTGGGACCTGGTGGATGGGAAGGGGGAAGGGTGGCTGGAGAAGGAGGAGTTTGTGGTGGGGATGTGGTTGGTCGATCAAAGGCTGAAGGGGCGGAAGACGCCGGTTGTGGTTGGGGAGAGCGTGTGGGGGAGTGTGAGGGGGCTGAGTGGGGTTATGGTAAAGCATAAGAGATGAGGTGTTTGGGTACTATATGGGGTACGTGCCTTCCATACCTTGAGTGTAGAGAGAAGGGGAAGAGGGAAGGGAAGAGTATTGCATCATCGAGGCGTTATTTTCCCGATTCAATTAAATGATACCCATAGAATAGCTAGCTGCTGACAGGGTCGTAGCTGCTTCGTCCTGTTTCCTAGATTTCACAATTCACACGCAGAGCGGAATCTCAGATACCAAGCTTACCTCTTCCATGAGACATTACAAGGCATTTATGAAAAGTAGTTGACACGACTCAACAAAATTCTTCTACATCTCAAAAACTAACACCACCAATCCCCTATGTCCTTGCCACCAAACACCAGACCACGCCTCATCCCTGCACACCTCATAAAACGCCCGGCTAGTATACACAAGAAATAGCGTTTTCAGCACACCTCCCTTGCTGTCTATTGCTCGAATCGTCAGTCGCAGACCGAAGAGTTTCCGGTGCGCTCAACATGCCGAGCGCGAGAACCATCCATAATATCAAATGCAGAAGTAAAATATGCATTTGAACAAACGAGAAGAAAATTTGGACATTGCCCAGAAAGCACCTCCTATCCAACCACTTCACGGTCGGATCTCCGATCAGCAACCCCCGCTCTCCTCAACAAGGGGTGGGCCTAGGATATCAGCAAGAAGAAATAAGGCATGACATAAGTCGTGGCTCGGGGGAACATCTCAAAAGGCGTCCTCATCCGTCCATCCTGCCTCGCTACCAGCCGGCACATAGCGCCCACCGCGCTCCTCTTCAATCGTGCCGTTGCCTCCTGCATACGCCGCCTTGAACTTCTTCCCCGGTGCACCTCGCGGAGGCGTGTAGCCCCCATCAGGCGTAAACCGCTTCCCCCCTTTCGCGGCTCTCAGCTTCGCGTAATAGGCATCGCTGGCATCGACCTCTGGCTCCGAAGCATCGTCAAAGGTTTCCCAATTCTCGCTACCAGAAGCTGTGGTCGTGGTGGTGGACGTAGTGGATATCTGACGGCTGTCCGCCACCGGGGCGTATGGCCGTGTTTGTGAGGGTTGATAGCGGGCATCGTAGGCTTGAACATCGCGGTAATTTTGGGGGGTGTTTTGATTGGACGTTGCGGCTGAGGAGGCGATGTAGGACATGCGTTCACGGTCATCGTAAACGTCTTCTGGGGTGATCTGGCGGACACTACCTGAAGAGGCCGAACTGGCGGAGCGAAAGTTTTCAGTTTCGTAATTCGATGCTGGGGTGTGGGTGGGTGGGACGAAGATATCCCTCATTTTTGGAGGGGGCGCCCGGGCTGGGGGGCCCATCTTGCGTATTGTGCTTGTATCGTAGGCGTATGTGGGTGCTGATGGCGGTTGTTTGCGCTCTGGGGAGTTGTTGCCGTGTTGCATACTTCCAAGTGGCACACGTGCTGGGATCTTGGACGGTGTTCTTCCTCCCGCTGTGGATGCGCCTGGTGTTCGTCCTCCAGTCGTTGAAGCTACGGAGCTTGCGAGCGGATTCCGTCTTAGAGTACCAACAGGGGTGTGAGATCTAGGCGGTGGAAAGCCTCGTACTGTGCTGCCGGCCCTTGAGTGAGAAGGCTCATGGCTGGATTTGAGAGGCACTTTGGTGGTAACAGGTGCTGGCCCTGAAGGTGTTTTTGATCGTGGAGGTAAGTTCGTTGCAGCTGCAGCTGCGAGTTCATCAAGGTACCGGACTCCATGAACCAAGAATGGGCGACCGTATTCGTCTTCCCATCGCTCCAGCGTCTTCTTCAATTCAACTTCAATTTTCGGAAGGTCCTTTGCAATTCTCTTTCTCATCTTCTCCTCTCTCAAAAGCCGCGTTGGATCACGCTTTTCCCCCTTGGTTGGCTTGGCCAGTAGCCGTGAACCATCCAGGCTGGAAGCTGCTAGATCCTCTCGATCCTTGATCAAAGAGCGATGTTTGTCAATGAGAGCAAGTGTAGGAGCACGTTGCTCTTTCAGTGCCTCTAGGCGTGCGATCTCTCCCTCGTGGGCGGAAAGCAGGGCATCACTGAAAACATCTGAAAACGCAGGAGTAAACTCCAGCATTTCCTCTTCCGAGAAGTACAGACCATCCCATAGCTCCTGAAGTTTATATCTCGCATCTTCAACGAAGAGGTGCAGATTTTGTCGCTTCAGCTCATTTAGTCGGTCCAATTCCGCCTCAAATTCGTTGATTGCTCTGAGTCCGCAACCCCGATTCCCGGCCAAAAATCGTTTACGATCCGGTGGTTCCACACCAAGGCGGTCCCATAAACCTTCGATAGTGGCCTTTAACTCCTTGAGCTTTCGCTCACGGCTACGCTTTTCCTCAATCAGCTTATCCCGCTTGGCCTGTAGCCTTGCCATGTCGTTCTCATGGAGTCCTAGCTGCTCTGGCGATTCTCGGTAATACTTGACTATGGAATTGTCGGTCTGTGCCTGCGGGGTTCCTAATTCCGCCCATAGATTGACGATCTCTTCTCCAAATTGTTTGACCGACGCGACACGTCGCGTATACTCCTCGTAGACTCGAGAGAACTCATTGTCTACTGCTGCGACGTACGACGGAGAAAGATCGAAAGTGGGGGACGCATCACCTGAGGTAGGTGGAAGCTTGATTTTGATAAAAGATGGTTCGAGATGTGAAGAGTATGATTCAAGCGCCTGCACAAGTTTCTTGACTTGCTCAAACCGTTCGCGATGGATTTGGGCAATATCATTATATTTTTCTTTCAATCCTTGTAAGCAGCGCGTGAGCGGGACGGTGACTTTCAAGTCTTTCTCATCAAGTTGGTAGGTGTCGTTAGGTTTGCGGTCTTCTAGAGATGCTTCCATCTGCTTTATAGTCTTAACGATCCGATGTGCCTCTTCAGTAAGCTCACTCTTTTCTCTATAAAATGTTAGAGTAAGCGCGACTACAAGACTACCACACAGGTAGACCTACGCAGTAACCAGGCGCAATTGATTATGTAGTGTCTCTGATAGAGCTGTAAATAGCTAAGGTGGTATTAGCAGCTTCTTCTATACAGTTGCAGATCTTACATACCTCTGATTCGCGTGATTCTCGCTCTTGGCTGGGTACGCCGATCTCATCGAACAAGCCATGCAGTTGGCCTATGATGGTGGATACCTGGGTGGTGAGGTAGCTGGTGTCCATGGTTGGCATTGATCCCAGGGGAGTGGATAGCAGTGGGATCGAGGAAGGGGATCGCCTTAGAGGCACGATGCAAAACAGTACCCAAAAGCAACACGTCTTTGTCAAAATTTCATCTCAAGAAGAGAAGTGATGCTGTCTGACATAGTCAATGGGATTATCAAGATCGCGGGTATCAGTGAACCAAGAGGTACCGAGCGTTGTGTTGTGCTTACGGCTGTTGCTATGCCGACAGCCACACCGCCTTTTATTCTGCCACGGCGTTATCGATAGGAAGCTTGGCAAAGCCTTTCAATGCTTTAACGACCCTCAAAGCTCCATAGTCTCCCTCACTATTCGAAACAACGTGCGTGGCTGAGAGTTTCTGACGAACCGATCGATATCTAAAGGAGAGACGCGGATAACAAAGAGCCTTTACCGCTTTGCCTGTCAAATACGTGATTTACTACCGATATTTGTCAAAAGCACACCTTGGATGGAACATCCATAGAAGTTCAGCACACCTCCACCATCATGGATAGTGCCCAGAAAGCCTGGGGTAACATGTGGCATCTCATGCTCCTGAACTCTAACTAACTGTTTGCCAAATTAGAGCTCGAAAACGCCATCAAGTTAGTCGATCCGCATCGAGATGCCCTCTATGATTACAACGACTCCGAACAAAAAGCCCTCACATCCTCACACCCTTGGAAGAATGATCCCCATCACTTCAAGAATGTCCGCATATCCGCTGTCGCCCTCCTAAAAATGGTCATGCACGCCCGTTCCGGTGGCTCCATCGAAATTATGGGGCTCATGCAGGGTAAAATCGCTGGAGACACCTTTATAGTCACAGACGCCTTTCGATTACCAGTTGAGGGCACGGAGACCCGTGTAAATGCTTCCGAGGAGGCGAACGAGTACGTGGTGCAGTATCTACAATCATGCCGGGACAACGGGAGGCTGGAGAATGCAGTAGGTTGGTACCACAGCCACCCCGGCTACGGCTGCTGGCTCTCCGGCATTGATGTCTCTACGCAAATGACGCAGCAAACCTTTCAAGATCCCTTTCTTGCCGTCGTTATCGACCCCGATCGCACCATCTCAGCGGGTAAAGTGGAAATCGGCGCCTTCCGCACATTCCCAGAAAACTACAAACCAATCCCTGGCGCAGGAGGCGACGATTACCAAACCATTCCACTATCCAAAATCGAAGACTTCGGGGCCCACGCTAGCCAGTATTACTCCCTGGACATCACGCATTACAAGTCCACACTTGACACACACCTATTGGAACTATTGTGGAACAAATACTGGGTCTCCACGATCTCGCAATCACCTCTTTTCACCAATCGCGAATACAGTAGTAAGCAAATGCTTGACCTCAGTCAGAAGATTCAAAATGCGCAGAAAACTATTCAGGCAAGTACGAGAGGTGGACCGATGCAGAGGGTGGGCGCGAAGGATAATTCGCTGGAGAAGGTGGTGAGGGATAGCAATAAGATTGCGGGAGAGGAGATGACGGGACTGTTGGCAGGGGAGGTGAAGGCGAAATTGTTCAATGGGGTGGGGGCCAGGGCGAGAGGAGAGGTGGAGGGGGAAGCGGCGTAAGGGGAGAAGGGCTGGTTGGGGATTTGAGGGAAAGGTGGTTGCATACGGATCTATGAGTTTATGAATAGATGATGCTATCAATGCATGACTGACGCGGCGACTTTGTACCACTGACTGCACTCACCATCGACCACCCTATCAAAGACTTGCTCCCAACATCCTCCCAAATTCCTCAATTTTGCTCTTTCCTTCGGTGTACTACTTCGGAACGCCCAGAATCCTCGCCGCGTCCTGCATCCTCTTCATCGTCTCCTCGCGACCAAGAAGTACCATGCTGTTCGCCACACCTGGGCCCGGCTTCCCTCCCATAATGGCCCATCTAAGGTAGTGGTTCACAGCTGCATTATACAAGTACTCTTCTTCAGGGCCTGCTTTCAGAGGTTCGGTTTTTTCGAATGTCCCCGCTTTGTCCGCTGTTGTGTGCAAAGCAGACAGCCTTGACAGAGAACTTATAGCCCTATTAACTAGCTCTTTAGTCTCGGATGCGGTCCATGGGGTGCTATCTCTCGAAGGCGGCTTGGTGAAGACGTCGTTGATTGATGATAGCGAGTCTACATTCCACACGAGTTCCTGACCGTTGTTGTCCTTTGTAGGGATGTATTTTGGCCGCTGTACGAGCTCGAATAGGGCGATATGGCGCTCGTAGAAGTTTTTTGGGGTGGTGTATGCTTCCGGGACCAGGCGCATGAAGGCAGCGATGCGGTTCCGGAATTCTATGTCTTTTTCCTTTAGACCGATCCTCTGTTCCGCAATTTCATAAACCCTGTCGACCATCGATTCGTACACCGCACCGCCTTCCTCAACGTGCTTTCTAGCGTACTTTTTCTGCAAATACATGAGTTTTGTAGGCTGGACCATAGTATTGCCCTTTGTGAATTTTAGATCGAAGTTCTGCACAAGATCCTGGAGGCTTAGAAAATCGTTGCCTAGATTATGAGACCAGCCGTGAAGAGCGACGTAGTTGACTAGAGCCTCTGGGAATATGCCATCGTTCTCGAAGGTTCGGATGTCGAAATCGGCGTTGCGTTTGCTAAATTTCTGGCGCTCGATGTCTTGGAGCAGACCTACATGGGCGAAATGGGGAGGTTCCCAATCAAAAGCCTTGTACATAAATAAGTGTTTCGGGGTTGAAGTCATCCATTCTGAGGCACGTATCACATGCGTGATTTTCATGTGATGGTCATCGACCACATTAGCTAGGTGATAAGTAGGCAGGCCGTCCGACTTGATTAACACAGAATCATCGTATGTAGGTTCGCCCCTATTAAGGGGAGATTTTTTGCTCTTGGATTGGCCGACAGCGCCATATACAATATCGAAATAATCTGGAGGCGTGGCAGGAGCCTTCAATCTTATTATATGCGCTTCACCTTTGGAAGCCCGCTCATCTGACTCTTCTTTCAGTATACCTGCACAAGTCCTGTCGTAGTCACTCGACAGCCCAAGCTGATTCCGCTGCCTTGCAAGCTCGTTTAGCCTCTCGGAGGCACAAAAGCATCGATATGCATGTCCGGATTGTAAGAGCTTCTGGGCGTGATCTGTGTATAGCTCTGTTCTCTCTGACTGGGCCTTCTTATCAGCCCCGTATTGCTCAGTTCAGCACGCAAGATATACCTGTCTGTACGATCCGTAAGGACCGCCATTGTCTGGTCCTGTAACCAAATCAGATATAATCTTTCTCATAGAGCCATTCCAGCGTACCCTCATCCCATTGCAGACCAGCCCACTTTAGGTCTTCGCATAATCTCTTCTCTGCTCCGGCTACAGTCCTTTTCTTCTATTGTTAGCTTTGATTTAATTTAGATGAATGTTACCCGTCCGTAACCCACTTTATCTGTATCTTCAACGCGTAGTATGAATTGGCCCCCTGTAGCTCTTGCAAGGAGGTAGTTGAACAAAGCCGTCCGTAAAGAACCTAAATGGAGGTTTCCAGTCGGCGAAGGGGCGAATCGAGTTCTTGCTGGGGCTGTGGGAAGCTTCTGCCATGCTTTGCGCTCCGGGACTTGTTTTCCAGCTGCGGAAGTTGAGAGGGTTCTACATGTGCGGCACACCCAATTGCCATTCCATAGCTTTATTCGGCTCAATGAATTCATTGCTTACCACAACATTCCCATTACCGTCCACCAGTTAATAATTCAGCACGACATGAAAAGTGATTGTGATGGTGAAATAACTTGAAGATGTCACTCAATAGTTCAAAGTCACCGCGCTTGAGGCGTTCAAGCTCCCGCTTGCCGCCAGGCAAAGGCGCCCAAACAAATCAATCGTTGCGTCGGCCCAAAAATCTTTAAGCTGCCTCTTCCCGGAACTCACTAACATCTTCTGAGAAGATCGTTCCTTAAAAACGCTCTCGTTGGGCAGTACACCAAATGAGTGAGCTGCGCAAATCGATATCCTACATCTCAGCTCAAGAGTGAGGATCGTTTCCACCATATTAAGAGGTTTCTAATGTTTGCTAGTGGACGACTTTGCAGGGGACATGGATTTATACGGTCAGTAACATTGTAAAGCTGCGCATATTGTGTCGGTACTCATGTCCGTGCAGAAATCCTAGAAATCAGTCGAGACGCAAACAAAACGGAGATCAAAAAGGCTTATCATAAAGTGATCTTGCACCAACGTTTTCTCATCAAATACTAAGATTTATAGGCAGCCCTCTCAAGCCATCCCGATAAAGTGTCCCAAGGCGATCGAGCCGCCGCAGAGATAAAGTTCAAAGCAGTCAGCAAAGCCTACGAGATTCTTTACGATGACAACAACAGACATCTCTACGATACCCACGGCATGTCAGCGTTTGAGGCCGGCCATGGTAATGGAACGGGTAGCGGTCCTGACTTGGAGGACATGCTTCAGCAAATGTTCGGTATGGGAGGCGGTGGGGCACCCCCTGGGTTTATGAACATGGGCGGAAGTGGAGGACCACAGAAGCCGCGGAAAGGGGAGAATGAGGAACTACCATATCAGGTTACGTTGGAAGAACTCTACAAAGGAAAGACTGCGAAATTCTCGAGCAAGAAGAATGTCATATGCAGCCACTGCAAGGGTAGTGGTGGAAAGGACAAGGCAAAATCAAAGCATTGCGCTTCATGCCAGGGTAGAGGTGAGTCTGAGGTTTATTTTCGCATTATTGTCACACAGTGACTGAATAGGTATCAGGCATGAAACAAGGCCTAAGATCTATCGGTCCTGGATTGGTCACCCAAGAGACTGTTGTGTGTAGTTCGTGCAAAGGCACAGGTAGTGTGTTCAAGGAAAAGGACAGGTGCAAAAAGTGTAAGGGTGAACGTGTCACAGAGGCTCGAAAAGTGCTAGAGCTATACATTCCACGGGGCTCAAGGTAAGGCTTCCAGTACGATGTGCTCATGCAACTTACTTATCAATCATAGGGAAGGAGATAGGATAATCTTGGCTGGCGAAGCAGACCAGGTTCCAGATCAAGAACCTGGTGATCTAGTCTTCAATGTTATAGAAACAGAGCATCCCACTTTCCGAAGAGCAGGCGCGGATCTGTCCACGGATGTATCAGTGACTTTGGCCGAAGCCCTGTGTGGCTTCTCACGTGTCGTTGTCAAGCATCTCGACGGCCGCGGTATCTCAATCACACATCCGCAGCTCATCGCCAGGACCTTGAAGCCGGGATCGGTTATCAAGGTTGCCGGCGAGGGCATGCCGATTAAGAAGAGCGAAATGAAAGGTGACTTGTACTTGGTGGTGCAGATTGAGTTCCCAGAACACAGCTGGCTTGAGGATCACAAGGCCATATCGAAGCTCCAGGAGCTCCTACCGAAGCCTGCCAAACCTATCCAAGCGGAAACGGTGGATGATGTGGAATACGATGAAACGGCAACGCTAGACGAATTTGGTGGAGGTGAGCATGACGGTGGTGAAGCATGGGAGGATGACGATGAAGAGGGAGATGCCAATCCTCAGTGTGCCCAGCAGTAGCTATAGCGTCTCCACAGCTATACAGATCTCAGCATTGTAGGAGTTCATCAGGGGAAAGATAATTAGACCAGTATAGTGGATAGTCAAGGATTCTGCTGCCGGACGGTAGAAGCACTCAAGAGATTCCCAACATGATTTCTCCTACCGGATATAATACCCAGGAAGATATGGCAAGACGAAAGCTTCGTTGAATATCAATAGTGTCGCACCGAATTGAACCGGCTGTCCCCTTCCAGATTTGTCCAAGAGCAAAAACAGAAACTCCCGTACTCTACAGTACTTCTTAGATTGAGATACCCCTATTTCATAGTGCCTGTGCCAGATTTTAGAATTTCCAAAATCGAGGGTCGTTCTGCAACCAACCAATTCGCTGGAGAAGCCTAACCACCACCCCACAAACCAAACAGTCATACATATTAATCTTCATTCCATATAGTCATGGCTAAACTACAGTCAGCAAACAGAGGTAGGCAATCGGCGAAGATGCGAAGCCTTCCGGAGCAGGAAACTACTTCCAAAGCCTCTTCCAAAGCCTCTTTCAAAGCCCCTTCCAAAGCCCCTTCCAAAGCAGCTGCATCAGATGCAGTGCAGATTAAATGCTCAGCGAAGATCTCAGCAGTCTGCATGCGAAGGTCTTGATGCTCTCGTTAATGCAGCACTGGAAGGCGCGAAGCTTGAGAAGTTTGACTTTTTTGAAAAGTAGTATATTTGATGATCGTGAATTATATAGAGTATATATTTTATTACTAGTATACACTTACTCGAAAGTACCTGTCATACCAGCAAAAATAGTAGACATACGAAGTATTGACAAGAAAACAAATCAATTCGTATTTATATTTACTGTTAGTAAGATCACATCAATTTGACGACATAAATCTTTGACTTTTTATTGATAGTTAGCAGAGCTCAGCTCGACGTCGACGTCACTCATCTGAATGTGATGCACAGAAGCGTTGTCGAGAATCAACATCGATTTAAACTCTGAAAAGTGACTGCATCTTGAAAGCATCTTGTTGATCAGAAATCATTCAAAGCGAGCTTCAGAAATACTTCTCTGATGTATATGTTTAATTCATTCGCAGTTTGTAAAGTGAACTAAATTTTAGAGTTTAGCGAAAGAAACATTTGTCACTTAAAGCTGAATAAAATCGAGATTTAAGCTGAGCTCGTCTGACTGAGTTCTGCTTTTGTCAATAAAATCTGCATTCATTCATATGCTCTGAACTACATCTCGATATAATCTGCGTTTGTTCATATGCGCTGAAATGAATCTCGCTTTCGTTGCTTATGTTGCATATGTTGATTCTTTTATCTATGTATATTATATATATCTACAGAGACTTATTTATAGATAAATTATAGTATGAAGCATCGCTACAATGAATGTCATCGTTGTACTCACTCTAGATTTTCAATGATAATTCATTCTTTCATTCTTCAACATTATATCAACAACAGCTTAAACTCTTTTTCTATTGATTTCATCATTTTCATCGCTACTTTTGACTTCTTGCAATCTTCACAAAGCTCAAATTATTCACTATGAATGCATTGCAATGATTGATTAAACTTGATGTGTTAACATTTTTTGCAATATTTTGAATTGATTTCACATTATTTGATCTGATTTAAGTTATCACATTTTCAATGATCTTGTTCTCAATCATAGTGTGCAAGATCTTGAGTAATTACATATTTGTCATTTGCAGCAGATTCAATAACTTATTTAGTTGTTTTGTGATTTCATCATTATTTTCAAAATCATGAATCTGAGATCAGTTGATTATATCAATGTAAGCGAAATCAATCATTTGCAAATGTGTCGTGAATATCATCTGTTTGACTTATGTTTTTGCTTGATGTGCAAGTAAACAATCTCACTCATTTAAGAACTAAGCTTTGCAGTAGTCTGACACAGCTGCTAGAAAGATTTTGTGAACTAACATTTCATGATCTTCAATCTTGAGTTAAATCAACTGCATGTGCTTGACTGATTTCAAAGTAAATATGCTGCTACTTTTTGAGCACATTGACAAAATGTCAAAGACTGACTTAATTGATTAAACTGTCATTGTACTTGAATTGCAGAAACACATTAAACATAATCTTTGAAATTAAGAATCTTTGTTGACTTGCAAGATTAAAGATCAAGAGACACTTAGTATATATGAAAAGATTGTGAGCATTGCATTTTGCAGTGAAGAAAATGAGTCATGTACTTTATATGAAAAGCAGATAGAAAGATCTCATTCTCATGATTGTATAATGTCATTGTCTTGCAAATTTTCTCTTTTTGTTCAACGTAATTGCTGTTAAGAATTTAATATTGTGATTTGCAAGTTCTTGAACAAATGCAATGTATTCAATGATAAAAAGTTTTTCTTATGTTTATAAATTGATGATGTTGAGCATGATGTCAAAGTTTATTGATCAGCATGAAATGAACATTCAAGATTTTCAATTATATTGAGTATTTATTTGCTATCTTTAAAGAGACAAGAATACTCAGACTTTTTACAATTCATGACAAAAGTAGCTTTGAAATCTTGCAAAAAATAATTTTTTTCACAGATAAATACTTTGCGACTTTGTTAGAATGTGATAACTCTGACTTGTATATCTTATTTTACATAAGAAATATGAAGAAAACATTCTTGCAAGATTTAAACATGTGCAATCATGAAGATATTGAAAGATGTGATCAGAATAATCTCATTGAGTCAATTCATCACATTAGTGAACTTGATGCATGATTGATAACGAAGCATAAGATTGATTGATAAGACTCTCTGTTGATGACAAGTAAAGCAAGACAGCTACTCAGATACAAGTGATAATGTCTCATATATTTTAATGAGCTGTATATAGTCATAATTCTAGCTATATATATAATAATAAACAAAGAAAGTATTTCATCTTCTGACGTGCAACTTTGATGATTGAGTTCAAGTCATAACTTTGAATGAAATGAGATTTGAGAATCAGTCTGTCATTTTTGCAAGTTTGACTGATGTATGATTCATTAAACTGTGAAACAGATTAATTAAACTGCAAGATAAATTCATTAAACTGATGATGTTTGCTCTGATGTCATGAAACATGTAATCTTCAAAATGTATGAAAGTTATTGAGTTTAACATTCTTGATTATATTTAATATCTTAATGACAATCACTCAAAAATCATAAAACTCAATCATTATGATCATGATGATGCAAAGTGCATCTGTGTCTCATTTAATCAAGCAACTGCATCATCGATCTTGTTGATAATCAGTTGCAATGATTGTAACTAGTATGCTTTTCAAGTCAAAATCTTCGCAAATGACTTTCATGAATTTAAATCTTGCAGATTGTAACTTCTGCATTTGCGATGATGAGTTTTTAATGAATTGTTATCACAGAACATGAATTATTTATGTTGATGCAAATTTGTAAATGAGTGAGCTGATAATCAAGTTTTAAACATTAAAAGTCAAGTCAACATTTAAGTCAAAGAATGATATAAATGAAGTATCATGCATTCTTTGCATGCATCAACAACAATTTTTCTCTTCTTTAAGAAAACATTCTTACATTCTTGTACTTCAGATCTTCATTAATTGTGTTCATGTTTACATCATTTGCAATGTGTAAATATCTGTCAGAATCATGTCTAAATGATACAATCAATGAAGATCAGAGTTGATAGTGCTTGATCTTTAGAAATAGCTATAACTGAATATTAAGAATACAGAAGAAGATTGATATAAAAGCTTCTATTTATGTAATGTTCAGAGACTGCGCTAGACTTGAAAGAAATATGTTTGTGACATGAAAAGAATGTGATGTAAATGAACAAGATGTTGATGAAAGAAAAGAATGTTGAGAAAGAAAAAGAGTATTGAATCATATCTGAGTTATATTTGAATCAAATCTGACTAGCTCGCTGATGAGTTCTAATCATTACGCAGAGAACTCGCTAACGTTCACTGCAAATTGATTAGAGCTTCAGCCTTGTTCAGTCTTAATACGCTCGTAATATTATCTTCTTCTTCGAAAATTCATGTTTGCTTGAATGTAGTTCATTTGCTCACTTTTGTTGATAGTTATTTCGATATTTAGCGCGATTTGTTTGAATATAGCTTATGAAATTCATTCAAAACTTTCTCTGAGTCATCAAATTTTTCTTTATTGACATAGTATCATTCGTCGTTTCTATCTAGATCTGTTCATTTGACTTTGTACTGTATTCGATCTCGATAGCATCTGAAGTTCAATATTATTTATCTCTCAGTGTTCATCGTCTTTGATAGTGATTGACTTGAGTGATTCTAAATGTTGTTTTGATAAGAAGTCTTCTGAATACAATTGCAGTAGCTTCGAGCTGAACATTGAATGCAGATACTTCATGCTGACTGATAAATGAAGATGATAGAAGATACTCACTTTGACAGTGATTTGATAGAGATCTAGCTGTTTGTCTTTCAAATCTTTGCAGAGTCTCGTTGTCTTGACGTTTCTGAAAGATAGTCAAACTCAGTAATTTACTTCATAAATGATGTTTCGTCTATGTTTATTGATCTGAACTTCAATGATCAGCTTCATCTTTTTCAATTGTTGATGATCAAAGTTCAGTAGCTCTTTCATTTGAATGACAATATCATCTGCTTTTCTAGCTTCAAGTCGTTCATGAGTTGTTTTGTAGTTAATCATATCTGAATTGAAACTCATTCGAGAGTGAAATTCTTTATTGAAGTAGAAGAGAATCATTGAAGTGATCAAGAAGATATTGAAATTGTCGCTGAATTTCATCATAGATATTCATTTGACTCAGTCGTTCTGCATGTAATTGCAGTAGATTCTAAGTTCGCGTTCGACATCTTGATTGACTCATTTCGATTGATCGTCGATTTCAGAATGATAGACTGTGAATAGACTAGCTGTGATTCTCAGTCACTTGCAAAGACTTTTTCACATAGTCGATATAAATTAAAAGTCTCTGTTCAAAACAATAGAACTGAGTAGATCATGCAGTCAATAGACGTTTCATAGCATGATTCAAATCATTTCTTCGACTGAGATGTCATCGTCTTCTCAATGACAGAAAACATAGTGATGTTCTTTGATGAAATGACATATGATTGTGCAAATGATGTTATAGCTTTCTGACAGAGATAGTTCAGTGATAAAGTTCATAGCTATATCTTTTCAGCGTTTCTGTGAAATCGAAAGAGAATGATGAAGTTCATTGATGCTATCTTTAGAAGCTTTGCTTCGCTGACAAGCATGACAGTTTCAAATGTATCATCGAATAGTAGCTCAATGATCTGATCAATAGTAGAAACGCTGAACTAGATTAATGATTCATCTATTGTTGAGATGAGAGATTGAAGATTAATCATGCACTTCTTGTAGTAATTTCGTGTGCATGTTCTCAGAAACTCACAGTAAATCTTTTTTAAATAGAACGTCGTCAATGATTTTGCAGTTCTTCAGTTTAGTGATATGAAATTTGAGCTTGTTTTCGTTCATAGCTTGTCTATATTCATTGCAGAGCTCATCTATTTGATTGATCATTTATACTCATTGATAGAGATTTGCTTTCAATTCAATAGATAAAACATCAATTCTATCAAAGATCAGAATAGTCTGAAAATGATCTTCAAGACGTTGAGCTGATTCAAAGACGTTCGCTAGAAACATTCTGATTAAAGCATCGACTTTAGTGTTTATTTTGTCTGATCTAAAGATGATCTGAAAGTTGAACTTCAATAGAATGTTCAGATAGTTAACTTGTCATCGACTCAACTGTTTGTTTTTCATGAAAATCTTCAAAGTCTGATGATCAATGAACATCTGAATGAGTAGTTCAATGCATTTCAGCTTAAGTCATCAATGTTCGAAGCATCGAATAATGACTAGCAATTTCTTGTCATAGATGTGATAATTGATTTCAGTGAGAATCATGCTTTTGCTGTAGAAAATCATCGAATGAAGAACTTTCTTGTCATTATACTGAGATAGTATTTCATCTTTTACATAGTTCGAAGCATCTGTCTTCAGAATAGTTTGTCGTTTGAGATCAAAGTGACGAAGTACTGAAATCAAACTGACTTGTTTCTTTAGATTGTCAAAGACTTGAACACAAATCTCATTTCAAACAAAAGATGTATTCTTTCTAGTCAGCTGAGTGAATGATTTTACTAGCTTCGAGAAGTTCTTAATGAAACAACGATAGAAGTTAACAAATCTCACGAAGCTCTGAATTTCTTTTAGATTGATTGAAGTGATTCAGCTGACTATGACTGTCAATTTACTAAAGTTCATACGAAGATTTAGTTCTGATATGATAACTTCTAGAAAGACAGTCTCTTCTACATCAAATTTGCACTTTCAAATATTCATCTGCAGTTCAGCTTTGCGTAGTCTGCTGAATACTAGTTTGACGTGATCTTTATGTTTCTTTCTCGTTTTGCTATAAATGAGAATGTCATTTAGATAGACTTGACAAAAGTCGTTCAGAAAGTTTCATAGAACATCATTCATATATTGCTGAAAGAAGATCAATTTGTTAATCAGTTTGAATGATAACATCTTGTATTTATATGCTTCTGAAACAGTGATAAATGTGATGTAATTCTCGTTATTGAGATGCATTTGAAGTTTGTTGAACGCTGATATGATGTTCAATTTAGTCAGATGCTTGCAATTCACTATTTTATCAATGATCTCATTTATCAGCGATAGAAATCATCTATTTCTTTTGAAAATGACATTTAGCTTTCAATAGTTCACGCAGAATCGAAGATCTTCATTTGCTTTGAGAGCGAATAGAACGAGAAAGAAATAGAAAGTCTGACTAGAAGTGATGAATCTCTTCGACAGATTCTCGTTTAAGTACTTCTTTACTTTCAGAAGTTTGACAGAGAACATTTGATAGACTTGACAGTGAGAGAATGTTGAATCACTGATGAGTTCAATTTTATGATCATAGAAGCAATGAGAAGATAGTTTATTCAATTGAACTCAATCAAAAACATTTAGAAACTCATAATATTTCAATGACAGCTTCGCTTTAATATCTTTCAAATTCTGAGTCATTTCATTGATTGAAGAGATGTTTAAAGCGTTCAAATTGCACTGAGTATTGTATGCGATTTTTCTATTGATGTTCATCATGAATAAAACAAAGACTTTGATCTTGTTCTTCTTTGAATGATTCAACAGTGTTTTGAACGAAGCTGCATTTATGCTTTGAATCGAGAATGATTCTTCTTGAACGAGTTGTTTGAGCATCACAGAGATTTTAGTCTGAGTGATTGAAGAAGATGAAGTTGATCGCGATCAACTTGAGTGCTTTGAATTGAGAGAAATTGAAAAAATCGAAATAGAAGTATTCAATTGATTCGAAAAAACAATGATGTCATTTTGCATATTCAATAATATTTCGTTTTTATTCATTCAGAGCTTATCTAATATGACTTCATGATGATCAATATCAGTTATCAGCATTGACACAGTCAATTTCTTATGACTTTCGATGGTGAGATTGAGTAGAATTTTATGAGTGATGATTTTCTTAAATATCTTTTCATCATAATCTCTTATTAGCTTCTTTTTTGTCAATGATATAGATTGAATTTTCAGTTTCTTGCATACTTTATTGACTAAATTAGAATGTATGATTGTGTAAGTGACTGAATCACTGTCTATTAAAGAATGAAGACTGAAAGATCAATTCTGAGAAATGAGATAAATGTCAATTAGAAACGACTTTTCAAAGTAATTTTCTTTCAATAGAATTTCGTCTAGTTTGCACAAAGATATAATCTCTATCTCTTCAATGACTTTTGAAGAGATGACTAGTTTTTTGAATCAAAATTCGAATTGAAATCGAAGCGATCATATTTATTGTTCACTGCATTGATTCTAGTAAATCGATTGAAACACTCTTTAGAGCTATGATCTAATTTATGACATATGAAACAGCTTTCGACTAGAATATCTGCTTCTTTGACGTTAGTTAAAATCGCGTCGCGCGACTTTAGCTGATCAGACTTCAAGTGATTGACTGACTGAGTGACAACAATCACTTTATGAAAGATAGTCTTAGAAAGATCATTAACTCGTTTGATCTTGTTCTTGATCTCTCGAATGACTCGTTGATTATTATTCAAATGAATCAGATAGAAATGAATTTCTTTTAGAAAATCAGATTGAACTAGTTGATTTATTCAAATAAATCAAAGACGAAGATGTATTTTATCTTTCAGATCAGTGATCAGTTGCTTCTTATGATAGTCTAGATAGAAAGATAAACGTTGAAACTGAGTATAGAATTCATTGAATTTCTTGAATTCTTAAATCAAGTTGTAGTATTCTTTACGAAAGTTGACTTTCTTATTCAAATCATTGAACAACTGAGCTAGCTCTTTCAAAAGATCATCGATGATTCTATAGAGATTGACATAGTCATGTTCGCGTCTAGCTTGAATGATTTCAGCTGCGTCATTGAATAATCTAGAATGTATATAGCTCAATTTGACTCATTCATTAGAAAAGAGATTGACGTTGATCTCTAGTTTATTCTGAATTTTTCCGTATCAGTTCTTTCAAGTAGAGTTCTTTTCATCAGTAAACAGCGAAGAATCAGGTATTTTTTGAGATCTAGAACGCTCAGAGTAGGTGAAATTAGAAGAAGTGATTTCTTTAGCTTGAAGTCTAGTTTTCAACTCTTTGATTTCATCTTCTTGTTGTTTATTTAACTCATAGAGTCGATCTGTTTCTTCATTAAGAGCTAGGCTTCGAGTCTTTCAGATTTCGTAGAACATGAAGAGTATTATCATTTCAGCAAATGATTCATCATTTTCATGAATGAATGAGACAGCACTTGATAATTTCGTTGAATCAGCATCAGAGGTTTGAAAGAAATGATTTCGAAATTCTTCGAAACACTCTTCAGTAAATGAATGACTAGACATGATGAGATTTGTTTGAAAAGAGAGTTGAACGAATGATGATGCTCAATGATTGAAGAAGAAAGATGTATAAGATGAGATTCAATATTCAACAAAGAAGATAAGATTTGATTGATTCTCTAGCAAACAACGAAGATTCTTTATCATTGAATCTATCGATCGATTTGATTCTTGAGCAATTTACGAAGATTCTTTATCGTGATTCTCGTAATCGAGTGAACTTTGCATACTTAATGAGCAATAAGTAGTTTAGCAATTCAAACAGTCTTGTCGTTGATTCTATTCAACTCTCTAGTGTTGTTCTATCTTTTGATTATCATTGATCATCAGATAAATGAATTTCTTTAGACTTATTCTGTCTAGACAAGTATGTTGAATGAATAATGAGATCAGTATTGTGTGATTAACGAATTTTTAATATAATGTCAGAATCATGTCTAGATGATACAATCAATGAAGATCAGAGTTGATAATGCTTGATCTTTAGAAATAACTATAACTGAATATTAAGAATACAGAAGAAGATTGATACAAAAGCTTCTATTTATGTAATGTTCAAAGACTGCGTTAGACTCGAAAGAGATGTGTTTGTGACATGAAAAGAATGTGATGTAGATGAACAAGATGTTGATGAAAGAAAAGAGTGTTGAGAAAGAAAAAAGAGTGTTGAGTCATATCTGAGTCAAATCTGAGTCAAACCTGACTAGCTCGCTGATTAGTTCTAATCATTACGCAGAAAACTCGCTAGCGTTCACTGCAAATTGATTAAAGCTTCAGTCTTGTTCAATCTTGATACGCTCGTAACATTCTTCTTTACAGAGATACAAGACAGAGCAAGATTAACAAGCATGCATTAAGTGTTATGATAATACGATTCAGTTATGTCTTTAATCTTTGTAAAATTCAAGATGCACTCATTTGCAAACAATGCAATCAAATACAAGAGACAGAACTCAATTCAAAGTTATGATGTCATGCATTAATCTTAGTCAGAATTCTGAACATGAAGAAGCTTCTTGATGCATTAACAGTCTTCATGCGTAAGTGTTGCAACATAATTGATGAGAAAGTTGTATCAGATAAAAAGTTGAATAAAAAGAAAAAAGACTTGATCTGAGTTGAATCATACTATGTACTCATATAAACAAAGTTCTCGCGCAAACGAGATTTCTGCGCACGCTAACTAAAACTATTTATATTAGTGTCATTTTTAGCACGCTAAACTCAATACTATCTGTTGCTAATCTTTCTAGATTAGAGTATGCAGAAATCTCGTTTGCGCGAGAATCTCATTTATATGAGTAAACGTTCATGAGTCACTTCAATGCTGAAAATGAGATGAAAAAAATGTCAACAACTTAGAGAATCTTGTCAGTGATAGAGTATACTGCTCATTGAACTGACAGAGAAAGAAAAGAGTTTGAAGATGTGACTATGTTTTGATTCAGAAGAGATCGAAAGAAGCGACTGAAGCATCAACTCTGCTAAACAATTGACTGTCTGATCAGCTACGACTTATTCTTTTCATTATAGATTCGTTGTATCAAGACAACAAGAATAATGAGTTACGACACAATGATGCTCTCGTCGAACTACTCAAACTTCGCAATGAGAAAACTTAACATGCTATACATGAAATGATTGAGATAAAGCACTGATCTAAAGATAACGTCAAAAATTCTCGTTTGCTTGAAGCTAGTCGATTTTTTCATTTGCATACAATTCTGAGAAGTGTGCATGTTGTATCAGCAAATAATAGTCGTAGCGAGTCAAACAAAAACAAGTTCTTCTACATTAATAACTTCAACGACTGAGATTCATACAATTCGATCTACGAGAAGAATTTCTTGCATAAAGAAACGAAAGTAGCAAAATACTACTTCAAACGCAAAAGCTAAAGATATTTGAAACTGATTCAATCTCATCGCAGACAAAAATCAAACAATGTATATGTATTATGTTTATGTCTCAGAGCATATACAGAATCATCAAAGTCAACGATGCTACATGATTAATCAATTAAGAACTATAATCATCTCTTGACTTTGCTTAATCAAATTCTTCTTGATGAACAGAAGTTTCAACTATGAACTGATGAGAACTAAAATCAGAGTCTAATCTCACAAAAGCTGTGTTTTTATGAAATATACATAGCAAACAAAGCTTTACTCATTGCAAAAGTATCATCAGCTACAAATTTGATATCATGATGTTCATCAGTTAAAGTCAATTGTATTAATGAATTGATCTGAAAAATTGAATTGACTTGATGATTGCAAGCGATTGTGTTATAAAGAGATGTGAGTGACTCAGTAGTAGATTCTAGATAATTGATATGTATTGCATAAATTTAATTGAGAGCTTAAGCAATAAGTAAATCACTGAAAGCTGATGTCAGTTATCATATGAACAAGATGTAACAAGTGTGACATCAATCAAATTCTGAAGTTATGAATTGCTGATGCTAAAGTTTTTTGTGATAAGCGCAGTCATTAGTCACAGACGTGAAAAGATTCAACAAACATCAAGTCTTCTGTTTAATATAATGAATACATTGTCAAAGATGTCATGTAAAGAGTATGTACATTACAAATGATTGATAAACAGAGTGAAAGAAGAACTTAACATTGATGAGTCTGAATACATGCAATTGAAGACGTGAATACAAAATTAGATGAGATCTTTACAATTTATAGAACGAAAGCTAAATATAAACAAGTTGAAAGAGACTCTCAGATTGACATTTGAAGTCATATATCATGAGTTTCATATTATATTCAATGATGTCACAAGATCAAGAAGTGATTCTATGTTAATGTTTATGACACAACGATCAAATTACAATGTAAGAAGATGACTCAGAGTCAAAGAGACATGATGAGACAATCTCAAGTACAATTCTTCGTCATTTTTTCAATTGAAGATACATTCACATTTCTTAAGTTATGTCGTCTGTGATGAACAAGATCTTAAGAAATCTCAATCAGTATTAGTCAGATCAGTCAAAATTCTCATAATACAGATCAGTTGCAATCTCAATTGTAACATATGTTGCAAATCATAAGATCTTCTTAAATGTGAATCAGTGAAAAACTCAATTTACATTAATGACATGAAATACAACAGATTTATAAAGTTGATTGAGAATGAGCTGAATTACAACTGTGTCACAAATATGATGATATATGATCGAGCTGAATTCGTAAGAATATATATCAGCAACGAGCGTAAATGAAAAACAGCATTGAAAGAAATGCATGCAGAAAAGTTTATTCACTTTCTTTTTACAATTCAATCTGCTGCAAACAATGATTGTAGATTTCAGATTTCTTGTGATATTTAATTCAAGCAGCTGATCATTGAAGAAATTATGTAGAATGCTCATAGAGAACATGTTCATGCTCAAGACTTTCAGTATAAGATGACATAGTGAGATCATGTCATAATTGAGAAATCTCAAGAATCAATGACAAGACTTATAGTTTGTTCAATATTGACAAAGATTCAATGAACTTTTATCAAGATTAAATGAACTATTCTTAATGTTTGAAATAAGATAAATTTCTCTCTTATCATGAGAAAAAATCGTTCGCAATCTGACATTCTCTTTTATTCTTCTTCTCAATTATTTGTTGCATAGATTTTCTTAACAATCATACATTGTCGAGTCACATTAAATGATTCTCATCTCAAATGCAACATGAGAATACATTAATCTTTATGATGATGAGTTTATCAAGATACTAAGTGACATTACAGAAAAGATGTCATCACACAAGTAATTTCAAGACATCATCATCATCAAAGCGTAACGCAGTTGAACATACAAAGATTCACAATGACAACGAGATTGCAACAAACTCAAGTGACAGTGATTCTGTGAAAGAAATCTTTAACAAAGACAGACGTGTCACTCTTGAAGTAATAACTCGCTTAAGAATTCAAAAGAATAAATGATTAATTTGAAAAAAGACAGAATTGAACACTGTCAGAGCATTTAATGAAAGTACTTTTGTGAAATCATCACGACATTTCAAAAACTCAACGTATGCAATATTGAACAGCTTGATTCTTTTCAATCAATCAATAACAGACATATTAGAATTGATTTTGATGATGATGATGTCAATGATGCAGACTGAGAATCAATAACATCATATTTATGAGAAAAAATGTCACGTTGAACTAAATGCAACTTCATCATTGATCATGAGTCAATTGTTGAAGTTTGCACTCGTTATCTACTTACGTGAATATTGAGTGATCATGTTGATAGCAATAGCAATTCATGATCAGACTTCAAAAAGAGATGACTTAATGAGAAAATGAGAAAAGCATGAAAGAATATCACAAATCATCTAAATAAAAAGTCAGATCACAAACGTTCTAAAGTAGAGAACATTTCAATGATGAAAGAGACTCAAAAGATAATATGCTAAGATCTTTCATTGTGAATAAGACTCATAATAAATAAATGTACAACATCTTTGAGACGTGACAATCTAGTGTACTGAGTTGAGTACAAATCATAGTCAAGAGTGAATATGATTGACAAAAGTAATTCACAAGAAAAGAGCAAAAGAATTTGACAAAAAGTCTGCTAAATAATGATGACTTTACGTGTGAAAAAATATGTACTAATCAAAGATTGCAACATCGTCTAATGTGAAAAGACTTCTCAAGACAGATTCTGCGTAAGAATCATAATAAATGTATTGATTCAGAAAATTTACTGCAAAGTCAGAAATGAGATAGCATATCAAGAATACTTGAAGATATTCTTTGATTTGCTTTCTACTAATGTCATTCTCATCGCAGTGACAATGATTGCTCATTGAATATGAGAATATGAATCAGAAGAGCACAGATTAAACAAGTTTGAGAAATTAAATGTGAAGAATAAATGAACATTTGCATATATCAATGATTAAAGTGATTGAAGCGAAGCTGAACTTGATAACATGTAGTGACATGAATGCGTGTCAATGTGACATGAAATCAACAAGCTTGCGAGCATCAATAATTAATATTGAAGATTCTGCTATGTTGTATCAAGCAACAGATTGATAATAATGATATCGAAGCAATTATGAACACTCAAGCTGTACTCAATGTATACATTGATTGTCTCAATGATCTCTCATTATATGAGTTAGAAAATGACGTGCAACTCAATTCAAACGCAAGTCATAAGAAAACACTCTTGAATTTGAAAGCATTTTCGTCTTTCAATCTTCAAAACTAACATCGCTTGTCTTTGATGTAATGTTATCAAATGAAGTTATAGATATTGCAACTCATAACTAAATCTTCAATCACTGATGCTGTGTAGAAGAGATTGATTGAATTAAACATAGAGAATGAATCATTGACTAATGATGTTCAAGTCAGCAAGAAGCAAATTCTTAGCAAGAGATCTCACTTTACATCACAAACTAAAGATCAATCATGTATCATATTGTAAAGTGATGAATATGAGTTCATGATAGCACAACAGAATGATGTTGAGTTGACAATGATTAAGATCAGCTGAGAATGAAAGTTTAATAACTTGTGAAATGCTTTAAACATGAAGAAGAATGAATGATTGTGATATAAAGCAGACAAGACAGACAAGATTCTAAGCGACAAGAAGAAATATGAAAGCTTCATGTGCAAGATGAGAAAGAAAAGCATTGTGAATATAACTCGCAAAAAGAAAGAAATTAAAGAAGAATAGAACTCAAGCACAGTAGTCACTATAATCAAATGATTTGAACAAAGCAAATATTTTGCTTCATACTGCAAAAGCACTTCTGTTACATGTGCTTACATAAGAAAACATGATACTGAGAGTGATGCAAGCGCACTGATCAAACACTTTGAACATCTTGCTCAAGAATGCGCAAGCGCTTATGTCACAGATGTTGTCATGAGAGAACATAATGTTAAAAGTAATGCAAATGCACAATAAGAAAAGAGTGATAATATTGAGAAGAACAATCAAGACATTTATGATGACATTGATTATCAAAGAACAAAAGATACATTGAACACTTTGAGCAGTCTGTGTGACATTAGAGTTATGTTTGCAATGTATGATAATTGCGCAGTTGACAGCTTGATTGTTGATGATGATTCTAACGAAGAAAGATCATGCAAAGATAACAGTGAATTATATGCTTCAATGATATTATTCGACATTGCAACTTTAATTGCTACAAATGTCAAAATCGTATTTGTTGAATCAAATGATAAATAGACATACTGCGCTCTTAAAAGTTCTAGAAATGTTGACGCTTTTATGAATATGCATCAGTTAAAAGTGACGCAAATCTGAAACATGAGATTAAATGAATATTTGAAATATTGATCATTAAAAGCGCTAAAATCTATCTCTGTCACTCTTTATAAATTGCAGATGTAGCTCAGTCTCTGACAATTATGATAATGAACTGAACTTTGATGTTCATTTTGTAAACTACTTCTTTCTTTATTGAATAATCAAGACAAATTAATTGATAGCAAAAGATCTCTTGATTAATGTCAATTTAATGCACTTATTTCTTGATCTGATTTTTCACGTTTATTGTGAATTGAGATTTCATAATCACTACGTATCGAGCGTGATGCATTATGTAACTCACACTCATTACTTGAAATTCTTCAACAATTATCTTGAGATTCTTCTTCTCATCTTTATTCTTTTTCTGAAAAATGTCTACAAGTTTTTAATGATTATCTGTGCTGAGTTGTGAATACATTCATTCAACTTTTCGCTTCATCTTTAGAAGTTACTATTGTAAGATTAGTCTTTTCACTAATGAAAATGTAATAATGTGCGTGATAAACAGCAAAGATAAAGTTTGTAAAGAATGAGTAGAAATCAAAAAACTTATCAATCATATCATGAAGCATATTATGAAACATATCAAGAATATGATAAATTAATTTAACTGTTTGCTCTCATTCTTATGATGTCTCTGAAGAAATTGAATTAATCATTGAATCTTTGAACTTTCTTCAATCAGTGTATTCAAGTTTTAATAATAGAAAGAGTTTTTATTTAAATCAATGATGCATCAGTCATTTTCTTCAATCTCTTTGATGATTTCAGTTACTTGATCAAATTCTAGCAATCATGTCAATTAAAATAGCATCATGATGCTTCATGCATTATTAATTTTCTTTCTGTATTGTGACAGATTTAATATGAGCTTCATTTCTCTTATATTAACATCTTACTTATGTCAGACTTTCAGTTTTTTGATATACATTGTCTTCAGTTTCATGATAATTCTTTTCATTTCTATCTTTCTCTGATTTGCATATTTCACATTCACATCAATTTTGATATCATATTGATGTTGCATTGATAAATCGAGAATAAATCTATCATTCAGAGATCAAATGATGTGATCATTAAATTATATCATGAGAGTGATCATTATTGCAGTCAATGCTTAAGCACAGAATTTCATTTCTGCGATTTATTCATTTCTTTTCTCTAACTTCTTATATTTGAAATCGAAAGCGATTAGTACATTTGCTGTACAAAGACTGAGCTTCGAATCTTTTAATCACATTGATGTCTCAAGATAAATGATTAATCTTATCAGATCATTTGATCTTTAAGACATCAATGTTTCTGAGAGAAATCAAGCATTTGAACGTTTATTTTTCAACAGTTTCAACATGATTCTGAATGATTCAATCATCATTTTATGATTTCGATCAAATTCATTCTGATAGAAGAAGCTTTAAACAATGAATGACATTTCATACTTAAAATTGTACGAGATCAATTCAATCTTGACATTGATGACTGTTTTTATCTTCTGATTGAATGTTCAATTGAATTCATTCTTGTGAATAACTTTTATCACTTACGTAAAATACGATTCTGACATTATTATCACTACAAAGCATTCTTGTTCAAGTAAATTATAATGTTTGTAATTGAATAACAGCGATGTTAATTCAGTTGAAGTTATTTTATTATTGACTTTATCATCATCATGCATCAAATAATATTTTAAGATCATCTTTTTATGATCAACATTGATGCACATTCTTCATTCTTTGATTTAATTATGAATCAATGATTTAGAAATAAGAATCAAAATTGATTTACGCTCAAAAGTATTAATTCAGATTATCATTGTCAAGATTTTCTTATATGAACACTTGAATGATCAGAGATTATTAAATAAACATTATGTTTCTTGCTTTTGAGACGCGTTAATGATGCTTTTGACAAGATGTGTATGATCTTTGAAAGTTCTTCACGTCAACATGATGATCTTCTTGACTATGTAAAGTCAATGATTCAGCATGATGTAAGTAAAGATTATGAATGTCTAAAGTTTTAAAGAAGTTAGATTGCACTATTCATTATAATTAGAATGATTCATATTTTATTGTATTTCATATTCATTTCTAAAATATCATCATGAATCTTCAAGTGATTTCTTTCTAACATTCAAAAAATGATGTACAGCTGATAATGAAATGAATTTCACTTCATTTCTGATATTACTTTGTCTGTGACTGTTAAACTACGCTCATTAGAACTCATCTGTAATCACTTGCAGCAACGTTGAATTTAATCATCATTTAATTGCTTGCAGACTTTCAAGATAATAATAATCATCAATTTAATGCATCTCATTAGTTACAATTTACACAGAACACAGATATCATAACATGCATTTATTCTTCATGATCAGAAAGTTTGAATCATCATCTTTCATCAAATCTTGTAGAATCTTGTCTGAATCACTCAATAACAACACAGAGCGTGATTGTTGTGACTCAACATCATCATTACTATCAATGATTGAATCATTACTATACTTCAAGTCTTCATCATTGAATTTCGTAATTTCTTTCTTCTCATTTTTCTCTTTCTCTTGATTCAACTGTTTCTCTTCATCAAATACAATTATGTTAATCTTATTACAATTACTTCATCATTTATACATTAATAATGAATAAAGCATTCTTAAAGAATCATTGAACTTTATCATCTTTTAAAGAAACTTTGAGAAACATATTCGCTGTTTAAATACGAATAATTTTTCTCTTTTAACAATAGAACATTATTGACATGATGCTTACGCTTCATTCTGATCATTAAAGACAGATGATGAGCGTTGTCAATGTAATGTCAGCAAATGAGCGATAGATGAGTATCATTATCTTGCAGAAGAATTCAATCAAGACGAAGAACATACATGAGAAATTGAACAAGCTGCGAGTACTTTATGAGCTCAACGAACGTAGAAACAATGAACTGATACTCTGAGAAAAGATGAAAAGATTGACAGAGATGATAGAAAAGCTGATGCATCAACGTGTCGCTGCGTCAACTGTCAATCGATGCATGAAGAATCAGCTGAAAAGATTGAAAAAGATAATGAGTAAACTTAAAAAGAAGTTCACAAAGAAGAAGAAACATGTTGACAATTGAGTGAAGAAAGTGAACGAGAAGTTGACGACATCATTTGAAAATCATCTTGTTCTCAGCGTTAACATTGCATCATCAATGCAAAATCATTGCAAGAAATTCAAGATTAAAATCTTTGTTAAAAAGAAAGAGAAGATCAAGAGAATCATGATGATAACAACAGAGAATATAGTGAGATGAGCAAGAGAAATTGACGTCAACGAGACGTTATGAACGCGTAAGAACATAAAGACTATAAAAAGATGATCAAATTTATTGATATTTCAAGTCAAGATGAAAGACAGCAAGAAAATATTGAAGAAAAACGATTTTTGAATCAAAGAGATTTTATTGAACATAAGTCTGCATGAAGTCAGTTTCAAAATAGTGATACATGAAATTAAAGTTGAAGAAATGTCTAAAGACATAGAGAAGAAGAGAGTAAAAGCACTCATCAAGATCAATAAAGACATACACTTGAAGATGATGATTGAGAAAGTTAAGTGACTCACAAAGAATAGTGAACAGAAGAAATACATCTTGCTGATGATACATGTAATCAGCGCTGAGATGATGAACAAGCTAATTGATGAAAGAGTATGTCATAAGATCAACATAAAAATCACGCAGTTCTATGATTTAAGTTGTAAAACACATCAATGTCTAAAGTATCAAGACTATGATCATGAAACATATGAATGTAAAAACAAGCAAAGATGCATTTACTGCGCACTAAATCATCACTTGAAGCACTGTTCTCATAAACAGACTTGAGACATATGAAAATGTGAAATGTGTCAAGATATACACAGAATCTTTGACTTTCAATGTCATAAACGACAGATCGAAAAAGAGAGAATAAAGAAAGTCATGAAACATAGATCTTTATATCACGTCGTACAAGAGCAGAAAGAATTCAAAGCGATGACATTAAAAATATTCACAGAAACATTTATCAATCTGAAATCATTGATAAACAATGACTTGAAGAGAAAACAGAAACACTCAACAAATGAAAGTCATCTGCTCAACGTGATCATCACATTCGAAAACACTATATTGAATCATCTAGTCAAGAAGTCAAAAACAAATGAGTCAAAGTTAACATCAATCACATCAATTTCAGTATCATCTTCTTTTGAAGATCTTACAAGAAAAGTAAGCACATTGCAGATGTTCAAAAGAATATTAAACAGCTTTGAATGTAAACTTTAATGTTTCAGCAAAAGAAGCTTCAAATACTACATTACAACGTTCACAAGTTCAGAGAAAAGATGATGATAATGCTACTACATGAGAAAAAGATAAAGAATTATAACATTTTTGTTACGATTCTAGCCTTTGTTTATTCTTTGTCTAGTCTTCGCTCAGTCTTCGCCTAGTCTTCGTCTAGTCTTTGTCTGACGTCAATTCTATCGAGTCTAGCACAGAGCTAAAGCACACTCATATAACAGCGAGTTCTTTTCTGTAGATACTTTTCTTTCTTAGTATTTATCTATTAGTTATATTACACTCATATAACTCGCTCTATGTCGACTTCTAACAAAATTTAAAGTGATGAACATAGTTTGATTGTTTCAAGAAGATTTGAAAAAACTGCAGAAGTATTCAAATGAAAAGTCATTATGCTTTATCATTGACATTATCAAATTAATCAATGTTGATTACAATTTACACAAGATTAAAAAATTAGTTCAAATTGACTTAAAATAAATGAAGAGAAATCAAGCACAGATCAAGAAGAAAGTCAATCATCTTGAATAACATGAAAAGACTATCACTTATGACTTACGTTGTGTAAATTCAAGAATCAAGATGCTGATATATGATAGACAGAATCATTGAATGCATATAATGAAGTTGACATTGAAGCTCAAAATCTTTGAAGATGATGATGTAATCAAAGATGTTAAAAATGATGATAATGATGAAGTCAATATCATTGAAGTCAATAACAAGATGAAAGATGATAACTGTGTCTAGATCACACAGTCTCATACATGTGCATCAAGAACATGCAGTGTGTTACTAGTTTATCAGTTTGTATTATAAATAGTTGTATTCATTCTTTCTTCTTTGACATTCACTAATATATTCATTAAAACTTATTGAGATCATGAGAAAATTTATAGAATCAACATTAAGCTCTGTGATTCTTAATGATGTTGCAGACACTGCTTTGATAATGCAATAAATTTTCAACGACATATGCAATATTGCTTAAGCATAATCATAGATTTTCATTTTCAATCTTTCAAATAAATTCAATCAAATAGTTCATTAAAGAAATCATGATTATTTAATCAACATTATGTCTGAATGTGTGCAAATTGACAAAGATTCAAAGAAGCAGACGCAGTATCATTTCATAAATTAACAACAATGTTCATCAGTATTGATTTCAGCTACAATCGTTCTGCATCTATGAAATGCAGCAAAGTATAGAAAAATTCACTCATTGATGTAATGAGAATGTTTATCAAACGTCAATGATTTCACAACTTAAAATCACGATGCTTTGAATGAGTGAGTAACATTCACTTCACTTCTATCACATCATTACTATCAATCATGAAAAGAAATAAACGAAAGATTACAAGTAAGAAAAGTGCACTCTTCTCAAAAATCATGAGCATTGAAGTTCAAGTTATTTACATGAAAATTGACACTCAAAAAGTCTTCTCATACTTGTCAGATATTGTTACAAGCGTATCAAGACTGAACAAGACTGAAGCTTTAATCAATTCACAGTGAACGCTAGCAAGTTCTTTGCGTAATGATTAAGACTAATCAGCGAGCTAGTCAGGTTTGACTCAAATTTGACTCAGATATGACTCAACACTCTTTTTTCTTTCTCAACACTCTTTTCTTTCATCAACATCTTGTTCATCTACATTACATTCTTCTTGTGTCACAAACACATTTCTTTCAAGTCTAGCGCAGTCTCTGAACATTACATAAATAGAAGCTTTTGTATCAATCTTCTTCTGTATTCTTAATATTCAGTTATAACTATTTCTAAAGATCAAGCACTATCAATTCTGATCTTCATTGATTGTATTATTTAAACACGATTCTGACAAAGAATATCTTTCATTGCAAGAAAATTCAGATGTCAAGTATTGTGATGCAATAACTATGTTTAAAATGTGTCTCATTTGTTGATGCAATTGAAAAAAATCTTTATTAAATACTTATGTACAATCTCACTGTGCTTTGTATTAAAATTATCAGCACTATCATATCTTCAAATCTGACTTGCATAATGTGCCATCACATGTAGTTTTGAAATGTTGAAATGATTGATGTCTGTATCTGAATGCTCAAATCATAAATGACGAAAAACATTCCTTAGCTTGTTCAATTGAAAAAGTGCATGTTCAAGATATCAAAGAGTTTCTTTGTCATATGAATGATACTGAGCAAGTATCACGAAGTTTATCACTGCTCAAGCGAGATAAACTGCTGCAGACACTTTCGTAATCAAAAGCGATGCAATGATTGATATAAACTGACATACAATCAACTTTTGATCTGCATCAGTTCATTGTTTAATTGTATTGTACTTGACAAATCTTTTCATGTCTTTAAATGATGAAATGACGCGAAATCTTTGATTCAGCTGAGTTGTTTCTGATGCATCATTTAAAGCTAATCTGATTTCTTTTCTTCTTCAACTTGTATAAACACTCTCGTTGATGATCTGACTGAGTCATAACATCAAATATGAGATGATTCTCTTAAGTAGTGAATGTAACACATTTATCATCATTGTCTCGTGAATATTGACAAACATATGTGATCATGCAAAGTTTTTCACTGAATGTATTTAAACAGAATCATTCTCGATCATATTGTTCTTTCTTTGTTGTTTCTGTTGATTTTTAGTAAATGCATACGTTTGAATTGATCATGTTTTATCTAAATTTTCGCGCTCATGAAATGACACTTAACAGATAAAGCATTGTTGATTCATCTTGATGTCTGTAATTAATACTTGTTTCTCGTAGTTCATCATGAACTCAACAATTATTGAATAACATTGTCTTATCTTATTGTCTGCGCAAAGAACAGAAATGTCGTTTCTGATCATAGCTTCAACGACTGTTACGTGTGAAATCATGTATTAATGCATGATGATACATGTTTAACGTACGCTTGAGTATGATTGATAACATCATGTGTCAAATCTTTGACTTGATATCATCGTCATCGTTGTTAACTATGAGAAGAAATCTCAGAAGAATCAATTTCAATCGTTTTTGAGCATGTCTTGTGCATTGATTTAGATTTTCTATCGTTAAATATATAAATCATGCAGATAGATTGTTTTAATGCTCAGTCAAGACTGTCTTATCGATGAAAATTAACAGTGATATCATAATAGCATCATCAGAAAGCTTCTTCTGCATTTCTCATCATCAATTAGCAGTATGCATCTTGTCATAGACTTGAAAGTTGTCAACATTATAATGTTGAATGAGTGCGTAGATCAGCTTGTCTTGAAATGATGAGTGACTCAACAAGAATCAAAATGTCTTGATGATGTTACAATATAAAATGCAGTGCTGCTCTTCTTGAACTTCTTTGTAACTGAATTCAACTGTGAACATTCAAGAATGTCACTCATCATTTTTAACATCATACGAAATCTGATGTAAAAGTGTCAATTACTTATTTGCATCATGAAAGCTGACATGTTGATGTAAGACTCGCAAGCGCAAGTCTTGAAAAAACTGATTAATACTGTCTTTGATAATCTTTGTTTAATGAAGTCAGTGAGTGAACGTGTAATTCGCTTTGCATTGAAATGAATAGTATTGATTGTTGTTTATATTCTTGATCATTTGAGAATTCAAACTTAATGACTCTGATATTTTCTTTGACACGTTGACTGTCATTTCGACATCACAATCAGTTGTCTTAATGAAGATTTCAACTCATAATGCTGATGATGTGAAAAGAAGTTCAGTTTGAAGTTGTATCATCTCGATTCTTAATGATATATGTTTCATATTCTGATTCAAATCAGCGTTATTCATTTCAGTGTTCATGTGCTCTTCTGTGAAATCATCTATTAACATATATTCTTGATTTTCGTCTTCGATATTCATCTGAATGCTCTCATCGTGAGAATCATTCGAGTTTGAATCTCATTCTGCAATCTCATGATCATGTCAGATGAGTTGCATCGAATTGCATGATGATGATTCTGATGATGATGATAACTTTTGTCAGAAAATCTTTCATGATTGATCATGCAAGCGAACAGGACAGTGATGAAGATGACATTCAAGCTCGCTGATGTTGTTTATCTTCATCTCACATGAAGAACATACGCGCTGCATTATCTGTAAGTCTTCGATTAGTATTTTTATATAACTTGTATGAAGCAATGATGAATTGTAATGATTCTTTACGCTCGACTGTTTATCTGAGCATGAAATGTTAGTAATGAGATGAATTAAAAAATGTCAATCGCAAAGTTAATGAATCACGTTTGTTCAGAAGTTATTGACTTCAATTTAAGCTCAATAGTTAAGATATGTAAATCATATAAACTATATTTAGCTAAATCATAAAGAGAACGAAATCAATCACTTGAATAAATATCATTGCTATTCTCATGATTTAGCTATTGTCACTCACGATGCAATCATTTAAATCTCTTATAAGATGAGAGTAATGATTGCTAAAGTGTTATATATTTCAAGTTGAAGTAATTTTCAGAGTTTACAAACTTTATCTTGTCATCCCCATTTATTTCGCTCTTGTTATGACTTGATGAGTAACTTGAAAGATATATGACTATGTATTTATCTTCTTCATCTTTATTTGAAACTCTCTGATAGCATGTCAATTGCACTTAAACTCATCATCGCTTCTTTTGAGCTTATCATAAGTATGAGACTGCTTAGATTTTATAATTGTCGCTATCTGATGTACAATGAAGATTGAGAAAATTCAAGTATCAAAGAATAAAGATTTGAACTTAGATGAAGAAGTTAGCTGATCGACAAACGTAAAGATAAACTCATCAGTCAAATAAGTGACAGTAACGAGCGAAGATGATTGTTGATGATGAAATGACATTGAAGATGATGTAATTTTGTTTTGAAGAATTTCTCATTTGATGATTCTTCATGTGACGTTGACTGCTTGTTTGAGTGACAACAAGAATTTTAATGCATTTGATGATATGTCTTGATTGAACTCGTTTATTGCTACTGTCAATAGTTAAATCATGAGTTCAATTACAATGCGCATATTAATAAATCAGATGTTGTTGCATACATCAACTTCAATGAAAGCATACTTGATAATGTCACACTATAGACAGTGTCTGCAATGAACTGATTGCTTGATGAAGACTTCAATTTCATCAATGAATCTTCATTTTTTAAGAATGAATGAAGTCATTCAATGACTAGATTGAATGAAGAGTTGTTGCAGTCAATCTCTTCATCATCTTTCGCGATTGCTGTTGCTCAATATTGTATCGTTTTCAATTCTATCGCTTCATGAGAATGATTTATATCTCAATGATAACAGATGCGAGTGAAGTTTTTACACTGCTCATGATAACATCATCAACGAGTAAGAAGATTGAGTATGTATGACTCGTCTCTCTGCAAATGCTTCTTATGTTTGTTCTTTAAATGCTTTGCATGAGTAATGTTGTTGATCTGAATAAAAACAATCAGTTAGCTGATACACAGAAGAAGCAACTCAAAATGATAATTAAAATTTCATTTTTCAACACTTGTATCTTTCTGTCTTTTCTTGATACTTTGAGCTTGAAAGAAGTTTCATTATTTGTGATATAATTGCTGAAATCTTTGCAAATTCATGAATTAATTAATTCAATGACAAACTCTTTCTTGTCACTAATCTGCAAATGAAACAGTATATTCTTCAAATCTCTTCAATCATTACGTCTCTTCAACATTTTTGTCATCTTGATTGATTGATTGAAGTAATGAACAATAGTCTGATTGCAAAGCGAAAAATGCATGTAGTTTCAGTTAATACATCAGTTGAAGATCAAACGAGATTAATCGCTACGTCAAAGCTCAAAGTCAAACTCACTTGCATGATTGAATACTTTTATATCTGAGTCGTGTGAAATCTTTCTATCATCAAGTACAATTATTCAGTTTACAACGTAAGACAGATTATATACATCTGAATCATCATCATGAAAGTCTACAGATTTCTTGATCATGTTTTTGTTTATCTCTTCATCATATATTTCAAAATCAATTCTATTCTTTCAACTGTTATTGTTAACACTCAAGATCTGCTTGAATCAATGTTGTATATTATGTTTGAGTCGTGAGTTCAGATCAGTAAATAAGACAGTATTTTTAAGAAGATACTTGATGTCTTTCAAATTAAACTGTTTGTTTCACGACTCTGTTTTATTTGTTTGCTTCAAAACATTTAATATTCTTTCTACGACTGCTTTTTTGACAGATTCAAAAGATGAATGAAGTTCAAAAGTAGTATTTCTTCATCTTTTAACATGTTGAGTAGTGAGAGCTTGTCTAGCATTAGTCGTGATGTTTCATATGCATTCAGTCAACACTATTTTCATGATAGTGTTATTCAATGTTTATTAAGTCACAAGTAATGCAAAGAGTGATTGAGAAGAAAGTGAAATTATGCAATACGTTTGAAAAATTGAAGTGCATAAGATTCAATAAACTTGAATAGTGATTCTTTGAATCTGCTTTAATTTAAGAATGTTGTTCTCTAGCATCTTGACTTGAAGAAAATTTCTTGACTTTCTTTGCTGTTGAATCAATAACGACATCACATTTCAATAACTTTATGATGATTGTCATTTCATCTTTCAATCATGTGAACTATGATTTGCATCATCAAACGCTTAAATGTAATCTTCACAACAAGATGTTAAAATTGTGTTACTCATGAGAAACTTCAAACAAAGTACTTATTTTTGCAACTGTATTCAGAAAGCAATTGATAGTAATGTGAAAGTTATGCAATCATCATATAAGTAAATGCAACATGTCTTGATTGAACTACATAATTGATCTGCTCACTGACAATAAATGAATCGCTGTGATTCGTGATGCTCTTATGAAAGCGCTTGCTATCACATTCTCATGAATTGTAACAGTGAGAATGACAGACAGATTCATTTGAAAGCATTATGACTTGCAGTGTGATACTGATTTTGTTAACAAACGTCATGATGCTAGAAAATGATCAATTATGCTTTTTAAGCAAAGAAAATCTCGATTCAATATAAATGACTGACTATCTTGACAGATTTTGATCGAATTACGAAGATATATATCATATTTTCACTATGAATTGATTTATTCGTCTTGAAGAACATTCTCAGTATAATTATGAAAGTTGACAAATGATCATTGCAGAAAGATTCAACATGAAGAATATGCAAATCAATGAAGATGTGACTGAGATGTTTATGATGCAGCTTGTTTGCTCATGTCTCAGAGCGAAACATGATAAGCAATAAAAATGCAAACAATATTCACTGTATCATTTCTTCTATATCATTAGCTTGAATATAGTGAAGAATACAGTGTAAATAAGCATGATTCAATAAAAGATGAATAACAGCTTTGTTGTTTTATGAATGAAAGATAATCATTGTATCAAAATTGAGATCAACACTTCTATCATTTTAATTATATTTAATAGAAGAATACAATTCATCAACGAGATCTTGCTCACTTTATTCAAGTGTGTGCTTTTTTAAGAAACTCAACTTTTGAAACATCATAACAGTTAAATCAGAATCATTCTCATTTTAAAAACTTTCTATCTTTCATCATAATCAGATAACAATCTCAATTCAAGCTGCAATCATCAAGATCAATCTTTTAACTTCAACTTACATCAGTCTAGAATTCTACATTCTGCAATTTTATCTCACTTTCTATCTTTCATCACAATCAGATAATAATCTCAATTTGAGTTGCAACTGTCAAGATCAATCATTCAGTTTAAATTTACATCAGTATAGAATTTAACATTCTGCAATCTCATCTCATCTTATCATTGTACATTCTACAATCTCACTGCTTTTTATTGCTTCTTCACATTTAACAACTTAATATTATTTCACATCATTACTTTACATCTTTCAACAAACATCTCATCATGATGTTCAAAGAGAAGTTCAAAGCAACATCGATAGATAAAGATGCAGCGACTGATGTTATGTATCACACATCTTAAGTGATGAAGCTTGAGAATGACAATTTCACTACTTTCATCTTGAATGATAAGAAAATGATGCAGAAAGCAGATTTAGCTGAGCATCAGAGCATCAAATCTGTCATCTTTCAAGCTAAGATTATTTTTGAAATTGATAAAGTAGTTGAATCAGCAATTGATGCATTCAATTCTTTGAATGAAAATCTTTATGTTACTTGCAAAATTGTGACGAAGATCTTGATGAACTGAACATTCAGCATTCGCTTTGACATTAAATTACATCAAGTCACATCATCATTATTCAAGAACTGTCTTTCTGTTCATGATATTTTACATAATTGAGTTTTTCGCTTACATTCAAATTCTGACATTCGCGAAATTATCATTGCAAACTATTCAAACATGTTTCTGTCACACACTTTTTATCTCAAATTCATGTTTTTCACATACAACATTGATGATTCAAAGATTAAGAATTTGCATTGAGATGAATGAATGACTCTTCTTAAATTTATCTTCAGATCAATCTTAACTCATACTCAGTTGATTCTGCTTGAGAATCATGAAGATTCATCAGTTCTTCAAAATATAGAGAACACACTTAAAAAAGTCTTTAATTTGTCAGAAGATTGCACAGTTAAGTTGAAGATCTTCATTTCAACAATTGAATGAGATACATTTTTGAATCAGTATCAAAAATTCAACAGTAGCATCAAAATAACGCGAGACTTTTCAGCATTCAACATGTGATTCAGTCAGTCTAAAAATCACAAGCATATCATTCAAGTAAAACAAGTGACTTTAAAGAAGAATCATTTGACTATTTATCTATCATATTAATGCACTTATCATGATGATAAAAAGTGCTGACTTATCAAAGATTTCTCTAGACTACAGTCAATGAAGACACAGCGAGCACTGATTACGAAGACTCAAACATTACTTTGCGAGTTGCGTGCACTCATCACATTCATGAAAACAGACAAGAAGTATGTTGATTTGCTGCATCTTTTCAATTGCTTCAACTATCAATTTAACTTGAAGAATCACTTTGAAGTGCAAATCAATAATGACAAGTGAACTGTTATCATTCTTGTCAAATCGTTTATTTTCTTCAACATGATAAATGTGAGCGTAGCTCTTCATCACTCTCTCATCAAGATAGATTGAAGCTTGATTGAGTTGAAGTTGACGTTCAATCTTCGTGAGCATGAGCGACAGAATGATGATAAACAAGTACTTCAGTATTGTTTTTTCAACGCATTAAACGTGATCTCAGTTCATTTAATCATGTCTGACAAGCTCGACAAAATCAAAATAACGACAATCAGAATTCTTAATTCTGCTCATATTAACGAGAAATATTATGAATACAATGATCACTTTCGTGATATTATACTGAGTCAGAATCTTTGTATCAAATTCACATCAATTCTCTTCAAAGACTTGAATCTTTCAACTACTTTTGCTGAATGAAATATCAAGCTGAATAAGTTTCAGATGTCGATCATGCAATATCTTCAGAATTTCTCTAATGATTTTGATCTTATCAAGAGATTCTTTGAAATCAAGAAAACATTGATGAATGTCATTATCACAATGCTACTTTTAAAGCTGAGCAAGAAAGTCAAAGTGCTGAGTTCATTCAATAACATAGCTGATACATTCATTCTTAAACTGAATGAACAGCTTCAATGATTGAAAAACAAAAACATCATTTTAATGAATAAGAAAATCATTTGTTTTCACTCGCAGTTCACTGAACGTCAGATAGTCACTTAAGACAGTTGCACGTCTCACTCAGTAAACAATGATTTTACTCAACAATGATAAAATGTCTTTCATGAGTTATCTGATGTCTTCTATAATCAGCTGACACATAAAATTATTGATCAGAGCAAGAAGACTTTACATAATATTAAAGATCATTGATACAAATTGCATCAGATCAGTCTTGACACTCTGCTTCTAAAAGTCACGAGTTTGAGTAATCATTCAATGAATAAAACGCAATCTCAGAGTAAACAGAGTGATAAGCAGCATGAGACACAAGATTCTTCAATTGTACAAATCAACAATGAAGAAGTTGATATGACTTACGAAGATTTTGAGAGCGACGAGAATTCATTTGATATGAATTATGAAGATCTTAATTCTCATGTCACACGTCAACTCTTGAAGTGAGATTATGAATTCAAACGTTGTATGCTTCAGAGAATTATCAATGTCAAGCTCAATAGAATGAACAATGAGACTGAGCATGACGCTGTTATTAAGACTTTCTGCTCATACTTTCAAAGAATCGAGATGAGAAAAACTTTTGACATGAAAGATCAAAAGTTCTTTCAGCGCATCAAGATTGAACTAAGTATGAATATTCTTGAGCATGACGTGAGTGCTGTTGTCTGCATGCTGATCAACTTCAACACTACTATGCTAAAAAAATTCAAAGAAGATCATACTGTCATTTAGAAAGTTGCAAAAGTTAAGAACGCAGAGATTTTTATTACTATGATTCACAGCAACGATTCAATGCATATGTTCAATGATGATGAGTAACTTCAATTGATGAAAAAAGACATCAAGAATAATTGCTTCGCGCACTATATAAACAGAAGTTTATTCAAACATCTGATTATGCTCAAATACTTTCATATGCTTCTTACTGAACAGTATCGCGCAATTTTCATTATAGATGACATCGTATTCACTGTCTGATACAAAGCTCAGATGCAGTTCTCAATTGACTCTTCACTTTGACTCAATATGATTATTGCAATCATTGTATTGAAGAGTTTTTGCAAAATAGAATGATCATTGACATTTCTTAACATCAATGAAATTGACATAAGAATTGATGCATCTCAGTTCAAGCAGAATGAGATTGAAGTCATTGTAGCAATTGAGCTAGTCAAGATTTACGCTGAAGTCGAAATATCTGTCAAGAACATTGTCATTCTCACAGAATATATTGCACAAGTTCAACTACTGAAGAGAAGTTTAGTCTCAGACTTGAAAGTTTGAAATGTTGAAGCGTACATGATTGATTCTTTTCAAGATGAAGAAGCTTCTGTCATCATTTTATGTATGATGAAAATCAAGAAACTTGACTTCATGTCTCAATTCAATCGTCTTCTGACTGTCTGTAATCATGCTTACGACTCATTTGTTATGTTATGTAATTATGATGAACTTCAGCATGATTACGCTCATAATCTACATATGATACAACATGTTCAAAATCTGTTCTTGATCAACGAAGTCTATAAGAAATACTTTAATCAACAAGAATTCATCGATTTCATGAAAACAGAGCATCAATTTCAAGAGCAAAAGTCACAATGAAATGAGAATGAAGCTTGATACGCGAGCGAAGATCAAGCAACAAACTCTTCAGAAGAGCAAAAGCATCATCAGAACATAAACAAAGATTAAGCAACAAACTTCTTAAAAGAGCAAGAACATTATCAGAATGCAAGCGAAGATTAAGTAATAAATTCTGCAGAAGAGCAAGAGCATCATTGAAATGCAAGCGAAGATCAAGTAACAAATTCTGCAGAAGAGCAAGAGCATCATCAGAATGCAAGTGAAGATCAAGCAACAAACTTTGCAGAAGAGCAAGAGCATCATCAGAACGTGAGCAAAGATCAAGTAATAAACTCTGCAAAAGAGCAAGAACATCATCAGAATGCAAGCGAAGATTAAGTAATAAATTCTGCAGAAGAGCAAGAGCATCATTGAAATGCAAGCGAAGATCAAGTAACAAATTCTGCAAAAGAGCAAAAGCATCATTAAGATGTGAATGAAGCTTCTGTAACAAATCTTGCAGAAGAGTAAGCATTGCAAGAAAATAGATTTGATCAAGAGACAATATTCATCGATTGATAAACATGTTTCACAGAAGACAACATTCTTTTTCAATGTTTAAATTCTTTGTCTGCTGCTAGTTCAAGTCTGTCAAAGAGATTGAGACATTGATCACTGTGTAATACACATTGAAATACAGACATAACAACTTGCAGATACAATACACTTCAATCAACAATAAACTAGCTTAGTCTTTAAGTTGTTATGCGCATCATGTGAGCGTAAATCTTCAACGTAAGCTAAAGTAAATTTATTATGTTTCAACTTCTACAATATCACATTCATTGCATGTAACACAACTTAATCTTTCATTCATCTACTCATCATATTCAATGTGAGTCTTTCAATTTGCTTTCATAATCACATAAGATCATGATTTAACATCATATGTTTCTTTCAATGAGCATCATCATCAAGATTGAGATATGTTCATTGAACTCAATCTCAGTTGATTGAATCTGCATATCTAACATCAGTCGAGTACATGTCTAGTTTATCACGTCAACTCATCTCACATAGTTGAATAATAGCATCAGTATTTCATCATCATCATTTATCTTATTGAACTGATTTTATCAATTCATCATAATGACTAGCTTACGTCTCAAAAAGAATATCACTATCAAATATCAGAATTCTCAACTTGATGATGAGTGTTCAACTTTCAAAAACATGACAAAGATTCTTAAAATCTTAAGCATCAATAAATATCAACTGAAGAATTTAACAAATCAAGCTGAGCAATGAATTGAAAAGCACATGTTTACACTCAAGCACATCAGATCTAATAAGAAGTCAATTATCATTGATAAGCAATTAACATCGTTTCTGTACAAGATCAACATGCTTATATTTGATGACTTCAAATCAAAACAAATTTTCAACATTTTAATCGCTGTAATTCAATGAATGCTCTACAACAGAAGATGCTCTGAACAGAGACACGTCAAAAAGATCAACACATCTTTCATTCACACACAAACTAGTTTTACATCATCTTCAGATAATCAATCACTCATCATCATACATAAAATTGTAAAGATTCAACAAGCATTATTTGCATCTGAGTTTTTACAGTCATAAGAAGTCATATCATTCATCAGAACACTTGAAAATGTTGAACTTCATGCAATGATGAGTTCACACTTGAATCTGATCACTTCAAAAGAAATCTCGAAAATGAACTTGACTTTAATTAAAGATGTACTTGATCATGATTTACATGATGACAAAGATCAATTTTATAATGTTTCGTTTAAGATGTGAATTGAAATTCTCAAAGATGACATCAGCTACATTGAGATGAACACTATCATCTACATCATAGATGACGAAGTCTTGAAAATAAATTCAGACAGAACTTTTCGAGCTGCATTACGTAATGTCTCAAATCAATTTAATCATGCTGCTCGCTTTAATATAACTTGCGCTACATCATACTCTGATAGATCAGAAACACATGTATGTAAACAGCGAACTAATGATCAGTGTAGAACTCACAGACAAGACTTCATCAATCTCAGCTTCTCATCAAGAACACACAAGATTCATTGATGTTAATGAAAGCAAAAAGATTAACAAAGTGACAAATTGAAGAAATGAGATCAACACATTATCAATCAATCATGAAATGACAATTGATAATTGATAATTTGATAGATCATGTATATTAATAAAGACGAACAAGAAGTTTAGATTTCATAGAGCAGAATCAAATAGACTCTACTCATGTTCAAGAGCAGTCAGCAGTCGTTAGCATGAAAGAGAGCGATGCGAATGACACAGCTGTTCTGATTACAACGAAGAATAATGTTAACTCAGCTGATGATGCAGCGAGATTTAGTAGATTTATGAAGTGTGTACATTCACAGCGAACTGATGATGAGTGAAGATTTCACGAACGAGAATCAAGTAGTTCATATACTAGATCAACAGCAATTCAAATTCAAAGACATGAAAGAAATCAGAGCAAACAAGACAGTGATCTTAACAATGAATGAGATCAACACATCAATAGTTAATGTTGCATTGAAAGTCAATAGATTGAAAAAATGTGTATAGTAGCAACGTTGAACTGACAAGAGTGAAGATCTCACGAACGAGATTCACATGCTCTTAATCTTTTCACGAAAGCGATCAAGATTCAATCATTCAAAGAAAGATGTAACAAGCGTCACATTAGCTGATCAAACATTGTTTTATGATAAGTCAATGAAGTATGTGTATGAACGACAGACTAACGACAAGTAATCTTTACAAAGAATAATGAAAGTTCTGAATCATTGCATTCAAAGCGATGAAAGTCTGACAACAAGATGCAGACTCAAGAAAACGACATGTCAACGTCAGCTTTGAATAAGTTTAACATCTCAGCTTCAAATGTTGATCAGTCAATAAACATAAGTTCAGAATTGAAGTATGATAGTTCTTCATCGAAGAAAAACAAAATCATCAGCTCACATCGAGATTCGATGAGTTGAGTTGAACAACATGAAGTAACTGTATCATCTTCATCTCAGCAGACGAAATCTCAACAGTGTTGAAAACGAGATACGTATGCTCATACATATATCTCGACGATTAGTTATTTTCGCTTCGATTGAAGCAACTTGACGCTAAAGATATTTATTCATTCTTTCACTTCTTTCTTCATCTGTATGCTCTATCATATGTTCTATCTACTAGATAGTCAATATATCTACATGCACATATTCGCTTTGACTCTCATATATTAATAGATTATGAGCTCGAGTTAGCTCTATTTCGCTATCACAAACAAATTTAAGAGCAGAATTTGAAGCATCGAACTTACTGTCATCAAATCGACGGAAATTTCCCTATTGATCATATTTCACAAAATAACTCTCATATCTCAATCACAATGAAAGATTCAAAGAACTATCGTGTTTCGAAGCTAAAGAGAAGCGAGAACTATAAGTCATGAAAAAAGAATATAATCAATGTTTTGAAAGTTAAAGATCTCTGAATGATCATCTCAGAAAAGCTGAAGAAATTAACATCACTGTCATTCAACGTCTCAACAGCAAATAAAAAGAAGTATATCATTGATGTTCAACATTGAAAAGACAGAAACGACAGAGTCAGCGATATAATTGACTTCAGCTGCGAAAAGAGACTCAGAATACATATAATCAAAGCAGAAAGCATCATTAAAATGTGATCTATTCTGAAGACTCAATATGAGCAGTCGAATTTGATCACTTTATTTCTGACAATCAAGAAACTGACTCAAACAAAGCAATTGAATTTCAAATTCATTCAAAACTATGTGAACTCGCTCAAGCAAGTCATGATCAAGTGCTCAAACATCGAGAAAACAATTCAATCATGAATGCTGAGCAATCTCTTTCTTCTAGATCTTAACGAAAGTTTAGAATCATACATCTTCAATCTGATACAGAGCATCAAGATCAACAAATTCGATCTATTAATTGATGATATGACTATTGTCTTAGTCAATCATGACAAGCGATCAAATTCAGAGAAGAACTTCAGCTTCAAAAGTATGATAGCTCAGTTTGATGACAAGAAGCGAAAATTCGGAAACAACAGCGAATTTCGAAGAGAATCGAAAAAATGCGCTCATTGCGAGCAAGAGAATCACAGCGAACAGAGCTGCTGACTTCTACATTCGAAGCTTCGTTCATATAAATGAAAGTCTCTTCAGAAAAGAAAGAATCTGATCAAAGAAGATGACTTTGAAAAAAGCTTCGAAGTCAGAATAGTCAGAATAATGAAGATCTTCATCGTCTGTTGAGCTGACAGTCACATAGATGTCTGATGAATAGACATCAAAGCTGAGAATCATGTCTGCTATGACATAAGCTTGTTCAATTAACAGTCATATTGAAAGATCATCGATAACAGCATTGTTACTGCAAATAATGAGACAGTACTCATTATCGAGAAGAGTTTAATTATGATTGACATTTTGCTGAACAATCAACCAATCAAAATTCGGTTAATCAATGTTTATCACTGTTCAGAACTACATTATAATTTGATGTCAGTTGATCAGATGAAAGTCAAAGAGTATACATGTAGTATAAAGAACGACGAATTTCGTTTCATGAATTCTAGAAATGTCGTCGCTCTCATCGACTCAAGAAACGATAAGAAAGCATATTTCGTGAATACATCAATCAATCTCTCAAATTTTCAAGTCAATCTGACAAGCAGTTCAGAATCAGTCAAGACGTCATGACGTCAATGATATAAATGATTAGCTCATTTGAATATGACAGACGTCAAGCGTCTAGTCAACATGAGCATCAACATCAATGTGAATTCTGCAAATAGTCTAGAAGACGAAGAATTCTCAGAATCGATATGTGAGACTTATGTCATAGACAAGCAAAATTGAGTCTCAAGTCAAAAATTTCACATCAGAGTCATCAAAGTAGATGAGCTAGTACATACGAATCTTGTTGACGATGATAAAATATCTCAGATCAATGAAGAATTCAGATATGTAGCTACTTTCATTGATGATTACAGTCAATATACGATCACATATCTACTGAAACGAAAGTTCGATCTAAAAGATGAACTTTGAAACTACCTGAAATTGATGAAGACTCAAGACACTTCGATTCATCAACTGCGTTCAAATAATGAAGATGAGTATGCTGATCATCAAATCATTGAATTGCTCAAAGAGCATGAGATCAAATGAGAGTCAACGACATCATATAACTCGAGTCAAAATGAAGTTGCAAAGCGATGTTTTCGCACTCTTTTTGAACGAACTCGCGCTATACTGACTAGCGTCAAATTGTTAATACAACTATGAGATGAAGCAATAATGACTGTCATCTATCTGAAGAACAGAAGTTCTATCACTGCGTTGAACAAAATAACTCTCTATGAGACATGACATGACAAGAAGTCTGAACTTAGCTATCTACATACGTTTGAATGTATAGTCTATCATCATGTGAAGAGAGCTCATCGAAAGCTCGATGACAAAAGCTTAAAATGTCAGTTCTTGAGTTACAAGAAAGTCAATTAGTTTCGCTTGTGAAATGAAAAGAACGTACTAATATCTAGTCATGTTCAATGAAATGAGATAATCATTGAAGTTGAAGAGTATGAAGAAGATCTTTTGATACTAGACTTCAATGATCAAATCAACGATTCATTTTTCTTGATAAAAATCACTGAAAATGCGAAGATCACGAAAATTATCGACGATCATCAAACAAGAACATCAGTCGCTTCACAGAAAGCTAGTAAAAGCAGATCACTAGAACTAAAATCAAGCGAGTCAGATAGTTCAAGCGATTCTGATGCATCTGATGCTTCAAGCGAATATTTCAAATGAGTTATCGCTGAATCTGTTGACTACAGAACATTAAATAATCTCTGAATCAGAAATCATAATTGAGACTTTGTCAGTAAAGCAAACTGAGTTCAAATTGAATTGAATACTTCACAAACAGTGAAACAAGCTAGAGCTAGTTCTGATTAAGAACAATGAAAGCTTGCAATCAGAAGTGAGCTTGACACTCACATCAAAAATGACACATTTACTTTGAAGATATCTTCATTGAATCGATGAATACTGTCGACGCGCTGAGTAACTATCATTAAGCGAGAACTCAAAGAAAAGATGATCAAATACAAAGCTAGATGAGTGTGTAAGAAATTTCGTCAGAAGCAGAAAATTGACTATGATGAGATTTTTGCTTTGATGATCAGAGTCACGATCATCAAAATGCTTCTAGCATTGACGATTAAATATAACTACGAAGTTGAACAAATGAACGTCATCATTGCTTTTCTAGAAGCACATCTAAAAGAGAAGATCTGAATACAGCAATCATCAAGATTTGAGCAAAAAGAATCAAATGAAATCTTTTTGACCTGTCGTTTAAACAAGACTCTATATAAATTAAAACAGGCATCTCAAAAATGATATGCAACTCTGAAAGTTTATCTCATCTTCATCAACTATCAAAGAATAGAAATTGATCATTCAGTGTTCATTCATGATAATGACATCATTATCATCATTTATGTGAACGATCTGCTTATTCTAGAATCAAATATATTTGTCAGAATCATGTCTAGATGATACAATCAATGAAGATCAGAGTTGATAGTGCTTGATCTTTAAAGATAGCTATAACTGAATATTAAGAATACAGAAAAAGATTGATACAAAAGCTTCTATTTATGTAATGTTCAGAGACTGCGCTAGATTTGAAAGAAATGTGTTTGTGACATGAAAAGAATGTAATGTAGATGAACAAGATGTTGATGAAAGAAAAGAGTGTTGAGAAAGAAAAAAGTGTTGAGTCATATTTGAGTCATATCTGAGTCATATCTGAGTCATATCTGAGTCAAACCTGACTAGCTCGCTAATTAGCTCTAATCATTACGCAGAGAACTCGCTAGCGTTCACTGCGAATTGATTAGAACTTCAGTTTTGTTCAGTCTTGATACGCTCGTAACAATATTTGATATTCAAGCTCTGAAGCTGCAATTTGCAGAACGCTTTCAAATGAAAGATCTTGACTCAATCGAGTAATATTTAGAAATGCACATAACTTGTAATAAAGCTGAATAAACTCTTTGAATCAATCAAAGCATTTATATCAAGCGAGTTATCGAGCTTCTGAGCATAAGCAATTGCAGCTCAACTAAAACATCGATGCATCACAGATGTCAGCTCAAGAAGAACGTTTATTGAAAGTCAAAGAAGTGAGTTGAATATCAAGCTATCTCTGAAGAAATAGAGAGCTATCAATCAATCATCAAAACACTGATGTGAGTAGTCTGTCAAACATGATCAGACATAGTCTATGCAGTGAGCAAATGCAGCAAATATTCGACGAATTCTATCTTTGATCATGATCTAGCTGTTAAACAAATCATTCAATATCTAGTCGATACTGCTGAGCTGAAACTTCGATATGAATTTTTCAAAGTGAAGAAAGTTGAGAAAGCTGAATTCTTTGAATATATCGATTCAGCTCATGCAAATTGCTTGAATTCTCGAAGATTCATCTTCGACTATATGTTTTTTCTATGAAATGAATCAATTAGCTGAAGCTTTAAACGTCAGCAATGCGTCAGCACGTCATCTGCTGAAGCTGAATACGTCAACAAATGTAATGCAGTCAAAGAATTGAAAAAGATGAAATATGATGATTCAGATACGAATTCAACTATCATTTTAACTGACAATCAAGCGATTATAAAAATGAGTAGCAATCTCGTCAATCATTCTCGAACTAAGCACATTGATACGTCGTATCACTATATTCGAAATAAGGTAGAAGAAAGAGCAATCAGATTGAAATACATACTCATTGATCAAATGATGATCGATGATTTAATCAAATCTCTGAACTCAGGCAAATTTCTAAGATTCAGATCAGTTATGAGACTAGCTTCAAGAAATAAGACTATCTCGTCAAGCATGACGTCGACGAGTAAAAGAGCACGATATACATAGAAGATCTGAATAACTTCACATGAAGCTTCAATTTCTAAGAGAAAGTGTTGAAAACAAGATACGTATGCACATACATATGAACATACGTATGCTAATATGTATATCTCAACGATTAGTTATTTTCGCTTCGATCGAAGCGACTTGACGCTAGAGATATTTATTCATTCTTTCACTTCTTTCTTCATCTGTATGCTTTATCATATGTTCTATCTATTAGATAGTCAATATATCTACATGCATATATTCGCTCTGACTCTCATATATCAATAAACAGAACACGATGATCTTCAATCATTCAGTTACAGAAGATCTTGCAAGAGAGTCAAATCATGCGCGATCAAACATGAATTTCAATAATAATAAAGATAGTGAGCAGAATTTGAAGAAGCATTACGCGAGATGATTGAAATATCGAAGTTGATCTTGTTTCTTGTTTAACAAGATTGAACAGACTCATGATGAAAATATTATTGATTGTTACAAAGCATTTTCATGAAGAAGACAGATGATGAAATTATGCTTGATTATTTCTGCATGATCTTAATCATGTTGAATCTCAGTCACGCATACATTTGCAAAGAATGAACACGTCACTCTTTTTATATCAGACTTTTGAAATTTTTGTGATGTTTGAAATAAAAATGTTCATGAGAGAAGAATTCAATGTCAATGATATGAGTCTTGAAAAGATAAACATGAATGTCAGCAAGATTAAGAATGAAGCATGCTAATTTATTGATAAAACAATAAAGATGCTTGAATTGATTTGTCTGAATCATCTATTGCACATAACACATGACGAGATCAATAATGCTCATTATGAGAAGAAGTTCAATGAACATCTGAAAGAAGACACTCTCAGTACATTTCAGTCTAGAGATGCAAAGTGCTCTTTTGATAACAAGTTAAAAATTGAATGTTTATGTGTGAACGCAAGCTCATCTGCACGTCTCATATCGTTGAAATTTGTCAATCTAGTTATCATTTCGTCAGTCTTGATCATCAACTGACTAAAGAAGATTCAAATTCATCTCGACAAGAACAATGATTTATTATGTTGATAGATTCATCACGCATATTGTGATGCAAAGATGAACGCGCTAGTTATCAGATTGACATGAACAAATAGAGATTTTTTAGTAGAACAAGAGTAAGTTAGTTCTAGTTTCATATGTGTGATCATGATAAACATGTACAAGACTTACGTTGCAGCATTGATGAGAAATTGATATCAATCTGAAAGAGCAACTTCTAGATTAAAACAATCATAGTTGATATGACAGCTCTGAAATATAAAATGAGATCAACTGATTGTAGATAAGACGCATAGAAAGATGATTCAGACATTCAAAATCATTAATTTGTTTAAGAACATGAATAAAAAATCTTGTAAGTGATTTGTTACAGATATATTCTTCGAATGATCTTTCATACAAATGATGACATGAGTGAACATGCTAATGATAGACTTGATGATGAATCAACATGAATCAACATGAAAAGAAAAAGAAGTTCATTAAGTCAATTTGATATATTGTACATATAAAAATTTGAAAGAGATGAACAAGATACATATGAAAATCATCAATCTTCAAGAGAAAGATCATTGAATCATTAAAAAGTACATCAAAGAGCTAGAGATCATGTGTGACATACTATGATTACGACGTGATATCAATCTATCAAAGTTTTTCAACTCTTCTCTTACAGATGTGAAATTGAATAAGCATCAAAATGTCGATTGCAAACTTTCATTAATGTTCAATGAACTTGTCAATTTTTCAGTGATGACAATCACTGAACAACTTCAAAAGAATAGAAATAGAAAAACGTAAGAGTGAAGAGCATAAAAGTGCATTGAAAATCAATCTTAAATCAACATCAACAATTGAATGATGAAAGTTCATTGACTCAGAGTACTTAGCACATTTTCGCATCTTGAACAACTTTCAGAGACACAGTTACTCACGTTCTCTGAAGAAAAAGACTGAGAGAAGAGATATGTTTGCTTTGAAACAGATCATCTCTATGACTTGAAGAAAGTTAAGTCTTTTTACAAGAAGCACATTCTTGAGATTATTTTCAAGATGAACTGTATCAAGATTAAAGTAATCAATGAACTCATTAATCATGTCTGAGACAAGAACGAGAAGACTGTATTTTATATCATGAGTTCTACAAATGCACTTATTTTCTATTGAGTAAGTGACAAAGTCTTTACTTTCTGTTAATGTTGTTCTTGAAAGTTATTACATGCATAGCGAGAAGAAACATGTTCAACATGATTGCTAACATCTAATTATGTAATACTTTCAATTTGTTCTTAAAGTTTCAATGACTTTGATAACTTCAAAATTGCTCAAATCTAAAATGATGAACATAGTTTGATTGTTTCAAGAAAACTTGAAAAAACTGCAGAAGTATTCAAATGAAAAGTCATCATGCTTTATCATTGACATTATTAAATTAATCAATGTTGATTACAATTTACACAGAGTCAAGAGACTAGTTCAGATCAACTCAAAATAAATGAAGAGAAATTAAGCATAAATCAAGAAAAGACTATCACTTATGACTTACGCTGCGTAGATTTGCAGATCGAGATGCTGATATATGACAAACAGAATCGTCAAGTGCATTTAATAAACATGACATTAAAGCTTAAAACATTTCAAGTTAAAGAATTAATCAGAGATATTGAAGACAATGATAACAATGAAGATGATCATATCGAATTTAGTAACAGAGTGAAAAACGATGACTGCGCATAGATTACATCACTTCATACATGTGCATCAAGAAAGCGCGATGTGTTACTAGTTTATCAGTCTGTATTATAAATAGTTGTATTCACTCTTTCTTTTTTGACATTCACTGATATATTCATTAAAACTTATTAAGATCATGAAAAGATTTATATAATCAACACTAAGCTCTGTGATTCTTGATGATGTTGCAGATATTGCTTCGACGATTTAACAAATCTTCAACAATATAGATAATACTGCTCAAGCATAATCACAGATTCTCATTTTCATTCTTTCAAATAAATTCATTCAAATAGCTTATTAAGAAAATCATGATTACTCAATTAACATTGTGTTTAAATGTGTGCAGATTGACAATGATTTGAAAAAGCAGACGCAATATTATTTCATAAATCGATAACAATGTTCATCTGTACTGATTTCAGCTACGATTGTTCTGCATTTATGAAACGCAGCAAAGTTTAGAAAACTTCACTCATTGAAGTAATGAAAATGTCTGTCAAACGTCAGCAATCTTACAACTTGAAATCACGCTTTTATTATATCATTAGTATCAATCATGAAAAGAGATAGATGAAAGATTACAAGTAAGAAAAGTGCGCTCTTTTCAAAAATCTTGAATCTTGAAGTTCAAGTCATTTACATGAAAATGTGCACTCAAAAAGTCTTCTCATACTTGTTAAACATTCACACACTGCAAATGATGCAAACATGAACGCAATCAATGAAGATCTGAAGTACAAAAGTATAGAAATGTTTTCTTAAAAAAGAGAAGAAGTGCTGTTGATGCATGCAAAGAATGTATGATACTTCATTTATATTATACTTTGACTCAAAAGTTGACTTGACTTCTAATGTTTGAAAATTGAGTATCAGCTCGCTCATTTGTGAATTTGCATCAACACAAGTAACTTACGTTTTGTGATGATAACTCACTCAAAACTCATCATCATGAATACAGAAGTCACAATTTGCAAGATTTAAACTTATAAAAGTCATTTGCAAAGATTCTGACTTGAAAAGTGTACTGATTACAATCATCGCGATTGATTATCAACAAGATCAATGATGTAGTTGCTTGACTGAAGAAGACACAGATGCACTTCGCTTCGTCATGATCACAATAGTCAAGTTTTATGATTTTCAAGCGATTGTCATTAAAATATTAAATGCGATCAAGAGTGTTAAACTCAATGACTTTCATACATTTTGAAAACTACATGATGATTAATAACATTGAAGCAAATATCATGAATTCAATGAATCTGTTTTGCAGTTCAATAAATCATACATCAGTCAAACTTGCAAAAACGACAGATTGATTTTGAAACATCATCTCATCAGAAGTTATAAGAACTCAATCATCAAAGTTGCACATTAAAAGATGAAATGCTTTCTTTACATATTATATATATATAGCTAGAATCATGACTATATACAGCTCATCAAGATATACAAGACATTATCACTTGTATCTGAGTAACTGTCTTGCTTTGCTTATCATCAACAGAGAGTCTTACTGCTCGATCTTGTGCTTCGTCATCAATTACTCATCACATGCACTAATGTGATAAATCGACTCAATGAGATCATTCTGATTGCGTCTCTTAATATCTTCATGATTGCACATGTTTAAATTTTACAAGAATGTTTTCTTCATGTTTCTTGCATAAGATGAAATATGCAAGCTAAAATTATTCAATCATTGCATTTTAACAAAGCTGCAAAGTATCTGTCTGCAAAAGAAATCATTTTTTGCAAGATTTTAAAGTTACTTTTGTCATAAGTTGTAGAAAGTCTGAGTAATCTTGTCTCTTCAAAGATAGTAAATAAATACTCAAAATAATTGAAGATCTTGAATATTCATGTCATGTTGATTAACAAACTTTGACATCATGCTCAACATCATTAATTCATGAACATAAGAAAAACTTTCTGTCGCTGAATACTCTGCGTTTGTTCAAGAACTTGCAAATCACAACATTAAACTTCTAACAGCAATTGCATTGAACGAAAAGAGAGATTTTGCAAGACAATGTCATTATATGATCATGAGAGCGAAATCTTTCTATCTACTTTTCATATAAAGCACATGACTCATTTTCTTCACTGCAAAATGCGATGCTCACAATCTCTTCATACATACTGAGTGTTTCTTGATCTTCGATCTTGCAAGTCAACAAAGATTTTCAATTTCAAAGATTACATTCAATGTGTTCTTGCAATTCAAGTACGATAACAGTTTAATTAATCAAGTCAAACTTCAACGTTCTGTCAAGATGCTAAAAAAGTATCAGCATATTTGCTTTAAAATCAGTCAAGCACATGCAATTGATTTAACTCAAGATTGAAAATCATGAAAAGTTAGTTCACAGAATTTTTCTAGCAGCTGTGTCAGACTACTGCAAAGCTCAGTTCTCTGATGAGTGAGATCATCTACTTGCACATCAAGCGAAGATATAAGTCAAAGAAATGACATTTATGATGCTTTTGCAAATGATTGATTTTGCATACATCGATATAGTCAACTGATCTCAGATTCATGATTTCGAAAATAATGATGAAATCACGAAAAAGCTAGATGAGTTATTGAATTTGCTGCAAATAACAAATATGTGATTACTCAAGATCTTGCACATTATGACTGAGAACAAGATCATTGAAAATGTGACAACTTAAATCAGATCAAATAATGTGAAATCAATTCAAGATATTGCAAAGAATGCTAACATGTCGAGTTTAATCAGTCATTGTGATGCATTTATAACGAATAATTCGAGCTTTGTGAAGACTGCAAGAAGTCAAAAGTAGCGATGAGAATAATGAAATCAATAGAAGAAGAGTTTGAGCTGTTGTTAATATAATGTTGAAGAATGAAAGAATGAATCATCATTGAAAATCTAGAGTGAGTATAACAATGACATTCATTATAGCGACGCTTCATACTATAATCTGTCTATAAATAAGTCTCTGTAAATATATATAATATACATAGATAGAAGAATCAACATATGCAACATAAGTGACGAAAGCAAGATTCATTTCAATGCATATAAACAAACGCAGATTATATCGAAATGCAGTTCAAAAACATATGAATGAATGCAGATTTTATCGACAAAAGTAGAATTCAGTCAGATGAGCTCAGCTTAAATCTCGATTTTATTCAGCTTTAAGCGACAAATATTTCTTTTGCTAAACTTTAAAATTTAGTTTACTTTACAAACTGCAAATGTAGACTAAAGATACTATCAATATAAAAGATTGATATTATTATTACTTTTGATAGAATCTAGATACAAGATAATACATCAAATAATGTACAAGATGAAAAACAAAAAGTAAAAAAAAAGAATGAAAGTTTGACTTTTATATACATGAATCAAGCAGAATCAAGACTAAACAATAGTTTTATAACTTAAAATTGCAAAGATTCATGCATATGATTGAGATAATTGAAACAGAATTGCTGAAACTAAATTAAAATGATGATGACTAAATTGATGACTTGATTCATTGAACTACAAAACAGATTCAATGAATCAAGATTATTTAAAACATTAACAATTTATGTTTTAAATCAAATTAATAATTTGACATCATGATAGTAACTTCTCTTTTCAAGACTGAGCTTCTGCAAGATGATAAAAAGAAACAAGATGAAATGAGAAAGAATTAAAAATGAAGATTGAAATGAGATGAGAATTGATGTGAACGCATTTTAATGTAATAAAGCACATATGAAACTAGAATAAATCTGAGTCACATCTGAGTCAAATCTGAGCAAGATGTCTGAAGAATGAAACAAAATGAAACGCATTTTAATGTAATGATGCACAGAGAATTGAAATACATTTGAGTCACATTTGAGTCAGATTTAAATGAAATATTTGAGTTAAATTTAGACAAGATTTAAGTCAGATCTGAGCAAGAAAGAAGCGAAATGCAGTTTAATATGATGATGCACAACAAGATGAGATGCATTTTAATATGATGATGTATGATGAAATTAAAATACATTTAAATCACATTTGAATCATATTTAAATGAGATGTTTGAGTCAAATCTAAACAAGATCTGAGTCAGATTTAAGTAAGAGAAAGATGAGATGCAGTTTAATGTGATGATGCATATGTGAAACTAGAATACATAGATCTGTCGTCAAGTTCAAGTTGCTCAACTCAACTCAGATTGAGTTTCAGTGTTAAGTTGAGTTGAGAGAGATCAACTCAACTCAATCGAGTTGAATCAGACTCTCGATTCAACTCAGTCAACTTGATGAATTGACTTGAATTTGATTGCAGATCTACTTTCTATCAAATTCTCTATCAAAGTGATCAAACTCTCTATCAAACTTTCTATTAAACTTTCTATCATGTTCTCTATCATATTTCTCATCATATTTCTCACTATATTTCTCATTATATTCTCTATCATATTCTCTACTACACTTTCTACCATATTTCTCATCATATTTTCATCATATTTCTCACTATATTCTCTATCATATTTTTCATCAATCTTTCTATCAAATTCTCTATCAAATTGATTGCAAAATTGATTGCAAAAAAAAATTTTGGAAAAAAAGAGAAAAAGTATACTATATTTAGTAACAAAAATTAAGTTCAAGCAACTCAACTCAATCTTGAATTGAGCTCGAGTTGAGAAAAGTCAACTCAATCTCAACTTGAATTCAAAATTGAGTTGAGTTAATCTTTCTCAACTCAACTCAACTCTAACTTAATGACAGATCTAAGAATACATTTGAGTCACATTTGAATCAGATTTAAACAAAATGTTTGAAACAAATTTAGACAAAATTTGAGTCAGATTTGAACTGAGTCAAGATGATAAAGATTAAACTTAAAGTTCTTAACATTAATATTGAGATATTACACATGACAGTACATGTGATTCTTCAACAACAAAATTGATGAAATGATATTCATTGAGTGTTTACTCACAATTATTCAGAAGATTGAAGAACTTTCAAGTAGAAAAGTGATCTTCTCAATCAATGTAATACTTGAGCAAAGATGAATTATAACATTTATCACACTTGAAGTTTAATATGCTGTTTACATATCAGAATCTTTCATCATTCTTGATGATAATGAGTTCTTGAGATTTTTGATGTTAACTCAAGAGAAAGTCACTTGTGATATGATTTAAAAGAATGACATGAAAGATTGAATAAATCTTCATGAATGCTGAAAGATTTAACTCAATGATCAGAGAATTGTTCTTAAAGACATGCTTGATCTTGAAAAAGTCAACGTTATGATCATTTAACTTGACAGCAAAGTGAGCGATGCTGAGATTATGAGCATTCAGTCAGACTTTATCTTCAATAAAGTATTTAAAATAAGAACAACTATGAAAGAGATTGACATTGAATTTGTAAATGATTGAAGTTATAAGCATCTCATCACGTAAATGCTCAGTTAATTTCTTTATCTTCTTGATGAACTTTTTGACATTGATTAACTTGTTTCAAGCTTGAAACATAAGATTTTCAAGCAGAGACTCAAAAGACTTGAAGTTTAAACATGAGTTCTGATTCAAATTGATCAAGAAAAGTGATGTTAAAGTGATTAATGATGATTTATTATTAACGATGAATTCAACTTCAGAAAGTCACTTAGTTCAGTCATTCTGCATGTAGTTGACGAAGACTCAAAGATAATGCTTTATGACAGCATTAACTTTCTTGATTTGATCATTGATTTCAGAGTGATATATCATTGATAACTTAGCATTTATCTTCAACATTTTACACATATGCTTTCAAACATCAAAGATGAATTGTGTATCTTAAGTAAATATGAAAAACTCAAGTAAATCATGATGTTTTCAAACATGAGCATAGAAGCAATTGATAACTTCTTCAACTTTCATAAAAGTGATGAAAACTAAATGTTTTATTTTGATAAAATAATAATAATAATAAATTCATACACTTTTGTAACATTGATTAGATCGACTCATAAAAAACTTTATGCTATGTGTGTTGAGTGAACAAAACTCTTTGAGATAGAAAATCACTCATTATTTATACGACTGCTTCACGCAGTCGAAATGACAAGATTAAGACTATGTATCAAATTTGTTCACGTTGATTGCATGTTAGAGAATGAGTGTTCTAGTCACTTTAAATTGCTTCAGAAGTTTCGTTTTCATCATCATTCTTACTGCTGCTCTGAGATCTTTCGTGATCGCAGATGCGTTCAGTTCAAGCAATGCATGAGTACATGCTTCGCTGTCTGATGACTTTGTTCGCAGTTGCATCGCAAGCTATTCATGCTCAAAATGTTTCTTGAGTGCAGATAAATGTTAAGATCTATGCGTTCAATTTTGATGTAAATTGCAAGAATGCTTTCAATCTTCTGAAAATCATCACGCATCTTTATCATCTTGTTGAATAAATGAAATCTTTGTGCTGAGATTACATTGACATCTGTAATGCGTTTCTTGTATTTTTTCCATCATTGCTCTCATTGATCTTTGTGATATAGCATTATTGCGATGCTATTACTTATTGAGATCATCATAGAAAGATTGAATTATCTGCATTTAGACTGCATTTTTGCGTCTTCTTGAATAAATGTGTTCAAAAGCATTACTTTCTTGATGATAAAAGAATGAAAGATGAGATGATTAATTTTCATCAGTTGAACGCGTATGAGTTTGCATGCTCATCTAGTCTCTTGCGTTCTGTCATCAACTCAACTGCATAATGTGACTTTATTCTGCAGCATGTTCAAATGAACATGCAATAAACTTATGTACGTTTCAATCTTTAATGTTTCAATGCTTATTCTTTTGAATGCTTTTGCAACGTAATGTAGAGTCTGATTCTACAGAGTTTCTAGTTTGCATTTCTTGTCTGACAGTTCTTTCTTCTTGTCACGCTGATGTCAGATTGATGCTTTGAATGCAATTTCTAATCTTACTACAGTTGAGTACATTTGTTTCACTTTTGTGAAGATTGTCTCTCATGTGAAGACTTTTAAACGACTAAGCGCAAGCATTCTTGTGACGTGAATCACTTCTATTTGTCAAAGATGCACGTCTCATTACAGTTTCATGTTCAGTTGCATGTTTAGAACTTGCACGTCTGACTTTGACTTAATCACTAAGCTTTTTATTTGTATGTTAGTCATCATGTCAAATTTTCTCGATTTTCTAGTGAAATGTGTAAGCTCGTATTTTTCTGATGCAAACGTTGTGTCATGAATTTGAACTCACTTCGCGCAGATGTCGTGTGTCTTGCTCAATGTTTTGCAAATTTCTTCAATGAATCTGTCATAGATTAGAATGTTAATGTCATTTATGAAGTCAAGCACTTCAATTTTGATTTTCAATGCTTTGCATTTTTCAATTAAACTTGCGTTGAAAAATAGAAAGAGAATCGATGAAATGAGAAATTCTTGAGATATGTCTGCGTTAATCTCGTGCATAGTGCTCATTTGCTCATTGAATATCAGCAACGTCTCTCTGTTCTTTAGAAAGCTGCGTGCTCATTCAACTATGTAACTTGATGTTCTTCTCATTTTCAGTATATGCAGCAGTCTGATGTGCAAGACTTGATCAAATGCTTTAATAACATCTAAACTTAGCATGAAGATCACGTACTTGATTTCACAACTTCACATGATGTGAACTTGATCTACTAGTAGATTTAATGTCAAGATCATGAATCGTTTGCATCTTGCTCTCATTTGAACATTCAAAAGCATGTAATGAGTCTCAGTTATATCACTCAATCTTTTGATCATAATTAACTTTAGAGCTTTGCTTATGATATCAAGCAGAGCGATGAGTTGATATGTCTTTAAGTCAATATAGTCGCTTTTTCTTGATTTGCATAACATTATTGTTTGAGTCTTTTTGAACTGCTTTGAATGATATTTGTGTGTCACACATGCGTTGAATAAACTCATCAACATTGAGATCAGTTCTGTGAGATTTGCTTGAAGTGCTTTGTTTGAAATTTCAGAGACGTCTGACGCTTTGTTCATCTTTACTCATTTAATTGCTCACTTCATTTCGTCTTCTAAAATGCGTGAATCTGATGATACTGCTAAAGATATGAATGAATCTGAAATGTTGCTGACGTCTGCTTATGAGAATGAAGAGAAGAATTTTTCTCGCAGCATCTCGATTTTTTCTTCAAACGTTGTTATCATGTGATCAGTATCATTTCATTTCAGTGACAAAAACTGAGAAAGCTTTTTAGATAACTGACTTTTGATTCTGACTCATTTTGCAAAGCATTATATCGATTTCAATGCGTCGCTTAACTCATGCATCTGTGATCTAAAGTGTATGCATTTTATTTGTTTGATGATCTTGTTTTTGTGATCATTATGTTTCAGATATTCGTTTCATGTCTTTAATGTGTCTTGCATTTTTCATATGATTCGCAGTCATCTTGATTTCATTACTACTTTGAAGCAGCTTTGATTTCAGAAGTTTCTTGCTTAATTTGATGATTTTGCTCAGAGAGTGAACTTCTTAATTGTCTCTTGTAGTACTTTGATGATCTTTGTTACTCTGTCATTCATTTCAGCTCTGTTGTTCAGAGAGCAATCTGACGAAAGATGTATTTGCAAATAAGCACTCAGTGCTTCTGTGTTCATTTTTTTTCAGAGTCAATGAGTTGAGAGCTGCACTGAGATTGTTTGTAGATTTAGCTCTGTGATAATCAAAAGATGATCTGATTTCTGATGTAAATTGATTCATACTTCGCACTTACGTGTCATAGACTGTATTTTCTCGCTGCTAAAGACTAAATTTATCGTTGTAAACTGATTGTAAGTCTTGCAAGTGATTGTATCTGATTTCAGCAGTAGTTTCAATCTTGCATTTGTAATGATGTTTAATAGAATATCAATCATCATATGTTGAGTGAAGCATCTTCACTTCTCTCAGTATGAATGATGTAAATTGAAGTCTTTTACGACTAGTTGTTTGCAGTCATTCTTGAGTAGTTCATTCAAGCGAGAGATAGTTAAGAATTTCTCTGTAATGTGTTAAATAGTGAGCTTAAGTTGTAAACGTTTAGAAGTCTTAACGTCTGCGTTTCATCATCTGTGTTGCAAGTTAATATTCTGATTGAGCAGATGTTTGATTCAGCTGTTTTTACTGTTCACTGATTAAGTCTTAAGTATTTATTAACATATATGCATGTTCTTGACTGAAATGACGAGTTTTTCACTAAATGAAAGAAGTTGTGAGCTGAGCTAAATGATTGCAAGTTATTGATGTTGCATTCTTACTTCTGTATGATTACTATGTTGAATTTGCAAACTTCTTTGTCGATCAAGAATGATTCTTGAATCTTCAATGACTTTCTGATGTTGTATTGTAGAATTTGTAGAAAGAATTGTTTCATCATAAAGTTATTTGTAACTGTTGTTGACTCTGCGCTGAGAAGACTCTTTATATGCTTTCAATCACTGAGAGTTTTTTGCGCTTTCTGATTGAGCGTTTCTGAGTCTGCTCAGATATCGTCTCATCTGAGTCGCTAGTCACGCATGAAAAGAAATTGACTTGTCTCTTCTTGACTTCTATCATTTATCATGTTGATTCAACGTTTTGATTACGTGTTTTCAATATGATGATTGCTGAGCTTGAAGAGTTCGTTGAATCTGCGAAGTCTGTTGAGCTCAACAAATTCATTGAGTTTAAAGAGTTCAAAAACAGCGAGAGAAATGCGTAATTGTATTTCAACACTTTTGAATATTTGATGAATCTGTTTCTGTAGATTTCTGACGTTTGTTTCATCTGCTGTTGTCATTTGAGACAGATGCGTCTTCAGAGTTTGTGATCTTCATTGCAGTTGACGTAACGTCTTCTATTTGAAGACATCATGCACTCTTCAATGTGATGTTTGTCTGCGCATTTAGCGCAGCGTTGTTTCTTCTTGCAAAATCTGATCATATGATCAAATTTGAAGCATCTGTAACACTGAGTGATGCAACAGTTCTTTTCAAACAGCTTGCATGAGCATTCTTGATACAAGTTTAGCATGTTCTCATTCATTAGTCGATTCGTCATCGCTTTGATTGCAATCTCTATGATGAGTGACAAGTAAGTCTTCTCATTCTTGACTACTTTCTTGAGTCAGACTATTCTTAGAATCTTTAGATTCTCATGAAGTTTTGTGTTATCTTTTATCAATCTTTTAATGATCACTTTCTGATTGCTTGTGTCTATTGTGATGTGTATCTTATGTGCTAGCATAGCGAAGATTTGATGCATTATACATGTTGAGTTCGCGATTTCTTTTACTCATGTTTGAGATCTTTTCAGATTTGCTCAAGCTTCTGAGCTCACTGTGTGAAGTGTGATGTCTTCACTTTCAAGCTTACGAAGAAACATGATTAAATTTCTTTGAGCTGTCAACACGTTTGTGATTTCTTGAAGAATCTGTTCAATAAATTTCTTTTGTATCTTCTCTATTTTCTTTCTTTTTGCTATCTTCATCATGACTTCTCATTTCTTGCAAAGCGATGACAATTCATCTCTGAGACGTTGCTTTTTCGTTGTTACTTCTTCTCTTGTCACGTTCGCTCATGACGTGATTCTTAATGAGAAGCATATGCTATCTTGCATTTGCGTGCTATCTTGTGTTTGTAGCTGCTTACTAAGCAGTTGTATGAATGTCTTTAATTTCTGTACATTCTTTGCAATGAATGCATTCTGATTCTCGTTGTTTTTTTCTTCTGAATCGTTTCGAAGATGTCACATCAGCTTCACTGCTACTTCTTTTCATGAATAATTTTTGCTCTTTTCTTTCTCTAACGTTGACGTTTATATTAGAAGATTAATGATATTAGCAACATACTTCTCGTCGTTGCGTAAGCTTTTTGACTTCACGTTGCTGTTTCTTCATGACGAGTCAACGTCACTTGCAATCGTCTCTGAATCAGCATTGCTGCAGTTCATGCAATTCATCGTTGTTTATTCATCTTCTAGATTCATTCTGTCTTGATTGTATTGCTCTTTTCAAAAATTTGCTTTGCATGCGTTGTGATTGTTTTAATTATTTTGATAAAATAATCAATAAAGATTAGAACATATTTATATGTGATACTCATGAAGATACTAAGCGATAAAGAATCTACATAATTCATGAAGATATTACATCAACAACGTTCAAGAACTGAAAGAAAATACAATTATTCTTGAGTTTGTTGTTTAAAGAGCTTGAAACGTGTGCATACATGACAGTTTCATACAAAGCATTAAACATACTTATAAATGTTTAATCATCAGTAAACTCAACTGATCAGTTTATAGCTTTTTGCTCTTTCTGAATAATCATTGACAACATTATCATGAGTGAGCTGAATGATACAAAGACGTAGTTTATCTGAGTTGAGCATGTACTTTCTTTCTTGAAAGTATAGATGATTCTCATGTTTTTCACACTCAACTAGAGAAATCTTGTTATGATGTCGTGCTTTATTGCAAAGTGCTTCAATTATCTGAGCTGCGAATTTGTCATTGATTTCAATTTACTTTCATAATGTTTGAGTGAAAGTATCAGTAGAATCTTCATCAAGATTCAGAGTGTCTTGATCTAACTGAAACTTAACATCTTTAACGTTGAATTCTTCAATTTCTAGATTCATGAAAGCTAGAATTTGCAAAAATGCTGAGATAATTAAAAACAGATGTAACTGAACTGAATTTAAAGCAATAATTTATGACTGAAACTTCATGACTTTAATGTAGAAGATATCAAGAGTGAGATTCTCAACAATATTAAAATCTAAAACATGAATTTTCAAAATTGTCTGATGTTGATATTAATATTAAGAATTGAATGTATTTCTCTTTTTAGAAAGATCTTCTGAGTGATGTGTCAAAGCATTCAACTTATCATCGATCTTGTTGAGATGATAAGCGATGTGATAGTTGAATCTAAACAGAAACTCACTTCAACGAGCTTGATGATAACTCAACTGCTTAATTGACATGAAATACTTAAGATATTTGTGATTCATGATCATCTCAACAGAATAAATAAAGTCTTCAAGCTCTGATCATCATTTCTTGAAAGTGCAAACAATGATCATGAGTTCTTTATCGTAGATCTCGTAATTACACTCAACTGAGTTATGCTTCTTTGAAAAGTAAGTGACTGAATGAAAAATCTCATTCTCATCATATTGAAAGAGAATGTCTTTGAACACATAGTTTAAAACATTGATTTCTATCACAATCTTATGATCTGAATTATAATGATGAAGAATAATCTTGAAAGTGAAGACTTTCTTAAGAATGTTAAATGCAATCTGATATTTCTGAGATCAGACAAAGAGTACATCTTTTCTAATGAGATGAATGAGCGAAGTAACTATTCTACTATAGTCATAAATGAATCTTTTATAGAAGTTCGCGAAATCTAGAAAACTTTGAACATCTTTAACATTGATCAAGATGAATCAGTTGACAATGATGTTTATCTTAGAAGAATTCATCTTGATCTTTTCAATGATGATTATCAATTCTAAATATGAAACTTGAGTGATGTAAAACTTGCATTTGATTATATTTATCTGAAGATCTGCTTCTTGCAGCTTTCGCAAAATGAGCTTGACATGAATCTCATGCTTGAGTTCATTGTCAAAATAGATCAAAATGTCATTCAAATAAGCTGTATAAAACTTATTTAAATGTTCACGAAGAATATTGTTGATATACTTCTGAAATGAGATAAACTCATTATATAAATTGAAAAGCATGACTAAATACTTGAATAATTCAAATCAAGTGCAAAAGATAATGAAAGCTTTATCTTCTTCTTTGATTTAAAGTCGATTGAACGCGAAGATAATATTCAGCTTGATAAAGATTTTAGCTTGACTTAAATGATTCAGTATTTCTGAAATCAGAGACAGAGAATATCAATTCTTGATTGTGATAACATTCAGATTTCAATAGTTCACACAAAAGCAAAGTTCTTCTTTGAATTTCTTGATGAAGAGAACAGAGATGATCATCTGAAAGTGATTGACTTGAATGAAATCTTTGCTTAGATTCTCATTCAAATAACGACGAAGTTTTAGAATTTTATCACGACTCATGTTATACAAAGCAAAGACTGAGAATTGAACATCTTCTTTAAGATGCATGACATGATCATGAGCTTGATGCAAAGACAAGATATCAACGTTCTTCTTAAAGAAAACATCTAGAAACTCAAAATATTTGAATGATAGAATTGTGACTGAATCAACATTCTTACTTTGTTAATAAACTTCAAGATTTTCTTGTGTCGTGAATGCAGTTAAATGAAATTTCTTTTTCATTTGATGAAGATTCAAATGATGATTCTTATCATATGTACTGTCTTGAGAGTGAGATGAGAACTGAGCAAGAGTTGAAATGTTCTTTAAATAAACAGTCAAAGTTATGTGACGCGATTTTGACTCATCAAAGTCTAGACTAGAAGACGAGATTGACTCAAGATTCAAGAAAATATCAATTTTCTTTAAAGTGATGCTAAACACTTCAATGTCTTTGACATAAGCAGCATGATCAAAGCTTTAAGCTTTTAACTCAATTATGTCAAGTTGTATAAAAGATCAATTAAATTGATTTGCTTGAAAAACAACAGAAGTTCTAAAGAAAAAAGAATTTTGACACTTGATTTTTGATGAGTATTCTTTTTGAATGACTTGAAAAATACAATTAAAAGCTTCTTGTTTCAAACAAGAAACAAGACTGAACAAGATTTATTTCTTGTAAATGAGCTGAGTATTAATTGACTTTTCATAAGCAAACGAGAGATTATATTGCTTCTTGTGAGCAGATGAAAAACTAAGTTACTTCTTGCAAGTGAATTGAGAATTGAATTGCTTCTTGTGAGTGAACTGAAAACTAAGTTACTTCTTTCAAGCAAATGAGAAACTAAATTACTTCTTGTGAGTGAACTGAAAACTGAGTTGCTTCTTTCAAGCAAATGAAAAACTAGATTACTTCTTGCAAACAAACTGAGTGCTGAATTGCTTCTTGTGAGCAATCTATAAACTAAATTGCTTCTTGTGAATGATCTGTAGATTGAATTGCTTCTTGTGAATGCAGAATGATTTGTGAACTGAGTTGCTTCTTGTGAGCAAATTGAGAGCAAGACTGAGAGAAAGCTACTTTGTTAACTTCAAGCAAGAAATTTTCTTTCTGTTGATTAAAATCATAAATCTTGATGAAAGATTGACAACAATGATTAAGATAGAAAAAGAAAGACAAGATAAGAATATTGTGTTCAAAATTAATATTAATAACGTGATGATGAAGTCATGATAAACTCATGATGATGAGATATTGACTTAATTCAATAACATAAAAGAATAGTTTTTTGTTGTGTTCATTGAGAATCATTGTGATTTCAACAACATGAGTAATGTCATTAATTAAAACGACTTGATCATTAAATTCTTGAAGTCTGCAAGAGTGAGTTAATTGATGCAAGAAGAAATAATGTTGTTGCATGAAGAATTTATTCATAAAGACATAAGTTAAGACTTCACTATCAATCAAAGCAAGAGCAAAAACTTTAAATTAAGCTTAATGTAAAATACAAAATACTATCATGTGATTATCTTTGAATGTTGAATTAAATTCAAAGAGTTTCAAGATAAATTTAACAGAAAACTTTCTATATAATTGAAGTGAGAGTGAAAAGATTGAGACTAGTAGACAAGATGATATGTATACAGATTTCTGAGCGTAACTTAGCTCAAAGACTAAACTTTTTTCGCAGACAGCAAGACTTCTTCATCTATATTAATGATGTTATTATTGTAAATGTTCATGATATGCAGAGTGAAGAACTTCTTATTTAAGCATTCTTTAATGATTTTGCTTGAATGTTGCAACTTGCAGTAGTAGCACAGCTTTCACTTATTGCAGATTTTCTTGATCTTAAAAATGATCAGAGTCTTATCTTGAATGATGACAATAACAAAGTTTAAATTCATTGACTCATTAAGAAATGAGAAAGAAAGAAATAAAGATACTGTTGAAACAACAGTCACAGAAATGATAATTTTTGAACTCAAAAAATTACTGATCAATGCAAAGATGTTCTTGACTTTGATGAATGAAACAATGACGAAGATGAAGCAAGATTGATGAATTTTAAGCTGCTGAAGCTCTTCCTTGATATCAAAGAATGCTTAAATTCATTGATGAAAGATGAATGATTGAGTTTCATCAAAATTTCATCAGAAGAAAATGATGACTTGAGTGAAATAATTGACATTACGTTTCAGTCAGTCAATCAATGAGAAATCTTTCATCAAAGAACATTCTTTCTTTTGATAAAAAAGATTGTAATAGTCAACAAAGCTATTCATGTCTTACTTTAAAGTTTCATGAAGATATAAATGAGCATTTTCTGTCTTGAAAGATTTGTTGCAGCAATGATGCAACTTGTGTCATCAATCTGCAAAGATGAAAATGATACAGAAATCATTGACTCGATATTGACTCATTAGATTGTGAGTCTTCTTATTTATGATGAGTTATGACTCAGCATAAATGATCTTGACTCAATGAAAGAAATAATGATCATCGTTCACATTCATGCGCTGTATCAGACTCTGCTTTCATGCATTCAATTGATCTTTGTTCTTTTCATACTCAGATATGTCAAAAAGCTTCTTGAATCTAAAAGTGATGAAAACAGCAACAAAATTCGCAGAGAAATGAATGATGAGAAAAGATTAATTGTTTAAAATTTGTGCAATGATTTGAGCTATCATCACAAGAAACTGAGAATTCAACTTTATATAAATTGAAGAATTGAGAACGATGAATGAAAATGAAATGATAACATCATATTGTTAAACTTGATTTTGAAGCTCTTGCATTACGCGAAAGACTTGAACTGAATTTTCAATCACACTTTAAGTGAACTGTTCAACAACATACTCATCATCAATCAAGAAATTGTAAGATGACTTCATTTAAGCAAAAGAATAACTAAATAAGATTTCAATATATGAAAACGTTGCAGAAAGTGTAAATCTTTTGTAATGTCAAAGACTGAGCTAAACTAAAGATACTATCAATATAAAAGATCGATATTATTATTACTTTTAATAAAATCTAGATATAAGACAATACATCAAATAATATACAAGATAAAAGACAAAGAATGAAAGAAAAGAACGAAAGCTTGACTTTTATATACATGAATTGAGCAGAATCAAGACTAAACAGTAGTTTTATGACTTAAGATTGCAAAGATTCATGCACATGACTGAAATGATTGAAACAGAATTACTGAGACTAAATTAAGATAATGATGACTAAATTGATAACTTGATTCATTGAACTGCAAAATAGATTCAATGAATCAAGATTATTTAAAACATTGACAATTTATGTTTTAAATTGAATTAATGATTTAACATCATGACAATAATCATTGATGTGCAAAAGAATGAAAGATTAACAATGAGTAATACAAAATTGACAACATACATAAAAGTTTAGTAGATTATTTTATAATTATTTATGTCACAAAGTTTAAAATCACATATCAAACAAATGTTTATTTAAACAAGTATAAAGTTTATTGAATAATAATTTACATGCAGAAGTAAATGTTGTTGAAATGCAAAGATTAAATAAATACATTAAATTATTTGATTTGATTTGATTTGAATTCATACATTCTTATGACATTGATTTAAACTCAATTCATGAGAGAAACTATGCTATGTATATTGAATGAACAAAACTCTCTGAGAAAGAAAATCACTCATCAACTATATAATGATTTTACATCATCAAAACAATAAAAAAAAAGAAAAAAATTAGTTTGAATGACATTGAGACGCTGCGTGATGATGAAGCGCTGTGCATTGATCGCGTGCAGAGTTTTCGCGATTGCACAGACTTTAATAATCTTAATGCACATGTTACAAGCAATCTGCATGCAGATGAGAAAGTCAAATAGAACGCAGAACTACGAGAAAAATCGCTTATGAAAATCATTCAATTCAGTATCTCATCATCATAATGACAAGAACTGAAACAGAACACTCTCATGTTTAATTTGTTGAGAGTGATTAGCAGAAAGAACTTAAATCATGAACATTCTTTAAATTTATATGCTAACTACGTATAGATCTTGTTAAGACTGCATGTTTGTTACTACAATATAAGCAACTCATGAAACTCATTAAGTTTAACACAAGCAAACTTGAGAGTTTCATTAATATCATTTAACAGACGTTCAAACACAGACATTCTATATAAAAGTGATATGCTGATGAAAAAACTTCATTAAGAGAAGAGAAACACAAGCGAGTTAGTAAAGAATGATTGAACTACGCTGTCTGATTAGAAGTGTAGCATATGAAAATTTTTGCAAAACATGATTAATCTGCATGAGAAAGATCTTTACAGATAATGCAAAACAAATGAGTTGCATGCTTTCAAGCGAAGTGAGCATCTGCAAGACGTGATATACAATGACAACGATTGTTGATCTTAAAAATTTCATTTCTTCACTGAGTTTTGACTCTTGAATGTCTTGATGATAAAGTCAATCTTTAGTCAAAGACATCATCTGTATAACTTGAAAGAACAATAACATGTATCAATGTGATTAAAGAAGAAATCAACTGCAATACATATGCATATCATAGATGAAATGTTTGCAACTCATGCTTAAGAAGTAAACTGTTGAAATTTGAGCAGTGAAAAATCTCGTTCATCTTGAACTGTGAATCTGTCACAAGAAATTCTCTTTGAGTAATCTTTTGAATCTAAGAAGAAAATCAGCATAAAGATTGTGCTTTATATATGTTGCATGCAACGTATACAATATATTTTCAATAGACGAAAGTGAATGAAAGAAACACTTGAATAAACAAAGATGAAGTGAAATTATCTCTACATGATAATTCTTTGATCAGAGTCATCAAAAATAGTTATAGTTACAAACAAGAAAATGTCAATAAGTCAACATCATTTCAACACATTCAAATTGAAGCAAAGAGTTTACTTAAACAATAATGACAGTAAAGAGAATGTTATGATGATTGCAATGAGAATTAACTGAGAGTTAAATAAAAGATTGAAAGAATTAACTTTAGTCATCACTCATCATGAAGAACTAAAAGAATTGATTGCAAGAATAAAACATTTTGCAGACGTAGTGACAAAGAATCAAAAGTGTCATGAAAATATATACAAAGTATACAGTGATAGTCAGACTTCTCTGAAAACAGTGAAAGCTATGATATCAACAAAAGATCAGACATGTTTGCAATAAGTTCAGATTGCACATGAGAGCATTCAATCTTAAGAAGTCACGCTGAAGTTACATTGAGTGATGAGACATGCAGAAGTACTTGAAAATGAAGCGATGAACAAGATGATTAATGATGTACATGATTTGTCTTTATTACTGACTGAACATCAATGCATTGAAGTGATAACAAGATTGATGTTCATACAGAAACAGATCAAATAAACATGAAGAATAGTCTGAAAAGAAAGATTCAACGCAGCTCATTTTCAATATTTGACATCAAAGATGACACATCGACATCTGTGACTGCACAAAAATCATGCAAAGTCTCACAACGTATTATTGACGCAGTTATACATAAGAAAAATTGACTTCAATCAATTTCTACATGAGAGATGAGTACTTGATGTTGCTATGATGATGTGCAAGTGTGACAAAGATCAAATGTTGATCAAGCACATTTTATTAACATGTCTCAGATGAAAGATAGAATGAAAAGCAATGCAATAAGAAGAAAACATTATGAACTTGAAAAAGCTCTTAGAAATCATGAGCGCAGCAACGATGATCATTCAAATAATACTTTCAATGAGCATACTGAATCAATTTCAAGCTGTGATGTCATTAAAGAATCAGATGAAAGAGAGAGAAAATAGAAAAGAAATAAATTCATAAAGTTCTTGCATTGAAAACAGTTATAATATAAAGCGCAGAAAGAAGTAATTTTTTATGCGAAAAGAACGCTGTGCTAGCGCAGCGCTCGCTACAGTATATAAAATCTTGCATAGATTCATAATGAGTGTTGAATTGAGTAAGAATTAAAAAAAACAATAAAATTAACATTGTGTTATCAATAATGAATCTATAGTTTCTATTCAGCATGTGATGCTCAAGTAAACTCTTATGAATGTCTGTGCTGTTTATTGTAATGCATCATCTTTGCTTTGCTCTTCATTGATGATGTTTTATACAATGATGTTTCAATTTAATTTTCAATTCAAAGATGAAAGATGTTTCTTTGCACTTGTGATGCTCATGATTATAACACAGAAACTGTGTTCTCTTGCTCAATGATTATCATTCATTGAGCAAAGAAATGTGTGATGAAAGAAAGATGTACATGATGAAAAGATAGAATGTGATTGTATTGAATAACTCTTTTCTTCTCTTGATTTGACTTATATCATGTAAACATTGAATAAATTGTTAGTATAAATGTGCGATTGCAATTATTTGATGCTTAGCTGATCAATAGTAGAGATTCATTCTGATTGTTCTTATGCACTTTTAATTTTTCACGTAGATAAATGTATGATTTGACATCAAGTAAAGAAGATGAGTTCAAGTCTTTTCAATATATCAGCGTGATTGACAAGTCACTACTTTTTCAAGCACATGTAATCACAAATTCAAGACTCATCATCTGATTCATTTATTCTATCTGATATTTTTTCATCAATTACTTGATAACATTGTTGATGTGATGAAGACATTTCAATATCAACGCAGTCAATGAGTTGCAAATTCTTCAATCACTTGTAATCATGACTTTCAAACTCTTCATCTGAGTCAACTATTTTACTAGTAGTATCTTTTCATCTTTTACTGACATTGACATGTCATTAATCTTCTTCATAGATTGATTGTGACTGTTAGAAAAGAATGTTATCGTGTGAGTGAAAACTCTGCATGATGACTTTTTTGATCATGCAATGTTCTAACATCATTTAAATTACGTTGAATTGAAATCTCTTGATTCTTCTGACTTTTATTCAAAACAGAATAGAATCAAAAAATTTGTAATTGACATCATGTACAAATGAATCTTATTGTCAGTTTATCAAATTATATATTAACGTTTTTATAAATTTATTATAATAAACTCAATTGTGATTGATTGTGATTGTAATTCATACATTCTTGTGATATCAATTTAGACTTGACTCATGAGAAACTTTATACTATTTATATTGAGTAAACAAAACTCTTTGAAAAAGAAAATCACTCGTCATTTATACAATTGCTTCACGCAGTTGAAATAATAAGATTGACACTGTGCTATCAAGTAATGAATCTATAACTTCTATTCAGCGTGTGATGCTTAAGTAAACTCTTAATGAAAGTGTTTGTGCTGTTTGATTATGATGCATCATCTTTGCTCTGCTCTTCATTAATGATATTCTATACAATGATGTTTCAATTTGATTCTTGATTCAAAGATGAAAGACGTTTTCTTTGCATTTGTGATGCTCATGATTGTAATGTACATAAAGCTGTGTTCTTTTGCTCAATGATTGTCATTTATTGAGTAGAGAAATGTATGATGAAAGAAAGATGCACATGATGAGAAGATAGAGTGTGATTGTATTGAATAACTCTTTTCTTCTCTTGATTTGACTTATGTCACGTAGATGTTGAATAGATTGTTAATATAAATGTGCAATTGCAATCATTCAATGCTTAGCTGATTGATAGTAAAGGTGTGTGATGAACAAATCTACTAGATGAATAAATGAGATCTATAAGAATGATATGACAATGTGATATTTTAAGCAGGCACAGAATGAGTATATATTATGATAAAGCTAATTATTAAGAAGCTCTCAATAACTTGAGAAGATCAATTGACTATAAAGAGTTTGTCAAGCATTGTCAAGTTGAGCACGACATAATTCATGATATATTAAGTTGAAAATATGACGTAGTCTAAACGATGTCTTGACAAAGTCATAAAGTTTCAGAGCTAACTCAGATCTGATTTTCAACTCAGTCTCTGACTTTAGTCTCTGTCTCTGATTTAATCTTTATGAGTCAATTCATCATGACAATTGTTTTCTCTTTTAAGTGAGTTCATTCTTGATCTCAATAATTAATGTCTTTGTTTACTCTGATAAACAATGACACGCACTCATTGATTCACTCTAGAAGCTCTCGATAAAAATCTTTAAATCTCTGTGAGAAAATAAGAAAAAGAGAAACTTTCAATTAAATGATGATTTATCTTCGATTATAATGTGTATAAATGACATTATAAATAGTATATGTGATGTGTAGTTGATGTAAATGATAGCAATAATGACGTGTAAATAGCACATAAACATTGTTTATTTTTCAAGTAAATGATGTTGTTAAAATGATAAAGCATAGACAAGAGTGAATAATAATTGTTGATTTGTTTATCATTCTTTCAGTTTCTCTCAACTTCTCATTTTCTTCAACTTCATCTTTTTTCAATCATGATTATATTTTTATCATTGTGTGATTACTTTTGACAAACTTTAAGTATATTTGTATAATAAGAGTAAGAGATCTAAATCATGAGTCGTGAATGTGCAGCAACACTTAAAGAAAGTCGTAAGATGATGAAGTCAATTGATGATCGAGTTAAGATTATTACAAAAGTAAGTGATGTTACAACTTAAAGTTTCATGATTATTACTGCAACTAACAGTATCATAAGTTTGTTCAAAAGACATTGATCAGATGTGATAATCATGATGCTGCTGATGCTGAATTGCTTATGATGATGCAGACATCGTCAAATTCTGATTGAGAGCTCATTGCTTTTACTATTTAAACTTTCGAGTACATCTCAACTATCAAAGAGAAAATTCAAAAGATGATGAGAAAAGAAATGATTACTGATGCTTCGTTGATGATCTTGTTGAACTCACAGACTTCGCGAAATTAAAGAACGATGATGAGATTCACTTATTCAACTTCTTGATGTTGTTACTGATGCTTTTCAGCTGTCAATTGTGAGAATAAGCAAGAGAAGCATTGCTGATTTCAAAATTCTAAATAGAGTGATTTGTATAAAGTATGCTTAAGTTCTACACATTGAGAATAAAGCATCGTGATGTGACGTCGTCTTTCAAAGAAAGACAATGTACAAGAAGTGTGTTCACTGTGCGAGTAATAAGAATTTTTATATCACAGTGAATATACTTATCTGATACATTTGCTAAATGCTCATGATTCAATGTTTAGATTTTCGACATTTGCATTTCAAATTTCAATGAATTCTTTCATCTGCAGAATATTCATGATAGTACAATTAAGAATGAAGAAGAGAACATCACTTTGAAGACATTCATTGCTCATCAGAAAATTCTTTACAAGAAGTTGATAACAACAACTCATGTAAAGAATTGTCTTAAGAGAATTCACAAATTTGAATCTCTAAAGATTCAAAAACTCATTTTCAAAGAAATGATAATTATTAATGACATTGTCAGAGAAATTCTGAATGTAAAGCGCTTTGTGATACATTCAATCTTGATTATATATCATTTTGTCAACATTTCTAATTATTCTGATATATTTTAGCATAATTTATCATCTTTTGAATCTCTGTCTTTGCGTCTCAATGTAAATCTGACAATAAAAAAGAAGAAAAAGTTTGTGATCTTGTCTTATGTGAAAGATGTTTGATGAAGTGATGATTACATGATGTTTATTGTGTCGTGATGATTACGCTCTCTTGTCGAGCGCATTTAAGCGTCTTTGCGCTTTTTTCTTCTGTCTGTTGATTTACATATGTGATCATCTCATTAGAAGATGAAACTATCATAATATAATGATTCTTCTTTTCTAATAATGAGTTTATGCTTGAAAGTGAGTGATTATGCTTTTCGCTCATGTTTCAGCCTTGTTTCAAAAGCTTTTATAAGCTTCGAGACATTCTTCATATCTTCGCTCGATATTCATTGATCATATTCAATGAGATATTCTTTTCATTGTATCTTATAATATAAAATTCTCTTTCTTTTTCACTTCTATAAAATCTTTTCTATCTCTCATTCTTACTCATCATCAATAAGCTTGAGTACAAGATAATCAAGTATAAAGTCATCATTTAGTCTACAATTATACGACTTTAAAAAAAATACATGAAAGATAGAATGAACTTTATAAATGATTGAAAGATCAAGACAATACATTTGCTTATTTATGAGTTCTTGTATATAAAAGAACTTTATCATCTTATTTGATAGTTTTTTGCTCAACTTCTTCTGCTTCAGATTTTTTGCTGATAGCATGATTAAATCATCAACATTAAAGAACTTAGACTTATGTTTTCAATTATAGTACTTTGTCTGAGCATCAACTGCGTTTTATCATCATTACATCAACATGTTTTGCATGTCTTTCAGCATTTCAACGTGTTCTTTTGCTGCTGACACTTCTTCTTTCATAACATTATTCTTGAGATATATGTTAAAGATTGACTCATAGTCATACATGACTTTAAAGAAACTACAGCTCAACGAAGCGTGCTTCATCTGATGATAAATGAACTCAACTATGAGTAGAAGCGTAGCTCAGTCATTTTACTTTTTAAAACAATACACTCTTAGATAATGTTTCAACGTTTGATTTTGTCATTCTGTCTGATCATCTGTTTGCGAATGAAAAATGATGCTTAGTCATCGTTTCATCTTGACATGATAGCAAATCTCTGATCAGAACGCATTGATAAATAAACTATTTTTATCAATAATTATATTACTTGAGATCTCATATTTTAAAGCAATCTTCTTGAAGAACAACTCTGCTAACTTTATGACAGTCAGAGTTTTCTTCATAAACAGATAACACATCATCTTTTTGTAGTGATTGACTATCATGAAAATTGAGTCATACACAACTTCTTTTCATTTACTAGACGACAGATTTATTATGAAATTCATAGTGATTTCTTTTCATGAATTTGTGAGTCGAGATAACGATTTCAACTCATCATATGATAGATGACGTTTCATCTTTGACATTCTTGATCATACTTTTTCAGTAATATTTGCAATCTAATAGCTCGCTGATCTTGTCAGTATCAAAATGTCTCACTAATAAATCATCATGATGACGTTTCAACAGCTCTTCTCTGACAGAAAAATCTTCTGAAACATACAATGATTCATTGTATTCTATCATTTCTTGATTATTCAATGTTCAAGCTTTGATGTCACTCTTTCATATACTCGTCGTTTCATCTGCTCTTAATCTCACAGCAAATTCATCTTCTTGCTGTAAGATCTTGATGAGCTTGACTATGAATTTACTACTAAAGTTGTATATCATTTCATGAATTATCAATACTCTGACAATTGCATGTGAAATGAGTTGTTTGCAATCAACAGTTTCAGCAACAAAATTAAGCTGTTTCTCAACTATGTTGTGATCTTTATAAGTTAACGTTTTAACATCTGTGCTCTTTGAAGTTGTTGATTTGAATTGAAAGATTCTATCTCTTGAGAAATGTACTTCATCTAGATGTGTTTCTTGCACTGTTAAAATCATGATTCTCAGCAGCATACTTCTGACATGCATTGCTGAACATGTACTTGTGTTTTCACTGACATTGTGAACAGACATCTTCTCAACTTCGTTAATCACTTGTGTATAGTAGATTTCATCTTGCAATCTGCTTTTAACATGTTTCGCTGAATATCTTCGTTCACTGACACTGTGAACGAATGTCTTCTCAACATTGTTAATTACTCATGTTTATTAATGAGTTTCATCTTGCAGTCTGCTCTCGACATGTTCTGCTGAATATCTGTTCATACTTATACTGTGAACGAACATTTTCTCGACATCGTTAATCACTCGTATACAGTATAATTCTCTGATTGCTATAAATATAAAGCTATTTAAGCTTTCTATTCTAGTCAGCTTTCGCTGCAGAGTGAGCAGCAAATGATTTGCAGAAATGTTCTCATTCTTATAGTCAAATCATCTTGATGATGTATCAATCAAGTTTATCTTTTCTGATTTATGTGTTATTTCAAAGTTGCAAATCAACAATCTCATGACTCATTTGACTTGTCTTTTGTTTAGCTTTTGAACATTTATAAAACTCTTCAGATTATTATGATTGATCAGAACTTCAACAGTATGATAATTGTCTTTCACATAGTGTCGTCAGTGTTTAAACATCGCTATTATGACTAGAAGCTTCTGATTATGTATTTTATAGTTTCTTTCAACTTTTATCATCATTCTGAATCAGAATGCAATTGAATGTCACTGATCTTCGTCATTTGACTGAGACAAAATACTCATGACTGCATAATTGAATGTGTTGATCTCGATGTGTATATGTCACTCTGAGTCAAAATGTCTTAGTATAGACGCTCTCATAAAAACGTCGCGAAGCTGATTAAAAGCTTGTTTCGCTTCGCTCAATCATATGAATGAGCTCATTTTTACATCTTTTACACTATCTTTCAACAGTTTTGTTAAAGACTCTGCTATCTGAGAGTAGTGATGTATAAAACGTCGATAGAAATTGATGAATCTCAGAAAAACTTGTATTTCTCAATACATTTTCAATCTGAGTCACGTTTTGATGATGTTTATTCTACTTGAGTTCATTGAAACACTTTCAATAAATATGACAAATTCTAGAAAGTTCACTTTAATGATAAAGAATTCACACTTCTTCAAGCTAGCATATAGCTTGAACTTTCTTAATTTCTTGAGAATTTGCTTCATGTAATTTACATGATCAGTCTTCTCTACGAAGAAGATTAGAATGTCATTCAAATAAACAACACAAAAGTTATTTAAAAGCTTTATCAAGATCTTATTAATATAAGTCTGAAAGATGACAGACGTGTTGATCAAATCAAACAACATGATCATATATTTAAAGTGATTGTAATGAGTACAAAACATCGTTTTTCACTCGTCTTCACATTGAATTCTGAGATGATAATAAACATTCTTCAAATCTAATTTAGTGAACTGCTTGACTTTACTGAGTCTGTTTAAAGTTTCACTAATTAGAGACAGCAAATGACAATTTTTGATAGTAATCTTATTCAGATCTTGATAGTTTATGCATAAATGAAGACTATCATTCTTTTTGAGAATGAATAAAATAGACGCGTCAGTTGAGCTGATGAAGTGCTTAATTCATTCTTTCGCTAAGACATCATCTAAATACTGTCTCAGAATCGCTAACTTTGTGTTTGACAAATTATACAACGATTCATATGATGACTTTGCAATGATTTCAATTGCATGATCGTGATCTTCATGCAAAAGCATTTTATCAACACTTTCTGTTGAGAATACATTTTCGTATTCTTTTAATTCGACGAGTAAAGTCTGCATTTCAAGCGCGTTTGTGATATGACTCATCATATTATTCATTGCTTTCACTTGATGTTTAACAATCAACTCTTCGACGACGTTGATCATGACAAGAGCATACACAGTAAACTCATCTTGTAGAGCTTTTGCAAAATCTTCTGCAATGAATAACTTGAACGCATGCTCATTCATGTCAAAACGTCATGTTCTTGCAATCATGTTTATTCAAATATGCTTGAATTGCATACTTGATATACTTAAAATCAGAAGAGATTCTTTCTTGTCAATAGCATAGAAGATATTTATATCTTTTTTCTCTATGTTTCAGCTGTCTCTCAGTCGATAACACATCTTATAGACGTCATAACAATAAACACTCTGATCATTCATTCAGATAAATCTTGAGAAATCAACGTTCAGCAATGACATATCTTGCTTGATGACAAAACATTAACTAATCACGTTCACTTTGATATTGATATTTATATGAATCTTCATTTCTGCCTTTTGATCTTTCTGAATTACATGCTCTTTATATATAAAAGTCTTTACAAAGAGAACTTCTTGTTTTTTTCTTGATGATTTGAAGCATTCATCAAGAGCTTGTCTTTTCTTGAAATCTTGAAATGACTCATATGTGACATTGAATCAATGAATACTCGACTTGCATCAGATTCTTTTAATCTATTCTTGATCTTTTCATCTTTACAATCAGTAAAGTAATGATTCTTTTGATTGCACATGTAACACATTATGTTGAACAAATTCTTGCTATAACATGATGAAGCATGTGAGCTTGTCTTTGATGAAAAGTTGAGTTTGATTAATCAATGAGATTTCTTTTGCTTTAAATGAGTCTTCTTGTTGACTTTATCTTGATCATGCAAGTTCTCGTCTCAAGATCATTTTGACAACAAGATGTGTTCTTTTCGCAGATTTGTTTTCAATTGAGCGACAAGATCAATTAATGCATCTCATGTAATAGAAATCGACTGCACATTAGTAATGATCACGCGCAGCTCAGATCTTAACTTGATGAATAAATGAGTTCGCTTATGCTCATCACTATACAACGAAAGTTGATGTTTCAGAATGCTCAAATGAGCTGCAAACGTTCATATCATCTGATTTGAACGTTGCGATGCGTTCACGTACTGCTGAGTCACGTTTATATCTTGATTCATCGAGTCTTCAATTAAATTCAGAAGAAAGTCAATAAAATTGAATTACATCTGCTGAGCTGCAGACATAGTCTCTTTGTGATCAAATCAAAGTTTCTTTGATTCACTCTTCAGATAGATCATGCAGTACAAAATCTTTTTCTCATCACTTTCAAAATATCAAGAGATATTTCAAAATAAGATTTTGACATTATGAATTCACTTTCTATGTTCTTTTATGATTTTGTCATGATACTTCTTCAAAAACATTGAGAATCTTTGCTTTTGCAAAACGACTTCGTGATGACTTCGTTTTGTCATCATTGACACTATGAAGACGATGTGTAGATCATTCAAGTTCTTCGTGAAGACTCAAGTGAAAGCTCAATGACTTTTCTTCGTTGTTTCAACGATTTGCAGAGTCTCAATCTTTAATTGAATAACTGCTAACTTCTGTTTCTTTTGCAGTTCATTACGTTGAAGCATTACTCATGTTAGCTGTTCATTAATATCAAGAGAAAGTTCATCTTCTGCTTCTTCACTTTCTGATTCTGTTATGCAACGTTTGTTTTCTGATATGATGTCTTGCAAGATTGAGACATCATCATTTCAATTCTGTTATGATTGCGTTACTGTTGTCATGCTTGAATATTAAATTATCATCTCTAAGAAAAGTTTAAAATAATTAGAATTATGATGATTGAGTTTACTAAATGAATAAATGAGATCTATAAGAGTGATATGACAATGTAATATTCTAAGCAGGCACAGAATGAGTATATATTATAATAGAGCTAATTATTAAGAAGCTCTCGATAACTCAAGAGAATCGATTGACTATAAAGAGTTTGTCAAGCATTGTCAAGTTGAACACAACATAACTCATGACATATTAAGTCGAAGATATGATGTGATCTAAATGATGTCTTGACAGAGTCACAGAGTTTCAGAGTTAACTCAGATCTGATTTTCAACTCAGTCTTTGACTCTAGTCTCTGATCTAATCTCTATGTGTCAATTCATCATGACAAAAACTATGAATCTTTTGATTCTATTCTGTGTTTGAATAGAAGTCAGAAGAATCAAGAAATCTCAATTCAATGCAGTTTGAATGATGTTAGAACGTTACGTGATCAGAAAAGTCATCATGCAGAGTTTTCACTCATGTGACAACATTCTTTCCTAACAGTCACAATTGATTTACGAAGAAGATTAATGACATGTCAATGTCAGTAAGATATGAAAAGATACTACTAGTGAAAAAGACAACTCAGATGAAGAGTCTGCGAATTGTGATTATAAGTGATCAAAGAATTTACAACTTGTCAACTGCGTTGATATTGAAACATCTTCATCACATTGACAATGTTGTTAAGTAATTGATGAAAAGATATCAGATAAAATAGTCATTTCAGATGATGAGTTTAAAAGTCATGATTACAATGCTTAAAGAAGTAATGACTCATCAATCACGCTGATATACTGAGAAGACTTGAACTCATCTTCTTTACTTGACATCAGATCATACATCTATCTACGTGAAAAATCGAGAGTGCATGAGAACAATCAGAATGCATCTCTACTATTGATCAGCTAAGCATCAAACAATTGTGATCACATGTTTATACTAACAATCTATTCAACGTCTACATGACATAAGTCAAATCAAAAGAAGAAAAGAATTATTCAATACAATCACACTTTATCTTTTCATCATGCACATCTCTCTTTCATCACACATTTCTCTGCTCAATGAATGATAATCATTGAGCAAGAGAACACAGTTTCTGCGTTACAATCACAAGCATCATGAGTGCAAAGAAACATCTTTCGTCTTTGAATCAAAAATTGAATCGAAACATTGTTGTATAGAATATTATTAATGAAGAGTAAAGCAAAGATGATGCATCATAATCAAACATCACAGACACTTTCATCAAAAGTTTACTCAAGCATCACGCGCTGAATAGAAGCTATAAATTCATTACTGATAATATAGTGTCAATCTTACTGTTTCAATGACGTGAAGTCATTATGTAGTTGATGAGTGATTTTCTTTCTCAAAGAGTTTTGTTCATTTGATACACATAGCATAAAATCTCTCATGAGTCGAGTTTAAATCAATGTCACAAGAGTGTATGAATTACAATCACAATCACAATTAAAAAAGAATAATCTAGACTTTTGCAGACTAAATTTATATCATTTTCGTCTGACATAAATCAATAATAGAAAACGATCTATTGCAGATTTCAAGATAGAAATTGAAAAATCTTTACACTAAAGTTACTGTCTAAGTGAAACGCTCTGAATAAGAGATTAAAAAAATATTTAAGTGATGTCAAGTGAATTTTTTAGAAGTTCGAAGCTTAAAACTCAAAAAAACTCTTTATGAAAAGAAATATAAAGAGTCGCTTCATGCACTCTTCTTTCTCTTATTTTGCAGAATTTTGCGTTGTTTTATGACATTTCAACTGCAATACTCATTATAATTTTACACAGATCAAGCATTGCATTACGATGCTCACAAACAACAAGATCACATGATCAAATGATCATGTGATTAAACAACGAACGAAAGCTCACGTTGAAGTGATCAGCTTTCACAATGCACAGATTAAGCATTGCATCATGATGCTCACAAACAACTCAAAGCTCATTTAGTCTGCTTAACTAAATGATCAAACAGTGAACGAAAGCTCACGTCAAAGTAATCAACTTTTACAATACATTGATCGCTTGTTTAGCTCGCTCAGCTAAATGATCAAACAGCAAATTTGAAAGTTCACGTTGAAGTGATTAGCTTTCACAATACACAGATTGAGCATTGCATCGCGATGCTCACAAACAACTCAAAACTTATCTAGTCTGCTTAACTAAATGATCAAACAGCGAATGAAAGCTCACGTTGAAGTAATTAACTTTCACAATACATAAATCAAACATTGCATCGTGATGTTTATAAACAACTTAAAGCTCATTTAATCTGCTCAACTAAATGATCAAACAGTAAACGAAAGCTCACGTTGAAGTGATCAACTTTTATAATACATTGATCACTCATTTAGTCTTCTCATCTAGATGATTAAACAGCAAACTCAAAAGCTCATGTTGAAGTGATCAGCTTTTATACATAAATCAAAGCTCATTTAACTTGCTTGACTAGATGATCAAATAACGAATGAAAGCTCATGTTGAAGTGATCAGCTTTTATACATAAATCAAAGCTCATTTAGCTTACTCAACTAGATGATCAAACAGTGAACGAAAGCTCATGTTGAAGTGATCAGCTTTCACAATTTCGATTTGTTGATATGATCACTTGATTATATAAACAGATTGCATGCTCATATGCACACATAAACAATCTGACTGAGCAATGAGAAAATATATTGCAGCGACTAAAGCTAGAATACATGTAATTTAGCTTACACACAACGCTTCAGTGCAACTATTTAGATAGATAGCATCATGTTTCATAATCATAGACTGCATAAGTATGTAAAACTTGAAAAAAAAAGTAGATTTATAGTCAGCATCGTGTACAGATGAGTTTCATTGCTGATCGAGTGAGAATCATTATAATACAATGATTCTCTTTCTTTTTAATCATTAGTTTATGCTTGAAAGTGAGTGATTATATTTTTCACTTACATTTCAATCTCATTTCAAAAGCTTTTTTAAGATTCAAGACTTCTTTCATATTTTCGTTTAATATTTATTGATTATATTTCATGAAATATTCTTTTCATTATATTTTATAATATAAGATTTTCTTTCTTTTTCACTTTTATAAAATCTTTTCTACTTTTTATTCTTGTTCATCATTAATAAGCTTGAAAGTGAAATACTTGAATATAAAATCATTATTTAATCTACAATTATACAACTTTAAAAGAAATACATGAAAGACAGAATAAATTTTATAAATGATTGAAAGATCAAGATGATATATTTGCTTATTTATGAGTTTTTGTATATGAAAGAGTTGATTGACAACAAGATTCATCTGTACGTGATGTCAATTATTAGACTGATCGCGTCGAGTCGAGTCATCGAGATCGAGTCGAGTTTTCAACTCGTCAAGACTCGATTCGAGTCAGAATTCTTGACTTGAGTATTCGAGTTGAATCGAGATGTTCGACTCAAGTATTCAAGTCGAGTCAAAGAGTTGAAATCGAGTATCGACTCGACTCGTCAAGACATGAAGATAGATAGATAGATATTCTATTATGACTCTCTATTATGACTTTCTACCATGACTTTCTATCAAATAGTCTTCATGTTTCCCTATCATAGCTTCTCTTTATGACTTCTCTTTATGACTCTTTATCAAACAATCTTCATAGTTTCTCGTCATGACTCTCTATCATAGCTCTCTATCAAAGCTCTCTATCAAACGATCTTCATGTTTCTCTTCATGTTTCTCTTTATGACTTTCTATCAAAAAGATAATGCAAAAACGAAAAACCGGAAAAATTTCTATATTTAGCTCTCTTGACGTCATATTCGATTGCTTGACGAGTCAAGTCGAGTCAGCGAGTTCTGACTCGGCTCGAGATTGATATTGAGTCGAGTCATGAGATTCGACTTGAGTATTCGAGCCGAGTCAGAAGATTCGACTCAAGTACTTGAGTTGAGTCAGAATGTAGATATGAAAATTCGACTTGACGATCAGTCTATCAATTATGAATCTTTTGATTCTATTCTATGTTTGAATAGAAGTTAGAAGAGTCAAAAGATTTCAATTCAATGCAGTTTGAACAATATTAAAACATTGCATGATCAGAAAAGTCATCATGCAGAGTTTTCATTCATGTAACAACCTTTTTCTCTAACAGTCACAATTGATTTATGAAGAAGATTAATGACATGTTAATGTCAGTAAGAAATGAGAAGATACTACTAGTGAAAAAGACAATTCAGATGAAAAGTTTGCAAGTTGTGATTACAAGTGATTAAAGAATTTGCAACTCATTGACTGCATTGATATCAAAACATCTTCATCACATCGACAATGTTATTAAGTAATTGATGAAAAAATATTAAATAAAATAGTTATTTCAAATGATGAGTCTGAAAGTCGTGACTACAATGCTCGAAGAAGTAGTGACTCGTTGATCATACTGATATATTGAGAAAGCTTAAACTCATCTTCTTTACTTGACATCAAATCATACATTTATCTACGTGAAAAATTGAGAACTCATGAGAATGATCAGAATGCATCTTTACTATTGATTAACTAAGTATCAAACGATTGCAATTGCACATTTATACTAACAATTTGTTCAACATTTACATGACATAAGTTAAATCAAAAGAAGAAAAGAGTTATTCAATACAATCATACTTTATTTTCTCATTGTGCACATCTTTCTTTCATCACACATTTCTCTGCTCAATGAATGATAATCATTAAGCAAAAGAACATAGTTTCTGCATTATAATCACAAGCATCACAAGTGCAAAGAAACATCTTTCATCTTTGAATCAAGAATTAAATCGAAACATCATTGTATAAAATATCATTAATGAAAAGTAGAACAAAGATGATGTATCATAATTAAACAGCACAGACACTTTTATCAAGAGTTTTTTTTTTAATTCTTACTTGATTCAACACTCATTATGAGTTTATGCAAGATTTTATATACTGTAGCAAGCGCTGCGCTAACGCAGCGCTCTTTTCACATCAAAAATCACTTCTTTCTGCGCTTTATACTATAATTGTTCTTAATGCAAGAACTCTATAAGTTTATTTCTTTTTTATTTCTTCTCTCTTTCATTTAACTCTTCAATGATGTCACAGCTTAAAATTGATTCAGTATGCTCATTGAGAATATCATTTGAATGATCATCATTGCTGCGCTCATGATTTTTAAGAGCTTTTTCAAGTTCATGATGTTCTCTTCTTGTTGCATTGCTTTTCGTTCTACTTTTCATCTGAAACATGTTAATAAAATATGCTTAATTAACTTTTAATCTTTGTTGCATTTGCATGTTATCATAGCAATATCAAATACTCGTCTCTCATATAGAAATTAATTGAAGTCAATTTTTCTCATGCATAGCTGCATCAATAATATGCTGTAAGACTTTGCACAACTCTTGTGCAATTGCAAATGTTGATGTATCATCTTTGATATCAAATATTGAAAATGAGCTGCATTGAATCTCTCTTTTCAAACTATTTTTCATGTTTATCTAATTTATTTCTATATGAGCATCAGTCTTGTCATCACTTCAGTGCATTGATGCTCAGTCAGTAATAAAGACAAATCATGTGCATCATCAATCATCTTGTTCATTACTTCATTTTCAAGTACTTCTGCATGTCTCATCACTCAATATAACTTCAGCGTGACTTTTTAAGATTGAATGCTTTCATGCGCAGTCTGAACTCATTGCAGACGTGTTTAATCTTTTGTTGATATTATAACTTTCACTGTTTTCAAAAAAGTCTGACTATCACTGTATACTTTGTATATCTTTTCATGACACTTTTGATTCTTTATTGCTACGTCTGCAAGATGTTTCACTCTTACGATCAATTCTTTCAATTTTTCATGATGAGTGATGATTAAAGTTGATTTTCTCAATCTTTTATTTAACTCTCAGTTAATTCTCATTGCAATCATTGTAACATTCTTTCTACTGTTGCTATCATTCAAGTAAACTCTTTGCTTCAATGCAAATGTGTCAAGATGATGTTGACTTATTGACATTTTCTTGTTTATGACTATAACTATTCTTGATGACTTTGATCAGAGAATTATCATGTAAAGATGATTTCACTTCATTTTCATCTATTCAAGTGTTTCTTTCATTCACTTTTGCTTCAGCTGCAGAAATGTCTTACGCAGCTTTGATTTTCAATCTCTTTTAAATATCAAGTTGTTGCAAATTTGATGCATCATTGTCTCAATAACTTCATTTGATTTTCAAAAGTTCATGTTCATTATCAACTTTTATATCAGCTTTCGTAAATGAATATCTATCAACGCTGTGTTTATTTTTATCTGTAAAGTCTTTATTGATGTTGCACAATAAATGTTGATGATTTGTCATAATGCTTTTTCTTGTACTGATCTCAACTTGATGTTCAGATTTTTTCAATGATTCTTCACTTTCTGTGACATGTATTATATGATGACTTTATGACTAAGCAGAGAGCGTGTCATCACGAAGTATATTTGCTTTCTCATCATCATTGATGAGTCTCAAGTAGACTCAATGATTATCTGCATGATCTTTTGTTTAATCACTAGTTTTGCTTTAATATGATACATGTGAATTACTCATTTCAGCTTGAAGTTCGATTGAACTCTCAAAATTCTGATATTTGATTTCAAGTTAATTTGATGTTTCATTAACTTTATGTTAATGTTCATATTGAATCACTTAGAAGTTCTTGTAAAGTGAATCAACTTATGCTTTGTCTTTAAAAACTTGATGTCATGTGTTTTTGATCACTGTTCACATCTATCATAAATTTCGCTAAGAACTCTGCAGTTACACTTTATGAACTTTTTGTATATTAAGATATTGACGTTGTTTATGAAATTTGTGAAGCTTGTTCTTAATCTGATGTCATCACATGCTTTTAACAAGTTCACATTGTAAAACAAATATAATATTGATGATAGCAAAGAGTCTTGTGATATGTTGATGTTCACGCTGCGTTTCATCATCATGTAATCATTGATTGTGATTATGATGCGTCGATTTCTCAGAAAGTTCTTCACAAATTCAAGAAGCAGTCTGAAAACTCTTCTTTTTTTCATGTCATGCAAGAGTCTACTATGTGCTACATTGTTGAATGCACTCTTCTCATTCAAACTCAGTAATGAGACTACTCTTCTTCTTATATCACTTCATACAGTATGTATCTTTTCTGTAATCAGTTGCAAAGTCATATTTATTAATCTGTGTTTGTCAGTTCTCATCTGAATGTTCAATATTAAGTTGCACACTTCTACAACGTTTCACAGATGTTCAAATATGATGAACTTCAGTATTTTGCTCAGCATGTTAAGTAGCACAATTAATTTATATGTTTTTGCATTAAAGTAGTTCTTCTTGTCTGATTTATTGAAAATATGTTGTATACGTTGCATGCAATATACATAGAACATGATTTCTATGCTGATTTTCTTCTTAAACTCAAGAAGTTACTCAGAGAGAATTTCTTGTGACAAATTCACAGTTCAAGATGAACGAGATCTTTTACTGCTCAAATTTCAACAGTTTACTTCTTAAGCATGAGTTGCAGATGTTTCATCTGTGATATGCATGTGTATCACAGTCAATTTCTTCTTTAATCATATCGACATGTGCTATTGTTTTCTCAAGTTATACAGATGATATCTTCAACTAGAAGTTAACTTTATCATCAAAACATTCAAGAATCAGAGTTCAGTGAAGAAATGAGATTCTCAAGATCAACAGTCATCATCATTGTATATCATGCTTCACAAATGCTCACTTCGCTTGAAAGTGTGTAATTCATCTGTTTTGCATTATTTGTAGAAATCTTTCTCATGCAGATCAATCATGTTTTGCAAAAATGTTCATATGTTACACTTTTAATCAGACAGCGTAGTTCAATCATTCTTTATTAATTCGCTTGTATTTCTTTTCTTTTAACAAAGTTTTTTCATCAGCATATCATTCTTGTATAAAATGTTTGTGTTTGAACATTTGTTAAATGATATTAACAAAATTCTCAAGTTTACTCATGTCAAACTTAATGAGTCTTGTGAGTTGCTCATGTCATAGTAATAAACATGCAATTTTAACAAGATTTATACGTAGTTAGCATGTAAATTTAAAGAATGTTCATGATTTAAGTTCTTTTTGTTAATCACTCTTAACAAATTAAATGCAAAAGTGTTCTGTTTCAGTTCTTATCATTGCAATGACAAGATATTGAATTGAATGATTTTCATAAGTGATTTCTCTCATAGTTCTGCATTCTATTTGACTTTCTCATCTGCATGCAGATTACTTATAACATGCACATTAAGATTATCAAAGTCTGCGTGATCGTGAAAACTTTGCATGCAATCAACGCACAACGCTTCATCATCATGCAGCATCTTAATGTCATTCAAACTTTTGATAATCTTTAAACTCTACTATAGTTAAACAGTAGATTCATAATCAACATCATGTACAAATGAGTTTCATTGCTGATTTATCAAAAGTTTACTTGAGCATCATGCATTGAATAGAAGCTATAAATTCATTACTAATAATATAATGTCAATTTTATTGTTTTGATAACGTGAAGTCATCATGTAATCAATGAGTGATTTTCTTTCTCAAATAGTTTTATTCATTCAATATATATAACATAGTTTTTCTCATGAGTTGAACTTAAATTAATGTCATAAGAGTGTATGAATTCAAATTAAATTAAATTAAATTAAATTAAATTAAAATATGAAAGAGTTTTAACATTTTATTTAATAACTTCTTGCTCAACTTCTTCTGCTTCAGATTTTTTGTTGATAACATGATTAAATCATTAACATTAAAGAACTTAAACTTATGTTTCCAATTATAATACTTTGTCTGAGCATCAATTGTGTTTTATTATCATTGTGTTAATATGTTTCACATATCTTGTAGCATTTCAACATATTTTTTTGTTGTTGATACTTTTTCTTTTATAGCATCATTCTTAATATATATGTCAAAGATTAATTCATAATCATACATGACTTTAAAGAGACTACAGTTTAACAAAGCATGCTTTGTTTAATAATACATGAACTTGACTATGAATAAAAGCGTAGCTCAGTTATTTTATTCTTTAAAATAATATACTTTTAAATAATGTTTCAGCGTTTGATTCTGTCATTCTGTCTGATTGTCTGTTTACAAATGAAAGATGATGCTTAGTTATCATTTCATTTTTATATGAAAATAAATTTCTGATCAGAACACACTGATCAATAAATTATTTCTATCAATTATTATATTATTTAAAATCTTATATTTTGAAGCAATTTTCTTGAAGAACAACTCTACTAACTTTACAATAGTCAGAATTTTCTTTATAAACAAATAATGCATCATTTTCATGTAGTAATCAACTATCACAAGAATCAAGTCATATATAAATTTTTTTTTTAATCAGCGATGAAACTCATCTGTACATGATGCTGACTACAAATCTACTGTTTAGCTACAGTAAAGTTTAGAAATTATCAAAAGTTTGAATGATATTAAGATGCTGCATGATGATGAAGTGCTGTGCATTGATCATGTGCAGAGTTTTTGCAATTGCACAGACTTTGATAATCTTAATGTGCATGTTATAAGCAATCTGCACGCAGATGAGAAAGTCAAATAAAACACAGAACTACAAGAAAAATCGCTTATGAAAATCATTCAATTCAATATCTTGTCATCATAATGATAAAAACTGAAACAGAACATTCTTATGTTTGATCTGTTGAAAATGATTAGCAGAAAGAACTTGAATCATGAACATTCTTTAAATTTACATATTAACTACATATAAATCTTGTTAAGACTGCATGTCTGTTACTATAACATAAGTAACTCACAAGACTTGTTAAGTTTAACACAAGTAAACTCAAGAGTTTCATTAATATCATTTAATAAATGTTCAAATATAAACATTCTATATAAGAATGATATGTTGATGAAAAAACTTTGTTAAAAGAAGAGAAACATAAACAAATTAATAAAGAATGATTGAATTATGCTGTCTGATTAAAAGTGTAGTATATGAATATTTTTGCAAGATATAATCAATCTGCATGAGAAAGATCTTTACAAATAATGTAAAACAGATGAGTTGCATGTTTTCAAATGAAGCAAGCATCTGCAAAATGTGATATACAATGATGATAATTGTTGATCTTAAGAATCTCACTTCTTCACTAAGTTTTGACTCTTGAATGTCTTGATAATAAAGTCAATATTTAGTTGAAAACATTATTTGTATAACTTGAAAGAACAATAGTGTATATTAATGTGATTAAAGAAGAAATTGACTGTGATATGCATGCATATTGCAGACGAAACGTCTGCAATTCATGCTTAAAAAGTAAACTGTTGAAATTTGAGCAGTGAGAAATCTCGTTCATCTTGAACTGTGACTCTGTCGCGAGAAATTCTCTTTAAGTAATCTCTCAAGTCTAAGAGAAAAATCAGCATAGAGATTGTGCTCTATGTATGTTGCATGCAACGTATACAACATATTTTCAATAAACATCACGTGCTGAATAGAAGCTATAAATTCATTATTGATAACACAGTGTCAATTTATTGTTTCAACGACGTGAAGTTGTTGTGTAATCAATGAGCGATTTTCTCTCTCAGAGAATTTTGTTCATTCAATATACATAGCATAGTTTCTCTCATGAATTGAGTCTAAATCAATGTCACAAAAATGTATGAATTCAAATCAAATACAACTTTTTTTCATTTATTAAATGACAAATTTATTATGAAATTCATAGTAATTTCTTTTCAGAAGTCTATGAATCACAATAATGATTTCAGCTTATTATATGATAAATAATGTTTTATCTTTACTTTTTGACAAATATCACAAATATTTATATATTCTTTAACATTTTTAATTATACTTTTTCAGTAATATTTGTAATTTAACAGCTCATTGATCTTGTCAGCATCAAAATGTCTTGTTAAGAAATTATTATGATGATGTTTTAATAACTCTTCTTTAACAGAAAAATCTTCTGAAACATATAATAATTTATTGTATTCTATTATTTCTTGATTATTCAATGTTCAAGCTTTGACATTATTCTTTTGTATATTTATCATCTCATTTGCTTTTAATTTTACAGCAAATTCATCTTCTTGCTGTAAAATCTTAATGAGCTTAACTATGAATTTACTACTAAAGTTGTATATCATTTCATGAATTGTCAATACTTTGATAATTGCATGTGAAATGAGTTGTTTGCAATTAACAGTTTCAGCAACAGAATTAAACTATTTCTCAATTATGTTATGATCTTTATAAATTAATGTTTCAATGTTTATTCTTCTTAAAGTTGTTAATTTAAATGTATTTCTTGCACTGTTAAAATCATGACTTTCAACAACATACTTCTGACATACATTGCTGAACATGTACTTGTATTTTTACTGACATTGTAAACAAACATCTTCTTGACTTTGTTAATCACTTATATACAGTAAATTTCATCTTGCAACATGCTTTTAACATGATCAACTGAATATCTTCTTTCATTGATATTGTAAATAAACATTTTCTTGACATTTTTATTACTTATGTTCAATAAATTTCATCTTGCAGTCTGCTTTCAACATGTTTTGCTGAATATTTGTTTATACTTATACTGTGAATGAATATCTTCTCAACATCATTTATCACTCATATACAGTATAATTCTCTGATTGCTATGAATATAAAGTTATTTAAGTTTTCTATTCTAGTCAGCTTTCGTTGCAAAGTGAGTAACAAATGATTTGCAAAAATGTTTTCATTCTTATAGTCAAATTATTTCAATAATGCATTAATTGAGTTTGTTTTTTCTGATTTATGCATTATTTTAAAATTGCAAATCAACAATTTTATGATTTATTTAACTTATTTTTCTTCTAACTTTTAAACATTTTGTAATGATTGAGTCTATTATTGTGATTGTGATTGTAATTTATACATTCTTGTGACATTGATTTAGACTCGATTCATGAGAAACTCTATGCTATTTATATCGAGTGAACAAAACTCTCTGAGAAAGAAAATTACTCGTCGTCTATACAACTGCTTTGCGCAGTCAAAACAATGAGATTGACACTGTGCTATCAAGTAATGAATCTATAGCTTCTATTCAGTGTGTGATGCTTAAGTAAACTCTTGATGAAAGTGTTTGTGCTGTTTGATTATGACACATCATTTTTACTTTGCTCTTCATTGATGATATTCTATACAATGATGTTTTGATTCAATTCTTGATTCAAAGACGAAAGATGTTTTCTTTGCATTTATAATGCTCATGATTATAATGAACGTAAAGCTGTGTTCTTTTACTCAATGATTGTCATTTATTGAGCAGAGAAATATGTAATGAAAGAGAGATGCACATGATGAAAAGATAAAGTATGATTATATTGAGTAACTTCTTTCTTCTCTTGATTTGACTTATGTCACGTAGACGTTGAATGAATTGTTAGTATAAACATGCAATTGCAATCATTCAATATTTGACTTTAATCAATGAAAGAGAATGCATTCTGATCATTCTCTTGAACTCTCAATTTTTCACGTGAATAAATGAATGACTTGACATTAAGTAAAGAAGATGAGTTCAAGTCTTCTCAGTATATCAGCGTGATCGACGAGTCACTACTTCTTCAAGCACTGTAATCATGACTTTCAATACTTGAAATGACTATTCTATCTGATATCTTTTCATCAATCACTCAATGACATTGTTGATGTGATGAAAATGTTTCAATATTAACGCAGTTGATGAGTCACAAATTCTTCGATCACTTGTAGTTATAACTCGCAGACTCTTCATCTGAGTTATCTTTTTCACTAGTAGTATTTTCTCATCTTTTACTGACATTGACATGTCATTAATCTTCTTCGTAGATTGATTGTAACTGTTAGAAAGAGTGTTGTCACATGAGTGAAAACTTTGCATAACAACTTTTCTGATCACGTAACGTTTTAACATCATTCAAACTGCGTCAAATTGAGATCTCTTGACTCTTCTGACTTCTATTCAAACACAAAATAGAATCAAAAGATTTGTAGTTGACATTATGTATAAATGAATCTCGTTGTCAGTCGATTGAGTTTATTAAATGAATAGATAAAATTTATAAAAATAATATGACAATGTGATATTTTAATCAGGCACAAAATAAATATATATTATAATAAAGTTAATTATTGAGAAACTCTCAATAACTTAAGAAAATCAATCAACTATAAAGAGTTTATCAAGCATTGTCAAGTTGAACATGAAATAATTCATGATATAATAATAATAAATTCATACATTCTTATGACATTGATTAGATTGACTCATGAAAGACTTTACGCTATTTGTATTAAGTGAATAAAACTCTCTGAGATAGAAAATCACTTGCAGTCTATACAACTGCTTCATGCAGTTGAAACAGTGAGTTTTGAGACTATGTATCAAATTTGTTCACGTTGATTGCACGTTAGAAAATGAGTGTTTTAATCATTCTAAATTGCTTCAAGAGCTTCATTTTCATCATCATCTTTGCTACTGCTCTGAGACTCTTCGTGATGATGATGATTATTCAATAGTTCAAGAAATCAGTATCTTGTAACATTCTTGATCGCAGATGCAATCAGTTCAAGCAATGCATGAGTACATGCTTCGTTATCTGATGACTTCATTTATAGTTGCATCATAAACTATTCATGTCTGAAACGTTTCTAGAGTGCAAATAAGTATTCAGATCTATGCGTTTGATTCTGATATGCATTGCAAGAATGCTTTCTGCTTTCTGAAAATCATTACACATCTTTACTATCATCTTATTGCTCAGATGCAATCTTTGTGCTGAGATTGCATTGATATCTGCAACGCATTCTCTGTACTTTTTTCATCATTGATTTCATTAATCTTTGTGATATTACGTTATTGCGATGCTATCACTTGTTGAAATCATTGTGAAGAAGAAGATGCATCATTTGCATTTTAACTGTATCTTCACATCTTCTTGAATGAAAATATTCAGAAGTACTATTTTCTTGATGATGAGTGAGTAAGAAATGACACAATTAACTTTCGTCAAACAAATGTGTATTAGTTTGCATGCTTGTCTGATCTCTTGCATTCAATCATTGACTTAACTGTGTAGTATGATTTTGTTCTGTAACATGTTCAGATGAACATGTAGCAAACTCATGTATGTTTCTGTCTTTAGAGTTTCAATGTTTACTCTTTTGAACACTTTTGCTACATGATACAGAGTCTGATTCTGAAGTGTTTCTAATCTGTATTCTTTGTTCAACAATTCATCTTTCTTGTCATGCTGATGTCAAACTGACGCTTTGAATGCAATTTCTGATCTCACTACTGCTGAGTATACTTGTTTCGCTTTTGTGAAGATAGCTTCTCATGTAAAGACTTCAAGATAACTAAGTATCAGCATTCTTGTGACGTGATTCATCTTTATTTGTCGAAGATACGCGTCTCATTGCAGTTTCATGTTCAGTTGCATCTTTAGAACTTGTACGTCTGATTTTGATTTAATAATTGAGTTTTCTATTTATATGTTAATTGTCATGTCAAATCTCTTCGATTTTCTAGTGAAATGCGTAAGCTCATACTTTTTTGATGCGAACGTTGTGTCATGAATGCAAGCTCATTTCGCGCAGATGTTGTGTGCTTTGCTTAATGTTTTGCAAATTTCTTCAATAAATTTATTATAGACTAGAATGTTAATATTATTTACAAAGTTAAGCACTTCAATTTTAATTTTCAATGCTTTGCATTTTTTGATTAAACTTGTGTTGAAGAATAGAAAGAAAATCAATAAAATGAGAAATTTTTGCAATATGTCTGCATTTATCTTACGTATGTTGCTCATTTGTTCATTAAATATTAGCAATGTTTCTCAATTCTTTAGAAAGCTGCGTGTTCATTTGATTATGTAACTCAATGTTCTTTTCATTTTCAGCATATACAGAAGTCTGATGTGTGAGACTTGATTAAATGCTTCAACAACGTTTAAGCTTAGCATGAAAATTACATATTTGATTTCACAGTCTTACACTGTGTAAACTGATTGACAACAAGATTTATTTGTACAAGATGCTGACTACGAATCTTCTGCAAGCTATGCTTGTCAGAAGAGCTGAACAATCTCATCAACATTGATAGAGCAGTAACAGCGCTTTACTCACACGTTGAGCTCACACACAGTTGAAAAGCGAAGCAATAACAACGTAATCATCAGCGCGTTGAAGCTCGCACATACACAGAATGACAGCAGCATACATGCTGCAGCTCATATATGACATATACACATATATTGCGAAGGCACGATTCAGCTTTTGCGCACATACAGACAGATGTGATGCAGTAAATCAATCGATTTTTCGCATTTTCAGATCGATTTACATGCAGCGCAATCACACACAGAGCGATAACAGCGCTTTATTCACACGTTGAGCTCATATACGACATACACACATATACTGCAAAGGCACGACTCAGCTTTTGCGCACATTCAGACAGACGTGATGCAGTAAATCGATCGATTTTCGCATTTTCAGACCGATTTACACGCAGCGCAATCACACACAGAGCAGTAACAGCACTTTATTCACACGTTGAGCTTATATACAACATACACACATATACTGCGAAGGCACGACTCAGCTTTTGCACGTCTACACGTCTGCATGATGCAGTAAATCAATCGATTTTTCGCTTTATCAGATTGATTTACATGCATCGCAATCACATACACTGCAAAGACATGACACAGTCTTTGCTAATATACACAGAACGACAGCAACGTCTTGACGCATGCGCTGCAACTCATATACATCACACACATACACATTGCGAAGGCACGACTCAGCTTTTGCGCATCTACATGCTTGCATGATGCAGTAAATCAATCGATTTTTCGCATTATCAGATCAATTTACATGCATCGCAATCACATACATTGCAAAGACACGACACAGTCTTTGCTCATATTTGCGATGCATGTAAATCGATCTGATAATGCGAAAAATCAATCGATTTACTGCATCACACAAGCGTGTAGATGTGCAAAAGCTGAGTCGTGTCTTCGTAGTGTATGTGTGTGTGACATATATGAGTTGCAGCGTGTGCATCAAGACGTTGCTGTCGTTCTGTGTATATGAGCAAAGACTGTGTCGTGTCTTTGCAATGTATGTGATTGCGATGCATGTAAATCGATCTAATAATGCAAAAAACTCATCGATTTACTGCATCTTGCGAGCGTGTAGATGCGCAAAAGCTGAATCGTGTCTTCATAATGTATGTGTATGTGATGTATATGAGTTGCAGCATGTGCGCAAAGACGTTGCTGTCGTTCTGTGTATATGAGCAAAGACTGTGTCGTGTCTTTGCAATGTATGTGATTGCGATGCATGTAAATCGATCTGATAAAGCAAAAAACCGATTGATTTACTGCATCATGCAGACGTGTAGATGCACAAAAGCTGAATCATGTCTTCGCAGTATATGTGTGTATATCATATATGAGCTCAACGTGTGAATAAAGCGCTGTTACTGCTCTGTGTGTGATTGCGCTGCGTGTAAATCGACCTGAAAATGCGAAAAATCGATCGATTTACTGCATCACGTCTGTCTGTATGTGCGCAAATGCTGAGTCGTGCTTTCGCAATATATATGTATATGTTGTATATGAACTGCAGCATGTATGCAAAGACGTTGCTGTCATTCTGTGTATGTGCGAGCTTCAACGCGCTGATGATTACGTTGTTATTGCTTCGCTTTTCAACTGTGTGTGAGTTCAACGTGTGAGTAAAGCGCTGTTACTGCTCTATCGATGTTGATGAGATTGTTCAGCTCTTCTGACAAGCATAGCTTGCAGAAGATTCGTAGTCAGCATCTCATACAGGTAAATCTTGTTGTCGATCGATGCAGATAAAGAGACTGCGCAAAAGAATTGAATTTGCAGTCAATCAGCTAAGACAAGCAATATCAGAACAGAAAGAGACTATAAATTATAACTTAATCTACATTTGAAAAGCATGCAATGAAAGCATAGAAAACTCGATTCAGAAGCAAATTGATCGACTTCAAAGTCAAACAAACAACAAACTGAAGATTATTCTACAATTGATTCAACAAAATGCTGAAAACATCAAAAAGAGAATCAATGCAAAGTAAATGACAGAGAATTCGCAAATCTTGCAGAAGACGCAGATTTCACAAAGCAAACGTCGCAAGTCATGCAAAATTCGCAAAAATCAACGCAGAAGCTCACATATGTGCAAAAAGCAGCTCAAGTCACAAGCGTAAATGCAAATGCAAACACAAATACAAATGCAAATGCAAATGCAAATGCAAATGCAAATGCAAATGCAGGCGAATGAAATCTGATTATCAAGAAATTCTCACCAAAATCACAAGAAATATCGTATCACGAAAGAAGACTCATTGTCAATCTCAAAAATGAGAACTAAACTTTAAAGACGATGAAAATGCGAGATTCAATAAATAACACATTAAAAAAGGCGAAAATCGATCTAATAGTCGTCATGATAGTCAAAATGCAAAAGAGAAACAACATTGTTCTGACAGTCTTGAAAAAATACATTGCAGAAGTCTTACTAGCACAAAGAGTAATATGAAAGCATGTTTTTGATGTTAAAAGCATTAAGAAAGATGAGAAATAGCACAAAATAGTCATACACAGTCTGAAAATTGAAATCTTCAACATGAAAACTGAAATGAAAAATCTAAAAACTGAGTTAAAGTCATACAATCTCGAATTGAAACTAATAATCAACTTTATGTGATTATCAAAGAGTGAAAATCAATTATAAAACAGATATGCATCAATGATCTTAGCATTTAGAATTGAAGCAGAAGCACAAAGACATCTGAAAAAATGACTCTTAGCTGCGAGATCAACATATTGAACAGTCAAATATCGAGACTATTGATCAAATGATCAATGTCAAAAATGTTAAATCTTTGAGCATTTATAAAACAAATGTAACAGATCATTAAAATGCTTATACTGCGAGCAAAATCATCAAATCTGAGAGCATAAATGTTAATTATCTACATGCAAAGACAAGTAATCATGCAATTACACGATTTCTAGATGCTGCAACTGTTAAAATGCGCACTTCGCAAACAGCGTAATGTGCAAAACATATCAGGCAGCTCAGTTTATTAGCTCACAAAAAGATCATTTAGTCACGAAATTGTTTTTTTTATTTCTTCAAGTTTTACGTGCTTATGCAGTCTAAAACTATGAAACACGATGCTATTTATTTAAATAGTAGCATTGAAGCGCTGTGTATATGCTAAATTACATGTAATTTAGTTAAAGTCAATGCAGTATATCTTCTCATTGAGCAGTCAGATTGTTAAAATGTGCATATGAGCATGTGAGCTGTTTATATAATTAAGTGATCATATAGACAACTCAAAATTGTGAAAGTTAATCACTTTGATGTAAGCTTTCAGCTTGTCTGTATAATCATCAAGTTAAGCGAGCTAGATAAGCTTTGATCTATGTAGATGAAAGTTGATCACTTCAATGTGAGCTTTCAAGTTCGCTGTATGATCACTCAGCTGAATGAACTAAATGAGTTTTGATTTATGTATCTGCGACGCATGTAAATCGATTAGAAAATCGAAAAATCGATCGATTTACTGCGTTGCACAGATGTGTATGTGCGCAAAAGCTGAGTTGTGCCTTCGCAATGACTGTGTGAATGTTGTATATTAGTTGCAGCGTGTGCGCAAAGACGTTGCTGTCGTTCTATGTATATGAGCAAAGACTGTGTCGTGTCTTTACAGTGTATGTGATTGCGATGCATGTAAATTGACCTGAAAATGCGAAAAATCAATCGATTTACTGCATCACGTCTGTCTGTATATGCACAAAAGCTGAGTCGTGTCTTTGCATTATATATATATATGTCGTATATGAATTGCAGCATGTATGCAAAGATGTTGCTGTCATTCTGTGTATGTGCAAGCTTCAACGTGCTGATGATCACGTTGTTATTGCTTCGCTTTTCAACTGTGTGTGAGTTCAATGCGTGAATAAAGCGCTGTTACTGCTCTGTCAATATTGATGAGATTATTCAGCTCTTCTGACAAGCATAGCTTGCAGAAGATTCGTAGTCAGCATCTTGTACAGATAAATCTCGTTGTCGATCTACTAAATTTAGTACATGATGTGCAAATGATAAAAAGTTGAGAAAACACGCTTATCTGTTTACTTCTAGATGTCAAAAAAGTCTTTGATCATGTTGCATTGAAACAGCTGATCAAAATATTGATTAAATTGAAAATATTGATCAATTTAATTAATTGAATAAAATATTTCTTACAAAATTGAATTAAACTGACAATGAGATTCATCTATACATGATGTCAACTACAAATCTTTTAATTCTATTCTGTGTTTGAATAAAAGTCAGAAGAATTAAAAGATTTCAATTCAACGCAGTTTGAACAATGTTAAAACGTTGCATGATCAGAAAAGTCATCATGCAGAGTTTTCACTCGTGCAACAACACTTTCTTTAACAGTTACAATCAATCTACGAAGAAGATTAATGACATGTTGATGTCAGTAAAAGATGAAAAGATACTACTAGTGAAAAAACAACTCAGATGAAGAGTCTGCGAGTTGTGATTACAAGTGATTGAAGAATTTGCAACTTGTCAACTGCGTCGATATCGAAACGTCTTCATCACATTGACAATGTCATCAAGTAATTGATGAAAAGATATCAGATAAAATAGTCATCTCAAGTATTGAAAGACGTGATTACAATGCTTAAAGAAGTAGTGATTCATCAATCACGCTGATATACTGAGAAGACTTGAACTCATCTTCTTTACTTGATGTCAAGTCATTCATTTATTCACGTGAAAAATTGAGAGTTCAAGAGAACGATCAGAACGCATTCTCTTTTATTACATATTTCTCTGCTCAATGAATGACAATCATTGAGTAAGAAAACACAGCTCTACGTATGTTACAATCATGAACATCACGAATGCAAAGAAAATGTCTTTCATCTTTGAATTAAGAATTGAATTGAAACATCTGTCATGATGAATTGACTCATAGAGATTAAATCAGAAACTAGAGTCAGAGATTGAGTTGAAGATTAGATCTGAGTTAGCTCTGAAACTCTATGACTTTGTCAAAACATCGTTTAGACTACATCATATCTTCGACTTAATATGTCATGAGTTATGTCGTGCTCGACTTGACAATGCTTGACAAACTCTTTATAGTTGATTGATTCTCTCGAGTTATCGAGAGCTTCTTAATAATTAGCTCTATCATAATATATATTCATTCTGTGTCTGCTTAGAATATCACATTGTCATATCATTCTTATAGATCTCGTTTATTCATCTAGTAGACTTGATCATCACAGTTCTAATTATTTCAAACTCTTCTTAGAGATGATGATTTGATATTTAAGCATGATAACAGCAACATGATCATAACAAAATTGAAATAATGATGTTTTGATCTCATGAAACATCATATCAGAAAACGAACGTTGCATAACAGAATCAGAAAGTGAAGAAGCAGAAAATGAACTCTCTCTTGATATTGATGAATAACTGACATGAGCAATGCTTCAATGTGATGATCTGCAAAAGAAACAGAAGCTAACAGCTATTTGATCAGAGATTGAGACTCTGCAAGTCGTTGAAACAACGAAGAGAAGTCATCGAGCTTTCACTCAAGTCTTCATGAAGAATTCAAACAATCTACGCATCATCTTCATAGTATCAATGATGATGAAATGAAGTCATCATGAAATCATCTTGCAGAAGCGAAGACTCTCAATGTCTTTGAAGAAGTATCATGACAAAATCATAAGAAAACATAAAGAGTGAATTCGTAACGTTGAAATCTCATTTCAAAATATCTTTTGACATTTTGAAAGTGATGAGAAAAAGATTTTGTACTGCATGATCTATCTAAAGAATGAATCAAAAAAACTTTGATTCAATCACGAAGAGATTATGTCTGCAACTCAGCAAATATGATTCAATTTTATTGATTTTCTTCTGAATTTAATCAAAGATTCGATGAATCGAGACATAAATGTGACTCAGCAGTACATGAATGCATTGCAATGTTCAGATCAGATGATATGAATGTTTGCAGTTCATCTGAGCACTCTGAAACATCAACTTTCATTGTATAATGATGAGCATAAGTGAGCTCATTTATTCATCAAGTTAAGATTTGAGCTGCATGTGATTATTACTAATGTGCAGTCAATTCCTATCACATAAGATGCATTAATCGATCTTGTCACTCAATTGAAAACAAATCTGCGAAAAAAACATGTCTTGTCATCGAAATGATCTCAAGACGAGAACTTGCATGATTGAGATAAAATCAACAAGAAGACTCATTCAAAGCGAAAGAAATCTCATTAATCAACTAAACTTGACTCTTCATCAAAGACAAGCTCACACACTTCATCATGTTATAGCAAGAATTTGTTTAACATAACGTGTTATATGTACAATTGAAAGAATCATTACTTTACTGATTGTAAAGATGAAAAGATCAAGAATAGATCAAAAGAATCTGATGTAAATTGAGTATTCATTGATTTGATGTTGCATATGAATCATCTCAAGATTTCGAGAAAAGACAAACTTTCAACGAATGCTTCAAATCATCAAGGGAAAAACAAGAAGTTCTCTTTGTAAGACTCTTATATATAAAGAGCATGTAATTCAGAAAGATCAAAAGACAGAAACAAAGATTCACATGAATATCAACGTCAAGATGAACGTGATTAGTCAACGTTTTATCATTGAGCAGAGTATGTCATTGCTGAACGCTGATCTCTCAAGATCTATCTGAATGAATGATCAGAGTGTTTATTGTTATGACGTCTATAAGATGTGTTATTGACTGAGAGACAGCTGAGACATAGAGAAAAAAGATATAAGTATCTTCTATGCTATTGACAAGAAAGAATCTTTTCTGATTCTGAGTATATCAAGTATGCAATTCAAGCGTATTTGAATAGACATGATTGCAAGAACATGATGTTTCTGTTATGAGTCTGCATAAAGCGAATCATATGAGTGTATTCTAACTAAAAGTTCAAAGCTAAAGAAGAAAGAAAATAAAACACGTCAAGAATCTTATACTCACGAAGGCGCGCTAGATTACTAGCGTGTCAACATCAGCTCTGTACTAGTCTATGATTTATGTTAGACTAACTCAGAGTAACGAGACACGCTCGCAACATTATTTTCTTTCTTTATCTAGCAATGTTCTCATTGTTGCAGTTCAGTCAACATTTCTTGAGTTGATTTCTATCTTGACTTGTTCAAATAACGTTCATGAAATCATTTACAATCTTCAAGCATTCTTCAAATTCACTTTCATCAACGTTGTATCAATGTAGATTGACGTCGTATTCTTTTCAATTGACACGATACTGTAGTCATTTATCTTGTTCATAGTGTTTGAAGTTCAATATGTTCTTCACTTCTCATTCATCTTCGTCTTCAATCACTATAGAATCAGACGACTCATTTCGTTGTTCTTTCAGAGAGTTCTTCAAATTCAGTTGCAGCAGATTCGATGCAAACTTTGAATAAATCTTCATTGTCAATGACAGTTTCAATCGATATGCATGTTTGATCTCAATCAGAATCTTGAAGAATTCTAGCATTTTATCGTTCAGCTTCTTTGATGATCTTGAGATCATAATGTTTCTAGAATTCAGAAACATCATGTCATCTATCTTGTAGATCATTTTCTTTCAATGCTTGTTAATCTGTTTCTTCATTGTGACTCTGACTTTTGCTAATGCTTGCTTGATCAATGCTAGTGATCATTTCATGTGTTCAAATATATTCTCTGCTTTGCTTACTTCAATTCTAGCTCGAATGATTTCATATTCAGTTGAGTTTGAATTAAAGCTCATATGAGAATGAAAGTTCTTATTCAGAAAGAACGTCGACTGTTCAATTGACGACGAAATAACATTGTTATCAACGAATTCAGTCATAGATACTCAGACGAATCAATCATCTTGCATATATGAGCAGTAGCTTTGTAGATATCATTTCACATTCTGATTCATTCTTTCTGTCTGATCATTGATCTGCAAATGATAGTTGATAGATAGTTTCATCTTGATGTCAAGTCTCAAACAAAGAGACGTTCAGACAATTGATATGAATTGAGAATCACGATTGAACACTATTGATCTCGATAGTTCATGAATTCTGAAGACTCATATCAACAGCAGCTTAACTGTTTGTTCTGCGAAGATTTCTTCGTCATCTGATCAACATGATATATAGTGTCGTTTCTTAGACAATTGATCTATGACTGTCAGAATCGCGTTGCTTTCATCACTTTCTGATAGATCAATAATGAAGTTCAAGAATATGTTTTGTCATCATTGTTCAAGTATGAGCAATGACTTCAGCAGTTCATTGATTCGATCTCTTGATGCTTTTGATCTACGACAAACGTAACAGTTTCAAATGTAGCGTTTGATCATCGTTCTCATCTTTGATCAGCAATATGATCATTTCAACAAGTCTAATGTTTAATTCATGTCAGAATGATCACTGATTGAAAGATAATGTGCTTTTCTTATTAATTGAGTGATCTTTGACTAAGAAACTTATAGTCTATCATCTTTTCAGAGTACTTCATCAAGTACTCTGCAGTTGTTCAGATCAATATCTTGACAAGTTCTTCTATTCTGTTTCATGACTATTTGAATATTGAAGCACAGTTGATTCATTTGATTTGTGACTATAATCTGATTCTGAATAGAAATCACATCTTCGACCGAATTTTGATTAGCTTTTGATTCAAGTTTCGAATCTGAGTCAGATTCTGAGTCAAATCTGAGCAAGATTTGAGTCAGATCTTAATCAGCTTTCTGATCATCTTCTTGATTAACTTCTATTGACTGCAGTTCAAATTTGTCTTCTGACAATAGCATCTGATGCTGATATAGCTTTCGATCATCGTTTGCTTCAACTGACTTGACGTCTAACATTCTGATCAGCGCGTCGACTTTCAGATTCTGTTTTCTCGACTGATATATGATCTTGAAGTTATATTCAAATAACTTCTCAGCTCATTTAGCTTGTCGTCTAGTCAGTTTCTTGATGAACATGAAGTACTTTAAATTTAAATAATCGATGAAGATCTTGATCAAAATATTGATACATTTCAATTTGAGATGTCAGTGCTTCAAGCAGCGAATAATGATCAGCAGTTCTTTGTCGTAGATCTCGTAGTTGCATTCTGCAAGAATCATGTTCTTGCTATAAAAGATCATTGAATGTAGAATGTTTTCATCGTCATATTGAGACAATACTTCGTCGTTGACATAGTTCAAGAAGTTCGTTTTCAGAATAGCTTCTCTGATTGAGTTGAAATGCTTCAGAACGAGAGCTGTCATCATCTGTTGCTTCAGTTTTTCAAAGATCTTCTGACAGATCTTGATTCATTCAAAGAAATGATCTTTTTAAGTCAGCTTTATCATAGATTGAGTGATCTTTAAGAAGTTCTTTATGAATTGTTGATAGAAATTGCAGAAGTCAATGAAGATTTGCACATGAGTCAATGATTGAGACACTTTTCAGCTTCGAATCACATCTACTTTTCAAGAGTTCATTCGTAAATCATTGATGAATATCAGTAGTTCAAGAAACGAGATTTTCTGAATCTTGAATTCGCACTTGTCAATGTTTATCTGCAAGTCGATTTCGCGAAGCTTGTTTAACACTTCTTTCACATGAATTCTATGTTTCTTCAAGATCTTACTGTAGATAAGAATATTATTCAAATATGTTTGACAGAATTTATGCAGACATTCAAACAATACATCGTTGATATAGTGCTGAAAGAACGCAGATTCATTGATTAATTCAAAGAGCATTACTTTATACTTGTAAACATCGAAGAAAGTAACAAAAGTAGTTAAATCTTCGCTTTCTGAACTCATGCGCAGTTTATTGAATGCGACGATAATGTTGAGTCAAGTCAGATACTTACTGTCTTGAATTCAAGCTAGTACTTTGTCTATCAAGAATATTGAATAACGATCTCTTTTGATCAAAGCATTCAGTTTTCAATAATTCATGCAAAAGCGAAGACTATCATCTTTCTTTTTGACAAATAGTATTGACGAAGCGAAGAGAGCTTTGCTGAATGTAATAAACTTCTTCTTCAAGTTCTCTTCTAGATACTTCTTGATCTTCTGCAGCTTGTGACTTAACATGAGATACAATTGACTTCTAGAAGACTGACTCTCATCTTCTAATTCAATCTTATGATTATATGATCGATGCAGAGACAACTGCGTTGTCTTCTCTCTGTCAAACACATTCAGAAAGTCGTGATAAATGATTGAAAGCTTCTTCTTCAGTTCATTCAATGACATGACTGATGTCATTTCATTCAGTTCTGCGAAATCTTCGACTGAGCTAAGCGCTTTGTTGATTTCGCTAATGATCAATGAGAAGATCTTAATCTTCTTATTCTTGACTAGAGTTCAATACACAGCGACTTCGATCATGACAATATTGACGATCTTCTTTACTTCAGTTGACTGAGAAAGTCAAGATTGATCGAAATCAACTTGAGTGCTTTGCTTTACTATGAAAGCAGATTCAATGAATCTATTCACTGATTTCTGATTCATGAATCTCTTCAAGATGATCGTTGATGTAACAATTAAGTTCAAGTTCTTTCATTTTATTTTGCAGATTTCGCTTGACTTAAATCTGTGAAATGCTGATTAACTGCTTGCTTTCAAAACAACAGATTTCAATGTTCGAATCTTCAATGATGATATTAATCAATCGTTTGCAGAATTTATCAAAATTTGATTTCTTTTCAATCAGAAGTTTTCAATGATTATCTTGTGCTGATCTAGACAAGTTATCAATAAAGACATCATTTCATTCTTGTGTTCTTGTATCATGATCAATGTATACAAAGCATGTGTAATCAACTTTTGATCAGAGATTTCATCATACAATTGAATCAACTTTGATTTTGACAGCGATATTGACTGAATATCAAAGCGTTCACATAGCTTTGACATCAAAGATTCGTCAATGAAAGTCATGTCAGTGACTTTGATATCTATCAGAGCAAAGAATCTGAATATCTTTTCTAGACTACTCAAGATGATGTCAACAGTAAACGACTTGAAATCAAATGAATTGTCAGGCATGCTGATGAAGCAGAATATGAGTATATCGCTTTCAGTCACTACTTTGATAAAGACAGATCATTTTTCAAATTCGTAGTGATCTTGTGCACTTAAGTCATCTTAAGACAATCATATGCTCTATGTTTTGACTTTTTGCATTTGAAGCAGAGTTTTTTCTTAAACAACTCTTTCTGAATAGAGTTGAGCTTTAATCTTCTGAGTTTCTTTCACGAAGAAACTGATGATGTAAATTGAGTAGTCAATGTGCTGATGACAGAGCAAGCAGCTTGAGTAGCTGATGCTTTGATGATTGATCGAGTGTTTAATTCAGTCAATCTAACATCGACTCACATGCAGATGTTGATAAACTTGTTCAAGTTCGTGATTCATTCATTGAGCGTTGCTCGCTGAAGATCTGAGCTGATCTTGTGCTGAAAATCATCTAGTAAAGTCTCATTATTGTATTCTAGTTCTGCACTAAATCTCTGAAATTTCATTCAAAATTCATGAAAGAAGATCTTGTTCTGATACAACTTCAGATACTGATATTGAGTTGTGTGATGATGATTGAGATCGTCGTACATCTTATTAATCATCGATAGTACTTCTTCAACTTCTAGAAATGAGTTCAAGAAGATATCTTGCATGCAAGATGCAATATGTTTGATTGCAGCTTTACTGACTCAACTTTCGATGTATACAATTTTCAACTCTTCGATAGAAAAATGATTCTTGTTTATCTTCAGCTTGTTTCACATTCAAGACAGTCAATTGTCTACATTCTGCAACAAATCTTCAAACAGTGAAGAGTTCAATAACTTGATTGACTTTGAGAATCAATCTTCAGAGATCGAAGTACTTTGTTGACTTGATGCAACTTTTAGATGATGTATAATCACGTTCTTGTTTCTATTTTCTTTCTGCAGATGCATTTGCATAATCTTCAATGTGATGTTTATCTTATTAACATCTTCTAACATCTGAATCATGTCATTGTAAATCTTGATTTCGATGTCGTGCTGTTAACATATGTACTTGATAAAGACAACGAGATCATCTGCTTTATGAGCGTTTATTCAAGCATTCAGTTCAGTACTGATGCTGATCTTGATCATTTCATGATTAAAGAGTAATGCATTCGTGTTCTCTTCTTCTGTATTCAACAATGCATTCATGTCTTCTTCTTCTGATGCTGTTCGATTCTGTGATAGAAGTGATTTTCTTCTAGCATTTTGAAGTTTGTAGCGAGCAATGCTCGCTGATTCTGAGCTTCTAGTCATGATATGAATAGAAAATTGCTGATCGAGATTCTGATGTTACTCTATCAAACTTTCTGAGTTCAAGCAACGACTAGTACTTTATCAAACTTTCTGAATTCAAGTACTGCTGAAATTTCTGGTTTCTGATGACGAGCTCAATAAAGAGTTAGTCAAGAGCAACGTGTTCATGTTTTTTAATTCTGATTCTATCGAAATTTCTGGTTTCAAATCAAGATTCTTCTTTAGAAATTTCTGATTTTTATTGAGCTTTCTGAGCTCGAGTTCTGATTCTGCTGTCGAAATTTCTGAGTTCAACTTCTGATTAAGTTGATTGTGTAGCTTGTTTTTGTATCATCTACACGTTGATAGCAAGATTAATGAGCTTTGAACTAATGTTATGACTTTGCATAGAGCGAATCATATGAGTGTATTCTAACTAGAAGTTCAAAGCTAAAGAAGAAAGAAGATGAAACACGTCGAGAATCTTTTACTCACGAAGGCGCGCTAGATCACTAGCGTGTCAACATCAGCTCTGTACTAGTCTATGATTCATGTTAGACTAACTTAAAGTAATGAGGCATGCTTGCAACAGTTTCAACGTGAATGAACACGCATTTGAGTTGTTCTTCGCACAAGCATTTATGAAAGCTTTACAAGATGAGTCTACTGTGTATGCTCTTGTCATAATCAACATTGTTGAAGAGTTGATCATTGAACATCAAGTGAGAGCAATAAATAATGTGATGAGTCGTATCACAAACGCGTTTGAAACGCAGACTTTACTCGTTGAATTGAAAGAGTACGAAGATGTATTCTCAACAGAAAGTGCAGACAAACTGTCTTTGCATGAAGATCATGATCATGAAATCGAAATCATTGCAGAGTCATCGTATGAATCATTATATAATCTGTTGAACACAGAGTTAGCAACTCTGAGATAGTATTTAGATGATGTCTTAGCGAAAGAATGAATTAAGCACTTCATCAGCTCAATTGACACATCTATTCTATTCATTTTCAAAAAGAATGATAGTCTTTATCTATGCATGAACTATCGAGATCTGAATAAGATCACTGTCAAAAATCATCATTCGCTATCTTTAATTAGTGAAACTTTAGACAAACTCAATAAAGTCAAGCAGTTCACTAAGTTAAATCTGAAGAACATCTATCATTGTCTCAGAATTCAACATGAAGATGAGTGAAAAACAACGTTTTGTACTCATTACAATTACTTGAAATATATAATCATGTTGTTTGATTTAATCAATGCATCTGTCATCTTTCAAACTTATATTAATAAGATCTTAACAAAGCTTTTAAATAACTTTTGTGTTGTTTATCTGAATGACATTCTAATTTTCTTCGTAGAGAAGACTGATCATGTAGATCACATGAAGCAGATTCTCAAGAGATTAAGAAAGTTCAAGTTATATGCTAGCTTGAAGAAGTGTGAATTCTTTATCACTAAAGTGAACTTTCTAGAATTTGTCATATTCATCGAGAGTGTTTTGATGAACTCAAGTAGAATAGACATCATCAAAACGTGACTCAGATTGAAGATGTATTGAAAAATACAAGTTTTTCTAAGATTCATCAATTTCTATTGACGTTTTATACATCATTACTTTCAGATAGCAGAATCTTTAACAGAATTGCTGAGAGACAGTGTAAAAGATGTAAAAACAAACTCATTTATATGATCGAGTGAAGCGAAACAAGCTTTTAATCAGCTTTGCGACGTCTTTATGAGAGCGTCTATACTAAGACACTTTGACTCAGAGCGACATATACACATCGAGATCGACACATTCAATTATGCAGTCGCGAATATTTTGTCTCAGTCAGATGATAATGATCAGTGACATTCAATTGCATTCTGATTCAGAATGATGATAAACGTTGAAAGAAACTATGAAATACATGATCAGAAACTTCTAATCATAGTAGCGATGTTTAAGCATTGATGACACTATGTGAAAGACAGTTATCATACTGTTGAAGTTCTAACTGATCATAATAATCTGAAGAATTTTATGAACGTACGAAAGCTAAACGAAAGACAAGTCAGATGAATCATAAGATTGTTGATTTGCAACTTTGAAATAGCACATAGATCAGAAAAGACAAACTTGATTAATGTATTGTTAAAACAATCTGACTATAAAAATGAGAACATTTTTGCGAATCATTTGCTGCTCACTCTGCAACGAAAGCTGACTAGAATAGAAAGCTTAAATAGCTTTATATTTGTAGCGATCAGAGAACTATACTGTATACAAGTGATTAATGATGTTGAGAAGACATTCGTTCACAGTATAAGTACAAACAGATATTCAGCAGAACATGTCGAAAGCAGATTGCAAGATGAAATTCACTGATGAACATGAATGATTAATGATGTTGAGAAGATGTTCATTCACAGTGTCAGTGAATAAAGATATTCAGCGAAACATGTTGAAAGCAGATCGCAAGATGAAATCTACTGTACATGAGTGATTAACGAAGTCAAGAAGATGTCTGTTCACAATGTTAATGAAAACATGAGTACATGTTCAGCAATGCATGTCAGAAGTTTGCTGCTGAGAATCATGATTTTAGCAGTGCAAGAAACGCATCTAAATGAAGTACATTTCTCAAGAGATAGAATCTCTCAATTTGAAACAATAACTTCAAGAAGCACAGATGTTGAAACGTTAACTTATAGAGATCACAATGTAGCTGAGAAACAGCTTAATTCTGTTGCTGAAACTGTTGATTGCAAACAACTCATTTCACGTGCAATTGTCAGAGTATTGACAATTCATGAAATGATATACGACTTCAATAGTAAATTCATAATTGAGCTCATCAAGATCTTATAGCAAGAAGATGAATTTGCTGTGAGATTAAAAGCAGACGAAACGACGAGTATATGAAAGAGTGATGTCGAAGCTTGAACATTGAATAATCAAGAAATGATAAAGTACAACGAATCATTGTATGTTTCAGAAGATCTTTCTGTCAGAGAAGAGTTATTGAAACGTCATCATGATGACTTGTTAGCAAGATATTTTGATGCTGACAAGATCAGTGAGCTATTAGATTGCAAATATTACTGAAAAAGTATGATCAAGAATGTCAAAGAGTATATAAATACTTGTGACATTTGTCAGAGAGTAAAGATGAAATGTCATCTATCATATGATGAGTTGAAATCATTATTTCAATTCACAAATTCATGAAAAGAAATCACTATGAATTTCATAACAGATCTGTCGTCTAGTAAATGAAAAAAAGTCGTGTATGACTTGATTCTTGTGATAGTCGATCACTACATGAAGATGACACGTTATCTGTTTACAAAGAAGACTCTGACTGTCATAAAGTTAACAGAGTTGTTCTTTGAGCAGATTGCTTTAAAATATGAGATATTGAATGATATAATTATCAATAAAAATAGTCTATTTATCAATGCATTCTGATCAAAGATCTGCTATCATGCGAAGATGAAACGACGACTAAGCATCGTCTTTCATTCGCAAATAGATGATCAGACAAAACAACAAAATTCAACGCTGAAACATTATTTACGAGTATATTGTTTTGAAAAGCAAGATGACTGAGCTATGCTTTTACTCGTAGTCGAGTTCATGTATCATCAGACGAAGCACTCTTCGTTGAGCTGTAGTTTCTTTAAAGTCATGTATGATTACAAGTCAATCTTTGACATACACATCAAGAATGATGCTATGAAAGAAGAAATGTCAGCAGCAAAAGAACACGTTGAAATGCTGCAAGATGTGCAAAACACATTGATGCAATGATGATAAAATGCAATTGATGCTCAGACAAAGTACTATAATTAAAAACATAAGTCTAAGTTCTTTAATGTTGATGATTTAATCATGCTATCAGCAAAAAATCTGAAGCAGAAGAAGTCGAGCAAAAAGCTATCAAATAAGATGCTAAAATTCTTTCGTATACAAGAATTTATAAACAAGCAGATGTATTGTCTTGATCTTTCAATCATCTATAGAGTTCATTTTGTCTTTCATGTATTTCTTTTAGAATCATATAATCGTAGACTAAATGATGACTCTATACTTGATTATCTCGTACTCAAGCTTATTGATGATGAGTAAGAATGAAAGATAGAAAAGATTTTATAAAAGCAAAAAAGAAAGAGAATCTTATATTATAAGATACAATGAAAAGAATATCTTATTGAATATGATCAATGAATATTGAGCGAAGATATGAAAAATGTCTCGAAGCTTATAGAAGCTTTTGAAACGAGGCTGAAACATGAGCGAAAAGCATAATCACTCACTTTCAGACATAAACTCATTATTAGAAAAGAAGAATCACTGTATTATAATAGTTTCGCTCTCTAATAAAGCGATCACATATGTAAATCAACAGACAGAAGAAAAAAGCGCAAAGATGCTTAAATGCGCTTGATAAGAAAGCGCAATCATCACGACACAATAAACATCACTTCATCAAACATCTTTCACACAAGACAAGATTACAAACTTCTTTTTCTTTCTCATTGTCAGATTTACATTGAGATGCAAAGACAAAGATTTGAAAGATAACAGATTGTGTTAAAATACATCAGAACAATTAAAAACGCTGACAAAATGATATATAATTGAGATTGAATATATCGCAAAGCGCTTTACATTCAGAATTTCTCTGACAATGTCATTGACAATCATCATCTCTTTGAGAATGAGCTTTTGAATCTTTAGAGACTTAAGTTTGTGAGTTTTCTTAAGATGATTCTTTACATAAGTCGTTGCTGTCAACTTCTTGTAAAGAATTTTCTGATGAGCAGTGAATGTTTTCAGAGTGATGTTTTCTTCTTCATTCTCAATCACACTATCATGAATATTTTGCAGATGAAAGAATTCATTGACAGTTAAAATGCAGATGTCAAAAATCTAGACATTGAATCATGAATGTTTAGCAAATGTATCAGATAAGTATACTCACTGTGATACAGAAATCTTCATTACTCGCACAGCAAACACACTTCTTGTACATTGTCTTTCTTTGAAAGATGACATCACATCGCGATGCTCTATTCTTGATGTGTAGAACTCAAGCACACTTTATACAAATCACTCTATTTAGTGTTTTGAAATCAGCAATACTTCTTTCACTTATTCTTACAATTGACAGCTGAAAAGCATCAGTAATGATATCAAGAAGTGAAATAAGCAAATCTCATCATTATTCTTCAATTTCGCGAAGTCTGTGAGTTCAACAAGATCATCAACGAAGCGTCAGCAATCATTTCTTTTCTCATTGTCTTTCGAATTTTCTCTTCAATAACTGAGATGTACTTGAAAGTTTAAATAGTAAAAGTGATGAGCTTTTGATTAGAATTTAATGATGTTTGCATTATTATGAGTGATTCAGCATCAATGATATCAGCAGCATCATGATCATCACGTCTGATTGATGTCTTTTGAGCAAACTTATGATACTGTTAGTCGCAATAATAGTCGTAAAACTTCAAGTTGTAACATCACTTACTTTTATAATGATCTTGACTCAATCATCAGTTGACTTCATCATCTTACGACTCTCTTTGAGCATCGCTGCGCATTCACGACTCATGATCTAGATCTCTTACTTTTACTATACAAATATACTCAAAGTTTGTCAAAAGTAATCACACAATGATAAAAATATGATCCTGATTGAAAAAAGATGAAGTTGAAGAAAATGAGAAGTTGAAAGAAACTGAAAGAGCAATAAACAAATCAACAATTATTATTCATTCTTGTCTACGCTTTATCATTTCAACAACATCATTTACTTGAAAGATAAACAATGTTTATGTGTTATTTACACGTCATCATTGCTGTTATCTACATCAACTACACATCACATATATTATTTATAATGTTATCTATACGCATTATAATTGAAGACGAATCATCATTTAATCGAAAGTTTCTCTTTTTCTTGTTTTCTCACAAAGATTTGAAGATTTTTATCGAGAGCTTCTAAAACGAATCAATGAGTGCGCGTCATCGTTTATCAGAGTAAACAAAGACATTAATTATTGAGATCGAGAATGAACTCACTTAGAAGAGAAGACAATTGTCATAATGAATTGACTTATAAAAGTTAGATCAGAGACTAGAGTCAAAGACTGAGTTAAAGATCAGATCTGAGTTAGCTCTGAAATTTTATGACTTTGTCAAGACATTGTTTAGACTACGTCATATCTTCGACTTAATGTGTCATGAGTTATGTCGTGCTTGACTTGACAATGCTTGACAAACTCTCTATAGTTGATTGATTCTCTCGAGTTATTAAGAGCTTCTTAATAATTAGCTTTATCAAAATATATACTCATTCTGTGTCTGCTTAGAATATCACATTGTCATATCACTCTTATAGATCTCGTTTATTTATTTAGTAGACTTGATCATCACAACATCGTTGTATAAAATATCATCAATGAAAAGCAGAACAAAGATGATGCATCATAATTAAACAGCATAAATACTCTCATCAAGAGTTTACTTAAGCATCATGCACTGAATAGAAGCTATAGATTTATTACTTGATAACACAATGTCAATCTCATTGTTTCAACTGCGTGAAGCAATTGTATAAATGATAAGTGATTTTCTTTCTCAAAGAGTTTTGTTCACTCAATATAAATAGCATAAAGTTTCTCATGAGTTGAGTCTAAATCAATGTCACAAGAATGTATGAATTACAATCACAGTCATAAAATTGAATTATTGACTTAGCATTTGACGATGAACGTCAGAAATCAAAGAAAATAAGCACAGAAATATCACAAGACTTATCTATCTCGCTCATTTTATTTCTAATTTATATTCAATACTTGTTTTCAAAGATTCACGCAAAGTTTGAAAATTTACAGTCACTCAGCTATATTGACGACGTAATGCTATACATTGAGGGAAGAAATATTGACAAGAATGTGAAAATGTTGAAAAACGCAGCAAAAATCGCTTTCACATAAGCTGAGAACAACGCAGTGCAATTCAATGACTCAAAATCTGAATTGATACACTTTGAAAGTCACAAGACAACACTCAATCAAATGATTATTCTACTCAATAATATGATCATAAAATCAAAGACATGCGTATGATGATTAAAAGTCTGACTGAATCGAAAGCTCAACTTCAAAGTTCATGTGCAAATGAAAATCGTGACAGTCACAAGAACGCTACACTCGTTGTTTAGATTAATGAATAGCGAGTGAAAACTAAATGTCAAATCAGAAAAGCAGTTATATCTGACATGCATCACGTCTATTAGTGATTATGACGTCGAAATATGATGAAATAATCAAAAAAGTTACTTAGTCAAATTTCGAAAACTGCAAAATGCTGCATTACGAAAAATTCTGAGTGTGTTTCGAACATCATCAATAGATGCTATGCAAATAAAAGTTGAAATTTCGTTGATGAAGATGCAATTAGATCAAAAGTGCAAGAACTATGCAATTCAAATAGTTGAGTTATCAAAAAAACATTTTATCAGAAAAAGAACATTTATCTTGTACTCATCTTAATACTTTATCGAATTGAATCTAGATTTGAATGCATCGAAATATCTGAACTGAAATGAAATGAAGACGAATTTATCTTGAAAAGTCAAGAAGTGCAAAGATAGACTCATGCAAATATATCAAATATTGAACAAAGTGCAAAAAACATTGAATTCAATAAAAGAAATTGAAATTTCTCACTTCAAGAAATCATGAGATCAGAAAATTAAGCATTTAACAAAAATTCAAATCGAATTTGCAAAAAGCGAAACTTGCGAAACAATCAATACACACTACAGAGAATTAGAAAGAATTATCAAAAAGACGAAAAACATAGTTGTTGCAAGCATGCATCTCTGTTATCTCTGATTAATCTGATTAGTCTAACATAAACTAGTATAAAGCTGTGAGTAGAACTGTTGTTGACACGCTAGCGATTTAGCGTGTCTTCGTGAGTAAAACTCACGTTGTGTTGCATCTTCTTTCTACTTCAGCTTTGAACTTCTAGTTAGAATACACTTATATGATTCGCTCTATGCAGACTCATAACATTAGTTCAAAGCTCATCAATCTTGCTATTGACGTGTAGATGATATAAAAACAAGTTACATCACTCAAACTTGAATCAGAATCGAAACTCGAAAATCGAGCTCAGAAGACTCATTAGAAATCAAGAAATTTCTAGAACAGAACAGAAGAACATGAACGTGTTGCTTTAGACTAACTCTTTACTGAACTTATCGTCAGAACAGAGGAACAGAAGAACATGAATGCATTGTTCTAGAACTGAAATCAGAAATTTCAGTTGAATTTCGATCAGCAATTTTCTACTCACACAATGACTAGAAGCACAGAATCAGAATCAGTGAGCATTGCTCATTATGAACTTCAAAATGCTAGAAGAGAATCACTTCTATCACAGAATTGAACAGCATCAGAAGAAGAAGACACGAATGTGTCATCAAATACAGAAGAAGAGAACATGAACGTGTTGCTTTTCAATCACGAAATGATCAAGATCAGCATCAGCACTGAACTGAATGCTTGAATAAGCACTCATGAAGCAGATGATCTCGTTGTCTTTATCAAGTACATATGTCAACAGCATGACATTGAAATCAAGATTCACAATGACATGATTCAGATGTTAAATGATGTCAACAAGATTAACATCAAGTTGAAAGCTACGCAGACAACGTTGAATGCTGTTTGAATGCATCTACAAAAAGAGATGAAGAAAAAGAATGTGATTATACATCATCTAGAAGCAACATCAAGTTGACTAAGCACTTTGATTTCAAAAGATCGATTCTCAAAGTCAATCAAGTTATCTGACTCACTTTTGTTTGAAAATTCGAAGCAGAATGTGAATAATTGATTGTTTTGAATGCGAAACAAGCTGAAGATGAACAAGAATCATTTTTCTATCAAAGAAATGAAGATTGCATATGTGAAAAGTTGAGTCAGTGAAACGATGATCAAACACATAGCACTCAGAATGAGAAACATGATCACAAACTTGTTTCTTGAAGCAGAAGAGATACTGTCAATCATAAATAAAATGTACGACGATCTCAATTGACATCACATGACTTAACGATAGTTCTTAAAGCTGTATCAAAACAAAATCTTCTTTCATGAATTTTGAATGAAATTTCAGAGACTTAGTGCAAAACTAAAGTACAATAACGAAACTCTACTAGATGATCTTCAGCATAAGATTAGCTCAGATCTTCAGCGAATCATGATCAACAAACGAACTATGAATTTGAACGAATTCGTCAACATTCGCATGCAAGTCAACGTTCAATTGACGAAATTGAATGCTCGATCAGTTCTCAAGACATCAATGACTCAAGTCGCTCGCTCTATCGCTAGCATCTTGATGATGATCACTACTGCGATCTCAGCTTCAATCTTTGCATGAAAGAAACTCAGAATATCAAACGTTAATTCTGCTAGAAAGAAGTTGTTTAAAAAAGAACTTTGCTTCAAATGCAAGAAGTCAGAACATAGAGCATGCAACTGTCTTGAATCAGCTCAGATGCATAAAATCGCAGCGAATTCAAAAAACGATCTGTCTTTGTTAAAGTAGTGACTGAAAGCGACATGCTCATATTTTGCTTCATCAATATGCTTGATGACTCGTTTGATTTCAAATCGTTTATTATAAACATCATCTTGAATAGTTTAGAAAAGATATTTCGATTTCTCGTTCTGATAGACATTGAAGTCACTGACATGATGTTCATAGATGATTCATTGATTTCAGAGCTATGTGAACGCTTTGATATTCAGTCAATTTCACTGTTCAAATCGAAGTTGATTCATTCATATGACAGAATTCTCGATTGAAGATCTATTACACATGCTTTGTATATCTCAATCACTATACAAGAACATAAGAATAAAATGATGCTTCTATTAATAACTCGTTTAGATCAGCACAAGATAATCATTGACAATTTCTGATTGAAAAGAAATCAAATTTTGATAGATTCTGCAAATGATTGATTGATATCTTCATCAAATATTTGAATCTTGAAACTTATTGTTTCTGAAGCAAGCAGTCAATCAGCATTTCATCGACTTGAATCAAGCGAAATCTGCGAAATGAAACGAAAGAACTTGAAGTCTATGTCAATGATCATCTTAAAGCGAACTACAAATTCAAAATCAGTGAATTGATTCATTAAATCAGTCTTCATATGAAAGCAAAGCACTCAAGTTGACTTCAGTCAACATGAACTCATTCAGTCATCAAAGAAGAAAGAGCTTGTCAATATTGTCATGATCGAAGTCGCTGCTTATCGAACTTTAGTCAAGAAGAAGAATGTCAAGATCTTTACATTGATCATTAGTGAAATCAACAAGATGCTTAGCTTGATCAAAGATTCAGCGAAACTGAATGAAATGATCTCTGTCATGTCATTAAAGAAACTGAAGAAGAAGCTTTTGATAGTTTATTATGACTTTCTGAACGTTTTTGACAGAGAAAAGACAATTCAGTTGCTCTTGCATCAATCATATGATTATAAGATTGAATTAAAAGATGAGAGTCAATCTTCTAGAAGTTGATTGTACTTCATGTTGAGTTACAAGTTGCAGAAGATCAAGAAGTATCTAGAAGAGAACTTGAAGAAGAAGTTTATTACACTCAGCAAAGCTTCATTCGCTTCGTCAATACTATTCATCGAAAAGAAAGATGATAGTCTTTGCTTTTGCATGAATTATTGAAAACTGAATGCTCTGATCAAAAGAAATCGTTATTCAATACTTTTAATAAACGAAGTACTCGCTTGAATTCAAGACAGTAAATATCTGACTCGACTTAACATTATTATCACGTTCAATAAGCTTTGCATGAGCACTGAAAGTGAGAATCTAATCACATTCGTCACTTTCTTCAAATATAGAGTAATGCTCTTTGAATTAATCAATGAATCAACATTCTTTCAGCATTATATCAACGATGTGTTGTTCAACTGTCTGCATAAATTCTGTCAGATTTATCTGAATGACATTCTTATCTACAGTAAGATCTTGAAGAAACATAGAACTCATGTGAAAGAGATGCTAAACAAGCTTCATGAAGTCAATCTGCAGATAAACATTGACAAGTGCGAATTCGAGATTCAGAAGATCTCGTTTCTAGAACTACTGATATTCATCAATGATCTACGAATGAATTCTTGAAAAGTAGATGTGATTCGAAGCTGAGAAGTGTCTCAATCGTTGACTCATGTACAAATCTTCATTGACTTCTGCAATTTCTATCGACGATTCATAAAGAACTTCTTGAAGATCGCTCAATTTATGATAAAGCTGATTTGAAAAGATCATTCATTTGAATGAACAGAGATCTGTCAGACGATCTTTGAGAAACTGAAGCAACAGATGACAACAGTCTTCATTCTGAAGCATTTCGATTCAATCAGAGAAGTTATTCTGAAAATGAACTTCTTGAACTATGTTAACGACGAAGTATTGTCTCAATATGATGATAAAGACATTCTACATTCAATGATCTTCTATAGCAAGAACATGATTTTTGCAGAATGCAACTACGAGATCTACGACAAAGAGCTTTTGACTATTATTCAATGCTTGAAGCATTGATGTCTCAAATTAAAATGTACTGATATTTCAATCAAGATCTTCATCGATCATCTGAATTTGAAGTACTTCATGATCATCAAGAAACTGATCAGACGACAGACTAAATGAGCTGAGAAGTTATTTGAATATAACTTCAAGATCATATATCAATTAGAAAAGCAGAATCTGAAAGTAGATGCACTGATCAGAATGTCAGACGTCAAGTCAGTTGAATCAAATGATGATCGAAAGCTATATCAGCATCAGATGCTATTATCAGCAAGCACATTTGAACTGCAATCAATAGAAGATGATCAAGATCTGATTCAGATCTTGCTCATATTTGACTCAGATTCAAAACAGAAATCGAAAGTTAATAAAGATTCAATTGAAGAAATGATTTCTATTCAGAATCAAATTATAGTTGAAAATCAAATGAATCAACAATGTATCAATATTCAAACAGTCATAGAACAGAACAGAAGAACTTGTCAAGATATGAGTCTAGACAATTGCAGAGTACTGAACGAAGTACTTTGAAAGAATGATAGACTGTGAGTTTCTCAGTCAATGATCACTCAATTGATAAGAAAAGCACATGATCTTTCGATCAATGATCATTCTGACATGAATTGAACGTTAGACTTGTTAAAGCGATCATATTGCTGATTGAAGATGAGAACAACAATCAAACGCTACATTCGAAACTGTTACGTTTATCGTAGATCAAAAGCATCAAGAAATCAAATCAATGAACTACTGAAGTCATTGTCTATATCTGAACAACGATGACAAGACATATCATTGAATTTCATTATTGATTTATTGAAAAGTGATGAAAGCAACGCGATTCTGACAGTGATAGATCAATTGTCTAAAGAACGTCACTATATACTCTGTTGATCATATGACAAAGAAACTTTCGCTGAACAAACAGTCAAGCTGCTGCTGATATGAGTCTTCAGAACTCATGAGTTATCAAGATCAATAGTGTTTGATAGAGATTCACAATTCATATCAATTATCTGAAAGTCTCTATGTCTGAGACTCAACATTAAGATGAAACTATTCATCAACTATTACTCACAGATCGACGATCAAATGAAAAGAATGAATCAGAATGTAGAATGATATCTACGAAGCTATTGCTCATACATGCAAGATGACTGATTCATCTGATTATCTATGACTGAATTTGTCAATAACAATGTTATTTCATCGTCAATTGAACAATCAGCGTTCTTTCTGAATAAGAGCTTTCACTCTTATATGAGCTTTCACTCTTATATGAGCTTCGATTTGAATTCAACTGAATATGAGATCACTCAAGCTAGAATTCAAGCAAGCAAAGCAGAAAATATATTTGAACACATGAAATGATCATTAACGTTGATCAAGCAGACATTAGCAAGAGTCAGAATCACAATGAAGAAACAGATTAATAAGCATCAAAAGAAAATGATTTACAAGATAAATAACATGATGTTTCTGAATTCTAGAAACATTATGATCGCAAGATCATCAAAGAAGCTGAATGATAAGATGTTAAAATCTTTCAAGATTCTGACTGAGATTGAACATGCATATCGACTGAAACTGTCATCAACAATGAAGATTCATTCAAAGTTTGTCTTGAATCTACTATGATTGAATTTGAAAGATTCTCTGAAAAAACAACGAAATGAGTCGTCTGATTCTATAGTGATAAATGACGAAGATGAATGAGAAGTGAAGAACATACTGAACTTCAGACATTACAGAAGACGACTGCAATATCGTGTCAATTGAAAAGACTATGACGTCGATCTACATTGATACAATGTCGATGAAAATGAGTTCAAAGACTGCTTAAAGATTGTAAATGACTTTCATCAGAAGTATTCAAACAAATCAAGTTAGAAATCGACTCAACAAGAATTGATCAACTGAACTGCAGCAATGAGAATATTGCTAGATGAAGAAGAAAAGTAATGTTGCGAGCATGCATTTCTGTTACCTCTGATTAGCCTGATTAGTCTAACATAAACTAGTATAAAGCTGTGAGTAGAACTGTTGTTGACACGCTAGCGATCTAGCATGTCTTCGTGAGTAAAACTTATGTCATGTTGCATCTTCTTTCTACTTCAGCTTTGAACTTCTAGTTAGAATACACTCATATGATTCGCTTTATGCAGACTCATAACAATAGTGATGTATATTGATGCATCGCAAATTCAAAAAAAGATAGCAAAGATTAAAACAGAAACTGAAACAACAGTGATATTCACGCATGAACTTGTCAGATTCAGCAAAGCAACAAGCATTTCTGACAAAATAATCACAACGAAAGCGAAATTGCAAGCTATTAGCGATGCAATCATAATATGCAGCGAAAAAGCACTCAAAAACAGCGAAATTTGAGTGTACATGAACAGTCAAATGACTTTGCAAAGACTAAATGCAAAGAGCAACATCAATGCAAAGTTATTTGATGACATATGACAAAACTTGATCAATTTACGTCAAAATCAGTGTCAAATTTGCATACAGTGAATATCAAGTTGCAAAAGCATTATTGAGAATGAAAAAGCAGATCAATTGATCAAAAGCGCTGCTCAAGAATTATCAGTTATCGACAACATGAAAGCAATCATCATAAGCTTCGTCAAAAAGCAAATTTGCAAAGAGACGAAATTACAATGATTAAATGTTTGAAAAAGCAGCATCAAGAAGGAAAATCAGTATTGAAAGCATATATCGAACGTGAATCTAAGTCAGAAATCACTAAAAGAGCTTAGAAAAATCAATAGACTAACGTTTTCAATCTTTATTCAGTTGAAAATGAGACACGACTATTTCAAGAGTTATTTGCATCGATTATCAGAGAATAAGTCGAACAAATGCTATGAAATATGCAACGCGAGTCAAACGTCAGAGCATTTACTACTAAATTGCAAGCATTATAGATCAGAGCAGATAAAGTTAAAGAAAAAGACTCAGCTCAAAAATACAGACATCATATTGACGCTGTTCATCATCAAAATCGAAAGAATTGCAACATTAAAGTATTTGAAAAATACTTAAATTGCAACGAGAAAATGACTATTAGAAACGAAAGAGTAGAACGCGAAGAGTGCAAAGAAACGAAGAAAAACGAAAGTATGATTGCGAGAGTTTGAGCAAGAGCGCTTGTATGCACAAACTATCAATGTGATTAATCAACGAAAAGATATAAAGCAGCGACTTTGATCAGATTACATGTAACTTAGCATACATACAGCGTTTATACAGTGTCATAGTCATAGACTGCATGCACTTAATGAAGAAAAAAAATAAAATATCAATTCTTTCAAGTTTAGCACAAAGATTAGAAATATACATATAAGCTGTGAATTCTTTTCTGTAGATACTTTTCTTTCTTAGCATTTATTTACTAGTTAAATGACATTTATATGACTCACTTTATGCTGATTTTTAACAAATATGACGTTGATTTACATTAATACAACGTCGATGAAAGTGAATTCAAAGAATGCTTGAAGATTGTAAATAACTTTCATGTAGACTGATCGTCAGATTGAGTTTCGAGTTGACATTTTGAACTCGAATCGAGATTAAGTCGAATTGCTCATATTTTCAACCCGACGCGACTCGACCCGACTGGGAATTGGGTCAATTCGACCCGACCCGTCAAGGATTCGAGCTTGGCGTCAAGAGGGCTAAATATAGAAAATTTTCCGGTTTTTGACTTTTGCATTACCTTTTTGCATTACCTTTTAATAGAGAGCCATGAAGAGGAACATGGAGGCCGTTTGGTAGGGAGTCATAAAGGGGAACATGAAGGGGAACATGAAGGAAGTCATGGCGGGGAACATGAAGGGGAACATGAAGGGAGTCATGGCGAGGAACATGAAGGGGAACATGAAGGGGAACATGAAGAAAGTCATGGCGGGGAACATGAAGGGAAACATGAAGGGGAACATGAAGGGGAACATAAAGGGAAAACATAAAGGCCGTTTGACTTTGGTAGGGAGTCATGACGGGAAAACATGGTAGGAAGTCATGAAGGAGATCACGAAGGCTGTTTGACCAAGCTATTTACACCTATCTAATATCTTGTCGGGTCGGGTCGGGTTTTCGGGTCGGGTTATCGGGTCAAGCTTCTCAACCCGACCCGACACTTTTCCCAAAAAATTCCAACCCGACCCGACGCGGTCAGTCTACTTTCATGAATGATATTTGAACAAGTCAAGATAGAAATTGATTCAAAAGATGAAAGATCGACTGAACTGTAGCAATGAGAACATTGTCTGATGAAGAGAAAGAATAATGTTGCGAGCATGCACTTCGAGTTAGTCTAACATAAATCATGTTAGACTATCATAAACTAGTATAGAGCTGATGTTGACACGCTAGCGATCTAGCGTGCCTTCGTGGATAAATACTCACGACGTGTTTCACCTTCTTTCTTCTTTAGCTTTGAACTTCTAGTTAGAATACACTCATATGATTCGCTCTATGCAGGCTCATAACAATAAGTAGATAGACGAGCATGTAGAGTGATGAGTAGGTTGATAAGTATGTAGAGCGCTGAGTAGATGACTGAGTTGAAAGGCGAAGGTAAAAACTCTGCATATGACGTAATATCTTCAACAAGTTCTAGAATTCTTCTAAATTATTTGGCCCTGAGGGTTCTGAGAGCTCAGAACCATTCCAGAACTATTTCAGGGCGGGCTGGTTTTCTGGGCCCAAGCACTTTTCCCGGGCCGGTTCAAAAATAGTCTATAAATTGTTGCAACTCTTCAGCAATTGAGATGTTTGCAGACTTAAACTCAATGTCGAAGATTTTAAGTTCCGGACAAGCCATTTATTTACTAGGGTATTGATTCACTAGCGTTGAAACTCACTGTAAAGTCTGTAATATTGAGAATCGCACTGTCGGCGAGTCGGCACCTTTCACATCCAAAAATATCCTCACAATATTTTGCCAGTATTAAGATACAACCACAAGCAAAATGGGTATTCAAAAAAAGGTTTGATTCCTAAGTTAAACCGCAGGTACTTTTGCTCGCTGACTGGTTCGTCAGCATGGAAAAGGAAGACTTGACAAATGGTACAAGCTCGCGAAAGAGAAGGGCTATAGAGCCAGAGCAGCCTTCAAGCTTATACAGCTCAACCGAAAGTTTGGCTTTCTCGAGAAGAGCAAAGTACTACTGGATCTCTGCGCGGCGCCAGGGGTAATGTCAAACTCGTTCATACTAAATGGATGTGAATTGATGTCTGTAGTCTTGGTGTCAGGTTGCAGCAGAGACAATGCCGGCAAGTAGTCTTATTGTGGGGGTAGACCTAGCTCCCATTAAGCCAATTCCGAGGACGATTACATTTCAGAGTGATATTACCACCGATAAATGCCGAGCCACAATCAGACAGCACCTCAAGACGTGGAAAGCAGATACCGTCTTGCACGATGGCGCACCAAACGTTGGCACCGCATGGGTACAAGATGCATTTTCTCAGGCTGAGTTGGCTCTTCAAGCCTTTAAACTAGCTACTGAGTTCTTGATCGAGGGTGGTACATTCGTTACTAAGGTTTTTCGGTCAAAAGACTACAACGCTTTGTTATGGGTTCTCAATCAACTCTTCACCAAGGTCGAAGCCACCAAACCTCCATCATCCAGAAATGTTTCCGCAGAGATATTCGTAGTCTGCCGAGGATTCAAGGCACCCAAGCGGATAGACCCAAAATTCTTGGATCCGAGATCTGTTTTTGCAGAGCTTTCAGACCCAACACCAAATAACGAAGCAAAGGTATTCAATCCCGAGGTGAAGAAGAGGAAACGAGATGGATATGAAGAAGGAAATTATACGCAATTCAAAGAGGCTCTTGCTAGCAAGTTCATTCAAACCACGGATCCCATCGCCATGCTCGGTAGCCTCAACAAATTGATCTTTGAAGGGCCAGGGAACGGAGACATTGCTCTGGCTGCTTTAGAAAGACTACCCGAAACAACATCTGAGGTCAAGAAGTGCTGTATGGATCTTAAGGTGCTCGGACGCAAAGAATTTCGTACTTTACTGAAATGGCGGCTCAACGCTCGTGAGAAATTCGGCTATCTTTCAAAGAAGAAATTCGACGACGATGCTACTGAGGAAGTTACTGTGGTAACTCCCATGGACGAAGAGCTTCAAATGCAGGAAGAATTGGATAAGCTCACCGAGAATGAAACGGCGCGCAAGAAACGCGAGAGAAGGAGAGATAACGAAAGAAAACAAAAAGAGATTATTCGCATGCAGCTACACATGATGCCGCCGACCGAGATAGGCTTGGAGCAAAGCGGGCCCAATGGTGAAGATTCAATGTTTGGATTAGCAGCAGTTAGTAAAGCGAGCGCGATCGAGAAGATTACGAGAGGCAAGATGGGTATCCCAACTCGGAAAAACGAAGAGCCCAAGGATGAGGGTATCTCTGATGACGAGAGTGACGAGGAAGAGGATAAGTTGGATAGAGAAATGGACGCGTTGTACGATCATTACCAAGAACGAAGATCCGAATCCGACGCAAAGTACCGGGCGAAGAAAGCACGTAAAGAACACACCGATGGTGATTGGGAAGGATTCTCGGACCACGAAGAAAGTAGTGGAGAAGAATTTGATCAGGATCATGACAGCGCCTCGTCTTCAGAAGACGCCGAGGAAGCAACGATCTCACATGGAACAGTCAGTACAGGTGCACTACACCGGAAGGACGAAGATGGCCTTACCAAAAGAGCTTCCATGTTTTTCGAACAAGACCTCTTCAGGGAGATCGGTGTTGGTGACCCCAACGATGGCGACGACCGCGCGATTCAATTGCAGAAAATTAATATTGAGAGCGACGAACTGAATGATGCTAGGGAAGTTGTCAGCGAATCGACAAACCCAAAACCAAGAATTGGTGGGACACCGATCCGTGCTTTTCCACAAGTAAATGTCAAAGGGGATTCCGGACCTCTCAGACAGAGCTATAACCTTGATGCTAAAGCAAACACACATGACAGGCAGGCAGCAGAAGATCTTCATGATGCCGATGCAAGCTTTGACATTGTTCAGGATTCATCTACCGAGTGGGATAAACAGTGTGAACCTAAGGAAAATGGACATCTGGACATCGATATCATAACTTCGGAAGCGATGACGTTGGCCCAGCAAATCGCTTCTGGGGAGAAGTCAAGGCATGATCTAGTGGACGAAGGCTTCAACAAGTTCACGTTCCAAGACCGCGATGGACTTCCGGAGTGGTTCTTGGATGATGAGAACAAGCATAGCAAGCCGCACCGCCCCATTACTGCTGCAGGCGCAGCAGCGATCAAGGAGAAGCTTCGAGCACTAAATGCACGCCCCATCAAGAAGGTTCGCGAGGCGAAGGACCGCAAGAAATTCAAAGCGGCCCAAAGGCTCGAAAAATTGCGAAAGAAATCAGCCTTAGTAGCAGACGAGGATGGTACTTCGGAGAAGGACAAGGCTCAAAATATCGCAAAGCTAATGAGTAAGGCCGCCAAGAAGAGACCTAAACAGCAAGTAAAGGTTGTCGTTGCACGAGGCGGCAATCGTGGAATATCTGGCCGTCCACGCGGCGTCAAGGGCAGATACAAGATTGTAGATGCTCGACTTAAGAAAGATGCCCGGGCTGAAAAACGCCTCGCAAAGAAACGGAACTGAACTTTCCATATTACTGGCGGCTGCCAACAGCGCTAAAAATCAACGTTGGTTGCGGTTATATTACATAGTACCGATGTCGGGAAGCAGGTCCTCGCTTGTCATGGCCAAAGAAACATCTCGTATGAATGTACTTGAAGGATAGAGCATCCCTCCAAAGTCCATATCATACCTACCATGCGGGTCCTCGTTAGCCGTGGTCTCATTAGCAAACCTTTATGGCTTAAGTAGATGTACAACGCTTCGTTCCTTAGATTTCGCTAGTTTCGGGGAAGAAAGGTAATTGGAAAACCTACCAGTAATTCACGGCGCATGAGATGCCCTCTTCCGAACAGCTCTGTGAGACCTTATGATACCTATGCGATTTAGCGCAGAACTTCGCCCCTCATGTATGATCCGCTTACCAAAGTGCTGGCAAGTATAGAAGATCACCAGCGTCGAGCCGAAGCCGAATAGGTCTACTCAGATAGGAAAAGGGACTTTCTTCTTCTTTAGGGTTGTCAGGATCCCAGGTGGCGAAGGGTATTACGTCCCCTGGCTTGTCCGGAACAATGACCATCTCTTCCTTACTCGGTCAATACTTGTGAATATTGGATGACAGTCTGCAAATACAGAGACTCACTGATTCAGGCCTTGAATTAGACTTAAGGGCGTAGGTTGCACAGGGAAGTGACTTCTCGTTGATGCACGCCGTTTCAGGTGGCGGTAAGAGAACGAATTGCTTAGAGCCAATTATCTGGTAGTAGATGTTCTCATAATTGTCTCTATGAAGAGCTGTGATGCTGTTACTGTTGCCTATCCACAGATTGATTGCATCGGGAGGCTGGCCGAACGCAATGCGGGCCCACGGAATATCTTCGTCCACGTCTTTGTAAAGCGATGCATATTCTCCCCTGAGATTATCATTCTCTAAATTCGACTGGGATTAGTAGTTGAAGGTGAGATAGTGCAATCATGTAGAGCTCACGACTTTGTGCATACTTTACATTCGTTGCCCCATGGATCCCTTTCTCTTGCTCTCGGACATAGTGAAGGAAAGCCGGAAAGGGCTCATCCACCTCTAAGGGTTTAACAAAGTACATCAAACCGTCTTCCGGGTTTCTAGCTACAGAATCTGCATTGCTAAGTCTTCTCAGCACCATGCCGCCCAGATCTACGGTTTGTCCAAACTGACCCAGAAGGTGTAATGGCAACTTTGACCAGAGCATCTGCCATTACCTTCGCTAAATAATCAACGTTCCATAACTGGACTGCTGGCCATGCTGAAGCGGCTCCTCGGACCACAAAAGGCTGGTTTTTGGCTACGTATCTCATAAATTCAAGAGGGCTCGGTGTTTCGTCGAGCTCATCGATCTGGCTACCGTTCAGTTCTTGATACGTCGTCAATAAATCCACGAGAGCCTTATCCACAGTAGGTGGTATATGTGCAGCCATGATTAGACAGGCCCCAGTGTTTTGCTATCGCATAGCCGAGTTCAAGGAGGTACACCTCGAATTCAAAACCGCAAGGTTAAGACTGGTACTAGCCAGTTGAAGGAATTTTCAAGCTCTCAGCGCATTCAAGATAGAGCAGCTTTTACGGAGTACTATCGGACCTAACACCTTAGTAGATTATTACTTACGCAGCTAAACTAAAGTAGCTAGAATACATAATATACGAGTACTAAGGTGCCTTAAATACCGAGCAATTCAGACTTCGAAAACACTGCAATAAAGTACAGGTTCCAGTAACTGTCCAAGTGTTCGACATTGGCCTCAATACTAAAGGTTCACCACTTGCGACTATGACTTCGAGCGAGAGAAATGTCGAAGACGGAAATGCAGATTCTGGGACACCTCTACTGCAGAGAGCTTCGTCGCAACACAGTTCTTTAAGCCAGACAATGTCCGGCCTCCTTCATGACTGGTGGCTCTATGAGATACTTGGAGCCGCTATAGCCGTTTTAGCCATTCTTGCCATCGGTGTAATTCTCGTAGCATACGATTCTAGTTCGCTTCCTGACTGGCCGTCTGTATTTACAGTGCGGCAATGTTTCATACCCTCGTATACTTTCACATTGCTAAATTCTACCCTAGATCAACTCGGTTGTTTCTCTTTTTGCTACTATTACGAAGCTTTGCATGGGTTCTGCTGTCGCGGCAGCCATAAGCCAGTCAAAATGGCTTTGGTACCGTCAAGGCGAGCCTCGCCTCCTACAAGACTTACAAATGTTTGATGATGCGACTAGAGGACCTTGGGGCTCTACCCAGCTTCTTTTCAGTCTGCGTGCCCGGTAAGCTACTTTGTAAAACTGTATAGACGGAGCCTTCTAATCAGAGACTGCAGGCATTTAGCATTTGTGGGTTCTGTGGTTATAATCTTGACACAATTCTTTGATCCATTTCTCCAGCAAGTCGTTATTTACCCGAATCGCCTAGTGCCATCCGACATCAGTCCGATCATTGTCAGAACCGATAGATACGAGGCCCGTAGTCTTGAGGGTCTTCCGTTACCTTCTATTGTTGATTTGTCAATGAAAGCAGCGATTTACAAGGGTTTATTCAATGTAAGAGACAGTACAGAGCATGATGCTGTATATACTTGCCCCACCGGCAACTGTACCTGGTCCACGTTTACCTCATTGGCCGTTTGCAACAAATGCCTCAATATAACAGATGAAATTCTGAATGATTGCGATGAAACTGGAAAGTGCATACTTTCTTTACCTAATGGCCCGATGCTCTCTGGCTACGGCAGCCAGATCAACACCAGCGTTACCAATATCTCATCCTCTCTGAATAAGATACAACCATCGGTGATTAAGTTCTCTTCGCTCCGATCGAAGAAGGTTGACAACTCGGTTTATGCGGCCGCTATGGAGTGTGCTATGTGGTATTGTGTTAATACCTATACCGCCACTGTTATTGACGGTATGCTGAAACAGGATCAACTCTCCTCTTGGCGTAATGATTCTGCGCTGCCTTCACAAACGTCTGATCTTATATATCATTTGCCGACCTCATTCGCCAACACTACGGCAAACTCCTCCGTCTTTAGAGTAACACACTTGGCTGCGAAATCCATGAATAGATTCATGTCCGACCTGTTCACTGGGAGTGGGGGTGTCAATGTTTCTGGTTCTGCGTTTACCTCCGATATAATCCAGGCTCTCTATACGACCGACACACTCCCTGAACTTATTGACAATCTGGCAATTTCAATGTCCAACAATATACGCCAACAAAACGCAAGTGTTTCTAGTCCCGAATGGAGGGGAACCGCGTGGAAAAGTCAAACTTATGTCCACGTCCGCTGGGCCTGGTTTGCATTCCCTGCGGGACTTGTAGTGTTGTCGCTTGCACTTCTGGTGGGGACTATAATCGAAACTAAGTATCGCGAGGTAATGATCTGGAAATCCAATAACCTAGCTCTTCTCTTTCATGGGCGGGGTCTGGAACTAGACAGTCTGGATGAAATGCCCGTCAATAAGATAAGTCAAATGACAGAAAAGGCCAAAGGCATTAGTGTTGAGCTGATGCAGGTGTCGAGCCAGACTTGGAAATTCGTGCAAAAACGATAGTCAGGGGCCTTTAAGGACATTGAAAACTGCTTAGTATCGATTGAACGACACACAAATCAAGCGAAGTTCAGCTATTCAGGACACAATCCGGCTCGATCTGTACTTCAGAGCAGCATAAGCTTCGGGCATCGTGACTATCCCTTTGGCAATCCTCTTCCCCCCTCAGACTGCTGGAAATAACTCTATAGATAATCAAGTGGAGCTTCACGTTGAAGACCAGCCAACTTTCTGCACGTATGAGACTAGATGGAACGTTAATAAAGCGTCAGAAGATGATCCGAGCAATACAAGTACCTTGCAAAGCTTGATACGCCTGTTCATTTAGACAGTCCATAGCCATGCCATTCAACCTTTGACTTATCAAAGCCTGAAGTCGCCACTTTCATAACCGAGTCGCCATTAGTAACGACCAGGAATAATCTCTTCACTCAGACATGATATTATGGAAGCAGGGAAAGGCATAGAAGGTGGTACAGTATAAGCTGCTTATAGCGGAAGTGGCAAATTTCAATATTCATTCCGTTATGAAGAGAGTTCCGCTATATACATAGGTATTACTAAGCACCTTTATATACCCCTATTTGATTCTACCAAATCCACCTAACTCGTCACCCATTCAAGCACGTAAATCCTTCTGCTGTAGGCTAGCTGTATGACGTTCAGTGAGCTTTCTTTCATGTTTTCTGAGGGCCCGAGTGAACTGAGGGTATGCCCATACTGTTCCCGCCACCAGTGACCACAGGCTTCCAGGCGGTTCCGGCCAATAACGGCCTGATTAGCTTCAGTGAACCATCAAACCCGTAATGCTCGCCGTTGACTGCTTTGCATAGCCCTTCGGGAGCGTTTGAATGAAGGTAGATCGATAGGTAGGTTGTGGGTAGACATTGAATATACCGGAACACACCAAAAGAATTTCGGAAAGAAGTTCCTGTTGGCTTATATCCGTGCTACTCGTACCATCGACATTCCTTCGATGTACCACAGTGTTGGAAAGTATGTTTGCGCAGTCTCGATGGACTCTGCGCAAAGGCGCCCGGATGTCTGATAACCTCTTCCACTAGAATCTGTGGATCCGAAGGACCAACGAGGCCGCGTACGGTCGAGGGTGAATGCTACAAATTTTCCAAGGGTTTTTTGCGAAAGCCGGCGACTCTCTGACCTTTCCTAGTCGGGGTAACAACCCGACATTTGGAATCGTCTTTCAAGCGGGCGCGCGACTACCATGTGAGCATTGGGATCAACAAACGGAACCATTTTTGACGGCTACCCTATCATTACAGTCTTGATACAAATCCAATCACTTTTCAATCCCCGCCTTGTGGCCCTCGAGACACGCCCCGGACCGCATTTTTGTTGAAGCTCATGGATCCCAGCTGTTACTCTCCTTGGATTACATATACACACACCCACAAACCACATATCGTGACCTGTTGCAATTATTTCACAACTCAATGCTTCCGGTTGGGAGTTGATATATATAACTAGTGCTCCTATGGCAGATGGCCTTTTCACCCGTCCGCGGTTTTCAGGTCGATCTGCTCAAACATCGTGAAACCAATTATGCGAGATGGCTTCGTCCGCTATGAGCCTCTTCGCTGGATCAAAGTTTGTCAGACCTCCGATAAGATCCTTGAGGTCCGAGTCAAGGGGCTCCATATTCCATCGGACGAACGGTTCACGCGGGTTCTCCTTGTTAAAGCCGCCCCGAAGCGCTTCCAGCACCTGGCACCAAGGGCTGTCGCCGAGGTGCCTCAACAGCCCATCGAAACTTTCCAGGTCCGCAAAGTACGAAATCTGGCGTTCAAGAACGTGGGCCAGTGCTAGCTCACCTTCGGGAAGCGCCTTTTCATCAACATACAAGATGACGTGCTTCAGTACAGCATAGATACACTATTCCACGATATCAGTCACCATCCGTCCGTCGGGCGAGCCGAGCCTTAGCATTCTTTAACTTACCACGATGCCAAAAGAGAACATGTCGGAGGATTTGTTGATGCGACCTTCGGCATGAGCTTCCGGACTGCGCCAATTCTGGTTGCCCACTTGTCTACCTCGAATGTTGCTGCCGGGCGGGACGTAGGCTGAGTCTTCGAGATCACCGAGACGGACCTCATCAATGATAATTCCATGGCTGGTTTGGCTCCACTGGACCAAGACGTTGTTCGGTTTGATGTCTATGATGTCTTAGCGGTTATCATTAAGGGAGCCGGGTGTTTGAAAGAGATCGGGCTAACCGGTATGCACAATGTTCTGATGGTGCAGCTCAGCAAGGCCACGCAATGCATCTTTCAGAATCCGTTTCGTCAGTAGCAGAGGCAGGTCTTTTTGAGCCAGAGAGAGCAAATGATCCTTAAGATATTTGTAGACGAACATTGACCTATCGGGAATCGTGTCTTGCAAGAGACGCAGATAACGACTGCCACCAAGCGCCCGTTGCATGTCCTGGTAGTATTTAAAGTCGGCCAGGACGTTCTTGACTACGAACTTCTGGTTCCCACATCTGGCACAAAAATCGTCACCATTTCTACCTATACTAGCAACATAGCTTGTTGGACACCCACGTTGTAAGATAGACGTGGGACGGCGGAACTTCCTTCGATTGAAGAACTCGCTCGATGAGGTAGTGTCGGCCGGACTGACCTACCAGCTTCTCATTCGTATGTATCGTGGATTGCGTTTCATGCTGCTTCAAGTCGTCGACCGACATAGTGCTAATATGGCGGGGAAGTCCAAGAGTAGTCGGAAACAGAGTGTAGGCGGATTTTAATGCACTCACACACAGTGATAACTTGTTTGCAGGCGAACGGAATGTGTTCAAGTAAGTTTTCAGGATTGAAGAGACGCACCGTAGAAACATATCGTTGGTCGTCATACGAAAGACTTCATGAGTGATGCATTAAACCGTTCGTCTTCTGCCAATCATCTCAACCGTGGTCTATATTTAGACGCTATGCTACGCGCGCGGTTACCGAAGGCCCTATTAGGTTCCTTCATGACCTCTCAGGGCAAGATCCGGTTTTTGACCGAATTCAAGCCTATTCATCTTGCCTGGCCGGCTCTCGACTGTTAGACTAAGAGCGAATCAACAATTTAAGTCTCAACGGTCTGGAACAACATTGGATAGACAAAGTGATGGCTGACAGGTCAATAGCTGCACCTTCTTCAGGGTTCCTGTCGCGGTGAAGCGTGCGTTCACTGACATAGGGGTCTCATGCAGTCCCTTCCTCCGGTTTCACTTGTCGCGTGCCAATCGCAGCTTGTCCGGCATACATCTGCTGTGCGCAACAGGAACAATACAAAAGCCAGCTTTTATCCGTTGCACTTCAAGGAAATGAGCAGACCTTCACACCAACGGCAATAGCAACCTTACTGTGAATGACCAATCGTCAAATCTTATAGTATCCAGTCACATTTACGTCGATCGTTTCTCATCATTTATAGTAAGTTTGTCCTTCAACTACAACCTTTACCATCTACTGCAACATGAATAATTCACAGCCAACCTTCGGCAACTTGCAGCGATTTCGTCTATCACTGGCACTTACGATCCTTAACATCCGAAGCGACGTCAACGACGTATAGCAATGTCGGCAAGATATGTTTCTAGTCAGTTTATCAAGAATATTCAGAAGGGTAAAAAGAGGATTGCGATGAAGTAGGTCGATCAAACAACTGCTTGAAAGCGACCTACAGGCTTTCCTTCGGCAAGCACCAAAGAAGTACTCAATGATGTCGTCGACAAGAATTCCGATTCAATCAAATCTGAAACGATCAAGGTAGCTATGAAGTAAGCTTGAAGCTTGAGACCTCGTTCCTAAATCTCGGTCTACACGCCTGACATTCAACCAAAGAGTCGCAGCATTAAAGCGACAAAGACAAGCGCATGCATTACACCGCTTATGAACTAAACAAGGACGGCAACGTCATTGATACAAGTCACATTGTTGATAAAAAACAGTGTGGAGATATTTTCGCGCGGAATATGGCTTGATCCTATTGATGGACGAGTCATTGGTTGAGCGGCCTGCTACAAGACGCTCGCACTACACTGTTCAATGGATCTCTTCTGAGATGGGTTCCTTCCTTCAGGACCTACAACTTCAGTCGTCTTTGCACTCGCTCCAACCCTCACAGTGGTAGTGGTCGTTCTCCTGGCCGTCCCTGAATGTTAGATACGTTGAATATAAGAAAGCGAATGAACTGGTTTATAGACGGACGGAGTTGAAGTAGAAGCCCTGTAAAAGCTTTATCAAGATCGTCGCGAGGCGTACCCACAAGCGCGCTGCCGCGCCTACAGTCCCTCCAATAAGTGACTGCAGGCCAGCCCAATAGCGCCTCCATCATTCCTGAACGTGCCTCCTTCACCAGACCGAAGACGCTCGATCAACACTCATTCGTCAAACACTCTAGGACACGCGCTGCAGCAGCTCTCGGCCATTGGAGCCTCGTATTCGATCCATGTGCCATGCCGGCTGAATCTTCGCTACGCCCCTCGGAGATGTCCATCCATCGTGCATCGTCAGCTCCTATTGCCTGGGTCTTCAAGCTGAGACGGCTGCAATAGATCGGTGGCACCGCCCCTCCACGATCAACAGCGAAAGGCGAGATCCACGTGTCGAGGCCATACCACCCGAACGACGCCAGGTCATCCGATCATGGCCGAGGTGCGATCCTTGTCGACGTGGCAGGCAGACAAGTGGAAAGCCCGAGCGATCGCGATAAAGGACGATGCATTTCTGGTCTTATTCGTATGACAGCCCAGCAGGCGTGCCATGATTTCAACAGTCGTTTCGCCGTGGCATCCTTCTCGGAAGCTGAGGATCTCAATTAGTATCGTAAAAGAGCTAAGTATTGGTGAAACGGTGGCCGGCCAAGGGAAGCAGGGGCAGGAGGGGCAGGAGTGGTAGTCGAGCAAAAAGATGCTCCAGCATGTTCTGGAGGGAAAATATCTTCGTTCGAGCTGAGCTGCAACGCGGAGGTACGAGGGGGCGAATGAGAGGACCCGGCTGTATTGCTGGCTTAAGTCGTAGACCAAAGAATGGGCTGTGGAGTGCACAAGCACCTGGTGGAGTCTGAGACCAGGCAAACTCGGCGAATTCAGAAGTACAAAGGATCACGATCGCCGTGGGACTCTCTCTGACTGAGTCGGTAGCACTGGAGCTGCACCGCCGAAACAATCGCCGCAGCTGTCCATATATTCCAGTTTGTAGGTTGATTTAGAGCAAGGGTGACGATGCGGATACAGGAGCCGACAGTAGAGAAATTGAGGCAGGGAGGAGGGAGAAGTGGTGCAGGGATGGACAGTACATACTTCATGCGCTTGCGAGTGAGTGGACCTAAGGTAGGTAGGCATCATTCATTGTAGTCAGCAGCATTCCAATGAGCCAGCGTGGCCGACATCGAAGGCAGTTGAAGCCGGGCGCAAAGGGAGCTGTGCTGCGCCCCTGCGCTAGAAGTGGAAGGGGGGGAAATGTTTCGTGATCACGTCTGGAAGGGTAGTTATTGAATTAGTTATTTGACGTTATGAACGTAGTCGTATGAGCCTGACCGACGTGTATTTTGAAGCATGTAGGGTGTTGGATAGGGTGTTTGGTAGGAAGCCATGGAGGGTGCATTCTATTGAGCTAATTAGCATGTGCTATGAAGCATGTAGGTATGGAGCATACTATGAAGTAGGCCATGGAGTGAATGACGCGTGTTAGGGCGCGTCGCACGAAGCATGTTTTGGAGAATATTTTGGAACGAGTAGGCTGGTGAGTAGGTAGGGTGACGAGTATCACTCAGAGTAGGTAGGGTGGCGACTGGCGAGTAGGTAAGGTAGGTAGGCAAGTCTGCAGGCTGCTAAGTAAATGGTTGAGTAAAAGGGCGGAGGCGAAAACTCACTTTTCCCAAGCCGGTTCAAGAATCGTGTATTTCAAGAGAATTCATTATCATGTTTTAACGGAAATATATAAAGCAGAAAGGCTGATACGAAAGGTAACAAATGTTATTTCATTCATAACATTGACAACGTTTTACCGATTCGAGTATCGTCGATCAGACGCTCACTACATAGTAACTTGAACACAATTCTTTTCAAGCATTATTCTCCGTATCTTATCTACGCTGAGATAACCACTGGTCCACCTCAACCCACATGCTGTCAGCCTTGATCTCATTTCCAGCCGCCTTCACCGCTCTGAAGACCTAATATTAAATCTGTAAGCTCTGTTAAGGTTGACAACTGTTGGAACTCTACGTACCGAGTCCCATAACTCGAAAGCGTCACTCAAACTGGCGCGTAGATCGCAATATTCGACCCATGTCTGACACTTGGTCTTCATCTCTTCCCGGGTACTCTCCAACGTAGGGTCCTCGCGGTCAGATAACTCATCGAGGTATGTCATAACCGCGACTCCCAGCGCGCAAGAATGCTCATCATAGAAAGGTAAACTGTAACAGGTCAAAACGAAAACACAAGTAGAGCCAGAGAGAGGCAATACCCTAAAGATAGATCCATCCAGTCGTCACGGTCTCTTTCGACGTAACCTTCTAGAAACATTGTAGCGACACTCATCTCAACTAAATCACGCAGACTAGCCTGTAGCGTGGAGATCACCGAATAGTAGGATAGCATATGCCGGCTCAGGGGCCCACTATAACCTCTTGGCTGGTGGTGCATCTTACCTAGACAAGCTATTCGGGAGACCAACATACAGTTGCGCTTGTCCACTTCTACAAGGAAGTGAGCTTTACCTCGAATAAGCCGACGTTAGGAATCTTACCTGATCCTCGTAAGGGTGCTCCCGAGCTATTAGGGAACATTGTGTTAGCATTGAGTAGGTGGTGGCGTAGCAATTCGATGGCGATAAACGCCGCCTCTTCCTGGTCTCTTCGAGAACCATACGAGGATAATGCAGCTTCGAGAACCTCTCCCCAGACTGTTAGTTGGTGCTTTCTATCAATGTAGCCACGAAGCTGCAGAAAGCGCCAGACCGCATTTGCGCTAATCTCGTGGCGTGTCTTTAGGAGCTGCAGACTGTTAGCCGGACATCTACTGTAGGAAACTTGATGACTGACATTATCATGACTCTTGGATTTTGGCGTTATGGTATTTGAAGCAAATTCTCGGTAGGTCAAGCTTCGAACCGCAAAAGAGATGGAGCCAGGCAGTAAATTCTCTGAGGTTGCCTAGATCATATTTAGGTGAAAGGAAAACCATAGTTGATGTGGAGTTGAATCACCCCTAGTTTCCGGCGTTGTCCTACTATGGCATCGCCTTTCACATTCCACTCCGATATACGGTCCTTGGGAGAAGGTAGGAAATCTTTGACGTTGGTTTTGGCTTCATACTCCGTATCAAACCAAACCTTCGTTACAAGTTCTTTTCTTTGGTAGTAGCGGTGCAAAGAATCTGCAAGCAGGCTAATCGCCTGCATCCTCATGGGTTCCAGCTGGTTCTTGACAAAGTTTTGGTACTCTGGGCTATCTCCACCATCGTACGGTGCAGTTAGGAGGATCTGGCCAGAAGCCAGCCAGTTCAGAACTCGAGGCCGGAGCATGCCGTGTGATAGATACATGTTGAGCTCCTCGGGCAGTCGGTTCCCGATGCAGCTGTTCAGATCATGAGGAGCACGCTCCTTATCCCTGGGCTCGATGTCCCCTTCAGCGGTGATGACAATATGATAATTCACGCTCGTGGCCGCCCGCTTGTATCTATCTAGATAATCAACAGCTTTCACGTTGGCATCACTGGAATAATGTGCACAGACTTGAGTCACACTGTGGCCGCACGATACAACGAGGCTGAAAATATCTCGCATCGTGCATCCTTTAGGGTATACCGACGGGTTAGCCAGCGGGGGAAAGGGTATCAGTAGTTTTGACCCCGCAAGGAAACAAGCATCCGTGAAGACGCTGAGAGGTATCCTCCCAAGCTCTTCCAGGCAGTTTCGTCGATCAACCCACTGAAACGATGAGTCCTCGAGACTAAATCGAGAAACCTTCTTGTTGTGTCCCCTTTCCGGGACCTCACTCGTCTGGTAGAAGACTTTGAGTCTAGTGATAATCTTGTCAGCACCGTAAAGGAAGAGCTCTGAAGGGCCGCATATTGCGTCTATAAACTGTTTTTGATGTTCTTCGAAATACACAAGCTACACGTCATTAGTGACTGAAGAGTGATGAGGAATTACGCCTCACCTGAGCCAAAGCACTGTATGGTGCGACAGTAAAGGGTACCTCGTGCTCCTGAAGTACTTTCTTGAAAAATTCCGACAAAACTACAGAAGTAGGGGACCCTGCACTCAATCAGCACTGCTAGGGTCGGTTTCAACTGGCTGCGTCGCGTACCGGTCTTCTTGAACTCAATTATCGCTTCATTCGCCATATCGGCGTCGTAAGTCTTGAAAGCAGCGGCATTAGCGCGGGCTGATACTATTGAAGGCCCAAAAGGGTCGTCCACGATGCCGTGATCCAGCCCGTTAAAGACAAAGTGGAGCTTCAAGCCGGCCGTTCTCAGAGCATCCAAGTCCTTAATGATTGCCTGCTCAAGCGCCAGCGGGAATCCACCCAACGCAGAAAGGAGAGGTTCTTTGACCGGTGGTGCAAGAAAGCTATCTAGATAGTAGGCAGCGTCAACACCAACTAAACAATTCGACAGATTGGCCAGCGGCATAGACTTTGTCAGAGGGATGACCCATTGATCGAAAGCTAGGACTTTATGATAATAAAAGTTAGAGTTGGGAGGGTTTGAGGACTTTAGGGCTCTACTTACTACCCATGTTTAGTAACTGTCATATGTAGAGGAAAGGCCAACAGCCCCGTTTCACCAGTGCAGGCTCAGAAGTCAGAACAACATAGCTCAGGTTCACCGAAAGCATGTATACATTACTTAGGAAGGTAAATTACAGTGAATTGATTTCCTTAGCGTGTCGGCGTTGAAGTCTAAATTTGGCCGAGACAGCGGTCGGCATTTAGCCGCAGCCTTACGAGGCAAAAAAGCAATGTTACCCGACTCTCCTCGTTGAATTCTTTTTCATAAGAATCGCTCTCATCAAGGCTTTTTATAACTTAGGTTTTTGAAATACTCAATTTGAAATTGTCAGCAAGCAGTATGGTTTCCGTGAACGATGAGGTGATCCATATTCCTGTCATCGATCTGTCCAATAATATCGCTCAGATTGGCGATCTCCTGGTAGACGCTGTGTCGAAATGGGGATTTGTTTTCATAAGAAGTGTTGGCTCCGGCTTTCCACCAGAGATCATTGATCGTACTTTTGAAGTGGTCAGACTTGAACTTTGGTTTTGACCGGGGTTTCCACAGCCTTGTGGATCATCTAACCGTGCTAGTAGTCTCGTGGTTTCTTTCGAACGCCCTACGAAGAAAAAGTGAACTATGCCATCGGACCTAATGTACGTGTCCTCAATTCTCTACCTTTGGTGAAAGACGCTACCATATCTTAGAATAAAGGGTGGTCATCAAAGGGTTCCGAGATTTTGGACCCAGAGCATCAGAAGGTGATTGATAATGTTTGCTTAATGCATACTTCCTTGGCACTACATTATCGTTGCTTCTCAACCGAAAAAGCTGACTTCAACCTTTGAAAGCTTTGAGTTTTGTTGCCGTTGGTTTATAATCCTCTTGCGTGCCCGCCTGAAGGCCGGCTGTTTCTCTGGTCACGGACATAGCGGCATTTACTATCGTTATCTTACGTTAAAAGTCTCCCTAGACCTGTCACTGATGTATCTCTTAGACCGGAGACAACAAGGAGTTCTCATATCCCCTATGTAGTGGTAGTGGGGCAGTTGCTCACAGTGCTTAGAGCCTTTAATATTGGGGAGTTTGTGCATGGCAAAGCTCAGCAACCCTTACCGCAGGCTATACGGGCTTATGAAGCCGAGATCGATCAATTTGCAGATCTTTGTCGTCAGCTTTGCACAAAGCTTCTTGGCCTCTTCGCAATTGGCCTGAAAGTGTGTGGCTGTTCTGACCTTATGATTTTAAAGAACCAAATTCATGATGGAATTAGATCCATGCGGATGACGGCGGTGAGGATTGGTTCTCCTCTCGGCATGCCCTTTCTAAAGGTCCTTCGGGAAGTATTCTCCGGCTCCTCTATGTAAACCACACACCTTTGATGCCTTCGTCCGTTACTTTACTTTATCCTTACATATGCCAGTATCCCACGTCTACTGTGACTCCGGTCGACGAGATTCGTGCGGGAGCCCATAGCGACTATGGTATATCTCTTGACCCGGCGGCATTTTTCCACTCATTTCACAGCTGAATTAAATGCAAGGGTCACTTACCCTCCTCTTCCAGCGGCCTCAGCAGCCTGGCTTAGAGATTCTTACTCCTCAGTCAACCTGGGCACCAGTATCCGTCTATCCCTCAGGCACTGAGAACGACCAGTTCCCTCCGATCTTGGTCAATGTCGGTGACCTGTTAGATCACTGGACGAATGGCCTATTGAAGAGCACGGTGCACAGAGTCCTGCTTCCAGAAGGCAGTAAAGAAGATAGGTATAGTATAGCCTACTTCTGCCACCCGGCAGATGATACGGAATTAGTACGGGTTCCCAGTGTGTTGACGGACAGGAGACACTACGAGGATGTCAGGCCTGTCAATGGCCAGGGAGTTGTCAAGGCAATGACCGCCGCAGAGCACCTTAAGAGCAGGTCAGTCAATACGATAGTGACGATCGAACGGTCGTCTTTAATATTTTCGACCTAGATTAGCATCCACCTACGGATGGGAGGGAGAGGATCGTCTACGAGAGAATTACTAAGGATGAGGGTATTCGAATTGAGTTGAAAATCAATGATGGAGTGTGAGATGCAGACTTGAAGGGTGTGACAAGACACGAAGAGTTTCCTGTCTCCTCAGGTATTGGTATTAGGTACAAACAAGCAATACAAACAAAGGATCCTTGGGCGAAACCATAAGAAGCAGTATTCGTCAACCACTAAACGCCTGTCAAGAATTTCCCGTATTCATGCGCAGCTGATAAGCACTCATGCGCAGACTACAACTCATGCACGCCTGAAAGCCAATCGTGGACGGTAAGGGCGAGCATTGCAAAGTCACACAGGCGAATATGGTCGGGCCAATGAGAGTTGGGCCAGAGCCTGCTGTTGCTCGACTGATAGTGTAGGACTGAGTCCAACCGAATTTGTCAAGGTTTTAGCGTGCTATGCTGACGCTGAGAATTCGCCGTAAAGTCGCTAAACACAATGCTTCGTATAGTTGGGTCGGAATCTGAATTTAATTCGTGATGCTGTGGTATAGCGATGTCTCGGTCGTTGATGGGAAGATACTACCATGGCAGATGGAAATAATCGTGTGATCAAGGGCGCCCAAAACCTTCAATAAACGCCAACCACAAGCTGTAAATGCCGCTAACCGCATGAGAAGAATCTTAGTGTAAACCCATGCCAGATCAAGTCGAGGAACTACGTAGCCACTTGACACCAATGGCGGTGGAAGACCCAAGCGTTCTTCTGACACTCCTTACTGCAATATTTCGTGCGACGGCACCGACGGCATTTGGCAAACTGCCTTGTCCACTGCTCCCACTTGCCGCATCTGTAATACGCACACTGGCGGATCCCGCCGCGAGCATCATCTTTGCGGCAGAGATTCCTCATCACGACACCAGCCCAGTGTTGCATGTCCTGGGAATGGTGGCGTACCGTGAACTTTTCAACAAGAGGGAAAATATTGAAATCATCGGGGAGCAAGTATTCTTCGCATTCAGACTCGTCCATTCGGAGGGGTTCGCTGTTTGGAGTGTCGTCAAGCATTTGCAGGTTGAGACCAATCTTGAGCTTGGGTACCAGGTGAGATTCCTGAAAATAAGTTCGGAGGTTACAGTATTTGGAAACGTAAGCGAGAAGCTGTAATGACATGAGGACGTCCTCGTCGCGGGGCGTCGCCGCCAAGATACCAGGAGGAGCGGACCGATCAACGAGATATCGCGCATGGATGTTTTGTGGCATATTTGGTGGTGGTACGTTGGCAACGTTCAGGGGTGGAGGGGCTGGAGGAAAACCAATGGTATTATTTGTAGGGGCTACGTTTGTGTTAATGATGCTTCCGTCGATTGCAGACCGATGCGTGATATTGAAAGTTTCGGCTTCTTGACCTTCCGAGACATTTGGTGCAGTGAGACCCAAAGGCGTGGCTACTGCATCGAGCATAGGATCCTGATCCTCCACTCCCTGAATGTCCACGGTGGCTTGTATATCAATCATCGGCTCGTCGAGACCTTCGTTGGCAGCAGATGCTTCTGAGGCGGCTTCTTCCCCGTTCGTATCGTCAGATTCACCCGAAGTGGATTGTTGATGACGAGTAGAAGGCCGCCGCCTCTCCCTTGCGCTTTGCAATACAGAAGGAGCTGTTGGCGCACTGGGAGTTGTGGGAGACTCTGGTTGTGATATAATACCAGTTTGCAAGGCCGGCAGCATCGATGGTAGGCGGTCAACATCACGTACTGGACGAATTCCAAATCCATCGCCTGTATCCATGGAAGGAACAGCTGCCGCTACAGACTGCATAGCAATATGGCGGCTCCCTGTTCCTAAAGCCCCCTGTATTTGGTTTCGTCCATCTTGACTTCTATGGTGATAGTGATGGTGGTGATAGTGATGACGAGGAAATGTGCTCCGCTCCGGTGGAGAAGCCATGAGAAAATGAGGCGGCGTTGGGGTCAAGTCCATGCCAGTGATCTCAGATGGCTGTTGCTGGTGCTGTTGTTGATGGTGATTCTGCGCAAAGAATGTTTGCGGTATATCTATAGCATGTGGAGGATCCTGGCGGCGAAACGATCTGTTTTCAGGCACTAGGTCCTGCGTATTCTGGCGATCCCCCTTCGTAAGTTTGGGAGCCGATTTGCCGGGCCGTTTGTTGAGCGCTTGCAAGGCGTTACGTCTCGCATCCGCCTCAACCTTCTCCCGGCATTTGTCAATTACTTTGATGTAATTATCAAGGATCGTAGCAATGACTGGTACCATGTCCGCCTCCACGACTCTGGTACGGACACTCTCTGAACCACGGACTCCAATATTGACCACACATTGGAATGCAAGGTTCCATTTCCACATCTCCATCATCTCCTGACTTCTACCCTGCTTCAATATACATACTAATCTCTCGACTCCGCCGTCAACGGTAAGTATGTCTCGTATACGTGCCGATGATGTTGTCAGGTACGCAAGATGGTTCAGTGAGTTGATCAGAGGCAATGTTGATGTGCAATCGAGCGCTCGGCGATCGTACAGAGCCGTAGTGATGCCCACTGACGCTTTATTGACATTGGGGATGCTGAAGTTGACTTCTCTCATCTTCACTGGCTGTGATTAACTTAGGCCAAGGATATCCAGGTCTTCGATGAGGGACTTCTCCACGCTACCTCGGGGTCTTGGGTTCGGTGGTGTTGAGGTAGCAAAAGAGGATCCTACTAGATATGGCGCGCCGGTTTGTGGGTCTACCGTCGAAGGCGAAGCCTGAGAGTGACCACCTTTTAAGAACCTGAGTGTTTGAGCTCCTGTCTTATTGATGCTTGTATCGCACATAAACGATGAGTGATCAGATGGAGGTTGCCATCATCTATGGGCAAATCGTGGTTTGAGGAGGTTGATCAATAAGCGGGAAGACGAAACAGCGGAGACTGCAGACGGGCGGCGGCTAATGAATCAATTTAGAAGCCTACGCAGAGACTAGACTAAGTTCAGAAAAAAGTGACAAGCGGTTTACACACCGACGTGTTAGGGACGAGGTTCGGGGCTGGGAGGACTGTTCGATAGGAATTGGGGACGAGGGAGGTGGGAAAAGATTTGGTACTTCCCATCCGTACTGCAGTATTAGCCTAAAATTAGCGCGGCGGTACTACTCCGCTAATTGTCGAGGATCTATCCTATCAAGGGTCAAAAAATCAAAAAATATAAGTATTTCAAAGTAGTATCCAAACTCCAACTCTTGAGCCTTTGTATACACTACGAGGTTCTTCGGTCCAGATGCGGCACATCTGAAAGCGGTATCAATCAATGCCCGAAGCATTGTACACGTTGATTCCACATCCAAATTTCATCTCTGTGCCTTATTTCGCCGAGAATTATTCCCATAGTCATCATCAGCATGTGCGCCGAAGTACTTGTTTATAGCGGATGACTATGTAAGTATAGCATATCACACGGCTTAGGGCGTCGATGATGCCACATGCCTTTTTCACTCACATCTCACTGTCAGATGTTATAGAAGACGTGTCACGACGGGCATCTCTGTGGACTGATGCAATGCTCGCGTCCTTAAGATGAAATGGAAGCATTGAGTATGTCTTCCGTCTCTAAAGATCCTTCTTAGCTTTCTAAATAGGTCATCTATGCCGACCTTAGGGTTGGCTTACGGAGAACAACCAGGCGAAACACTTCATATTCTACTGGCCCAATATTAAACGGCTAGTCATGTATGCTCTTGCTGTGCTTATCGCTCTACTACTGTCCTTGTTGTGCCAAGTCGGGATATGCGAAACTTTTCTAGATATGGGACGATTGATCAAAGTAGACATTAACCAAGATACACGATAGAAATCAAAGAGTTCTTCCGAGCAAATTCGGCTATTGCTCAATTAAAACCGACACGCGAAGCCTGCAACATCACGCCTTAGGAGACAAAAAATAGTGGCGGAGTTGGAATCAGCTTGAGACTATCTGCCAGTCCTCGATTGTCAACGTCGACAGATCGAAGGCAAGAGCGTAGCTGCGAAAATTTCAAAAAATTCCACCTTCAGGTCGTCTTCAACTCCAGCCGAATACAGGCGTAAAGGTCCCGGTAAGAATAATGCAGCAAAGCTAAGGTAGATCCCATACTCCGTGTGGTTTTATGATTGGCGTCTGTGGGCTAGGTGCAGCAGTACATGCCCAAGCACGGACAAGGCTTCCATCCATACAGCCTTGCCTTTACGTCGTACCTCCTTCCTTGTATTCGTCTGCACTGCTGTCTCTGTAAATAGGATCATGTCCATGGAAGTGTGAGTAAGGCCGTAAGCTGATCAGCATCAGGCCTGTCTGATTCAACAAAGACGGTTATGGGTAGGTGGTATACTCCTTTATGCCAAAGATCCCAAATATCCTGAACGGGTTAGGACAAAACACAGCCTCGGTGTTACCACTCTCCGTACTTTAGTACTCTTGTACTTACCTAGCTTAGCGTCCCTACGCAAAGGGTGAACTGCACACTAAATGCCAACATCAATTGCCCTTCACCATTGATCAGAATCAACGCCAAACGATCCGCTTCCACTAGGCCACCAGAGGCGCATTCAGCGACAGCCTTATCTTGTCAGTATTGCTATCTTTGTTCGACGTTTCCTGTCCCTGAGGTTTCGTCAGGCTTGGGTCGGCGCTCTCATGCGACTTGCTCTTTAGGAGCTATTCCCTCGTCCGACCGAACCACATCCGACCGGCGCCCTGTCTTACATTAGATCGAGTATATTCTGCAAGAAGAGCAGCAGCTCTCAAAAATGTCGACAGACATGTCTGGAGAGCAGATGCAAGCCAAGATTGCGGCTGCTCGACGCGACGCAGAAGGCCTCAAGGACAAGATCAAGCGCAAGAAGGATGAACTCGCAGATACCTCTTGTAAGGCTCCTGGAGGACCCAAAATATGGCTGAAGCAGTGTCAGAGCTACGGTTCTGCAGCCTGAGGGTTAGAGCTTTAGCTGACAGAGCTCTGTAGTACGTTCAGTGGCCCAAGGCAACACTGATGTATTACCTCGAATCGGCATGAAGTCACGTAAGGTCCTAAAAGGCCATCTAGCCAAGATTTACGCTATGCACTGGTCTACAGACCGCAGGCATCTTGTCTCAGCATCCCAGGACGGCAAACTCATCATTTGGGATGCTTATACTACCAACAAAGTCCACGCCATCCCGCTGCGATCTTCATGGGTCATGACTTGCGCCTATGCACCCAGTGGTAACTATGTGGCTTGTGGTGGTCTCGACAATATCTGCTCGGTGTACAACCTCTCCTCCCGTGAAGGACCGACTCGTGTTGCCCGTGAACTCTCGGGACATTCTGGCTATCTCTCCTGCTGCCGCTTCATAAATGATCGCCGTATCCTCACATCCTCTGGTGATATGACTTGTATGCTATGGGATGTGGAGACTGGCTCTAAGGTGACCGAATTCGCGGACCATCTGGGGGATGTTATGAGCATTAGCATTAACCCCACCAACCAAAACGTCTTTGTCTCTGGAGCTTGCGATGCGTTTGCAAAATTGTGGGATATTCGAACCGGAAAAGCTGTTCAAACGTTTGCTGGGCACGAGTCGGACATCAACGCGGTTCAATTCTTCCCAGACGGTCAAGCTTTCGGCACCGGTTCAGATGATGCTACCTGTCGGCTTTTCGACATTCGGGCTGACCGTGAACTAAACACATATGCTGTAAGTCTTGCTCTGAAAGACTACACTACTGAGGTCCACTTCTACGTTTTGGTTTTTCTTTGACGATGGTCGCTTCCCCAGTGGCCACATCATTCCTTCACAAGAAGAAACCGCCTCCTTGTTCCTAGACCGTATTGTCCCAGAGCTGGTGTTTGTTCTATTTCCCCGTTAGAGGTTCTAGGCCCTCACAAGCTCCGAAAATCGACTGTACATCCTTTGCATACGTAGCACCCGAACTTTCCGTTGTGGATGTGTGCTTATTTCCCAAGTTCCGTCCGTTTCTGGGTCTCATCGAAACCCTACTCGAAGCTTATGTATGTCAATGTTGAAGTGTCTTCGGCTAATTTAGTACCTCATACAGAGCGATCAAATACTATGCGGCATCACGTCGGTCGCCTTCTCCGTATCTGGGCGCCTGCTTTTTGCTGGCTACGATGACTTTGAGTGCAAGGTTAGTGAGATCTCTGCTATTCTCTACTGGCGTGAAGTTAAGAAGTGGTTCCCGCATCCTTGTGTTGGCTTGATGGAACTGGCTTGCATCCTGACAACGTATCTCTAGGTCTGGGATGTACTTAGAGGCGACCGGGTAGGGAGCTTGAACGGTCACGAAAACCGAGTCAGTTGTCTGGGTGTGAGCAACGATGGTATGAGCCTGTGTACCGGGTCCTGGGATTCTACTGTAAGCGCCCTATCGATTCATCAATCTATAACCATCGTTTACGAAGACCGACTAACACGTTACTCTCACATCAGCTCAAGGTTTGGGCTTGGTAGTGTTATTGGCTAAAGGCAGCTTGTGGGAGTATGGAGGGCACCCACAGCACGGCCCAATGCTGGTGGACTTATTTACCTTACTGGCTTTCAACCCTCCAATTCCGACTCTAAACACCACGCCTGAGACAGCATTCAAATCTCGGATGCTGTCTGTCTATGGCGGCTGAAACGAACTACGATGACAGGGGTCAATTGTTTCGGGAGGACTACGTGGATCCGGATGCTTGACGATAAACTCGAAAATGCCAGGATACCAGCAGTCGTGTCTTAGAATGTTGCCGTATGTGTGTGCCACCTGAAGCGCAGAGGTCATTCTTCAAGTCGATACTACCCGGTCAGGATGTTGTATGTTCTTATTTGATTGTATGCGAGGGTAGGAGACAACCTTTAGTCCTACTTATAACCACTTCGAATATCACCGTTACAACCTTCTTCCGAACTTTTGTCACCAGGAACACTATGAGGAACACAATATGGGAGGTTCGGTATTGCTTCCCCTGCTCGCAGCGGCATCTTTCCCTCTTAAAGGTCTGTAGAAGGACTCCTTCCACCGGCTTCGGTCAGCGCGTTGTGCTGTTGGTTTTATGTTTCCTACACTACTGGATAATACGGAAAACTAGTCGTCACATAGGTCCTGGGCATTCAGCTGCGCTTCGGCTTGTATGTATCTATGTATCTTTCCTTTCCATTGCTCAGCCCGTTTTTGGGCGATGTCGCGGATTATTGGCCGTTGTTCAGCGATTACATAAAATGCGTTTTGTACTAGGCTTTCTAATGTCGATGGCGTTCGAGGCCTTTCCCATCATTCCAGCCCCTGCTGTCGGCGAGCGAGTTGTCGGTAGACACGAGCTTCAGCCAAGTATTTCCCTCGAGTTTCTGCTGTTTGATAGAGATTGCAAGTGTACAAAATTTCAAATATTTCCAGGATGGCTGCAGATCGAAGAAACAATGTCCTGGTGTTGTTCAATGCAAGTGAATCGCAGCTTTTCGACGTTACCAACACGGGGCACAGCGGCTTCCGTTGCGTTGTTATGGCTCTTCCTTCTACGGCCAACGTCCCTTGCCTGCGGGCATAGAGTGACATGAGAGGATAGTCAGGGTGGTTTTTAAGGTTTGGACACTTAAGTGAGGTTTCCAAGCCAAATGGCCCTTAGAGTGTCCAAACATTAAAAATCGCCCCCTGAGTATGGCCTATCTCGTCGAAAGCGGGTGGCAGGGCCATACTACGCACCTGACTAATATCTCACCAACAGCAACAGGAACACCTCGTACAGAGGACCCGGAATAGCTGAAAGAGCTGACGCCCGCGTTGGAAGGTGACAATCCTCTTCGAGGCTACGGGCCGTCTGTCCGCTGACCATACGAATCCGATTTGAACAAATGACCCAAGCGCATGGAAATACCTATTGGTTGTCTGTTCGGGGCTATTCAACCTCCCACCCCCACAACGCCATTGTATTCTTATGTGGTCCCCTACGTGAACTATCGTCTGTGCGTGTACGAGTAAACATCTCCTTGAAGGAATGTTAGAGATAGAATACAATGGTCGGTGAGAGGGGTGTTTCGGTAGTATGTACGGAGTATCTTCTTCCAATTGCACTGATTACGGGGCTCGACTTAGGGTCAGACTTATAAATACTTTAGGGTTGATTAAGGTAGATTCTCAGACTCCTAGAAAGAATCAGGGAGAACTACTTTACCAACCTTACCCAGACTCGCCAGAATCAAAATGTCGCAGCCCCCACGGAGCCGTCCCATTATCGCCATGTTGTAAACCTGTAGGGCTTCTCACGCTTCAACGGTCCTTTGATTTCGAGTCGCACCAATTATGGGCTGCTAGCCGAAGCCTGATCATTTCCCGAATCTGCTTACCTCGACAATGTCAGAATTGTGATGCTATTATTATACTGGCCCGATTTCAATGTGGAAGACTTGATCAGCAACACTTGAAGAAAAGGTCCCTAGGGAATTGGAACATTGGTTGGTGATGATTTGAAAAAGCCGTCGAGGGGCCAGACTTGATGACTGGTATCACTTATATAGCCAAGGGTGCTTCAACAGCCATTCTGGCCACATTGATGTTTAGAATTGATGTTTAGATTAATATATAAGGTAGGTAAAGTATGGACACGTGTTCTTATGAAACGACTTTCTTACCGTAGGATATATTTGGGGGTAGTCTTACCTTTAGGTTGATACAGTATTGTTATTGTTGTTGTTGGATCCCTACGCGGTAAACCGGCGGAAGACCCTCCGCACTGCCTTCTACAGTACCTTCCATTGTCACTGTGACTTCTTTCAGAAACCCTTTTCATCAGTCTTTCTTCTTAACAGCCCTTTCCGCGTCTCCAACGTGTATAGTCTCTCATTCAGTTTGATTGTCAACGTCTTCCGGTGCCAGATATCCAGCGTTTAATTTGTTACATAGTGCGCACCATACCCCATCGCCCCTTCTGTCCCGCTGTCCAACAAGGTCGACTAAAGACAGACTGTTCTCTCCTCAGATCAATTATCTCGGCCCTTCCACCCAACAATCAGGTGTCCTTGCTATGGCAAGCTCAGCGCAGGAAGAGTTCAATACGCTATACGACGAGCAAGCCAGGGAAGTCCACAACAAGCATCCCGAGGACCAAAACTCGGATGACGGCAGCACCACCCTCCAGTCAAGTAACGAGGACGAAAAGACACTTGCCTCCACCCCTTCCATCAGAATGCCTTCTGGAAACTACCACGTTCCTAGCTCTACCAATTTCAACGCAAACACTGGGCCCAAAGGCGTCATAGCCGACGCTCGATCTTTTGAAATAGCCAAGAAGAGGAGCTTCCGTCAGACACTTCATGCTCTATCGAATGGGACATCGCCCCCAATTTTCGGCAAGGGTAACAAGTCTGGCTTCATTTCAAGGGAGAAGAGCCCGAGTCCGGACGTTTCTGCAGATGATGAAGATGACGACTTCATGCGGAGATGGCGGCAAAATAGGTTAGAGGAATTGGCCAACGGTGGTCAGGATCTTCGAACCAGACGTCAGAGCCCCAGCAAGCGAAAGTACGGTGCTTTGGTAGCGGTGGACCCCTCAGGTTATCTTGACGCTGTAGAAAAAGTATCTGCGGATACAACCGTTATCGTCTTGATATATGACGACCAGGTACTTCTTTTCCATACGGATCCAGGGGTTACTCTACTGATCATACTCTGCAGTCCCAAAACAGCCGCTTGGTCGAAGATGCCTTACATAGCCTTGCTCGTAAGCATGTCTACACTCGTTTCGTCAAGCTCCATCGGCTAGAGGCCGAGATGGATGAAATTGCCGCGCCCGGTATCTTGGCCTACAGAGCTGGCGACTGCTTTGCCAATCTGGCGTCTCTAATGAGCGAAATGCCTGCTGGGCGGGATGTGAGCGCCTCAACGTTGGAAAGCGTGCTGCAACAGTGAGTCATATGCTTCCTCCGAACTCAGTTTTGCGTGTACTCACACCATTCACTAGACATAAAGTCTTGCTCTAAATAACTTACACATCGACTGGCGGCGTACTGGTTTGTTTGGCTAAGCAGCATCCCTTGGGAGTGCGCGGAGGTATCTTCGGCTCATAATGAATACGCATTTCCTTCTGTTGCTGCGATGATACCATTCCTGCGGTTTCGCTATATTATCTCATGAAAGAACGTGTACAATTCCATGATTGGGTATTGGTCTGACTGAAATGTACAACTCACTGTTTTATTTCGCTGGGTTGAGCTGTAATATGTATTAGTTAAGAAGAGGGAATGGCCTATACAAAAACTGGTCAGCTAATGTACTCATAGGTTGCGCTATCATGTTCCAACTATTAAACGTCCAGAACAAAACCAAGAGGTTTGTAGACTCTCAGATGTCTGAACAGGCCTACGATGCGCCAGTTGTTGTCTGAATGTCATGAACTAACATGTCCTGAATACGAGGCTAAGAAACCATCGTAGAATTTCTGATCCACTCTATCCACCAGTCAATCTTTCTAAGATTCTCTTAGGCCTAATATGCACTTTACTACCTATTTCACTACAAAACATCGATACTCTCCAACGCATTTCTGTGATGAGCTAGATCCCTTAAGAACGACAAACTAAGCCAACCTGATAAGGCCTACAAACACATCCAGAACTTCTACCGAACCGTCCAAGAAAGTCCTGAATTATCACCGCACATCAGCCGGCTCTGTGCAATCGACAAATCTTTCCTTTACAAGTCTTCCGCCAAGTCATTCTACCGCTGAACCACCTTCTCCGCGCAGCATCAAGACCTGCACTTGTATGCGACGGCAAAATTCGGGATCCCTCCCCTGCCAGCTAACGAGAAATAAAGAGAGGGGAATGGGGCGTACCCGGATCTCTTCTTCTCGTTACAGGACAATGGTCTAGAGGGATGGTTGTAATAGACTAGATGGTTGCTGGTTAAGATCAAAGATTGGAGCTGTACGTCGTGGGAGATCACGGGAAAGGCTTCGCCGCTGCTGAACATACCATCGGGTTCTCTGTTGATGTATAGGTGATGTTAGTCGTGCAGTGGCGAGTGAGCGAGACTGTCGTTATGCGAGAGTATGGGAGATCTGGTATGGTGGGTATAGTTAGTGCGGAGTAAGAATTGGAAAGTTCGTGGATAGGGGCTCTTCCATGGTTTGAGGAATATTGAAAGCTCTGTAGGTCCATTGAGGCGAGGGTAGGTTTAGTTCGCTTTGGAAGAGCGAAATTGTGGAATCATGTTGGATTGGATAGGGAATTCTTAGAGCGAAAGGAAGAAAGATAAAAAGTAGTTCAAAGTTTTGGCATCAAGATATTCTTGAGAATTACTGATGACTGTAATGAGGAATTATCAAGGCTCAATGGTTTTGGTCCGGATCAGCGAGTTTTGCCATCAATAATATTGATCCAGTGGTGTCCACTTCTGGGTATGTGGAGGCTACGTATTGGCCAGATATATCCTCAATGGCACAAACATGTCTCCACATATCTCGATTGTACCCTCATCCACAATTTGATTCAACTCGTCAAATCGACCCAAGAAATTGGCTCATTCGAAATATTCCAAAGCTTTTGATACATCCCCCAAATCCCTACCCTCCGAAACGCCGGCTTCGCAGATGGCATCACAGAGCTCATTGAGGACGTTTTGCCTCGGGGGAATCTCCAAAAAACACTCATAGTCAGCAATGTGCTTCAAATCGAAGCTGGCTGCTATGACCCCAGTTTTTCGACGGAGAAATCCCAGAGCATTCGAATCAGGCTGTCGGGAAGGGTGTATAAGTCGACATGGAATTCGCCCTCTGGTGACATCATTGGCTTATTGATTATATGGTGAACAGGGTGAGGACTTACGCTCGACATCGTTCTTGGTGTACGTCTCCGCTGTCTTGTTATTATGCACCATCTCCACAACCTGCAGCAAGTCGTCTTCACCGAGTCTCTGCAGGTTGTCTGCTAGCTTCTCCATGTCGATCTGAGCCACAGAGAATTAGTCCATCCTCTGGCACGAATGAGCGATGTCTAAAGGAAGATCAAATTATACCCCTTTATCAGGCCTCTTCTTCTTCTTTCCTGATTCGTCGCCTCGCTTTGGCTTCACGCCGTTCTCCTCTCCAAAAGTAGGGCCTGATTCTTTGAGTGCGGCTAGAAGGCCTGGCTTAGGGTTTTTGAAGGTCTAGCGCAGAAAATCAGCGTCAACCCCTCGAGGCTTGCTGATATTTTGTGGAGACCTACAATCGGATGCTTGGCTTCGTATCTCTCGGTCTGGAAATTGAGGTCATGGGCTAGCGCGTGGTCGCCACCCTTATCTACCGCAGAGAGCACGATTTCCATATCGAATTCCCCCCATCCTTCTTCTTGTATTTTGAACGGTGCTTTCTTGATTACTATAGCAAGATTAACGTGTTGATCCCAGTACACCTAGGAGTGTAGATAGGAAGGGTTTGGGGAATAGCATACTCTGGGTCTGGCGGTCGTTGAATGAAGGGTGCAACCTATAGGTAGCCTTCTCGAAGATCGTAGCGGGCATATCTTCGCCATGCTCATTGAGGAGGACAATCTGAATACTCCATCGCCGCAGTGGGAAACCCTCGACGCCTGAAGGCTTATCGCTACAAGACAATCAGAGCACCAATCAGCAATTCATCCGCGCAGAGTGAGCAGGGGAAGAGAAGAGTCAGGTAAGAGCCGACGCACATAACCTTCTGCTCTGTTATAATCTTGACTGTCCGCTTCACCTGTTGATTCTAGAGTTCAGCTGTTCTGCCGGCCAATCGAGCCGCATCAGAGGTAGGAGATAATTTAATACTTACTTCAGGCATGATGAGCGATTCTGGAGCAAGCTCAGCTGATAATGAGCACAGCGTGAAAATGATGTTCGGTGGTGCCAAGGGAAGGAATCGAGGAGATGGCGGGGCGTCGTTACTGGGGTCCCGCGTCTAGGTAGAAAGCGGCAGGCCTTGTACGGAAATGTACTTTATGAAGTTATGATAGATAGTTGGGGGAAAATGGAACTTCACCGTGTCTTCATCTTATCTTCATCTGTCGTTGATACTTGATATTTGTGCATAAAATGCTAAGAAGGTTTTCATTGTGGATAGAGTATTATATTGACCACGATGGTACGAGACACAGTAACCGATAGCCAGGCAGGCCAGGCCAGCTTTCAAATCAACCGGCACGTTGGGCACATTGGATATGGATAGCTCATTTGGGTTGCTTTGTTCAGTTCCATATATTCCTTTGCCTAATCATTCTCGTCGCATAAGCATTACGATTGAAACTGAGTTCATATTATTGCTTGAAAATTACGAGGCTATTTGTCCATCTGAGCATCTCTATGCAAGAGACTGGTTGTTGTATCATGACTTGTTTCACCCTTCTGATGATGTTAGTCTTATTTGGTCGTGAACTTGCTCCGGAGTGCTTCTATTCGTCAAGTAGGAAGCGCATGGCAATATCCTCTCTTGAGTTTCCGATCTCATGATTTAGGGCCTAGAATAGAATATTGAATGGCTTGTTCAGGCAGAGTATGGCGAAATGTAGGTGTTTACCAACTACTTTACCACGAATTTGTCTTGTTGTACGTACTAACTAGGTTTCCAGACTATCCTATGGCGTTATGCTAACTTTTTGGAAGTACTTTACTGAGAGGCGTCAGGATTATACAGCTGTACATGAGCTTATTAATTGAAAAGCTCGTGGAAGACGTGTATTTTCGAAAATACTGTTGCTAGGTTTCATGTTACCCGGTCTCCGTGCCTCAGGCGCTTTAGCGACAGCAGCAGTAGCGGAAGCTACAACTGGTGGAAGTCACGCCGTCGCAAGGCAAGCGGCCGTTTCCTCAGGAACAGCGTCCGAATCGTCGTACTTTCTGGTACCCTTCCCCTTCCCTCTGTTGGAGCTTATGTACATCGAATATCTTAACCATGAACAATATACCTACCCTTACTAAGAGGTCCTTCCAACTGTTTATCCTATTACTCTTCAACTCTGCCATCATGAGCATCGCTGTTAGCTCTATACCAAATGCAGCCCCCTACCGCTGCACAGTGTCGCCGGACTGGGTTGGTTCGGGATATGATCCTGCAGATTGTTACGCCGCAAACGTGCAATTTTTCAACCAGGAAGTATCGGTCTTTGGAAAGAAGGAGTACGAGTTTATGGGCGAGAATGCTGCTCGGGCTCATAGACCGCTTATTCCCCAGTTATTGCCCAGACGGTTCACTTCGGGTGAGTAGCATTTTAGTCCCACCCCAAGACTCCCAGGTTAAGAAAAAGCTAAATGCTCCAAAGGATCCTGCACTCTTGCGCTAGGTATGCTCAACCTCTTTCCCGATAGGAGTCTCCCAGGAGGGGATGTGGGTCCGTTCAAGGAGACGGATGTCGCATCGTACAAAGACCTATACTTTGCTGCCCAGAGACTGTTACGTAGCTGTATCTCCAACAACGAGGCTGCTGGCTTTATAGCAGTGGGACGGAGTGAGTCTATCGGGGTCTTTCTCTGGGCTACCGACTCTCTCCAGAACCAGGACCTCCGAGGCAGCGCTCTAAATTCGACCACACTCACGCCGGGGACAGCACCACCCGGAGCGGCCAACACCAGCGGTTTGCTAAACGGGAGCCCACCCGCTGGAGATGTGTCGAGCACCTCATAAGCAAGTAGGCTGTTAGTATTACACTGAGGTGATATCCGAAGGGAAGAAGCATGACTGTATAGCGAACATGTCCGCCAGTTGCAAGAACAGATCAGGTGAGAGTAGCATGATCGAAGCTACTGCTTGCAATTAGGGAAATAACGAGACTAGAAACATACCTGATAGATGATCTACCAAAGTCTGCTTATCAATGAAGCCTTTAGTGTTAGCGATATAGGACGAACAATGAAAAGAGAACGTAGCATCTTGGATATTGGAAACTAGATTTCGAAGCAAAGCCCGCATAAACAGCAAGTGCTATGCTTAATCGTGATCCAAAGAGACAGCGGACGGGGAGAACTCTAGCCGAAACTGATGGCGACACGGATTGCAACCGCCCTTAAAATGGAAAAGGTGGTGAGAAGTCTGCATTAGAATTTCATCTTGAGTATGCACGCACTATGGTCAAAAGCATATCCGGCTTTACCATATCGAGAATGCTTCACTGCTCCAGTCGGTCACGCTACTCAACCCCCTATTCCTCCTTGAACAGAGCCTCATTCTCTTGCTGTGCCTTGATGAAAGCCTCCTTGAACAAGTTGGCATCTACATGGGATGATTAGCATGTTCTTGTAGCGACTCGGTGGATCCGGATCCGTCTTACTCTCGCTATTGGCAAACCGAATGGCCAGGGTTTGCGGTTCCGGCTCTCCTTCACTAACATCTGCCGCGGCGTTCCATACCCAGCTTCGATCGCTTCCGACGTTTGGTGATAGCTTCATGTCCGGTACAACTGCAGTACTGTAAGCTCAAGATACGCACCGTATCCACCTTGTTCTCCTCATACCGTAGTGATTGGCGCAGACCTTCAACGTCTTGTCTCTTCTCATGACCAGCCTCGTCTTGCCGTTATCCTTGTGCTTTAGTAGCCGCACATCACCGGTGCCTCGCTCCTTCCACTCCCTACTATCCCGGTCGAACTTGAAGAGCTTGGCACGCATCTTGAACGTCTGCTCCTCTAATTCTTCGTTGGTTTTGGTTTCGACTTTCTCGGTGAGATGTACCACCGGCTCGAAGTGTACTTCTGGGGATTCGGGAGCATCTTCTCCCTAAGAGCGAAGCAAACAGTTAGCAAGCCAATGGATCTGAATTTCCCAGCAGGCTTCGAGCGTACCTCCCCTTCAGCCTCTGCCTCGGCTGCCTCAGCATCTTTCTTCGCTTTCGAAGATCCAGACCTGTCTTCAAGCTCATCCGGTTCTTCTCTCTTCTCCTTCTTAGCCCCGCCGCCGAACATAGAAAAAACATTGTCCTTCACCCCAGCGGCGGCAGCGGTTGCTGTCGTTGCGGCGGACGTAGCAGCGGAAGTAGCCATATCAGTGTAAGTGTGTTTGGTCTTGTCTTCTTCGGTTCCCTTGGCCTGCGTCGTGGTATCTGTCTCGTGCTGTGCGGAACTAGGTTCGCTGGAGGTAGTATGCTCCTCAGTGGGGTCTAGCTTTGCGTCTGTGGTTGCAGACATACTGAGTAGGGCTGCGGTCTATGGCGCTTTTCGTTTATCTATCTGATGAGATCATGCGAGTAAGCGAACCTACTTCTTTGATGGGGTCTTTTTGAAATCTGTTTACTGCTGGTACTGCGGCGTCTAATAAACAGACTCAGATTGTTGATCTACTAGCGCCAAATTAGTAACGTGATAGTGAAGTCCAACTATTTGGTTTTCCCATTAAACCATACATATTTCACACTCATTACAAGATAGACAGATGTGGTTCAGAGGATATCTAGTACGATCTAGCACCATACAGGCATATGAACCTTAAGCACCATCAACCAGAGCAACCAGATCAGCGCAAGAAGCTCGGCACTGTCCTAATCTTCCAACCAAACCTTGTGAAGAAATCAACAGACCACAATCCTCCATACCTTACGCCATCTCCTTAATGAAATCCTCAAACTCATTTACCGACTGGTCCTCTTCCTAGACATGGATGTGCGTTCATAAAGACCGCCCCTGGCCTCATTTACTACGGGCTTCTGCTTTGGTAATCCACTTATTTTCCACCATGCTTTCAGCACGCTCTTTTGTGTTTTTCGTAAGTGCTCCTCTCCAAATCTCTCAATGCCCTGCACCAGTGCTTCAACACCACTTGTCAGACGTCCTGTATGCCGGAGAACTATAGCTCTTCGATTGCTGGCATGGACAGCAAAGCCTTTGCGCAGTTGCTGGACATGTCGTAGTAGATTGTGTGGAACTGTAGCTCTTCGCTTACGCAGCTTCTTGGATACACTATGTGACGCTGCCTTGAGCCCAGCAGCCTCCTTTGTAAAACCGGTGGCCTTGTCAATTGTGTTGTCCACGAGTGCTTGTAGCCCTCTGCTTATGAGATTGCCGGTATTTGCCAAATTGTTTTGCACGAAATCCACGTCTTCCCGAATCAAATTGATCATGCCGTTTACAGCCTTCTTCCAGCCGTCCATCTTCAGCCAGGACGTTTTCAAGTCCACTTGAAAGATTTCGTGGATTTTCGGTCTGGATGTGGTCCAAACAGAAATGTTGAGCACGCCGTAAGCATCAACACGGCGAAGTTTGAGCGCATATACTCCGTCGAAAAGAGCCGAAACCTCATGTTCCAGGATCGAGCCCTCTCGTGTCACATTGAAGAGCAATTTTGGAGCCCTTCGGGAACGTGTATACCAGTATGGCGGTCTCAAAACAATGTGACGGTCTCCAATTAGGTGCACCTTGAACTTGTTCGAATTGTTTGGTGTTGGAGGATGGGTCTCCGCTAGGAAGGAAGCGATATAGGACGTGATGTCAGTATTCTCATGCGTTGATAAGATGCTTCCGGGAACATGGTCTGGTTGCGGAACAGAAGACACCGCCCTCGAAGCCTCCAAAGATTGACCACTAGGTGAAACAAAGATGCTGGATACCGGCTGTCGCGACGCGGTTTCGAACGTGGTGTCAGCGTGTGCGGGAATTTCGGTACTGATAGCAGGCTCCAAGATCCGGTGTTGACGAGATGCGTTTGAAGCGATCAAGTGGAAGAGGAGTATAGGAAGGAGGATAAATAAAGATGGCGGGAGAAGCTTCCAAACACTGTCAAGTATTCTAACATAGTGGCCACTATCACATGTGGACGCTTTTGGTTTCGTATCATCAGCCTTCGAGGTCAGATCGTTCTCCGTACCGAGTGTTGATGAGCCTGGGTGGACACCAAAGTAGGCCAAGTTCCGGCTTAACTGGCCTGTGTCAAGCTGTAGGAAGGTTGGAAGATCGATCGGCAAATGGTTGATGTTTCGGTGTTTACCGGCATTGGGACTGTAGGACTCGAGAAGTAAATGAGGTGTGTTTGGATCTATTGCATAAGTTCCCGCCCCGCTGCTCCAGAGTGGAACGTCAGAGATTAGAATAGCTGGCACACTGTGACGGTTCATGAACGACTGAGCAAAGCGTTCGGTTTGTTTTGCCGAAATGGTGTCTTCCGCTGACAGGTAGAATATCGCCGCATCAGGGAGCTTCCAGTGGTCCGATACCGAGAATCTGGACCCTGACCAAGAAGACTCGACAAGCATACCGTCGGACAGAGTCATACAAATTGTATCCTTACCCTCCTGTCTCTTGACGTAAGTTGCAGACGTACATTCGTCGACGTTCAACTCGAGGCCCGAGGAATCAATGAGTACTACATCCGGGGAGGCCGTATCACCAAAAGAAGATATCGGCACAACATTGAACTTGGATGGCCTAGCCTCGTCGACCCTCGCTGTTGCAGCTAAAGCTGCGCCTACCTTTTGAACGATCGAATCTTTGGCTATAGCGTCTCCTACGTATAACACTTTATAGGGCTTCTCAAGAAGTAACCCCTGACTGACCATGGTCTGTTTGACCTTGAGTGTGACTTGTTGAGGCGAGATTCCCGGAAAAATATTACGAAACATGGGAGCAACATGGTGTCCCGTGAAGACTCTAAGGGTGTGAAGTCCTTCGATGGGCTTCCCAGGACCTGCCGGCGTAAACTCTGTCAATCTGATAAATGGTTGCTTATCCTCATCTTGATCAAGGGGCTGGCCGTCATTAGTATCAGCTTGGATGACGGAACCATTGTCGGGATCAACACCCCGACTGGTCAACTCAGATCCAGATTGTCGGGAGTTCCCCCGGCTGGTGCATGTAGAGGCCGACTGGATAAGATAACTCTGGCTACGCCGCGTATTGGGAGACGACAGATCCGGAGGGTGACTGTTGTTCCGGTCGATGTCATGCTCATCACTCGAGATCGACTGTGTCATGGCACTCTGGCTCTCTTCATCGTCCGAGGTAACGGTGCTCCTGTCGTCGATGAAGTCATAGGAGCTGTCTCCTAGGGAGCTAGAAGTATCTTCAAACGAGCCGTCATCGTGATTTGAAGCCATAGTGACGATCTGAGAATGTGATAACCAGCTCTCAGGTGTACCATGTACAGCTATAGTGGGGTATTGTAGAATAACAGTTGTAGGCGGTATGATGCGCTCTTCTTCGAGTCGCTGCATAGAATCAGCCAAGACGAGCTCCCGGCATGTACTATGCAGCTTTGGAAAAGCATGTAATTCTGGTTCCTGGTGAAGAACGTACCTGGCAATGAATTCACAGTCCGTTAAAGCACAAGTGCTTGGGGTGGGTCTGAACTAGACCCTTCGAGGCAGCCTTATGACTCTTTGGGTATTGAAAGCGATCACGGGACCTGTCGAGCTGGTGATGGAGATAGCGTCACAAACAGAGAAGAGAGTAAGAGTTCATCGCAATGAACCTGACTAAATAAACATCCAAAGTTGCATAGGTAAGGTCAGGCAGTGATGACTTCGATGACAGCAGTCGTGAGGCCATCCATGGAGGAGGGGTCGGTTGTCTCTGCCTGGCCCGCACTAGAACTCGTAGAGGAATGGTGCCTTATGTTCCACGATAGAACTCGACCTAAAGTACTTTTGTTTACCTTATCGTTCCCGTGAGCCCTAAGGTACTTTACACTGTTACATACGTATGGTATTTTTAGTGAATAGTTCTACGTACTGTGGTAATTCCATCGCCTCGCTTACCACAGCCTACTTTCCCCTCGATGAAACATATGTTGGGAGTATTTCCTTGGCTTGACGCCATTAGAGGATTCTCAGGGAAGTCTTCCTACCTCCATGACTCCGTTCGTTTGGACGGAAACCGCTCATGGGTTTGGACATGCCACACTGAACAAACGAAGATCCCCAGCATTTCTCGATGCTACATTGTTCTATTTGTAAGATACAGGGCAAAGTCATGTACACCCGGCTTTGTTTTTCTCAACTGCTCGGAGTGAAGCGCCGGCAACATAGAAAACATGAATCAAGTTACAACAAAGCAAAACATTGGCTCAAGCTGATTGTGTCAGGTTCGGGAACGCCCAGAGAAGGCTGTGCCTGGGATATTATCTATACCGTAGTCCCAATAACGCCACCGATGCTATTTGACGATGAGAAGGTAAGGAAGTGCTGGTCTCAGATGCTCTGTACATGCCGGCGAAGGTACGTGCAATATAAAGCGAGAACCTCAAAGACAATGCTGTGGGGTGTGATTGCTACGCAGACGCCCATCCACCTGCCACAGCGACCCATTCTGCCATGCAACTCCCTAGTTTGCCCTCGACATCAACGATATCAGTATCGCACTTGCATCTGCATCCAACGCCGTTCTCCTTGACTGCGTCCCAAGTCTCCCAATATTCGTCTTCCTCAATTCGCTTCTTTTCATCTTTAGTGGTCTTTTCAAGGAAGGGAGGCCTTGCAAGTTGCCGATTACCCGGCGCATTTGCTGGGCAATGCTGTATTGTGGTATGCCTGTAGCCTATGTCCCGGAAGTAGTGTATGTCTTTCGGAGCCAACAGCGCGCCTGCTGCTAACGAGTGAATTGGAGCGTCTCCCCACTGAACCTCGGGTCAGGCACATTGCGGACGAAGATTGGAGTGGACGGCTTACTCTCTCCATCCAGAACCCGCCACTTCTGTCCATCATTTCAAAAAAATCATTATATTCCTTGCTTCTAAACCAGTCCAATCTTGCAATTTCGAAGTTACTCCAGAAATGACACATGTTGTACTTGTCACCCTCCATAGCCTCTGGATCAACGTCAGGCAGTCCACCCTGGCCAGGCTCTGTGCTGAGGATCTCCTCTGGCAAAGGTGCCTTGTACTTTGGGTTGCCAACTGGAGGAGACATTTCATCGTCCTCTCCTGCAGGCTCTGCAAACATCTCCCATAATCCTTTGGATGTGAGGTTGTTCACACGCTTGTAGGCTGATGCATAGCGGAATATATTGGGTACTGTCTCTTTGAGCTCCTTTACTGCGATCGTGAAACCGTAAGTTTTGTTGGCGCGCGCCATGTGTATGAAGGGATCACTGTTTTCCGGTCAGCACCATGGAACAACAGAAGCATGGAGGAAACATAGCCTACTAAGTGATATCGCAGAAATATTTGATTTCTGGCTCAACGCGCCAGTACCAATCGTATTTCGCTAAAAGCTCGTGCTTGTAAAAAAATCTGGACTACGTCAGCTCGTCCAGGGTACTCAAATCTGCATACGGACCCTGAATAGAATCTGCACATGTGATGGTAGCTCTCCATGCCACCATACATGATTGCTGCATCTCCCTGCTTCCGAATCCCTTCTTTCGCAACTTCATGATTGACCCAATCGGGGTATCCCCACATCGTAGGATCTATTTTGCCGAACTCGACTGGCGAGCTTGTATGGTTCCGAATCGTTTCTTTGAATGTAGAATTAAAGTCGCCGTCATTGAGGAAGACGTAAGGGTAGTTGAACCACCTATTGAAATGCCTTTCCATCGATTTTATGGACTGGACCACACCATCTAGCTCTTGGTTTCTTGCCAGAACCACCAAGGCCGCGTTCGCTCGTGGTCCATTAGTCTGAGGTTCGAGACAGCCAGTCACGAAGACTTTGTCATGTTTTTCGCTGATCTTCCTGTATACGTGGTCATATCAGCCCATAGAAATACCAGTGCGGTCGTGAGAAACCTCCGGTTGATATTACCTACCTTATTGAAGGGGGAGCCCCGGCGGGCATCAGTATCCTCCCCGTTGATGAAGGATGTCGGACTACGAGCACGAGTATTAAGATTATAACTATACATGGAAATAAAAGTACAGCGCCGAGAGGAATAGATATCTTCGAATTTCCTTTCAAGCGTATTCGCCGCCGGAAGAAGGCTAATCTTGGCGTGATCCGTTCCCTGTGGCGAGAGACATCTTCAAGCGAAGGAAGGTTGGGCGAGGAAGGTATCCGCTTCACCAGGTTCTGAACGAGCCCCATGGTTACGGCAACTCAACAGGGAACACTCTCGTAGCGTATGCAAGAAATCGACAGAGCCTGAGCTCTGGTTTCGTGCCCCCAGTTCGGCTTTGGGGCGCAACGGAGAACGACACGAGAGCGATATAGATGAAGGCAGACAGGATGTGAGTAATCGGTCGTGGAAACGTTCGAGGGCTTTGTGGGTGTCGTCGAAGAGATGCGTGATTGGACGTAACGAGCGACTTGGGAACGTGTCCCTCAAGGATCCAAATCTTATACAGATGATCGTGCCCCTGGCGTCCCTATGATTGCTACCTGCGCAACGTATATCATGACGAGTTCATATGAAGCTGTGTGAATGGCTAACGGAGGCGTTGTGGTTGCGTAGAGGCTACGATAGGAGGTTGGGGTTTATGGTTCGTAGGTAGGTAAGGATCTGCAGCCGATAAACGGTTGCCGAACTGAGCGTAGCGTTCTTGAATATGGATTGTTGGAGCCGAGGGATAGCGGCAAGCGATCCGACAGTCAGGGCAGTACGGTGGTAACTGGAAGGAAGGTAAGGTATGAACTGTATGATGTGCTACGATCAATGCCAAAGAGTTGCGCAGGTCCAGTATATCATGAGTTATCGTCAACATCAGGTATGAATCCTTTCTCGTCAAAACATTATACTTTCCCTCGTACTTTACTATTTCAGGCCTAGCACTGCCCAGTGCCAAGTGCCATGGACTGAAAATAGCCCTCGAACGAACAATTTCGCCACAAAACCCCCCACAACTTCTTTGATATGCTCATGAGAAGAACGTTCAAGCGACCCGATCATTTAAGGCCTTGCCGCGCAGAGAAATTATGCAAAGGATTTTTCAAAGCTCGCTGTTCAACTAAACAAAACCGAACATCGTTCGCTATGCTCTTAAGCGACAGTATTTGCTATGCTCATGCAATCTCCAAGGACTGATAATTCTTAAATATTCTACGTCCTTTCGAGAACAAGCCGCTCGAACCGTTTAAAGCTAGGAAGGCAAGCTGTTACCATGAGTATCAACGCAAAGAACCTCACATATGGCAGGTCACGTGCTCAATCTATCCATCTCCCAGGTATGCTTACCGAATGTAGATTCCAACGAGCCAGCATTCTTGCGTAGACTTAGAGGAGAATATGGAGGAGACGGCGCGCGACATGGATGTCCTCCCGCAAGGCCTAGAAAGCAGAAAATCAGTGACGACGAAGACGAAGAGCCTACCTATGTGCAAGAAAATACGCATGATACCATCTCCAAAGCTGAGTATGACGCAATGGTGAAGAATGTTGAAGTCGAAAAGCTAGAAAACAGTATTGTGGTTCCACCAATGAAACCAGACGGTCATGAAAGGGCTCTTGAGGAAATTGGCAAGTCTCCGCAAGATCCTGCGCCATCAAAGCAGCAGGTGGCCGGGATTGGGGGCAACGCAAAAAGAAGGCTGGCTAAGATTGTTGGAGAAGAAGATGAAATGGAAGCCAGCCAGCATCATGTAGGCGGTCTCATCAATGAGAAAAAGGTCAAATCGAAGAAGGGCAAAAAAGTCAAACTGTCCTTTAATGAGTGAATTAGTCAGTTGAAACAGGAATGACTCAAAGTGGACGGGAGTATCCTTTGGGGAGAGTGTTTTCGTATTTGCATCGACTCGGTTTTAGTTTGGGGAATCGTGGCACATCCATGTCGGATTGAAGCCAAGGTTACTTACTGCTTAGAGTAGAGCTGTTCTGGTCCTGTCGCACAGCTTGTGGTAGGCGCACACAGATAACATGAGATCTTACGATATCCCTCAAGAAATTATAATGCGACTCTCGAAGTTACAATAAAGCATACCTTATCTCTACAATTCCCATTTATTTTCCGGGTGTGCTTGGTGGCTCCTCGCACAAACGTCGGTGGGATAACTAAGGTACCTTAGATCCTTACGAAATAGATACCCGCTTACGGAATACATATCTATGCTCGAGGCTCTTTTATTCCTTGCTTTGATAAGCCTCAGTAGCCTACCTGGATAATAAGACGGCTAATTGAATTGGGTTCCTGAAAGTAGTAGAGTAAGTTGAATCACGTGATCTTTGTTTAGTTGGAAATAAAGACCTCCGTAGGGCAAACGTCTTCCACCTTATTAGCTATTTCGACACATATAACATATGTGGTAGCACAATACCAACAAAGCTGACTGTCAATGTGCAAGATCACAGTGTTTTAATCCTTCAATTATGCTCTGCGCAAGTACGTACACGGTTTAAAATCTCAGTAGGATAATGCTAACCTACCCCAGTATCTGGCGAGGCTCCTCAAGCTCCTGTAGCTTCAAGCAAAAGCGGTTTGTACAGAACCCTAATATATCAACTGACTGCGCTGACTTTGGTAGGCCACATTTTTGAGAAGCGCCTCGTAGAGGCTTACATCTCAGAGAATGGGAAGGATCCAGTAACCAATGAAGAATTGACGACGGACGATTTGATAAAACTCAACTCAGCCCACATAGTTCGGCCTCGACCCCCAACTTTGACCTCAATACCCTCACTCCTATCAGTATTCCAGAACGAATGGGATGCGCTCGCGCTGGAGACATATACGCTGAGGCAACATCTGACACAGACACGACAAGAGCTCAGTACAGCACTCTACCAGCACGATGCCGCTGTCAGGGTAATTGCGCGATTGACACGAGAAAGGGATGAGGCTCGGGATGCACTATCAAAGATCTCTGTCAATGGCGGCGTAGCGAGCAATGGGGACGTTATGCAAATTGATGGGCGAGAGCTACCAAACACTCTTTTTGCTAAGGTAGAGGCTACACAAGAGAAGTATGCTGCAAAATCTGATGGCTCTTGCAAGCCGAACAGGATTTCGTAAACTTACAAATGCTTCAAAGGTTATCTAAAACCCGACGGAAACGCGTGGTTCCCAGCGAGTGGGCCACCCATGATACCATTCAGTCCTTCGCTCCGATTAGAAAATCGGAAGCACTCTATCCCGATACTCGATCAATTGCGCTCGATACGAACGGCCAACTGGCGCTGCTGGGTGGGACTGATGGACGTGCCGGTGTGTACTCAATATCTCAGAACAAAGTAGTGCATGAGCTTGAGGTGGGACCCGGTGCTGTTACAGATACTCTGTGGGCTGGAGATCAAGCTATCTTCGCTACAAGTGCTGGTGCTGTCAAAGTCTTTGATAAAGGATCCGAGGTTTTAAGCTTCTCTTGTCACGCGGGGCCTGTAACGGCCCTCACACTACATCCTAGCGGGGATATCCTGGCCTCGGTGGGGATCGATAAGACTTATGTATTTTACGATCTTACTTCTTCCACGCAAGCTCTTCAGATTGCCACAGACTCCGGTAAGCATTATGATATTGGTGGACATGCTGCACGAGTTAACGTAACGCCAGCTCTAACCACCGCTGAATTTCATCCCGACGGGCATTTGTTCGCCGCAGGAGGAGTAGATGGGCAGATTAAGGTGTTTGATGTGAGGTCCGGAGCGAATGCCGCCAATTTTGATGAACCGGGTCCCATCAAAGCTCTATCATTCTCAGAGAACGGCACATGGCTTGCATCTGTCGTGAAAGGATCAACGAATGTGTCCATCTGGGACTTGCGGAAGTCTGCATCAATCAAAGCGCTGGAAACAGGTGGTCCTGTCGACAGCATACGATGGGATTACACGGGCCAATTCTTAGCTACGGCAGGCCCTAGCGGTCTCACTGTTCAACAATATTCAAAATCTACAAAGGAATGGTCGGAACCTCTGAGGATTGCTGCACCAGCTGTTGATATAGAGTGGGGTCCCAAAGCGCACTCTCTCGTCTCGGTGGGGGGTGATGGAACCATTGCAATTTTAGGGTCAAGATAGAGGAAAGCCATTCTCCAACCACTCAGTGAGTAACCCTGCTCTGCATTCATCTCTCTAGATTCTGGCCTCGGATGGTTGTAGGTAAGCTGGAAGATACCATTTGATGCTTCTCGTTCAGTATTCATAGCTACCCGTACTCTGTCACAACCACTTCTTAATCGATCGTATTATCCGTGACCGTTATATGGGGGCACGCCCAGTACAGACTCATAGTTGTCCCCGATCGCAGATTCGCGGCACTTGTGATCAGTGGACAAGGCTTTCCCGACGTACTTGTGATTCGGATTGGAAACCCATAAGATAACTTTGCTCGAACGCCTTGAGATCCTTTGAGTGCCAACTTTGATGTGGTTGAGCCCAAAGATGTGTAGTCCGCAAGAAGCCACCTGATGCACAAGTCCTTTGCCTCCATTCCCTCTTCTCACAGCATCATTCCCCATCTCGACAGTCCCATGATCACAGACCCGATTGCATGCGTCCAAGCCTTCCCCTCTATCTCCCACAAACCTGTCACGACAGTATCGACAATGCCTGCTGCTGCGCAACAAAGCAGTAATGTAGCCATAGCTTGAGGCATTAAATGCTAATAAAACGCAAAAACCGCCAGTCCAATAGCAAGGTTGCGGCCACCAAATACTGGGACAGATCGAAGAGCTTTGTTTCCAGAGGATTGGTTATTGGAACGAGGCTCTAGATCAAGCCCGAATATCCGGGCAGCAGCGAGAGGTGAGACAAACGTATAGATAGATCCTTAGTATGTTACCGAAAGTGGTGAAGAGGAGAGCGGTGGGAAGTGCTCAAGAATGAGGCATTGCAATTTTTCCTATGAGACAGACCGACGGCAAAAAATGAGGAGTGGGTGAAGAGGCTAGATGAAGAAGGCTTGGTGGTTTCATGCATTCTCCAAGGTTACTCCACAGATTCTCTGTGTGATACTCAATGTGAACGTCTGCTGTGCCGTGACTGCATCGAGTATGGCGCCCGCCACCTGGTGCTTCTCGATACTTTCGCCGCTCACAAAGCCTGGGTCTTGATCCAACACCAAATCACCACGTAGCGTCACTCCTGGATGCCGTATAAATTCACCTGAGATTGGTTTCAAAAAGTATAGCTTGAAAATACCCGCTCATGGGCAGATCATGGATGCCCAGTTTTCCATTGCGTCAATCCCACCTTTTCCCCTCCAAGACTTCCAGGACCATACCGTATGTTTTAACGCAGACACAACATACTACCTAGCTGACTTCTCACTTGTGTTGAAGGAAGCCTACGATCAGATGACGTGTAATTCCAGCAACCCTGAATTGCCCTGGATCTACAACCATCCGGAACCTTTTAGCAATAACACCAACTTCGACGCACCTGCCTCTTTCAACTCATTATTCTTCAATTCGGAAGCTCTCCGGATTCCTGGTGACGGCCTTGACTTCAGAGGGCCTGCCATGCCTGGACCTGAGCAGAATGTCATCGATCTCACAGAAAATTCCAGCCCGGTGGAACATAGGGTACGTCTAGATCTAGGATTATCGTCAGTATCTACACCATCGCGAGCAAACCGCCCGCCACGCTTTCCACGAGACATCATCGACTTAGAAGAGCAGGAGGCTACGGCAAGCACAGCGGGCGTAAGAGCCGGTAGTCCGGAAATTGAATTTGTTTCTTCTCGAGCTCTTCCATCAACGAGTCGCTCTCAGTCGGCTGGGCGCCACCATGGACGAAGGAACGCGGAGTCTGATCAGCATATACGGCCGCCGGAAAGTAACCGCAATCGACCATCAGGAGGTTGGCTAGACTTGCGTGACCAGGTGTCAAGAGTACAGCAATCAGTTCGACATCATCCACGTATACACCCCCTAAACGCACTCATACATCGGGATATACCTAACCGAACGCCGCCACGCAACCAAATATTAGATGTCGACCTTGACACAATTTTCGTAAATACTACTCAGAACATGATCCTTCCGGGAGAGCTTGATTTTAGCACTCAGGGTTTTCTCATGGGTGATGTTGTACGTCCGCCACCACCTCCGCCGACTTACGATGCGCCTTCTACTCCACGTAAGGGTTTCACGAGATCACCAAAAGAGGAAGATGTGCTGGTTTGTCCAAATTGCGAGGAAGAGTTGGGGATCGGTGGAAATGATTTCAAGAGACAGGTCTGGGTAATCAAAAGCTGCGGCCACGTAAGGCACCCTGTATCATTAATCCACAATCCCAATGCTAATAGGGATTAGGTCTACTGTGGTGAGTGCACAAGATTTAGATTCAAGAACAAGGCAAAGCCAAAATTGAAGACGAAACACTTCAGCAAATGCGTTGTTGATGGATGCGGGGACAAGACGGTTACCAATGTGAAGAGCCTGTTCCAGATCTATCTGTGATGAGTATTTTATCCTGTCTTTACCACGGGAAATTCGGCATAGCGCTTGGCGTTGGTGGTTGCATCCACTATCCCTGGCGAGGAAGTGGCAGGCATGGGTTGATGGGAATCCTACGACATTTGGCGTTCGCTTTTGCTCGGAGGAATCTGCATAGGGATATCTATACCTGAGAGGACGGGAGCTGGGCATTGTGTAATATACGCATTTACATATGAGACAATTCGTTGCAGAGTTTTCCGCCAAGTTTCTTCCTCCCAAGACTCTATCGCTGATACTTTCGAAAAGAGACCGAGAAATCGCAAGATACTAGGAGCGTGCTCGGTTCTGGTACCCTTATCTCCATCAACAACGCTAAGATAAGATAAGGCTCCCCCTGCACCTCACCGAATTCAGTCTTCGCAGTCCCAACCATAAGGTAGATCAACAAATTCGAACTATATACCAAACACCACAGCGGAGTCACCTCTTCCATTCACCTCACCTCACCTCACCTCAACCAACTTGCTCTCCCTTTTCCCCCCGAACATTCTTTTCCCATACCTTCCCCTAGTCCGCAGCCATTCCATAATTCGCCATGGACTCCAGCGCTCCCCGTTCGCCCAAAACCCAGTACCTAATTCTGTACAATCTTGTGAGCGCCGTACTCTGGATTGCCGTCCTAGGTCGTGTCATCCTCCTCGTCCCGCTTGTTGGTTTCGAAAATGTCCACGGCGGCGTCGGCGAGTTTGCCAAATGGACACAAACGCTCGCGGTCTTAGAGGTTGTACATTCGGCATTAGGTAATTCACTGCTCCCCATGCTAGCCCTTTTGGGGGTTCAGGAGTAGCAGCGAGATCTAGGTACTCCCATATTGAGGGATTACTTAAGTAACGATGTGATTCCCATCCAGGACTCGTCCGATCCCCCCTCCCCACAACCGTAATGCAAGTCTGCTCCCGCCTCCTCCTCGTCTGGCTTGTCGTCAACCCGTACCCCCAAGAGACCTCCACGTCTCCCTTCTACAGCACCATGCTTGTCGCCTGGTCCGCCACCGAAGTCATCCGGTATTCTTATTTCGTCCTAAATTTAAGGGGCTGGGTGCCAGGATTTGTGACCTGGTTGAGATATAACGCGTTTTACGTCATGTATCCTTTGGGCATCGGGAGCGAGTGTTGGTTGATTTGGCTGGCCAGTGGGGTGGCGCCGGCTTGGTATGGGTGGGCGTTATGGGCGATATTGGGGGCGTATGTACCTGGTGAGTTTCGGCAGTTTCGTCTACATTCATTGGGGGGCGAAATAAAGGAAGACTGGGCTAATCTGAGACAGGGGGCTATATTTTATATTCGCACATGATTGCGCAGAGGAGGAAGACGATGAGGGGGAAGGGACTGGAGAGGAGGAGTAGGGCCTCGACCCAGCAAAGAGTGTTTTAAGGAAAGAGAAGGGCTGCGTAAGAAGAGAAAAGATCCCAGATTTCTCTTCGGTCCATATATCTCCTGGACGGTGTTCGACATAATGGTCTCGGTATAGGAAAATAATTACCTTGGGGCCCCAAAGACTTTGGGTGCAACGGAACGGCCTTGATATGTCTTCTAATTTGGGAGAATTAAATACGGAGGGCTCTCGAGCGCAGCCAGTGTTCGAACAGCCGCAACCTAAATAGTTCCAGCCGTTTGCCTACACTAACAATCTCATTTGGAGCAGCGAACTAGAACAGCCTATATATGTCACCGTGGACTTTTGATTCAAAAGACAGCGGAACACATGGACCCATACTCCTTATATACCAACATTGGGAACATGTTTGAACAAGCGGCAATTCAGACCCGAGGTGATTGTTTTACCATCTTCTGTCGTCAATGCATCAAAAACAACAGCCGAGCTCTATACGATGGAAATCATTGCACGTAAACCGGTTTCCTCAAAACCATTTCCCACTACCGGATAATTCTCGACCTAAGATATGACCACAGTATAATATATGTTTGTGTGTAAGATACAATTCTATCTGGCTCATTTCTGAACCTATGGGGGTATTGCTCTAAAAGATGATGTTCTCACCATGAAAAGATATACTTCTGAGCGGAAATCCCCTTTTTGGGGGGGAGGGGGCGAAGAGGTTAATTTGATGATTTGAGGATTATCAGGCAAATTTAACTCTTGTTTGCCGCCTTCTTTAGCATTCACCAGCTTATCTATCTATAAGATATGGCTTTCACATACGATGTGTCTGCGTATAGGAGGTGGTTCTAGTTGGATCAAAAACAACAGAAATCCCATAAGGCTGCAGTCTTATATCTGGAACTTATGGGGTATTTCCTACCACATGCCATAGACCTCATCTATCACCAAAGCAAGTTTTCCTCTTTCACACATCTCCTAGCTCACATTTGGCTGCTCTATCACTTTGCTTACGGGGAACGAGCTCTGGATATGGAATAAATTTCATCAACACATCTCTCCCGCTTTATTCGTTCGCACCCCCTATTCTTTCTCGATGCAATCCCAACCGCCTGTGAATCCTTTTCACCCGATGCAATAACCAGAAAACCATGGATCAAATGCCATTCAGATAGCCTTCGCTTTGAGACTAGCTGACTTCCCCAGAAGAGGACCAAGAGTATCGTCCACTCAGTCCGCAATTACCCGGATTCAAAATAAATCCAAGACGTTTCTTGATCGTGAGGGACATTTTCCCGTCCTGGTCCTCAAGTCCCGCCCTGTGGACACAACTACCTTTCATTCCACCTTTTCTGCCCTAACTACGCTCTTTAATGGCCTTCTCATCACCCTCGAAAAATCCGTTGGGTGATTCGGATTGATCGGATATCGTTCATACTTGCTGCCTTCAACCTAGTTACTCTACTATGCTCACAACAAGGACGGGAGAGTGCGAGAGGGTCCAGAGAACCACAGATTTCCACACTATCCGCTTCTTCCATAACCATGGTATATTCCGTCCGTTTTTCGCCCTCCCGTGCGTGACATTAAGCCCTCATATGCATATGATACTTCCATCACCATGAACGTATACCTACATAAACCTCATCTGGCTTCTCTGCGATTGCTATTGTTAATTTTTCCGGCCATATCAGGAAGCCAACCAAACTAGCACTCGCCAGACCATCTTACGCCAACTCCTTCCCCCGAGCCTCTTCATCTACGCAGCCTCGGGCACTCCCTCTCCAAGTTCCCATTTCATTACCGTTATTGTTTTGAGGGTCGTTGGGCACAGGCACGTTCAAGCGCGGCTAGGATTAGGTCTCTACGAAAGTCTCTAATGCTGGGTCTTAAAAGGTAGGTGATAGATAGTTCTTAGGACGTTGGGGTTATGGGTGAGGGTTTGGTAAAGGAGACTTCTACTCGTAAGAAACCGTTGATGAAAGTAGTTTATTTGCGTGACTGGGGGATGCTGTACTATTTCGTAAAACACTCCACGAGGGTTTTATGCTGGAAACAGGCGGACGAAGGCTGAGGGTAGACGGTTACTTCGTTAGGGAGATTGGATAGATCGATCTTGTATGCAATCCTGTAGGAATATATCACCCGAGTAGTGTTTCGGATACACCGAAGAAAGTCCGACGCCCTTTTCTCCCACGCGTTGGATCTTCTTGACTTCGTGTAGAACATCAGCCCACCAATCGACCTAACAATAACACATGACACATATCTCATCCGCCGTACTTTCCTCCTCCGTTACTCACTATGTCCCCTGTCCAAGCTCTTCCTCACAGCGCCAAAACCCCTCGTAAAAAGCCGATGTACATCCACACTCCTCTTCTCCGCATTCCCACTCTTCACCTTCCCGTTATCATCGTCCCCATCGACACGACAATCCATCATCTCCAGCTCCACGAAGCCGCTCTTGCCCATATCCGAGGACCCACAGCGCTCTCTTTTGCGCAATTGAGCACTTTCTTCGCTGGGTCTGTCCATAGCTCTCGGCCGATCGAGGAGTTTTTGAACTTCTGCTTCGCGGCGGTCTTCTTCCTCCAGGGTTCGCTTCTCTTCCAGCTCAATCACATCTGCACGACCGGTCGACGGCATTTCTCCAGCTGCGGCTTCTCGAAACCGCTGTTTGGAAAGCTCATCCTTTTCCAGTTCCTGAAAGATGTCCGCCTCAGTCGGCGCCCACGCAATCCGGAGCGACTTCACCGCGATTTCAAAAGCCCAGCATGCAGTAACAATCAATATTAGGGTCAACCACCACAGAGCGTTCCTGCCAAAGCGCTGCAGAAAGCCTTCTTTGACATCATAGATGGTATTGTTAGAATAAACTGCGCTGAGGATGATGTTCCATAAAAACCAGCCACCAACACTCAGTACCATAGCGATAACACACGTTATGCTCTTGTTGTGGAGTTCCAGAAACTGAATTTTCGTGGCGATGACGATAATACATGCTGTGAATGTCAAAGCGCCCATGGCGAATAAGTCATTGTCAGTAGTGAAAAGTGCTTGGCCATAGAGACCGAGCATTAGGAAGAAGATAATGACGGCTTCGGTACTCGCCTTAAAGACCCAGAAAGCGTAGATGAAAAGATTGAAGGCGCCGTTGCGATGACCGACTGTATAGAGCTCGGGCACAGCGAGGAGAGTGGATGCGGCGAGATCTTTTTCAAAGATACCCATGAAGATCACAGGGAGTGAGGTGAAGAGCGTGTTGAACATGGACAAGGACCATGATTCGTAGAGTGAGGTGCCAGTGTAGCCGGCGTAGCGCTGATATAGAGCTTGGGTGAGGTAGAAGAGCATTTCTTTCCAGAAAGTGCTAAGGGTGTATTTGCAGGTGCGGATGTAGTTCCATCGTCCATGCACGAGGAGGAGCTTGAGAAGGAAGCGGAATTGCGCGATTGAGTAATCCGATGTGCGAGCTGCTTGCAGGCCCTCTTTACCCGTGATGCCAATGCCGACGTGCGCTTCCTGGATCATGGCAATGTCGTTTGCCCCGTCTCCAATTGCGAGGGTGACAGCATGTCTGACTTTTCTGCGAATGACGCGGACGAGGTAGGCTTTCTGACTTGGAGAAGCCCGGCAGCAGATTACCGAGTCGACAATGATGGCAAGGTCTATGAAAAGCTTCCTGATGATTTCGTCGGCTTCGACGAGAGCCAGTGTTTGACCGTCAATCACGACGACGGAATGAGCTACACGTCCGCTCGTGATCTCGAGAGTAGCAGCCGCCATCCTGTGTTGAATGTCGCCAGCGGACCGATCGAGAATTGTTATCGATGAGTAGTCTTTGATCAACCGACACGAATGGCCAATATTGACGGCTGTTTGGAGTTTATCTCCTGTCAACATCCATAGCTTTATCATGGCTCGCCGAAGCTTATCGATAGCTTCAGGTACTCCCTTCTGTAGCTTATCTTCGATAGCAGTTGCGCCTGCAAGCTCGAAGTCTTTCTCGATCATTTCCCCAGCTCTCTCAACCATATCTTGTCGATCAACAAGACTTATCGAGGCATCAAGATAGACCTTCTTCCAGGCTGCATATTCCTCTTCCTCTAAGTATCTATAACCATAGAGCAAAGTTCTCAAACCTTCTGCAGCGAAGTCATTGATATGCTGGAAACATCGCTCAAAGACCGCTGCATCATCCACGACCAAGGCCTCTTCGACCAGTTCTTCTCTGTCGTCGCCTTGGAAGGAAGACCTGCCCTCAAAACCTCCGGGACGTTTGGTACCGAAGTGGGTCGAAGGCCGAGGTGAGTAATAAATACTCTCAGACTCCCTTGGGGATAAATTTACGTCTGTCTCCCGATCTTTTAACCACCCGTCAAGCTCATCTCGAATCGGCTCAAGTCGTCTGGCAGTCATGCTTGGGCGTGTGGCACCACCTAAACTCCGGCGATGCAGGCTTAGACTTGTCCTCAGCCCGCCGTCTTTCCGACTTCTATGCTCACTATCGCGCCTAATGGCTTCCTGTGCCTCTAAGCTTTGTCTTTTGTTGGCTCTACGCTCAACCTGAACAGCCTTTTCTAAAGCAAGACCGGAAAGTCTAAGTAGCTGTGTGATAGTGGAGTCTGCTCCTTTACAGAAGACGCAGATACGTTGATCAGGCATTCTGACGATGATAGACATTCTCTTCCTGCCACTTGAGAACTCTATAACGTCAAGGATCTGGTATGTCTCAAATAAGGGATCTGCATCAAGGCCGAAAGGGAAGCTCTTGATCATTATTGTTGAGGTCTGTCTGTCAATTACGATGTATCCGAGTTCTTGAGCAGCTCGCACGATGGCTTGCTCGTCAGGTGATGCTGCCTGGTAGTCGATCGTCCCACTCTTGCGTTTCTCCGGGAAGCAGGTGTGACATAACGCCAAGGAAAGCAAGAATAACTGAACCTTCCTAGCGAAAAGCGTGTGCGGTCTCTGCTGTACGTACTGTAGCAATTGGGTTGTTCGAAGCAGTGGCTGAGACCCATTTATCCAAGCAAAATTTCTCCCTGGTATACTTTTGAAGCTATTGCCATTCAAAGGCGATTCGGAATATGCCTCCTCCAAACCAGAGGAAACGTTTGGTGTTGTGGGCGTCCTACGGCACGTAGAAATCCTACTCTCACGTTTCATTGGCTTCTTGCCTTTGCTTGCCCTCTTTTCCAGAGTTGGTCTCCTAGCGTTTTCTTTAATCGCCTCTTCCCGCAAATCTGGATCATGAAGCCAAGCTGTCCCTGCAACGCTCATCTTTCGGAATCGCATCGAATTGTCCGTTAACGTGCCTGTCTTGTCAGAAAATATATAGCTGACCTGCCCCAACTCTTCGTTTATGGTTGACGTCCTCGATTCCATGGGAGTGTTCGATACTTCATCGTACATGTCGATATCGTTCATGAAAAACATCTGGAAGAGTTTGACAATCTCCAGACTGACATAGAGTGAAAGGGGAATCATTGTATTGAATAAAATGATAAACGAAACCAGGATGGGAAAGAAAGCAACTTTGGCATTGACGATATACCAAGAATTTTCTTCTGTCTCTTCTTGCCAGATCTGGTACGCCACGGTATTAAAAATTGCCAGAAGAAGGACGAATATGACGATGATGATGACAACCCTATTGACCACACTCTGTAGAGCTGGCGCTTTTATACGAGGATTCTTTGTCGCGTTCATTCTGATCTTGCATTCTTCACCAGTATACATAACCAGTCCGAAAACCTCAGACGTGTTCCTTAACACGCTTCCCCTATAGATGATTTCGTTATTGGTTAGTGGAAGAGTTTCATCTTCGACGGCAACTTTCCCCTCAAAGCTATAAAGATTGAGGTTCGGGTCCTCAACAACAAAGTGAGCCTTGTTTTGGACAATGTTATCGAGCAATTTGCAAGTCCTGGCTAAAGGTGGCGAAGCTTGCTTGCTCTTCAAGTTTGTTTCGCCATCTAGAGCCGTAGTCTCAATGTACGCAATGCCGTTAGGTTCCTTCGCCTGAAGAATAACAAGGTCCGCTGGGGCGGCTTCGTCGCGTTGTAATTTAACTACATCGCCAACGCGGACGTCTTTCCATTTGGTCGTTCTCCAGTTCTCTAGATCGAACCTCGTCAAGGATATCTCGCCGCTGTCGCCAGAATCTACTAACGTGGGGTTTTTGACATACAGAACAGAAGCAGTGCTTGTGTTTTCAGCCTTGTCTAACTTATAACGTCGCAGATCATCGTATCCCTCCTTAGCCACGGATAGGGTGACAAAAAACAACAGAGGCACGATGGTGGTATATGTACCTGTAGTACTCAAACCGGGTATCATTTGTAGTATGGAAACGCAGAGGAAGTAGAAATTGGCCAATTTGGAAAACTGGGCGTACAATTGGCGAGGCAAAAAATTCCACAAGGTGTACCGGCTTGACCGAATCGTGTTGTCGATATATGGCCTCCCAGTCCGCTCGTCCATAGGGACTTCGTTTCGGCTTACATTGATGTTCAGGTGTCTTCCGTCTTTACTAGGGGGTACCTTGTTTATTCTAAGAATCTTTTTTCGAATTCCTTGGAAAGAAGTCCTTATCTTAGTCAGAAAACTGGCTTGAGCTGCTCGGTTTTTCAGCCATGTCTCGTAATGCGGTAGTGATGTGGCTCTTTGCACTTCCTTGATCGGATGAGGAGGCAGGCCTCTTTCCTGAAAATCTTCTACGATTGGGGAGATTGTAATTGTTGCCCCAGTCTTTTTATCACGCTGATATTGATCAGTTCCTTGTGAGGACAATCTCTGCACAGAAGAGGTGCCTGTTTGCTGGAGTTTAACAATGGGAGTACCGCCTGGGGGTCGCTCATGGACATGGTGAGTAAAAAGGGACCTGCGGAGCGAAAATGCACGGTCTCTAGACCTCGCTGATATCGATGATCGGAGAGGCGGTACGATAGAGGGCGCTGCTCCTGGTGATAGTGGCGAGGTAAAGCGTATAGACCTCGAGGGGCTTCCAGCTCTTGCGCTTGGCCCGTCCATCGTAACGCTTGTGTCGATTGACAAGGTCGGTGTTGTTGAGGCCTGTTCACCAACTCCGACATTTGCTCGTCGTCGAGAGGTCTCTTCTGAGCTGGTTTGTAGTGTTCCCCCATCTATCCCTCTAGCTATGCCCAAGCTCTTCCCTGTGATCGGTTCATCGCCGGCCGGAACAAGATTGGAAGCAGCAGTGGTATCCACCACCTCCCTCCTATCTCGTAAGTACTGCACACCATGACTCCGAGAGCCCTCTTCTAACACAGCTTGATCTTCACTAAGGTGCGCCGGCCGCCTTCGAGGAGGATCACCCATGCTGTAAGGTTCATCATGGTCGCTCTCGGGCATTCTCAGTGGATCATGACTCCATTGGTACTATGTCCTGCTCCGGTATTATGCAAAGGATTTATGGGTGTACTATGGTGGGCGTTCTTGGGATTTCTGAGGCTGGCATATGCACTCCGTCGACTCCTAATATCCAATTACAGCCAATTCGAGGAGGCTTGTATGTCTGCTCGAGGGTGAGTGCGTACGAGATGTCAAGATGCAGCTCGAGGTTCTTTGGAGTGATTCTATATATTCGTACTCGTAGTCTTTGTTGTAAGAATTCTATGTTTAGACGCCGCTGACGCAGCTTCCGATCGAACTCAGGGAAAGGTCATGTGACCGGTTGACAAAGTCCCATTGTTTGGTTCGTCGGTTCTGTACTCGTAAGTTCTTTTGCAAGAGCATACGAAGTTTCTGCTATGATCATGTGCATTGCTAACCTAATCCAATGTTGCGAGTCCCATGAACGTAATCCCGACCTCTAGGTCCTCTCATGTACTAAGGTAGTAGTCGCTACCACAAATTCTATCAAAAGGCACCCAGTCTTGATCAGAGCATGCTTAAGTTATGACTAGGAGCTGACATCGACATTATTCGAAAAGCTGTAGGTTTTCTGATAGCTAAATAAAAAGCACTGTAGGCTAGCGAAACGAAACGCTTCCAGCTCCTTTATCGTACACAGAACGACCTAACCAACTATGCAGGATCAAACGTTGCCCAGACGCCGGCGTTAAAACATGAAATTGTGGATTAGGCGCGAGTAACGGCAAGTCCAAGGTGACCAGCAGGAAGCCTCCTTCGTTCAAAGTTTGAGATCCCCTTCACCTTCCCCACCCCAAACCCATCTGGTATATCCTATGTTGCCTGGTGAAATTCCCCACAAACGCCTCCTTATACCTACCACTTACCCCAATGTCTTGCGAAACCTGTAAACAAGTATTGAAAAGCTGCACACTGATTATATGGCTACATCCCCACATTTTCAGGGCTTAGACTTGACGGATCGATTGTGCCAAATGAGACCATGTTTTGCAGGTCCATTTCCTCGCTCGAGGACTCCTCGTGCATTTGCATTGCCGTGCCTTGCTCTTCAACACCAGGTGAGTGCATAGGTAGGTTCAGATTCTGCTTTGAGTACATTTCGCTAAGCATATATCCGTCGTCGGATATCGTTGAATGGTGGTCTTGTGCCATGGACAAGAATTCGGCTGACGGGCTTCGGTGCATGTTATTCATGGGAGGAGATTGATCTGCAATGATAGGATCGCCGTGGTGCCCGGAGAAGGCCGACAGTGGCGAGACAGAAGGATGGATCATGTTCGGATGCTCGACCATGGGTGAGAGGAAAGGTAACGTGTACGGCGCGTTGTAGTTATTGGCGGGCATGGCATCCACATGTGAACCGGATGTGTAAAACGATGGGCTAGCATAGTCCGATGGAGATGTTGTAGTGGCTGCAGAGAGAGGATAATGTCGATAGTCCAGGCCATAGCCCGAAGTAGTGTCGATGTGTAGGTTGGGCCCAAGAGGTCCAAGGTTGTTATTGCGATGTTGAGGTATAGGTGCGTAAATACTTGCATCATTCATATTCGTTGACGGATGTTGGATGTGGAAAGATGGCATTGGGGACCCGAACATGGAAAAGTCGATTGCAGCTGGGACTGATCTACTACGAGTGCGCTTGTGTCCGCGGGGCCCAGAGTGCAGGTTTGTTCCAAAAGGGTTTTCCTGGAACATAGCAAGGTGTGGATGCGGCATTTGGTTCGGTTGAGAGGCTGGTCGAGGGACAATAGGTGAAATCGGTGCAGTCACTGCCAATGAATTTGGGTCATACGGGCTGTGTCTGCTCTGGAACGACTCTAGAGAGACAAGCTTTGCAAGCTGGCCACTTAGCACTCTTGGGTGGCCGCCAAGGTGATGTACCATGATTTGGGATGCTTGTTGCTCCTCTGTGAAATCACCACATTGGTGGAAGCCACCAGTACCAGACGAATCCATGAAGAAGTTCGGTGGTCGGTTCAGCTCCACTAGAAGCCCACGAGGTCTAGAAGATATGCCACTGCCATCATCGGATGGATCCCCGTTCTCTAGGGTAATGCTCTTGATGTAAGAAAACGGATACTCGATTTTGTAACCGGCCGAGTCGTTATTTATGTAGTAAGTCAGACAAGCCTTCTCAGGCGCGTAGAAGATAACAAGATCCATGGCATTCTGACCAACGCGACGCCATGTGCCTATGCTCAAGGATTTGCAAGTAAAATGATGTATAACTTCGTCACTGTCAGCGTGTACCAAAGCCCACTTTATCTGCACTAACTACTCACCGACTTTGCCTGGATTGCTAGACTCTGCGTTCAATAGTATCCCAGTACCGCCATAAGCGTTCATCGTACTTGAGCGACCCAGGAATTCTCTTGCGAGTGGTTTCCCACTTTCCATGGCCTGCAACGCAAGGTATTGACGCATCGACTCAGGGATGGCATCGCAATCCTCGCCAGTCTCAATGCTCTTCTTAGCAAGCAGTTTTATTTTTGCACGCCTACAGTTTCTTGTTAGCCATCGTCTTCTCTCTACTCCCAGATCCACGCACCTGTTCTGGAACCATATCTGAACAGACCGTTCGGTCATGCTAATGTCCTGCGCTATACGCTCGCGTACCGCCGCAGTCGGTGTAGCGTTGTTATTGAACTCGATCTCCAGCGTAACCAGTTGATCTTGTGTGGCTCTTTGCCGTTTTTGATTTTTCTGTTGCTGGGTGAGGGTGCTCTTCCGTGGTGGACGACGAGAGTTGCTCGTATTGGCACTAGTAGAGTTAGTTGGCGATGGAGTTGAAGTCGACATGATGTCGAGAGCAGTTGGTGACTGCATCATCGTGTCTCGTCCGCAATAGCTGTGCAGAGTGTAGCCCAATCTCTACTGCTGTCGCAGAGTGCGAGGAATCTGCGATCGAGTGTGGGTTGAGTCCGAGTAAGGTAAGGGTTGTATTGTGAAAGAGCGTTGTCTCGAAATTCGCGGGTTGACAAGGTCAGTGTCAATTGAATGTATTGCTTCGCAGAGCTGGCTGAGAAGGCAGATGAGTCTAATCCTGGGGTGATTGATGCTATACCGGAGCCGGGCAGGGAGTTGAAGATGTCAGACTTGTGGAGGCTTAGATCTCGACGTAAAAAAAAAAAGTAAGTTGGTAATAGTAAAAGACAGAAATTTAGCAAGAAGCCGAAGGAGTGATATGGAACCGAAAGGAGTGACGGTATCCGTGGGGCAAAAAATGAATTAGCAGAAGAAAATGAAGGTGAGCGTCGTGGAAGACGACGACAACAGTGTTGAATAAATTGTTGATTGGGGGTTGGGCAAGGGAAAGGAAGCAGATCGGTAGTCAAGAGGGGAAGAGGAAGAACCGAAGCCCCTGACCACGGACACTAGGCAGGGGTGGGAGGCGGCAGAAGCGCGAACACAACTCGACTTTTGCATGAAGCACTTGATGGATTTAGATGTCACCACTCCCAGCTTGAAGAGGAGAGATCATGCAGCTCGAAGGGCTGCTGTTGTTCGTCAACGCTGGATAAAGATCTATCGCATTGTTCTATATCATTCTTCATCCGCCAAGCTATCATTCTAGTGCTAACGAAGGCTCTCAATTGCAAAGGCCGAAGGATGGCTTCAACAACAACGGACCTGACTGAAAACAGTAAGGCTCATACTGCGCCATTGTCACCAAGCGTCGTTCGTTGTCCATGTGGACTCTTCCTACCGCTGACACACAAAGAAGGCTGATCTCACTAGTCAAAACTGCTTGTGATCGGGTTTAGCATCAGGTACTCCGTACGGAGTAGTAGTATAGCATAGATTGCTCGTCAACCGACAACTATAGGTGGATATAAGCCTCTGCTACAGTACAGCCGCAATGAGTCAGGAATGCGGTTCTTCCTGAAGAAACAGGGGTGTTGACCGGTTGCGAAGTCGTAGTAAGCCGGTGGTAAGTAGGTTGTGGAAGGTCGAGAAAGAAAAGATATTCTAGCCAAATAAATGGAAAGCTTTTCGTAGCTGCATCCAGGCAGGGTATTGAATACAGGAACAGGCTTGGCTCATTGTTTGAAACGCACTAACTCAGGTACGCGCCCTGTTGTGCAACATCGACCAACAGGGCAAGCACTCGAAGGATATCATACATCGAAGCGCAAGATTTAGGAGGTCTGCTGTCTGCATCAAAGGTTAGGGCTGCCTCAACAGACCAAAGTACCTTACCGTGCTTATCTGACTCTTCACGATGCAAGCCTAGCACTCGGACCAAGGAATAGACTTCGCCTTCATCATCTCCGTACGATCTGTGTGACTGTGTCCTGCATGCTGAGAAGTTGTGCCGTCCAGCGCACAGCTGCTTAGTCTCAGCCCTCGGCCTTGGATCTGATACTGGTTGGTGGTTGGTGGTTGGTGGTTGGTGGTGTTGGTGTCTGCACAAGGATTCGACAGCGCTTGCCGAGAACGTTCTCTTGGACATCCCACAAGTCACAACTCTCCAAATCCTTCTTGGTCTACGGATACCAAGCACCGAGTCTGAACCAGTTCTTCAGACTAGTATTTAGTATTTACAGGGCTGAGCGGCACTATACGTGTCCAGCCCTTTGAGCAACAAGGATGCGACAAGCCCTAAGAAGCCAATCATGTTGATCGCCGCATAACATTTGATGTCTATGTATTATTCCGTGAACTCTGTATTTCAAAAACCTTCTAATATCCCACGATTTTGTCTTGGGATCCTGTGTATCACGAGCCTCAGTTGAAGTTTACCTTCCTTTCCTCGACTCTCAAGATAGTATATATTTCACGGAAGGCTATCTAATGAAGTTACAAAAATCCGAAGCACTGCTCAGCACCTCAAAAATCTACCAAAAGCAGCTACACGATGTTGTATGATTCACCACGCAACAGATATGTTGCTTAGAGGGCAGTACATTAAGTTGACTGGCCTACCGTACGCGCTTACCGTCTAGCACCTCCTGATACTTTGTGCTGTGCCATTTACGACATATGTTGGCGATGTAAAGCCCCGCGTGCGGGTTGTATCAGTACTATGGATCACACCGGAGAATGACAGCTCCACATGAACTTGACTTGTTGCCCTGTGATTCATGGTTGCGGTGGACTAAGGTTGTATCGGTACAAGAACTTTGGCAAACGTTTCTCCAAGCCCAAGAACTGGATTCCCTTTAGCATACGCTGCATGAACTGTGTTATGCAGAATACTAACGAGGTTCTTCTCTTGAACTACCCCATCCTTTATCCAGACAGACCACGAGCCCATCATGTTCGCCATCAATACATCCGTGAAAAGTCTGTCTCCAACAATGGCAATCTGACTTGGTTTCGTCACATTACTATCGGCTGCGGTGCGGAAATACTCCATGATCTCAGCCCCGCAGCCGGGCTTCTTGGTTGAGTGCAGGAGCACATTTACGCTGGTAGCATCTTGCAGCATGTCTGCTTCTGCATCGCCGATATCATCCCACGTACCTGCGGAATTGCTGACGATTAGGAGTCGTGAGCCGGGGTAAGCGGTGCGGAGATGGTTGAACTTTTCCTGGTCAGGGTATCAACACGTCTGCGTATGAGGAAGTATAGAACCCAACAGGACTTGAAAGAGAGAGAGAGAGAGTAGTGTAACAAGTATGTAGCATTGAACACGGAACTCGAATCAAATAATTCAGCAAATTAAACACACTTGAGGTTCCTAGAGACAGCAATAAAACTCACCTTATAGGGCTTGTAGATTTCATTATCCTTTGGTATGGCAAAGCAGTTGTCCTTGTCAAGTACAACGGCACGAATATCAGGTTCTTGGCCGTCGTTCAGTGCAGTGAATGCCTGGGAGATGGGAACTGGGAGATGATTGAAGTTAGATACGGTAGCATGAGGCAGACATAGTGAAGGACTCCGAAGCACTCGGAAAGCATTTAAAGTAGCAGAGACGTTCATCGAAGACCACTGGCTGCAAGTCAAGAGGACCAAGGCGGATAGAGCTCCCACGGCTCCCAAGCAATTGGAAATGCTTGGCATGCCGGGCTAGCGTCCGCTCCGAACTCAGGTCTTCCACAGTTCCACTTCTTGATCGACGTGCGTCTTTTTGACTGCAAGGGAAACATTCAAGTCAAGTAACCCTATACGCATCAAGTAGTCTGCTGCGCCGGAATTGGCGCTCAGAAGCTATCAACATGACGAGTACGATTGGTATTCCGATCAAGCTACTGAACGAAGCCCAGGTATGGACAACAGTCCCTACTCTACAGCAGTTTTGTAGTATTGACAACGTACATGGGCTGACTATGTATATAGAACCACGTCATAACACTCGAAATTACATCTGGTCAGGTCTACCGGGGCAAGCTTATTGAAGGTATACTGAGTCCGTCGAGGCACAACCCAATTCTCAAATGTTTCCCCGTCCAGTTTAGCTTCAATATTATGCCCGAACGCTTGCTGAACAATACTGCAAACCTTTAGCCGAAGACAACATGAATGTCCAACTCAAAGACATAACCGTCACCGCCCGCGATGGCCGGGTCAGCCATCTTGACCAAGTTTACATTCGAGGAAGCCATGTAAGATTCTTCATTGTGCCGGACATGTTACGGTGAAGACCCCTTGATCGCCCAGAATTACCCTTAAAAGCGTTCTAGGGTATGCGGAAGCTTGTACTAAGGGAAATATGTTCAATAGGAATGCGCCCATGTTCCGATCAAGAGGCACGAGAGGACGGGGCGTGGGATTGGCGAGAGGAAGGGCGACTGTTAATAGGGCAAGAGGACAAAGAGGGCCTCCCAGGGGCGGATGATGGGTGCTCGTGGATGGTTCTGATACAATGGAAGGGAAATCGCTGGTCAGTGCGCATATGGTGATCTCGAAGCGAGCCGACAAATGCGTATAAAGAAGCGCCTTCTATTTCCCAATGGGGGAGATGGGCATTAGATCGTACGGCACAAATAGATACCCAAAAAGCGAAAGTACTTGAACACCATTTCCCTTTCAATATATTGCGAAAGGTGCCCTATGCTGCTCAAGTAGTACATCCAACCATGCAGCCTCACAAGATGCGCCACCCTTTTCAAATTCTCTAATAATCTCCTTTAATCTGCCTCAGAAAACACGATGCCCGCAACTTCACCAACCGTCACTAACCCTCTTCGCATTCTGCTGCTCACCCCACCTTCAACCCCGCTGCCCCCCATCCTCAAAGGCCCGTCTTCCCTCCTGTCTGTCCTGTCCCTGCTAGACACCACACACTACCCAAGTTTCTAAACCCAGCCGCATTTTCTCTACGATTCTCTTCACTAGATGTGTTTGATTCACAACATGCTGTTAAGCTAACAGACCCCTAGACCCCATCGTCCCCCTCACAACCCCCTACTACACTGCCACCATCCCCGTCTGGCACGATACCATTCCTACGTCCTCTGACGGAAATATCGACTATGGAGACTTGGTCAAGGGTATCAAGACGTGGGAGCAAGAATGGCTGTTACCGGAAGCGGCGGAGGTAATACGAGCTCTGGGGGCGGTGGTTGTGGTATTTAGGAAACCCGCTACTAAGCAAGATTTGGTATGCTGTGCCCCAGATCAGCAACAATGACAAGCTATACCTTCTGTCTCGAAGCGGCTACTGGCTTATAGCTTCGTACAAAGAGGAAATTATTTTTCTTAAGGCTAGAAAATAGCTAACAGCCCCCACTCCAGACAAACATCCACCACCTCCTAACCACAACCAACACCACCCTCGCCCACCATACCTCCGCCAACCCCTACACCTCCTCCGACCCCCTGCTCCTCGCAGTCGGCATGCCGCAGCCGCTGACGCCACGACTGGAGATGGGAGATGAAGAGTGGGAGGAGCTCGGGCGGGAGTGTGGAGGTTGGGAGTGGGTTGATGGGGAGATTGAAGGGGATGGGGGGAGGAGGAATGAGTTTGGTGGTAAGTTGGTTTCTTAGGGGGATTGTTCGACGGTTCAGGGCAGGAAGGGGACGAGAAAAGGAAAGCGGTGACGGGATCGAGGGCTAATCCCTGAGAACTCAATAGAGAAAATGGGTCTCAACCGCCTCCAGGAGGCCCTGGAAGCCTACGAGTGGGAAGGTGGAGCCGATGGCTCAGGGTCAGAAGATTTCCAACTTGAAGACGAAGAACAAGACGGTCTAGACGATGTCATAACAGAAGCAGAGAGAGACGGTGCCGGGCTACGGAGAGCCTTGTTACCAGACAACCAGGAAGGGGATGGTCTAGGGGACACGGAGAACGAAGGTGAAGATATCAAAGTGGAGGAGCTGGAGAAGATGATGGCGAAGATGAGGGCTGTGAAAGGTACGTCGTCCACGAACGTTCCAGTGTATTCAACCTGCTATTGTTTGTGAAAATAGCGTCGTTTCTGTATTCACTATACTTGACCTTTCCATCCTTGGGTTTACAAGGCTACTACGGTGCTAACGGGCATCTTGACAGATATGGGCGCGGATATGCCCGAAGCCCAGCGGAAAAAGTTCGCCAAGGAGGCGGTGAGGGATATCATGAAAACGCTGTGAAGGACGGGGAGAGTGTGTAAGACGTGGAGGAGCCTCCTAAAAACGTCTCTACATAATACATCACCCCCACCCAAGATACCCACCTCTGTCGGAGATGTGAGCCATACAGATACAAAGCTTCGCCAGGTAGTACTGAATCGTCATGTACTTCAAGACGGGGCAAATTTATTGCTGCTCTGGGGGAGTCGTGACAAGAGAGAGAGCCCAAGGAAGTTCCGCTTGACGGATATCAGCCAAATTTGTCACCCCATCAGGAGCTTTCAGCGCTATGAAAACTGAGTGATCCAACATTGAGCTGGAAGCAGAGAACGCCAAGTAACGGTTGAGAAACGTCCGCCGGAGTCTGCAATTATGTTTGTTGGTGACACTGAATGCGATTGCTCGTGAGTCGTCTGTATGAGCAAAAGCGTTGTAGTGGCGGAAGCACAGAAATGTGGTGCGAGGAATCATGAGGGATATAGGAGCATTTACATGGACATGGCAGAGTTGAGACAACAGCCCCGAGCCAGCTGTATGAGATGCGGAGTTTGGCAATAGCCATACTCTCTATCTCGGAGACACCTTCTGATAGACGCAGATTCGGAATATACTGATCCAGAACGCCGCGACAGTCCTTCCTCCATGCCGCCCGGATTCGAAAAGAAATGAAAGAAATGAAGAAGCTGCTGAAAGCAATAGGCCACCTATAATCCACATAACTGAACGCCTATCTACCAATGATCAAGTGCTGATCCATCCATGCTCCAGATCCAGACCTGCAAATCTATAATCAGCTTGGGGCAAGAGTCTCATGCAGCACTTTCCGCCTCTTGGGCGAAGACTAATCGCCGTTCTTCAGGCTCCTGCTCTTCCCGCACTGCCGTCAAATACAAAAGGGCCCGCATTGTTCCTCGGCGTCATCGGCCCATCAGCAACCAGTATATCCGATGGCGTTGATGCACCAAGAGCTGGGGGAAATTCATCATTTGGCGTCAAACCATCATCTGGCATGAGTGGTTGAGATGGGGTTATTGGTCTCAGGTAGTTCTGGAAATTGGAACCAGAACTCGAAGTGTCTTCGGATCGCTCTGGTATTGGTTCTCCGATGCCGTGTGCGTATGGAGGGGAGACCCGTCGAGCGTTCCGGCGGCTGAGGAGTGATTGTTTTGGTGCCTCGTTTTGGCCACTTGATAGGACGGCTGAGGCGTCGGCTTCGAGTCTCACGGATGAGAGCCTGGATGACATAGCTTCCATTGATTCGTCTTCGTCGTGGTGCCTAGCATTTTCTGGTAGGACGTCGTTTCTACTCCGAATTGCACTAATGTCGGGGCTTGAGCTAGGTTCAATCTCATTGTCATCCCATTCCTCTTCCACGGTATCGGGATCCTCTACGTCTGATTCCAAATCGGCGACTGCTCGGCAGTTGGGGCAAAGGAACTGGGGCCAGCTTTTGTGGTCGTTGAGGATCGGGCGAATGCATTTGTAGTGCCAGACGTGGGAACATGGAGCGACAAATAGTGCTTGGCAGGGCTGGTTAGGATCAGTAAAGGCTGCCTACAAGTGCGAAGTAGAGATTTGGAAGCTCACAGCTATTGACATGAGACATATTGAACATTCCGAAGATTGCGTAGATGCGGCATCGCCATCTTTCTTCGGTACCGTCTTCGCCAAATCGCGAAGTCGTTTATGGGTGGTCACACTGTGTCTCGGTTAGGATAGTAAGCACGTGAAATCTTGCCAGTGCACGTACTTGAAATTGTTGAGGGTTTTCTGCCACGCTCTATTGCACTCTACTCGTATCTTGACGCATCGAAATATCATCTCCTCTCCTCCTCGGAAGTCAATTCCTAACTGTATTACATCGCCATCGTTGACGGGGAAGGGCCTAGACTCAACGCTGGGCTGGCTGAGCCTGATGTGGTTGAGAAAGGTGCCAGAGGAGCTCTTCACGTCTTTGATGTACCACTGCCCATTTGAGCACCAGAACTCGCAATGCCTTCGGCTGACGACCTTTGACTTGAACCCTACTGGCGCAGAGGATGGCACATTTGGCGGTGGGTTGGGATTGGCATCGCGTTCTGAGTACCTGCCAACACGAATAACGCAGTCCTCATGTGGAAGCATCCTTGACGTTTGTGGGAATACTAGCGACGGTCGAGCAGCGCGCGGGTCCTGATGAGGTATGAGTTTAATGGTAGGCATTTGATCTGGAGGATGTCCCGTCAGGTTGGATGGAGTTGCGTCTGACTCCCTTCGATTGTTTGTCGCAGGACCGTGCGATGTGCTTCCAGATCGCCGCCTGCCCATGATTCTTGCGATCCCCCCCAGAGCTGTATTGACGGACGACTGGCCCGTGACAGGATCTAGTGACGTGGATAGTGTTTCAGGGCCTTGCCCTGAAGGGCTACTCGAACCGACTTCGTTGTGCAGCCGATTATTGATAGAGATCGATGTAGGGGTCTGCTGTGGGGTGGATTGCTCGTCTATGAGGGTTATTCGACCTGGATAGCTAGAAGATCTGACGAAATAACTAGGTCTTGAAGAAGAAGAAGAAGAAGGAGAAGAAGAAAGGTTTAAGGGAGGACTTGGATGCTGACTTAATTCAGACGAAAGGTGGCTGTGAGTATATTGGCGCAGGTAACTTAGACCTCGAAGTCTGCTTGGTTTCGAAGGTGCAGTGGGCGAAGCGGGGTCATCACTTGTTGCCAGGGTTGGGGGAGATGTGGTTGGTTGTGTGAACATTTGTCTTGCTGCTTTGTTTAGTACATCAAGATGACGAGTGTAGGTAGTAAGGTTGAAGTAGTGACAGAAGAGTGGTTTGGACGATAGATAAGGTAGGTATCTGGATGTGAGTGATTGTGGCACAAGGACAAAAATACAGGTAACGAGCGGGATGTTTCGTTCTAGCCTGCCGCCAGGGGTCTTCGATTGCGGTTTCGGCGTAAGGTACAAGGTACTGTAGGTATTGATCTAGGTAAGGTAGATACTCGGTAGGGAGAGTAGTAGAAGCACTTCAACATGTTCTGGTGTCTGACATGACCGTCCTGTCTATGTCTATGAAAGCTGGGGTATTGATCGCTGTCTGTTACTCTCCGTCTTGGTCATGTAATTCGGAAAAACCCGACTACATGTACAATGTACCTATGGTTGATCTAGGGACAATTCAGCACACGATACGTTACCGCATCTGTATGACGGCAGCAGCACCAATCCTATTGGAAGTATTCCGTGGAAGACACCCCCCTCGCACTCCTTGGTATAGTGGCTACCAGTAAAAGTTCAGCATTAACAGGTGGCGCAGACTGCGGCTTAGTACATCAGCTTCGTCTGCTGCATGCACAGACTCTGCAAGCATCAAGTCCCCTGGTACCGTGTACGAAGCATGTAACTGTAATGTCAGGCTAGGTGGAAAGTCTGCTCCTCGATCAGGAGGCAGACGGGACTCATCCTTGGGTGCCGATGTCTGCAGGATGGAAGGGAACAATTTTGCTTCGCTTCTCTCGTAGACGGCTACGTGGAAAAGACTTCAAGGGTTTCAGCCATGAGCGTCGGGTATGTTTCCTCTCACCCGGGGTAGACTATCTAGTCGCAAAGTCTTATCCCAACGTCTGCACAGCTATGGGCACTGTTGAACATGGATGTAAGACAAAACCAAGCGATATGCAAAGGTTCACCGTTGATGGCTTGCAACAGAGAGTCGAGCCTGTGCTGGAACTAAACATGCAACTGTGCGAAGCGACATGATGTGAACCTACCTTAAGTAGGTACCTTACGGAGTAGATAGATGAACATTCGATTTACGACCTCCGACTGTCGGCTTGCAGCATATCAATCTTTATATCTTGCCTAATCGAGATAACGACATCAAACAAGCCCATCGCTATTTCACCTGCATCACCTCCCTTTCCTTCTCTTTTCCCTCTTCCCTCTTCCTTCGTCCCTCTTCCCTGTTCCCTCTTTGCGCCTTTGGACCTTTTTGCCAATGACGACCTCGCTTCCTGGACAATCTGAAACATGACGTATGGGTTGCCGTCATCGTGAAAAACTCCAACAATTATTCTCCTAGAGTACGAAAAGGTATAGCTGAACTTTAGTCGACTCCGAATTGTCTTTTTCTTGTCGCTGGCAGGTCTCACTTCGCATCTTTGGCTAAATAATCATGCCCTTTCCTTCAGTTCCTTTTCAACAATCCCAGAACATTCCTCCCTGTTCGTCTCCTTTTAATTCTCCTCATAGGCCTTCCTGCTCAATGGGCATCCACTGCATTGTCTTCCGTTGGTTATGTTAGTTTCTTGTCCAAGTGCGCATTATGAACTTCTTGGCGTGCTAAGTTTTTCGATGTCCTTGGCGTGGTTGGCGTCAGGTAGTATCTTAATTGACGCGTCCTTCTTCCTCATCGTCTCTTCTCCATCTCCTTTCTTTGCGGGTCAGCTCCACCTCCAATATCCTTTTCCCCGAAACCTTGGTTCTCAATCCATCATCATCGATGTCGAAATATAGTGCCCACACCTTGGGCGCTTCCTTGACAGCCATGAAGCCTTCCCAACCCTCCAATGTCATCCTTCTTTCGATCTTGGTGCAGTCCCACGGGCCCGTAAGATGCTGTCCATCAAGGCCTCTTTTAGCTTGATGTCATGATTGTATAAAGGTTGGGGGGATGTTACCTCTTCAGATTCTACTCTATTTCCATATTTAATCTCACAGGTTTCTTCATCCACGTAAACCCAGTTGAGTTGGCGATCCGCATTAATGGTCGAGACGAGCCCCTCGCCTCTCCGACCCCAATCCGTATTCGGGAACGGAAGAAAATAACCTTCGAATGGATGAGTGGCGCGCTCGTCAGGGCCCTCAGGTCCAGGTGTACGTACGTAAAGCTGGGAAGCAAGCGCAGTCAGCATATGATACCAAAGTCCGGCGTCTGATGCTGCGGATAACCTTGTTGTTTCCAAGCACAATGATTCCTCCGTTGACTTCATCGCTACCTTTGGAGGCACAGGAAGCTGCCGAGCAGTGCGCAACAAGATTGGACTTTCTACCTCGATGGCTTTCTCTGGCGTTTGACTTTTGGCCGTGACGCACTGCCTCTGTCGTCCCGATAATGGCTGGGCATGCCGCTATAGAGGTGATGATACCAAGGACCATGACAGCCGGTGGACTTTATCTGCAGCTCTGTGGATATTAAGATAATTATTCCGAAACCACGGGTCTAGATGGACTACTTTCTGATTACGGTCGTCGATCGAGTTGTGACAACTTTGCATTCAATGGTCAGGTAAAGTAGGCTGATGTTGCTCATAGTTGTTCAATCAGCGACGTCATCCTAATACTGCCAGGCCTGTTACTGGTCAGGGTTCGACCAAAGTCACTATCACCTTGATTTCGCGCTACAGGTACAAGGGCCCCAACGCAAGCGTACGCCTTTACGAATTTCACATCCCACAACTGGACGCCTTCGTGCCGACAGCTGCAAGCCGTTGGGATGCAACCCTGATAAAACCAGATTACGAGCCAAAGTCTGATCGGCAGCGAACACTTCGGGCTTAGGAGTAACCTTTCAGGCGTAGTATTGCGTACTAGGTAGTGGGTTGCAATCGACCCCTTTCAAAGTCTTCGAAACCTTGGAAGTTCCGTGATACGTACCTACCCTTGGTAATGTCTTTCGTATATTAAGCAGCCTTCTGCCGCTTTTATTTACAGCTTGCAAACTTTAGATTCCCTCGCAAATATTGGGATTGCAAGCAAATCATCCCAAGTCTCTACGACTTATTCATCTGATTCGGATTCTTTATTTGAATCCTCTCTTGAGTTTGAGCGTGAATCTTGCGTATCCGACCCCGAGTCTGATCGTGATCTCGACTTCGAAATGGCTACCAAACAGTTCGTCATTTCCTTTCCCGTACTCAGGCAAATACCACACGTAACCCGCTGAACTCTTCCGCCCAGAGCCGAGCGAGAGGATCAAGACGAGCAAGAGCAAGGCTCTGAGGAGAACGAGTCTGTTCAGGCCGAGGATGAAGCTCCCCAAGGCAACCGCAAGAACCAGCAGTCCCTCCAGCGCCAAAATCAACAACAGCAACAGCCGCAGCAGCCTCAACAGCAGCAACAGGTTCAAGAGATGCCTATGATGCCACCGCAAGAGGCCAATGGCCGCCGCATCGTACCCGTCCACCAGTCTCGCATCAAGGATAGACCACCAAAGGTCGGTGAGAAGGACAGCAGTTTGAAGATTAAGATTGAATTGGATGTGAGTATAGCAGCCGTTTACGGTTGGCACATTACTGACGGCCACCAAAGCTCGAAGTTGAGGTAGAAATCTATGCCAGAATCAAGGGTGGTAAGTTGACCCCGCCTCGACCATCGTTGCGTTTTAATGCTAACAATTCATTCCTAGATGTGGTCATTGGTCTGATGTAGATCTTGCAATAGGTCGAGATCTACGCCAGAATTAAGGGTGGTGAGTACAGCTCGTTTACCTGTTTATGTTTCTTACTGACATCGCTGTAGATGTAACCATCGGTTTGTTGTGAGAGTGAGTTCGTTCGAGGTTTCAGCTGGAGTCTTAATGATGTGTTGTTTCTAGTACCACATAACCGTAGTCTACCACAGAACAACGGACAGGCTGTTGGTGTCAGCTGGTCAACGGGTATATAGAACAGTGTGCCCCAGATTAACATCAATGTTCATTCCCACAATATCACCAACATAATTGACGCTCAGCATGAAGCTATCACCTTTGTATTGTCCACATTGATTCATATCACCATCACTAGTATCGGCAATGTGGCATGGAAACATGATGACGAGTTCGATAGAAGTCGCAGAAACCAGTTTGGCTTGATCAAGGCTTTACCCCTCAAACACAACCACGGTTGCATCGATTATTGTTTGATTAAGAGAAATAGAAGGATGTCGCAGAAACAAGGTCCTCATGGATCTGCCCAGGGGGTTGACTGCCAAACCGCCCTAAGGTACTGTACTCCGAATTACTGTATTGGACCCGGTACCCGGTATCCGGTATCCGATCATCCGAGAACTCTCAGAATTGGACCGAGGGCTTTACCGCTGAGCTAGACTACAACAGGTTGATCAGTGGTGGAGATAGTAAGCAACCTATCTATAAACCCACCGGGTAGCAGCCCATGTGGTGAGCCTGACAAACGGACAGTTGTTGAATTACAGCATTTAGCTCTTGACGAAAGTCTGTTTAATACATCTAATAAATCTATTTCCATACCCACCGGCTGCGCGCTTTGAGTCACAGGTGAGTCACAGCATGGCCGATAATATCAACGTTCAGATTCTACGATTAGATATATAATTTCGCTGTTACATCTTGATCACAGCTGCCCTCCTCCCATTCTCAAAACCCACAATGGATTCCGTAAAGCGATCTTTCATGTCCCTTCCTAACGAAATACGAGAATGCATCTGTAGCTACGTTCTCACCGTTGATGTCGACGACTCGAGCCCGTGGATAACACCGCTCAGCAACGACTTGCGACTAGAGTCGAGCCCGTGGGTAACACCACTCAGCAACGACTTGCGACTAGAGCCGGAAAAGTCCTCATGCTTGGCGATCCTAGCAACCTGCCGCCAAATATTGGTCGAAGCGTTTCACGCCTTCTATGCGTCGAACAACTTCAATTTCAATCATCCAAACCATCTGTACGACTTCCTCCGAGCGATTGGACCCGTTCGCGCCAATCAAATTAGATCGATCCGCTGCTCCTTTAGATTAGCTGCCTCGGAGAATACTGCAGTGCGCTATGCACTGAGTAGATTGACACGGTTGGAGAAACTAAGCTTTCATTTTGACAAAAAACAGCCAGTTGATGACGATAGTACGGACTGGCGAGATTACATCATTTCGCGAGATTTCTGTCCAGCGAAGGAATTTGCCAAGTTTCACCGGTTACGTGATGTTAATTTTATCATGATGAATGACATAGAGCTGGACCGTACGGACAAGGAGAGGATGGAAATGTATAGAGATCGGTTGACCAAACCAAACCTCAAGAAGAACAAAGCTATGCCGGAGATGGTTGATCTCTTTGTAGGATTGAAGATGCGGAAGCATAGAGATCCTGCTCAGGCGCGGAGAAAGAAAATAAGAGAAGAACGTGAGGCATATATGGAGAGTTGGGTGCAGGCTACTCGACAGCTTCAACGGAGGGAAAAATTGGAATCTTTGTGGAGGAGAGGAGAGGAAGCCCGCAGAGAACCGAACCCGCTCAACATTGCTCACGATAACGACCAAGAAGATGATGAGTTGACCGAATTTTGGTCGTCCGAGCCGTGGATTAGAGACGCTATATGGGGATGAAAACGGACTCGACCGCGTATGTTGTTATTGCCGCAGCGTTCTATATATCCCACAGATTACATCCGATTCGCGCGCGATATCGCCAAATTTGGCGGCATCCATAGCAATCACCAGTTACTTCCATGTAAGAATATCAGGCAACTTCGCCCAAGGCCCAGACGCTCAAATTCTCTTTGCTTTCGCCATTGGATATCAAAACCAGTCACCATGATCGTCCCTAACCTACCCTTATTACTCCTAAACTCATCGGCGGTCTTCAACCTGACAACCCGACCCACCTCCTTGAACGGCGAGGCTGACACCTTTTGCTTCGCCCAGCCTGCCCAGCCTGCACAGCCTCTCTTCCCAACCGAATTCCCGGATTGCTTTGAAGCTATAAACCTAGTCAATCGAGGCGACAAGAAAGAAGCCCCTATCTACTTCAGTCGCGACGCCAGAGTAGGCTTTGGATTACCTCACACCTGGGCCCTCCGCACCTGCGAGATCGAGATTGACGTGGATCCCCCTGATGAAGGAGACACCATAACATTGGTAGATATTGCCAGAGCGGCACTTAGCGTTGCGGTACAATGCGTTGAAGAGACCCTTTGTCTTGGCGGGAGAGAAAGGGTGGGACCAAAGAAGGTGATTGTTATATTCGTGTATGGACGAGAAGCACCGCCTAAGCATTCACGGCTTCATATTGGTCAGACGGTTAAACGTGGGGATCGCGAATCCCGAAGAAACACTTTAGCTCGTCTGGAAAGAGGTCATTCATAAGTAGTGTGGCCATTTGAGTTCAAGGCATGGAGCAGGATCGAGAAAGAACCAAGTATGGCGGCCTATATGATGATCAGCGCCAATACCATTGTTGGAGAAGAGAAAGGAGCGATTTGAATTTATTCAATTCGGACAGTTTTGACAACAGAACGTGTCTTTACAGCCCTTGAGAGGTTTGGGAAGATGATTACTTGATGACAATGAGATGATATTGGAATCAGCAAAACATAGCAGAACCAAAAATGCGAACAAAAGAAAGTAGTCACCTCCTAACCATACCGTAGCCACTCTCGGTTATTGATGTTTATACTCGTAGCAACCGTGCCGCTCCACCCCACAGCTACAGGATTTCCTGGGGACGCGAAACCCTCCTTTGCATCACATTGTTCTACCCTCTCGCAACCCAAAATACTCCTGGCCCTACCGCCTCCCAATACTTCGTGCTGTACGATTGCATAGAGAAGAGGAAATCTCGTGACATCGCGTCGACAATCGCGTTCGTTACCTTATCATAATCCCTGTCGACGATCTGGAAATCTTTTGTAAACAAACATGACGACGAATTCTTGAATGTATGCACTGCAGCAACTGAGGTTCAGGACACTCATTTGCGACATTGCACTTCAGCTTGAAGACATGGCTCTGGATCCTCGTGCTTATCCTGGAGTTGCTGCTGAGGTTCGGCCGCTCAAGTCATCTGCTTCAACACCGTCGTTGCGGTCGAGGGAATCCGAACTTGTACCAATGGGGAGAGGTACACCAGACAACGGGGGAGGAAACGTAAGGGTGGTCGTTCGTGTCAGAGGCTTCTTACCACGAGGTATGGCTTATTATCTATCAATTGCTTCTTGTGACTAAAGGGATACCAGAGGTCGAACGAGGAGCAGAATGTCTCGTCAAGATGGATCCTGAAACGCAGGCTACCAAGCTGTTGATACCAAATTTGACTGATCCAGCCAACACTCGAACCCAGAGCCGAAAAGTGATAGAAGAGAAGAAGTTTACCTTTGATAATTCCTTCTGGTCACATGAAACCGACGACGCTCACTATGCTCGTCAAGAAGACATCTACAATGCTCTCGGCGAAGAATTTCTGGACCACAATTTCGAGGGATACCATACTTGCATATTTGCCTATGGCCAGACGGGTTCTGGGAAGTCCTACACAATGATGGGCACGCCTACCCAGCCAGGCCTAATCCCGCGAACCTGCGAAGATCTCTTCCAACGCATCGAATCTAGTGTCTCTCCCCACATCTCGTACACCGTCCGTGTATCCTATTTCGAGGTCTACAATGAACATGTCCGCGACCTGCTATCCCCTTCCCGCCCTCCTACTGGCGATAATCGTCAATACTACCTCAAGATCCGCGAATCCCCTACCGAAGGCCCCTATATTAAAGACCTTACCGACCTCCCAGTGAAAAACTATAATGAGCTCCTCCGCTACATGCGCTTAGGTGACAACAACCGTACCACTGCCTCGACAAAGATGAACGATACCTCCTCCCGCTCTCATGCTGTCTTCACAATAATGCTCAAGCAAATCCATCATGATCTCTCTACCGACAGCACCACCGAACGCCTTGCCCGCATCCGCCTCGTGGATCTCGCGGGTAGCGAGCGCGCAAAAGCCACTGAAGCCACGGGCGCTCGTTTGCGAGAAGGAAGTAACATCAACAAATCCCTCACCACGCTCGGCCGTGTCATCGCTGCCCTAGCCGACCCCAGACACGGCCGTGTTCATAACGGAGGGAAGGGCAGGAGTAAAGACGTCGTACCCTACCGCGACTCCATCCTCACCTGGCTACTCAAAGACTCATTGGGCGGAAATTCCAAAACCGCCATGATTGCTTGCATAGCTCCCTCTGACTACGACGAAACGCTCTCGACGCTGCGGTATGCCGATCAAGCGAAGAACATCCGCACCAGAGCCATTGTCAACCAAGACAGCGTCTCCGCCGCCGAGCGAGATGCGCAAATTGCGGAAATGCAAAACACAATCCGCGAACTACAAGTCCAAGTCTCCCTCGCCAACCAAGCCGCCAGCGACCGCAGTCAGCACAACAAGGGACGAGAAGCCGTGACTGAAAGAGATCGAGGCGCGAGAGACGAGAAACTGGAAGAGTACCAGATCAAAGTCGAGCGCATGCAGCGCATGATGGAGGAGGAGCGACTGGTCGGCGAAAGCAAGATCCGCCAGCTCGTCGAGCAAAACGAAGCCCTGCGCCTTCACCTCAAACTCGCAGTCGAAAGCCTCAAAAACCCAATCCCGAGCCCGAGTCTGCGAGCCACCGCACCGAGCAGACAGCCCAGTAGAGCCGTCTCTTCCACCTCACCATCCGACCTCAGACAGCAAGCAGTGCCGCAAGAACAACAACAAGAAGAAGACCAGGAAAACAACGAGGCCCCCGCCCCCAATGTAGAAGAAGAGGAGGAAGACGAGGGCTACTACGAGGACAACACAGGCAACGAGCAGGAAGCTGTGCAGATGCAAGAGCACATGGAGGAGTTGCTGAAGGATTTGGGGCTTTTTAGGAGGAAGGTGAGGGATGATAAGGACAGGTTTGAGGGCCGGAAGTGGGGCGGGATGGAGGGAAGGATGGGGTTGAGGGATGTAAGGGTGAATTAGGGTGATTGGGTGAGCAGGGGGGGGAGGGATCGGATAGAGGATAGGATACTTTAATTTGGGTAGCAGGCAAAGGAAGTGTTTAGGCAGGGTGTTCGGCTAGGGTAGGTAGTTGTACATGCCAGTCCGGTCTTCCATTCTTCTCGCATGTCCGTGAAAGTGAGGAAGGGTGCGATCTTGACCATTCCTCAAGCTCATCAGAGTCAAAAGGTTCTAGGCGAAGGAGACCGCTCAGCAGCATCAACATCCACGCCTAGCCTGCCCTCCCCCTTCCTCACCGCTTCCCCCTCAACTGACCGATCATCCTCTCCACCTCCCCTAACAACCCAGCTCCTGCCTTCCCTCTCAGCACCTCCAACCCATTCATATCCTTCGCTTTCAGCAACTCCTCTCCGGCTTTGACAATCGCGCCGCATTTGACGTACATCTCGCTTCGCTCCTGCGGCGACAGATTAGTGCATTTAGCTACGAATGCGGCAGCGAGCTTGGTATTGCCCGCGCCGAGGATCTCGTTGAAAAAAGGTTCCCAGCCGATGGGGCTTTTGCGCTGTTTGGAGAACTCTTCGAGTTCGCCCCAGTCGCGCTTAGCGACAAGAGCACGGAGGCGGAGCCAGTGCCAGGATTTTTCGGGGAGTTTCAAGTCGCTTTGGATTTTCTGGGCGCGTTTCGCGTAGCCGGATTTGATGAGTTGGAAGAGAGTTTGGTTGAGAGAGAGGCCTGTGGTTTTGAAGGGAAGGTCGCGGTCCAGGGAATCTTGAACTCTGAGGAGTTGGGCGGCTTCGGTGTAGGATTTGGAGTAGAGGGTGGAGGTCGGGTCTTTGCTGTCCTGGAGGATTTTCTGGGCGAGTTTGATTTTGTCGAGTTTGGGTTGGAGTAGGGGTTGGTTCATGGCTTCGCTAAAGAGGAGGTTGGCGCTGTCGAGACGGCGATCGTCTTGGTAGTAGAGGTCTTTTAGGAGGTCGGTGTCTTGAGCTCTTGCGCTACTCTCGACGAGAGCGGTAGCAAGCGGGCGGTTGGTGAGGACGCGGAAGAAGGATGCGAGCGGTAGCTTCTTTTTGAGATGTAAAAGGACAAAGAAGATGAGGTCTGTATCGAGAGATTGGATAGCCTTGTCGAGAGCAGTTTCATCTTCCTCCATGGAGAGGAGGAGAGGAACTTGTTTGCCGGCGCGGGACTCGTGGTTAAGAAGCTGGGTGGCGAGGTGCGCGCGGCCTTCGTCGTAGGCGGCGCGAGCGATGACTTCAAAAGAGATGCCGGGTTGGTTGGCGAGCTTGTCGACGACGGTAGTGCAGATAGTGTCTTCGTCGGCGGACGAGTTGCGGACTTTTTGGGAGGCCCAGTGGATGTAAATTTTGTCTTTTGGAAGGTGGAGGTAGTCGGAGATTCGAATGGCGAGAAGATACTCGTGGCGGTTTATGAGACGTTGAATGAGTTTCTCAGGGGTAAGGCGCTCATATTGATCGTAGGAAAGTGGAAGACCTATGCGGTAATCGCGTATTGCATTAAGGACTCTGAATTTCTCGCATATATCGACAAAATCGTCGCTACTGTACAGGTCCAATATCGACTTGCCAAATGATGCTGCCTTCAAGAGCTGCTTTTGCCAATGCGTGCTGAATTCCTGTCCAGCAGCTTGGACACAATCGGCTACCGCGTTCGGCAAGTTGGATCGGATTAATCGAATGTTATCATCGGCTTTGGGGGACTTTTTCTCAAGCTGATCTAAGGAATCCAAAAGCACGGCCGCCGGAGAGGTAGAGCCTAACTTGAAGACATCTTCAACGGCATCTAATTACGGTCAGTACTGTCGCCAGTGAGGGAGGATACATGTCGTTCGAAGCTACCTGGGACTTTTTGCAAGAACTCGCAAGTATCATTTGTGATTAATCGAACACCATCAGCATCTGGTAGCAAATGCACCCATCCGTCGTAGTAATACCTATGCTGTGATGTAAGAATAAATTATCGCTTCTGCTTTGATATGTCTTACTTCAATGAAGCACCCTTTGGCCCTATCATATGAACTTCGTCTTCCCATGCCAAAAGGACAGAGTCATTGCCACACCATTGCACATCCTTGGGTACAGTCTTGGTCTTCGACTCATACTCGCCAAGTTTGTTTTGGAAGTCGCTGGTAATCACCCAAACCTTACCATCTTCTGTGTAAAGGGTCACGAATTGACCATTTGGGGAGACGCTGACATGCTTGAATGGCCCATTTGGGAGAACCCGGTCTTCGGCCTCCGTAGCATCAACGACGTAGATCGTTTGCCCAATCGCAAGTAGAACTTCAACGCTCCGAGATAATGTGTACGCTGGCGGAATTACTGTCCATGAATGAACAAGACCCTCGGGAGGCAGAGCCAGAAACTTTGGCCGCGGCTCGACATAATGGGAGACAGCAATGAGGTGGTTATTGGCTAGAATGGCGACGAATCCTGTTGACCAGAAACGGCATGCCTTTACACCATGTTCTTCAGCACCCTAATGCTTCGTTGATCAGTCGTTCGCCCTTTCTGCTGCCATTTTAGTACTCACATTACCTAGCGAGAACTGGGTGAAATCTCCTTGCAAGTCAAAGTAACATCTCACTGTGCCATCTTTGGTGACGACTAGCAGTTTTTCGTCTTCCGACCATCCAAGTCCACGTATCGAGCCTTCATCCCACTAGGTATATCAGTCTGAATCACATGAATCAATCCAAGCCCGAAGTATTGCCCACATTTATCTGCCGAATCAGCTTGCCAGAGCAGCTATAGAGATCAATGCTAGTTTTAGAGGCTTGATTTCCTCGATATGAGTGGAGCTTGTCTTCGTCGCGGTACAAAGCTGGGAGTGGTCAGCTAACTAGCGTGGGATAGCAGGATAATTCCAATCCTCACCAATAGCACCCCCGTAAGGAGCTCCTGCTACCACATAGTTCTCGAGCTCAAGATCTTGGTCGAAAACAGCTTCATAGAGCTTGACCTTACGGTAGAATCGGTCTCCAACCCGCTCCCATTCCGATGTAGGAGCTGACATTGGGCTACAGCGGCTTCAGGCTCAAGCATAGTACTTCAGTGCCCAAAAGCGTGCGACGAATCATCTAGGTTAATATGAGTGGACAGATTTAGGTACCTGGAATCGATAATCCGTAGCGGACTGGCTAGCCTTTGGCGGGGTTGGTGTCCGTACTGTGTACGGGTAGGACAATTCGGATCAATGATAACCCATGAGCGACCATTATGTACCTTACCCAAGCACGCCAAGTTGAGATCGTACAGAGTATTTTCTCTTGTCGAGATGAGAGAAGACAACGTTACACTCCATGTGTCTTGCAAGATTAGGTGACGTTGGCTTGCCTGCTCTGGTACATGGACGGCTCGGTGGAAGTCTTAGGACTGGTGGAGAGAGTGCAAGAACTCACCGACGTTGAACTTGCGATGCTTTTGGGCCTTATCGCAGGTCAGCACTGTATAATTCAGACAGAGAGAGAAGCTCTTAGCTCGCTAGAACAGGAGATACAGCTCGTACGGTGCAAACACATCTTCGTCAGTGCGCATATGCTGAAATACTGGCCAGATCGCCTCCAACATATTTGGTCTCTCCCACTCGGTAGTCCAGTGCAACGAGTCCACAACATTGGATGATTTTAGCTATGGGATTTTGGTTGACATTCCAGTTGTGGGTGGTGTAGACGATAATGGAAGCTTAAGTGGAAAAGGAATAGACTCAATTCAGGTAGGGATTACTTCATCTCTTCCTTTCGTTGCTCTTTTTCTTAACCACCCATCTTGTCAAGCCTTTTCCTTCATGGGATACCCCCGTGGTTCCGTCACTTCCATGGCCTCTAACCCCTTTGTTACGCTTCCGCTTATCATCTGAAAATGGAAGTGCAGAAGAACAAGCTTGAGAACGTGAGAGACATTACGTCGAGTCCTTCAACTCATACATGGATTTTGAATGGATTCACCAAAAAACTAGAGTTGTCCTATAGTTTTAGACGCAAGGTCTTTTAGAAAAGGGTGATTGCTGCTCTGGCACTGAACCCTTCTCAATAAGCCTTCTGTTCATGTCTTTTAAATTGAGGTCGTTGTAATCATTTTCACCACCTGTGCGGTATTTCCTTCTCGACGACCAGGCCAATTGATGCCGGCTAGCAAGTATAAAATACGCTGAAGCATTCTATCAGCCGATGCGACACGCACATACTATTTCCATGCTCTTTACTTCGTCCATACCTACGCTTGTCTTCTACATCGATACTGGATCACTTACCTATGGCTTCAAGCTTTATCTTTCCTCTTGTTTTTGATGTACCATAACTGAACACAGATTCGAGTGTAGAATCCTTCCCACAACCGACAGCCCTCGTCTTCTAGCGTTGGGAAGCCTGATCATTCGGGAAGAACGCAGAATGATCAAAAATTAGCTAATGTCGTTATACTCACTGACCTTCATTTGGCCGACTACCATGTTCAGATACAGACCCTCGAGGTCAGTTGTGAGGGCCACAAGCTCTTAATCAATAGCTCACCAAGCCACTCAGTTACTGCGGACAAACCGTATATTTACCCATACTACTATACACGCAGCACCGAAGCTGTTTTTGATTGTCGCCCTCAATTCGATTCCCGGCCCATGTCTGGTCTCGCATCTTGTACGACACTCCAATCTTAGGTTCTGGCAGTGGTCTAATGAATTATAGAACGATCACATGTTCATCTCCCATTATCATGACTTGGAAGACGGATTCTCTAATTTAGAGGAGGGATCTGAGTGGATTGAAGATGATCGAGCTTCTCTTTCCTCGGTTGTTCACCGTTCTGCTGTTCAGAGCTCTGTCGGACGAGCCTCCCTCTTCGCACCAAATGTAAGTGACATTACGTGTATATTACATTTGGATGCTGATATGACATATAGGATATTCGAGTATTAACAGAATTGAGTGATGCTGTAACGGTGAGTGCTGAAGTTAAAGCCTATCTTCAGAACATAGTCACTTTCCTCAGGATGAACCGTGCCGTGAGAGGCGGCATATCCCCTCGTGCTACCAAGCATTTCGATCTTTTGGTCAAGTATATCTCTTATAATTTCTTCGTCTCAATCTCGCTAAGGTCGATCTAGGTGCCTGGCTCCCTTACACGGCCTTGATTATGTGACGCCATCTTTGGTTGCGTTGGCGGCAAGGAAAATCTATCCCCACCGGATAGTCATTACCACCCCTGAGGACGAGCGAAGCATGCAATATGGGAGTGATCTCACGGCTGTTACCGCCCTTCTGGAAGGCATAACTCCTGAAGCTATTATGGATGAAGTCTTGGCTTCGGTAGAAGCTCCGCTCTGATCGTCGTCTGTTAACATCAGAGCAGCGGTTATGACGGGCTTTCATACTCTTTGTCTTCAATTGACCCACTCTCTCTCTCGTAATGACGGGCGTAGGACCTTTTTCCAAGATTGCCCTTCAGCTCTACCGGTATCGTTTCAATCGGTTATGTGTTTCGGTCCAAAACTCTATATTTCTCAATTGATTTCCACGAAGGTCACATAGTATTTCACTCAACCAGGCCTTTAACGTTCCGTTGTGCCTTCCATGTCTTGAACGTTGTACGACGACTCACAGGTGTCAAAGGTGTGCTGATTATTTGTTGAGGTTTTTGAAGCTCGAGTGCTCTATCAAGTCAGATTGTGATTTTGTAAACGCTTCGAGACTCACAATATTAGTTACTTGCATCATCTCGAACCATCCGCTAGTTTAAACGACAAAAACTTGTAATGTATAAACATGAAACCACTCCTGAATTCTTTGCTTTCCCGAGAAAATATATCAGTACTGTTATCCTTGGAGATTATCGGTAAGTCTCCTGTTTTCTGTCTAAGCAACAAAGTACTGTCCAGGTGAAAGGTTGACGAAGCGTCTCGAAGAGATAGGTGTGTCAGTCAGCATGAACAATAGCATACTGTGCAGACAGAGTGTTTCTCTACTCAGGATGGCGGGTTGGCGCTGGTACAACACTCATGCTCAGTTGCGCTTGTAGAAAGCAGAGCCGAGTGCGGCCTAAGACTGCACGGAAGGCAACAGTACTGCAAAGTCTTGTTAAGAATATCCAAAGTCAATTTTCGACTCTGGTCCGATGAATGGCCAAAAAACCAAACCCTTAGCTCGAGACCCACACGCGGATTCACACTCATGTTATAAGTATCCTCAACCCCTCCGAACCCATCGACGGCCAGTTCACTATTAGCTGGTTATTCCAAGAGCTCCAAGATCGACATCCTAAAAGAGGCTATTCAGATACTATGAGCAACCAGCAGCAGGGGCGTCAAACCCGAGACCCTACTCCCCTGGCCGTGAGGTTCTCCGAGCTCCCTCCCCCTGGGTTGAACCAGGAGCAGCAAGCAAAATGGCGACTTTTGTGGGATCGTAAGTTAGACACAACCCTTCACTAGCCTTCATATCAGGATCGGCAGTGCAGTTGCATAGCATCCAAATGCTTTAGTGTCAGCAACGTGTACAAGAGACGATTCGTCTTAGACTAAGTATCGTTGGATGCATTGCAACTTGCTGTTGCCAACCCTCTACATCTACTGGCTGTTACAAAACTACAAAGCTTTCTCACTGACTTATGTGCTTTATATCCATTAGGCGCCAATTCTTTGAGAATCTGCTTTAACCAACACTCGAAGCGGAGCACCGCTTATAAGGCATGGCAGGAGGCCCCAGCGGCGCCGGGTCGAAAGAGATATAAGTCGGTGACGGCCATGTCTGCTCAGTAAGTCGATGCTACGAACAAGACTACCCTTCCACTAGCCCAACCTAGCCTCGGTGAAAGCGTCTGAATCAGAGCTCCACCAATGGGGTCAAAGTCCAATACATATATGAGACGATGACTTCGTCCTTCTAGGTGCCCTGCATCTTAGATGCAGTAGATTACGAAGCTAATTCCTGTTTGCAGGCTTTCCAAAGCCACTTGGGACCTTCGCGATCTCGAGCGTATTGCAATCGGCATCCCTCCTGTCATTGGAGGAGCTCAAGAGGTCGCACCTGGCCTGATAGCACAAGCACTCGACTACCCATCCGGACCTGCGTCATCCCAGAAACTTTACGACATCCAGGAAGTGGCGAACAACGGACTTCAGCAAGACACGGAGCCAGCTTCGGGATCGGGGTTCAAGTTGGCGTTGTTGTCGAGGAAAGAGACTAAGGAGCTGTTGTTGAAAAAAGAGGATAGGGACTACGGCGTCCAGTCCGCAGATAGGTTGTGCACGAACTTCCCCCGTACAGAGGGCAGTGATGACGAGAAAATCGAAAATGAATCACAGGCAGGGGAGGAGCAAGGCGAGGAGGAATTGGGGTCAGAAGAGCTAGGAGTACAGGAACCCGGAACAGAGGAGTTGGGAGTAGACGATCCAGAAGGGAAGAAGGTGGAGGACTCCGAACACGAGAACTGATACAAAGAAGGGCCAAGAGCGGAATACGATCTGACGGTGCTGAATAGTGCAAGAATCACAGCACCTCAGAGATTCATTATGCCTTAGTATGGCTGCCATCAAAAGTCGGTAGTAGATAGAAAAGTTTTGTTTTCCGACTTTACATGTCTCCCCTGAACGCTGTCCTGCACAGTTTCGGTCCTGGTCCCATCTTGCATGAACAGAAAAGACGTCGACAGAAGTTCTACCTTCGAACGTAGGTCGTTGTAGGATTTATCGTTGCCTGAGTTGATAAGGTAGGGCTTGACTGGAGCGCGTAACCGCATAGTCCGCGCGCTAAGACCGTACCGGAAGATGTCCCTACCTTAAGCATAGCCAATATCTTACTACATGCTCTACTGTATTTAGTGCTTCTGGCCTACCTTGCCAGTTGAGCGTTTCTTTCCCATGCCTCTGCATCAGCCTACAAAATGGCTTCTTCAAGACGAAAAGACAAATAGAAGAAGATCGGACAGTTATATCAATACAGAAGAACTGTTATCCTAAACACATGCTAAGTGACGGTGACTCCTTGCTCGAAGATCAAAAACACATCAACGCAACTGCTAGGGTATCGTTAAAAACGCACTCGCTCCTAGGCTGCCGCAACCCACACCCCTTACCTTCTCAGCTCCAGATGCGGCGGCGGGGGTTTCCTCGCCGGACTCCCATTCCCAACTCCTTTCAGAATTCCACTCCCAAATCCATTCACCCTGCCCATCTCCCCCACAAACATGTCCCCTCCCGTCTGCCCCACGCGCTTCCACTCCTCCACCAGCACCGCAATCTCGCACCTAATATCCTCGACGATAAAATCCGTCTTGATATCGTTGCGGTCGTAGCCAAAAGGGTCTTCGAGCTGGGAGGCGATGCCGTCGATGCCGTAGAGGGTGAAGATGACGAGGACGACGATGGGGACGGCCCACCAGCCCATTTCGTTGACGAGGGCGAAGGGGAGGACGCAGCCAAATAGGGCAAGGACTTGTTTTTGGTGGATGCTGGAGGGGTTTTAGTGTGGGAGCTGGATAGATTAGGAACAAGTACGGGGAGGATAATGTACAGATGAGCGACCGGGATCGGCGTTAGCCTGATTGTCTCCATCATCCCATATGCGTGTACCAACGTATTCAGCTGCACCTGCATTTGACTTGCCTGCGGCGCATGGAAAAATCCCTTATCGAAACAGCGCTGGATGTACTGCTCCACGAAGAACGTCAGTTGTAGCGGCAACCCCAGCCCCTTATCGTCTGCGCCCTCTAGACCTTTAGGTAGTAATTCGCTGTACTCAGGCTTCATAGTAGCATCGCCAGTGCTCTTACTGACGGCCGTACCGGGAATGATGGCCGAGCCCCATTCGGCACGAAGATGATTCTTGGTAGCATAGAGGATTGCGATTAGTATGCGGATGACGCGTTCTGTTTCTGCTCGGTCGGCAGGGCTGGCAGAGGGCGTAGGGTCGGTGGCTGAGGTGGGGTGGCTGCAGAGGAGAAAAGAGCGAGTGAGGTTGCGGACGGAGGTAATGATTACGGTGAGGTGGTTGCGGCCGTCCCAGAAACGATTGTAGGACGTTTGATTTCGGAAGACCTTGTGTGCATTAGCTAGGCTCAATTGATGGGTCGAAGAAGGGGACTCACCAGCATGAGACCCACGACGATTGAAAGGCTCGGGATCTAGGGCGAGGGTATTAGCCGGCTGAATCTCAACTCTGAGGTCTCAATTGGGCCAGACTACAATGCTGGCCGGAAGTCCAAGGTTTCCATCGAGATTCTGGTCAATGAAGACAACAAGGGCGGCGAAGAGGGCGTGTAGGGCGAGAGGTAGGGCAATTACGCCATGTATAGCACCTTTGATGAAGCGCAAAGCCAGTGGCCATCTGCACATCGACTTAGCAGAAGTAATTTAATGGGTATCAGAGGATCAGTACCTTCGCGGCTTTTGCCTTGTGGAGCGGGCAAAGGGGATTGTCGGCGTACGCTGGTGATGTCGACCCTCATCTTTGAAGGTACCAAACATCGTGTAGGTTGACTGATTGTCTGGTCTGGTCATTGGGGTCGCGCAGTATTAGTTTACTCTAGCACAGATATCAAAGCCAACGTGGTCGGATGGGCATGTGAAGCAGCACTGCCATGGCCGCAGGTCAACGGCTGAGGGGCTGCGTGAAGTTCGTGAAACCTCATCCTTCGCTGCCATTGGTTTGAGGTTGAAACAACAGGAGGTTACGGATTTGATCCTACCGTCTACCGTTCTCGCAATAAAGGGGACAATGAGAGATCCCCGGTAACTATCAATATGGGCATTGATGAATACCGTTATCAATGAACGTACTTGAATCCGTGAGAACAACAGCAGACTAGATCATAAACAAACTAGATGAAAACAATCTTCTTTGGGAAATCAGGGAGAAGAATAGATAGGATTCAGCTTCAATCTTTACAGGGAGGATATCTTAGGTATTTGTGTTGATGGCAAAGCTGATACGTCACATGATTAGGGCAAGCCACCAAGTTTACTCAATGCATGTTACTGAGGAGTCAGGGAGTCCGAGCCAAGTCTGAATTTGTCGTTTCGAACCGATCACATATCAGTGTTATAATAGAAACACTGTATTTGATGCATAATTCTTCTAAGTCTTATCTACACTGCGGAAACCCACTACCAGAAGGCCCTTCTAGTTACAGAAGCCAAGTGATGAGGTACTACAGGGCCCAGCCCCGTACATCCTGTCATGAAGAATAATTAGGTGATTTAAACCGCCATGGCACTCGTACCCGGACTGGTCTGTCCACCAAGATGACAGTCAAAGATATTGATGCCTCTATAAGACCCGAGTGGGCTTGTGCTTGTTCCTGCAAGCTCAACCATCATTAAGGATGCCAGTGGCTTTGGGAAAAGCAGAAAATTATGCCCTGTGCAATGGCCATTCCTCCAGTATTGTATAGATACAACAGGCGACGTTAGACTTGGAGAGATTCGGGGCAGTAATGCAGGATTGCTGGCTACCGCAGAGGCGATTTGACGTCTTGCACTCCTCTCTTCAGAATATCATCCAACTTCCAACGAGGCGGCTGGATGACAAGCTCTCCTTGTCCATCGCCTTTCTGTGTGCGTTTCCATTCCTTCTCCATCTCTAGGGTGACCCCTTCTGGCAATGGTTCTGCACCGCCAGCGGTACCGGATGAGAATTTAAGCTGTAGTACATTACCAATCTCATCGCAGGCGGCGAGCAGTCTGTCCATATCGTCCTTTGTATGTGCTGCGGACAAACAAAATCTCGCTCGTGATGAGACAAGCGGGGTAGCTGGGTAGCCAACCACGACTACCGAGATCTTCCGCTTGAGCATCTCGTGCGAAAAAGCTGGCATTTTAGCTGGGTTGTAAAGGAGAACCGGAACAATGGGCGAATCATCATGACCATAGACGATGAAGCCAAGTCGCTTCAACCCAAGACGGAGATAGCGGGAATTGAATGCCAGTCGTTCAAGCCTTTCCTGTCCCTGCCCCGGCACAAGCTCACCAGTGATGATCCTGAGAGCAGCAGAGATCTGTGTAAGAACCAGCGGAGTGGGAGTCTCTGAATAGATCGATCCAGCATTACTGACCCGTAGCTTGTCAATGATCGTCTTGTCACCAGCAATGTAGCCGCCGTTCGCACCGAAGGACTTGGTGAATGTACCCATCAGGATATCTACCTCGGACGTATCAATTCCAAAGTAGTCGCACACTCCTTTACCATTGGGCCCCAGAGCCCCAATCGAATGTGCTTCATCGACAAAGAGGTTGAACTTGTATCTTCTCTTCAGAGCGACCAGGCCTGGCAGATTGCACATATCGCCTTCCATGGAATAAAGACCTTCCACTACCACAAGGATCTTCTTCCATGGCCTATGTGTCCTCGGCTGTCCTTGGGAGATAACTTCTCGCAGTACTCTTTCAAGGTCCTGGACGTCGTTGTGTTTGAACATTTCGATCATACCACCAGATAGACGCGACCCCAGGCGGATTGAAGCGTGGTTCAGCTCATCAGAGATGATGAGGCAACCTTTACCAACCAGAGCAGGGAAGGCAGTTGCATTTGTACCAAATCCCATCGAGAAAATCATTGCCGATGATTTGCCAACGAACTTGGCAATTTGATCTTCCAATTCGACGTGTAAATCTGAAGTTCCCACGTCACCACGTGGGCTCGCAAAAGTTAGGCCGTACTTCCTTACTGTTGCCTCAACAGCGTCAGCGCAAGGACCTTCAGATTGAGCGAAGCCTAGGTAGTTGTACGAGCTCATGTTTAGCGTTTCGGTTGTCGTCCCGGTGTACTTGAAATGAAGGTTGTGATCGTCCGATGTACGGTCGATCAGTGTAATATACCTTCCAGGTACACCGGTGACTGGCCTTGCAAAGCAGTCGTTAATTCTCATCTTTAGTCTTCTAACGTAGAAATTATCAAAATCGCTATTCAACGGCGCATACCCATTGCGTGCTTGTAGGTGCCTGTAATGCTCCTCTCGGAATCGTTTGCCAAAGAAATCTCTTATGTGCCCGAATATTATGAGGATTAGGTAACTGATGTAAGTCGTAAGAAGGTAATAGTACGGAGGCTCGTCCAGCGCTGGTTCCTCAAAATGCCCACCAACATGACGGCTGGTGTATCGATGGCTCAAGTGACCCAATGGACCAAATTGTGCATGTTGCTTTGCTATTCTCCGAGCCTCGGCGGGTGAGGGTGGTTGGAACAAGGTGGTAGGTGGTTCATCTGTATTTGCACTATCCGCCCTTGCTGTTGACAGAGAAATTGTAGGTAAAGATAGTGAAGGAAAGCTAATTCCGGGCGAAGGAGAAGCCAAAAAGGTCTGTTGCTGGGCAGCAGCGGCTGCGAGGAGAGCAGATGTGGCAGTCTGGACTTCGGCCTTAGATTTTGGCGAGGTGGAGAAGAATTGGACCAATTTGTTCGCTCGCGAGGTTGATGGCCGACGAGACAGCTCTTTCTTTTCGTCGAAGGTAGGAGGAGTGGTGGTGGGCCAGGTACTGGCAAAGATGTTTATCGGTCTTCGAGGCATTGCGGAGCAGGGCTTCCAGCAATTGGTAGAAGTAATCCGCGGTGTAACAATCAGGGTCAACAGTAGGTACGAAGAATGCTAGATAATGGAAGTCGGAATAAGAGTTTATTAGGCAGGTTTTTCGGGCTCTAAGAGACGTCGTATGCTGCGGAATCGTAAGTTGTGGAGGAATCGTAAGTCCACCGGCGGTGTAGGAGGCGAAGCAGTTTAGGATTCTATTATAGTTGTAATGCGCCTGAAAACTCAATTGCGAAACGTATAAGAGACAAGTGCTCGCCACCGAATTTTCTCTCTCTCTTGTGTTTTTTTCGTAGCGGAAGAAGGTATTGCAAGATTAATGTCAGAGAAGGTCCGGAATCAGCGGCGGAACCACGAGCTTTTTGGTGACGGGAAGGCTTTTCTTTGGCGCTCCGAGTTTGCCGAACGCCAAGGTCGAGCAGGTGCCTTAGTAAGGTTGATATGTTGACAGCACCCTTTAATACCTGGCTATAGTGAGGTGTGTGTATAAATCGCTCGTCGAGTCGACGCGCTTGGCTCCCAAATCATGCACTGTATCCGCACGATCCGTTGTGAAGAGTTTGAATCCTAATCCCCCTCTCAGCGGTGTTGCAACCGAAATGCAATAAAGAGTAAACAGCAACAAAGACAAGTTGACAATTAATTCTGCTTCTTGAATGCAGCTCGACACGCCCGCAGAGAGGAGAAGGATAATTTGAAGGAGGAGGAGCATACGGAGGTAAAGTCTGGGAGATTGGACAGGAGGCACGCTAAGGATCAACCAGAGAGAGGCAGGGAAGGGAAGTGTAAACCGAACGGATCATCACGTGATCGCCGAAAGATGCCTGCGACTTCGTAGGGCTATCTGAACGTCATCATCCCCATTGTATCAACTACTACCAATGCGACATATCGGGTTACTTAGCTAGACACTTATGGGCAATGCATTGAGAAATAAAGTAATACTTCTCGATGTTGCATAGTCCTCTAGGAAGAGTTTCTTGACGCAAAGGTATCTAGACGAACCGACAAGCCTAGCATATTACGGGTGTGAATCTATCTATAACAACGAGGAAAAACGAGGAGATGGCTAGCAATCAGGGCCCTCACCAGGATGACCACATGGCATCACATAAGCTACTCTGGAAACACACAGATCCTACATCGACTCGTGTGTTCCAATTCAAGAGTCTCATCGAAACCAAGTACAATCTAAGACTCCAAGAATACGAAGATCTTCGTCTATGGAGTATAGCCAATATTGGCAAATTCTGGGAGGAAGTTTGGCACTTCACCGGCGTACGAGCTTCATGCTCTTTCACTAACGCCATCGGAGAAAATGCGGCCATGTTCCCTCGTCCAATGTTTTTCAAAGGTGCAAGACTTAATTTTGCAGAGAACTTGCTATTTCCTCGCTGTAGTCCAGATGAGAACTCTATTGCTGTCATCTCGGTAGGCGAGGATTCCCGAGAAAACGTGACATGGAAGCAACTCCGTGAGCGTGTGGGTCACTGCAGTGCCGCGCTAAGAGCCCTTGGTGTCCAAGAGGGAGACCGTGTTGCGGGCTACGTAGCAAACCATACAAATGCGCTCGTTGCCATGCTATCAGCCAGCACGATTGGAGCTGTTTGGACTGCCGTCTCCCCAGATACTGGTGTTCACGCAGTGCTGGATAGGTTGCAACAGATAGAGCCCGTTGTCCTTTTTGCTGACAATGCTGTCAAGTATAACGGCAAGATACACGAAGTCCACGACAAGCTAAGGGACGTAGCAAAGGAGCTTCGGCAACTAAAAGCTGTCGTGGTCTTCACTACTATTAAAGACCATAGATTTAGTTTCGATGATATCTCAATTTCTTGCGGGAAAGCTTTGCCATACGAAGAATTCATATCGTTGCACAACGAAACCCACGACTCGGAAATTGAATTCCTGCAATTGCAACCAGATCATCCGATATATATTCTATACTCCTCAGGAACCACAGGAAAACCCAAGTGTATCGTTCATGGTGCGATAGGTACCCTGATCCAGCATAAGAAAGAGCACGACATTCAGTGCAACATACAGCCAGGAGATCGCCTTTTCTACTTTACGACTTGCATGTGGATGATGTGGCATGTACGATTCCCCCGATCTGACTTCCACTCCAAAATCTCCTATCGACTAAGTCGTCGCTGACATCTCCTTCCAGTGGTTGGTATCTGGCCTGGCCAGTGGAGCTACAATTGTTCTATACGACGGCTCTCCATTTAGACCCATAGATGGTGACGGAGCTGGCGAATTAGCCATGCCTCGTCTAATCGAGGAGCTTGGTATTACACATTTTGGCACGTCTGCCAAGTATCTATCCGTGCTAGAGCAGAAGCACTTGATGCCGAAGGCAAAGCTGTCTCTGAAAATGTTGAAAGCTATCTATAGCACAGGCAGTCCCCTTGCACCTTCCACCTTTGAATATGTGTACCGAGCATTTGGTCCGGATATTAACCTCGGAAGTATTACGGGAGGCACAGATATAATCTCCCTGTTTGGAGCGCCTTCTCTCCTGTCTCCAGTGTATGCTGGTGAGATCCAAGTCCGTGGTCTCGGATTGGCTGTTGAGGCATGGGACTTCCAAGGCAAGAATGTCACGGACACAGGAGAAGCTGGGGACCTCGTATGCGTGAAGCCGTTTCCCTGTCAGCCAATTATGTTTTGGGGTGCCGAGGGTGAGAAGATTTACAGGAAAAGCTACTTCGAAACCTTCCCTGGATTTTGGCACCATGGTGATTTTGTAAGGTTCAATCCCAAGACTGGTGGGTTGATCATGCTAGGACGAAGTGATGGAGTGCTGAAGCCTGCGGGCGTGAGGTTCGGCAGTGCTGAGATATATAATATACTTCTGAAACATTTCCCAGAGGTTGAAGATGCATTGTGCATAGGCAGAAGGAGAGAGACTGACATGGATGAGACTGTTGTTCTTTTCGTCAAGATGGCGCAGAAAGGAAACTTTACTAAAGACCTCGGTCGCAAGATCCAAACAACTGTGAGAACCGAGCTTAGTGCAAGGCATGTCCCATCTATCGTGAATGAATGCCCTGAAATACCCGTCACAACCAATGGCAAGAAGATCGAAGTCGCTGTCAAGCAGATCCTGTGTGGCACAAACGTCAAAACTTCTTCCTCAGTGGCAAATTCCGACTGTCTGAAATGGTACCAGCGCTGGAGTAAGGAAAACCCATGAGCCTTTTCGGTTGCCCCTGCACGGTCGGAGGCCGAAAGCTTGCTCCAATGTCTCGATTGCATAACAAGCATTACTCCAACTGTCATGCTCTTTTCCTTTCATCGAGAAATGTAACGATCATGGATCTTTTACCGGGCCGAGCCAAAATCAATAATTGTGTAATGAGAAGCCGTTCCACTCCGAGGGTTCGACTATTGCTGTAGTCGCTTCTGGTCTGCTGGACAAGGGCGTTAGGTTGACCGACTAATCAGCCTTCATCATCTATGACCGCATTAAAACGTCCTGACCGAAGTCCCGGGAAGATGTGGCTACTATTACTACTTGGAGAATCTAGACACGCTGTTCTTGCTTGACGGGCGCCGACAGTCAAAGCGGCTGTATGGTAGGCTAGCCATGCTGTTGCTTCAAGTCTTGAGTTGTTCAGGATCACTATGATAGCCGGAAATGTTGCGGAGCTGACAACAATGACAGATCTAGCATTGTGTCGATTACACTCCGTCGCTTGCTTGTCATTGTTATGGCTTCTAATATTGGTCTTAGCCAATAAGACACCTCTTCGGGTGGCATTTCCAACAGCGTCGTATTGATAGAAGAAAAGGGTCTACACGCTCGTTGAAAAGTCAAACATGGAATTTCGCGAAACATCCCGAACAGATATAAGCTATCCGCAATACGATTCTTCTCAATCTATATACAGTGCCATGGTCTAACCTTTTGACAAACATCGACAGGGTTTCCCAACCTTTTGGGCAACAAAGAGATTCTGATTTTGTACTGTACACAACAGAGGACCGGGCTGAGGGCCTAGAATTTCAAAGAGGATCGGCAAGTACTGACAATGCTTTTGTTCCCAAACAATCATCCAAGTTTCTCTTATTCCAGTACACGATTCACCCAAGGCTCCAACCTTCAAAGAAATTAAAGATGAACCGATAATGGTTTTGTTTCGGAGGTATTATTCAGGTTTTGCTTTCAGGAAATAGATGACATATGGACCATCTTCGTGAGCTTAGATCACAATCTACAAACACTTTCTCCCATTTGTTCGAGAGGCTCCACGCAACGACTACGCTTAATTCAGTGTTTCACGATTCTCGCTTTTACTCGTGTCAATCACTCATAGCCCAGTGTCTTCCAGTCCCACCATCAATTATGGAATCAAACGACAACTTGCACTATGAAAACCATTTCGCCTCTCAAGGAAAGACTGCACTAGAGGACCATTGCCTCGCATTAAGACAAACATTCATGCAAATAGGTACCTTGCTAGAAGAAAAGGACCTTGAAATAGAGCGTTTTAGTCGAGAAGTATCAGACTGGCTCTCAGGCGGAATCGTCCCTTGCACGCACCCGGATTGCCCGATCATAACCCCTCATAACAACGGCCGCTATCTTCATAACAATGAACAGTTCAGGCGAAGAAACCAGCGTCACAGCTCCCGTTCCCGTTCCGAGATATATCCTTCAAATTGGCATCGTCGATGGGGAACTTGCAATCCCCCACCCAGTGTCTGGGTGGCGCATCGAAGGATATGCAGGAGACAAGGAAGCCAGGGTGATGTTGACATCTGTAACGGTTTTGCGGCCGCTCATGTGGCGATAATGGACGATGGAGACAGCGACGGGGGGGACAGCGAGGACGAAGGCACCGACGATGGAGATAGCGACCACGGAGGCAGCGACCATGAAGGCGGTGAAGACGAAGACAGTGAAACTGATCTGATATGGCAAACATGACGTCTGCAATTATCATTTCTATATAAGATCACCACCATATAGATATCAATCAAGGGCAACTTGTTTCTTACAAACTGATCTCACCCCATCCCCAGCTTCTCACTTATATAACTTCCTACAGATTCCACCTAACCCTAACCCTAAAACATCCACTGGGCGGCCTGTCAGAATGAATGTAAAAATACGAGCGCAAGTACAAACGTTTTAGCTATATCTTCGCCCTAAATTCTAAAACCTACATGAGAGGTGGAAATATGATATTTGCAGATGTTCATTACTTTGTTTACCATCACTATGTTGATCATCTATGAAACCATGCAAGTAGCTCTGATCTTGCCTGCGCTGAGGGTGAGGCGTCGGGGGAAAGTAGATGTTGAGTCATTCTTCGCCCCTTTCCTCCCCCCCTGCATCACTCAGAGCGTTGATGATGGCGAAGAGTACTGGCAAGAGTCAACGGCAATACAAAGAAGAGGGGCGGTAGCGAGGTCAGAGGAACTGTTCTCAATATGCTAACTAGGTAAGCTCTGCTACATATCTAATCTAGCAAAGGGGGGGGTGTATCTGTAAGAAATAGGGGTGTGCCCAAAATGTTACCCTTGACCGGTATTAGAGAACGATGGTCGTCGTGGTACAACTTGTATGAGAAAGAGGGCCTTGATATGATCACCTCATACATCTTTATCATGATTCGAAGCGCTCATTAGATGCTTGGGAGTGCTAAAGGACTTTTCCCCCTCATATTTCTTATTCAGAAATTGATGTGTCTTTTCATGGAGAACATAATTTGGTCAGCTACGACTTCTGCAATCGACCCTTGACAAGTCTATTCAGTCATTAATTCAGAACGTAAACTCCGAAATCCTGTAATCCAAACCGATGGAACACGTGATCAAAGAACTATGTGCTCTCAGAACAAGAAGCGCTTGTGCCAGCATCCAAACTCCAAACTCCTCTGCCCCAAACGCATGAAGCACATCACCACAGACCAGCTTGTGTCCTCTCAGAAAGACAAGACCCTCTTCGCGACCGATAATAAAAAAGCAAGATATCCTCAATCAGCCCCCTCTCCGTCGCACTCCCAGCCATCTCAACCTGCGGGCTCTCCGAAATGGGTGTCGGTGGCAATGAGCGATCCAGATCCGGTGCCCGCCTGGATGAGGGTATTATGCTCGCGACCCTAGAGCTATGATGCGAGATGCCGATCTCACTGTGGCGTATTTTGCTTCCTCGTCTGTATTCGGCAGAGAGTGTGAGGGCGAATTTGCTTTGGGGACATGGGAGACGCGCCGGGGCGGGTTTGGTGGGCCTTGAGGAGGCGGGGAGTTCTTGTACCCAGGGTTGGTCTTGGGACGGAAGTTCTTGGATTCGAAATTTAAGCCTCCGGGTCGATGTTGTGCCGCGGAGTTCGGCTTTTCCGGAGTCGGGAAGCTCGTTAGGCGGATTTGAGTCTAGGAGTTCTGCTTTTCCGCTGTCGGGGAACTCTCTGATACCGCGGAGACTGTTCTCGTCGATTTCTCGTAGGGAAAACTCCCTTTTCGCATCTAGTTGTCCTGGCGGAGTTGTTGGTGCATAAGCAGCTGCGTCTTGCTCCGCACGGCGGCGCTTAGATCGTCGCTTACGGAGAATGCAAGTGAGAATAAGAATGCTGAGCGTGAAAAATATAGTGATCCCTGAAGTAATTCCGGCTATGCTTGTGATACTCAGATGACTTGCTGAGCTAGGTGTTGTTGTTAATTTTGTGGTATTTGTTGATGCTGAAGGAATGGTAACAATGCGCTTTTCAACGCCTTCCTCGAATTTGCATTGAGAGACAGAGAAAGTGGAATCCTCGTAATTGGTGGTAAGATATCTAAAAACTCCTTTTAGTCCCATCCCATGATGCAGAAGTCTTACAATGATGCTCACGCTTCTTGTAAAAAGGTTCGACCCAGAGTAAATTGGGTCTCATTCGCAGCTCTTTTTAGTGGAAAATATCGTGTGTTATTGGATACTAACGGGAAAGTTGCTTCGAGATCGAAGCTTGCGTAGGGTAACACAAGGTCCACAGTCGCTCCTCCATGTGTTGAATCGGCGATCGTAAAAGTGAAATTTGGATTGCTTGCCAGTAAGCTCTGATGGAGAGTCTCGTTTATCGTATATAATCTAACTGACGGGTTCCAGGTTAAACCGAGATTCTGCTCAAACAATTGGCATGCTGCATATGGGAGATAAATATACGGCCAAGTCGAGTCAATGAATGTCAGTATTGGCGATGGAAGTAGAGAGAAGGACGAGCCAGTAGAGTTTTTGGAGGTGATGGACTGCAGGCCGACAACAAGGTCACGAGAGATGTCGCCAGTGAAATGGAATGGAATACTATTAGGGATAAATCTTGAGGCATCGTAACCTCCTAGAGTCAAGCTTCCGTATACGCCTTTTAGACCTATTAAGTATTAGAAGCCCGGTGGGTCGAGAATTGGGGCATAACCTCTTCAGGGATATTGAGGACAGATAACATGTCTTCGTGCTAAGAGGGACAGTCATCCGTGTTAAGAGATGTTCACTCACGATACGGTGCACCGGCAGTATAGCCCCACGATCGACTAGGAATGATGCTTCGGGAAGCCAGAGTTGCTAGGAAGCTTGGATAGCTGTTATCAAAAACCGTTAAATTTGTAGGCTGTTGGCCTAAGCCAAAAGTGCCCATGTAATAAGCATTTGTCCCGAGACCAGCTACAAGTTGCCCGGTCAACAGTGGCCCTCCAGTACTGTTGCTGAGTCCTAGAGCCACTGTGTCGAGGCCGTAAGTAGCATTGATAGTTCCAACGCCAAAGTTGGCCTCGAGTCCTAGAGCGTAGAAGCCTTTAGGTTCCCAGGTTTGGGACACATTGGGGTTCAATATTCCACCACGAGCTTGGGCACAGTTTGAGGCAGTATACGGGCTAGGTACGCAGCCTTGCGTTGCGATGCCCCAGATGGCCTGGCCGGCCGTGGAAGGAAGGACACGCAGGTCCTGTGCTGGATTTCCGACACGTAGGGTGAATGACGACCACGATCCATCATCACCTTCCCTTCTTAGACATTAGTATTTCTGTAGCGAGAAGGGTTTGTTGTGGAAGGACGAAGTACCAGTATTCTGACGGGGCCCACGAGAAAGGGACGATGGCCATAGAGTATGCCCCGATGCCAAACTAGGCTAGATTGGCGCTATCTGACGCGCAAGCGCGTTCATCGACTTATGTTCAGACTTCAGAGGACGTCAAAAGTTGGTGATCGTGAGCATTGTTTCTTTAGTGAATTTGATTTCTCTTTATTCCGTGTAGTCCCTTGAAGCTTTGTATATCAGAACTCAGCATCTGATGCGGGTATCCTCCATGATCTTGTCCTGCCTGTCTGCAGTTTCACTACTTACCCAGCTGCAAGCGCCTGTGAGGCACAAGAGATTATGTATGGAGACCTTGTGCAACCTTGTGCTTCATCATCGCCGAAGAACAGTTCGCGAATCATTAGAACTGCCAATTTGTCATGCAGTTATTCGAAGCTTCGGACGTCGGGCATCAGAACATGTTTCACAACGAACCACGGTCTGTTCGCCAGGCGCAGCTTCATGTCACACGCAAGTAATATTATTCAAAGTACTGGGCAAAGTCCGGACCCCAAATTGGTGCTGTGCAAAGAATTTGCCTCGTAAGGTGTTATTCTGAAGCTCCAGGTCTCATTTACTAATGCAGATACTTGTGAAGGTTGGTTCGGATGCGATACTTTTGTCATGCTTTTATAAAACAGACCCCTGGAATTTGATCATGTGCTAACGATTCAGAAACCGCCCCTTTCCTTGTGCCAAGCGCAAAAGACTGTGCCCGTTCTCGAGTCTCCTTGCCTACCTCCGGTGACCCAGAATGTTTCACGATCCTCATAGCTCGACTTCTTCCAAATTTGAATTGAGTTATTATCGAGCTCAGTAGAGTGCAGGAGCACTCGAAGCTATTATTGCAGCCATTGTCCTAAATAGCATCCGCACCACTATTCTAATTAGACATGTGCTATGGGCTGACAATGATTAATCTTACTTACATTTCTATCATGCAGTATCTTCAAGTCGTTTCACAAATCACTCTGAAAGTTTCTCTCAACCGTTCTTATCGAGACTCGTCTTTGATACATCATCCTCTTAATCTCCGGACGCATGTAATATGGGCCATGGCTTGGAATCTTGTTCTTTTGACATTTATATATTTAGTGGCTCTGGCTACCCATTATTCCAACATTTCCGAATTTCAGATAACAGTCATTACCAGGACCTTAGGTTCAAAACAACGCTCCTTGACTTCTAGAGATCATGTATTCTGCGCATCCGTCATTCGCTTTCGTAATTTGTTGTATTCTGCTATTGTGCCCATCCACCAAAGGTAAATCTATTATCGTGTTTCTGTTGACGACCTTACCGCAGTAATGCTTATCGTCTGCAGCTCAATCCACCCTGAATGAAACTCACTCATGGCCACCTAACCTAGCTTCCTCCCTCGCTTCCTCAAGCTATGGCGAGGTGGTAGGCACGCTTCAGTCCTCGGCTGCACCAGACTATACGCCTTCTGCACTCACGGACAGTGCAGTCCAAACTCGATGGAAGTCCGTACAGACCATCACATCGGCTTACTCGACATCCGCTGCTGCTGCTGATGATGGGTGTACCATCTTCATAGGCCCGTCCGTCCAAGTATACTACCATCCGGACGCGACAGCGGTCCCGAACACAGCATGCCTGACAGGGGCAGTGCCGCAATCATCAGTCCCTCTTCCTTCTGGATATTCTAATTTGTACTTTTCTCTCATCTTCAGCCTAGATTCAGATACTAACGGGTTCTGTAGCGCATCTTCGAGTATATATTTAATTGTTCCTGCAATCAGCGCTGGTAATTCACACCGACAAGTCGGCAACGCATACAGCTCCGTTACATTCTCTCTAGCGCCGGGCGAGTTGTCAACTATTGCAGGACAAAACGATGCGACGAAAGCATACGATTTTGCAGATTTGCCATGTCCACCTTCGGGCGTAGCAACAAGCGATTGGTGGTTTTATAATCCGTCATATAATCCAGGTCGGCCGTATGAACCAAGAATTTCCATCCCACCAGAGGTCACTAATCTGGACCCTGCCTGGAGCAGTTGTACTGCTACAGCTCAATATCAAGGTTTCGACCCCGCAATTTCCCTTCCAACAGCTAATGGCATGTCGGGTCCTGGGCCTGGTGGGGTTCCCAGGCGATTCCGAAGGGGAGCAGCATATCCGCTGCAGGCGCCTGCATACGCCAACACGCCCGCCTCAACGACTATGCCTCTGACTGCTTTACCATCCGCTACTATGGCGGACGATCCTGATACTATGTCACTCGAATCTCCTGGGCGGTTCCGAAGAGCAGCGCAGCATCCCAACATGCCTCCGCTCGCTTTCCCAGCCGCCACTCTAGTGAATACTTCCAATTCTGAACCTGCTTTTCCCCAGCACATGGCTATAGCCTTAAAAAGCGCCACCACGGTAACCGGTCCAGAGTCCAGCCCACCTGGATCAGCTAGGAGACTACGAAAGGCAGTAGGACACGTTGAAAGGGAACCAGAACGGCCCGAAGAGACTTATCAGCCCACCAAGACTTTCGTCGCTTGATGCAGTGGAGGCATTGGAGGCTATCAAGGCGCAAGCCGTCTAATTACATTCTTCTCACCGATCAGGTATTGGTAATGCTTAAATGCTATTTTCGAACATCAGTTGCGCACTCTATTTTCTTATGGTATCTGACGTTATGCGGCTGGGAAACTCAGAAGTATACCTTACGAACCACATTTGAAGTAAGTGTAGAGGGATTAGATGAGTTTTTAGGACGTTTTCCAATATTTCCCCGCATCCATATCTCTACTTCTGTACCACAACTAGATTTATCCGCACAACGAACACAATTCTTTCTCCTCATTGGTACCACAACATCTGGGACTTTCGCTTTCGGGAACCAATTTTCCCCCCAACCTCACCACTATATCACGCCCCATCATCCGCAGATAGATCCCATCTCGCCGAAATGATCGTTCAATGCCACACATATACACACACACACACACACACACACACCGATACAAATCCACTAAAATCCAATACCGCTCTCTACAAACCCCCAATCTCACGCCGATACAACTGTCAAATGTCTTTTCGGTCCTCCATCCCCATCCCCAACTGTCCCCTCCTCGTTCTACTTACCCCCCCCCCCCACCCAGCCGCCCAAGTCAGATAGATGCCCAAACCCCACCTCCGCCTCCCCATTACCCTACGCGTTATCTACGTAACCAGCTCCGAATAAGATACCACCATCCCTCATCCCTCTTCTTCTTCTTCTTCTTCTTCTTCTTCTTCTTCTCCTTCTCCTTCTCCTTCTTCTTCTTCTTCTTCTCCTCCTTCTTCTTCTTTTTCTCACTTCCACTACCCCCCCCAAAAACCCAAAAAACCCAAAAACCATTCATCTCAATCAATGATTTAAATTTTTTTATATTTTCGCAAATCCTCGCAAAATACAAGAATAGCTTTGATGGCTTTTGGGAATGGGAATGGGGAATGGGAAATTGGTAGGAGGGGGGTTTGGTATATGTTTTGATGCACGACATACGTCCTTAGTTCACAGAGCATCTGCCCCCGCTACTTCATTTTCTCCCCTTTCCCCTTTTCTCTCTTGCATCCCCTCCTTCATCCTTGGGGAATGGGTGGGTTTTTGGGAGGGGATTGCGGGGGGGGTGGGGGATGAGGGGTGGGAGGTATGGGGGCGGCGGGAGAGGAGTCGGGGAGGGAAATTTAGTTTTTGATAAGATGGATTGGGGGGGAAGTCGAAAAAGAGAAAGAGGGGGGGGAGAGAACGAGTCGTAAAATTGGAAGAAGAGAACAAACGCAATAGGTTACTTTGAAATCTAAAAGCGAGGATTGACGTTTTAGAGTTTTTCGATTATTCCAGGTTCGGTAAAAGCCACGAATCGAACACGAAAAAAAGGTCGGAAGTGAAAGAAGAAAAAAAGTCATCCATATATATGGAAAAATCCTGCAAATCTCCAACTCCCCTGACACTGCCCTCACTTATCGCATGATCTCACGGACCTAGTTCTTCTCTTTTCCGACTTTGCCCCTGACCGAATCACTGCGACTTTGTTGGAAGGTGGCGGATGGACAAAGTCGTTGAAAGTTAATGATTGCAGCCAGAGAGAGTGAGAGTGAGTATCGTAACGACGGTTGTCCGGTCAGTTGAGATGGGCAGATGGCCAAAGCCGTGATAGTTCACAGGTGAATCAAAGCGAGTGAGTTTTCAAGACGACGAGGTCTCGACTTAGACGGAGATGCATTTTGAAAGTCGCCTGAAATTGAAAAAAAAGTCGCTGACGCTGAAAGTAGAGACTGGTATTCTATGCCATGTCAGTGTTTCGAAAAAAGTATGGTGGTAAGACGGCGAGATGGCGTTCGTTTACTTACAAAGATGACAGAGCGACGTGATTACGTGACGATCCCCAGCGTTGTAGCAGCGACGCAAACACACCCTTTGAACGTGTACAATGTGCGCCGGGCTCACGCGTTCATGCCACCCAAAGCGGCCTGAGAGGTCCGTAAAATGGGGTACTCTGGCTCCGTATCTGTAGGTTTTGAGGCCTGCGGCGGTTGGTTTCCTGGCGGGGGGTTGTCCGTGGTAAGCGGGGGATCTTGTCTGCTTTCGAGGTAGTTGTTCTCGTTCCAGATGTGTTGTCTTGAACGTGTGCTCGGGGCCTGGAAAGGAATGGCTGGCCCGTCGACGTCGTCGAGGACGGACTTTGGCCGTGAGGCGCAAGGCAGGGAGCGGGATAGGAGGCAGCCCATTGTTATGGAGTGGACGGAATCGGGTTGGGTGACTGCTTGAGGGCTGTTTGAGGGTTTGTGGTATGCTTTGTTGTTGAATTCATAGATAACCGCATGGAAAGTCGTGAATGATGTGGAAGATGTAAGATAGGATTGCCAATGTGGTATAATTCACATGTGGTTGATTGAACACGACGAGACACCGATTCAGGTGTTGGTTCCGGGTTGGGGTAAAGATGGAAAGTGTTCAGGTTTGGAAAAAAAGGTCATGAACGATGTGGGAGATGTGAGATAGGATTGCAATTCACATATGGTTATTTGAACACTAAGAGGCAATGATTCAGGTATGGGGTCTATCTGCATTGAACGAAGACGAAAAAGTGTTCAGATCGGAACAAACAACAACAGTTTGCGAGGGCCTACCAAAGCGCTTGCCCAAGCCTTGACAGTAACACTGAGCTAGCATTGATCAGCTCAATTGAAGATATTGGTTGTACACCAAGAACTGCTTGGTTGGACACAACCGCTGGTAAGAAATTGCGTTTTGCAGGATTCTCCATGCTCACCGCACATACGGTCTTGTGGTAAAGGTCAGCGAGCATGTGCTTCAACTCTAAACCGCTGTTTAATCGGATACGTCTTACCATTACATTGCTCCATTGCAGCTTTTCGGATTGGACCAAGGCGAGGTCCGAAAGCTGGACAGAGTGTCGATGTAACGCAGTACCTACGTGTAATATGGGACGATAAATTTGATGTTTCAAAGAACTCCCCGATTGCCAACGCTCCTAAGACGATTCTGATTGCTGGGAGAATGGCTTGACATTAGACACGAATTTGAAGCGACGGAAAGACCTTCGAAGTTGAACGGAGGGATATCGTCTCCTTTTACGGGAAACAGGGTTCGTTAAAGCCAAGAAGAGGGTTTACTGGCCCTGCTCCAATGCGTTTGAGGAAGATCGAAATCAGGTCTAACCTGAGTCGGAATCGAAATCGACATAGAAAGTCCCACCAGGGCAGAGCAATCGATAAAGCGAAAGGCTATGATGTGTGAGGACAATAGAGCTGATGTGATCCATGTAGTCCCAGAATCTAGTACACAACCCCATGAATCAATCTCGATGACTTGAACAGAACAAACGGTACTGGTATAACTCGTGGTGATACATGCAGTGCTTGATTCACTCCTTAGCCTCAAGGGATTGATGTCCAACAGTTGTGTAGCAGTAAGGCTTCAACCTCGGAGCGACGGTGTGCCTTTTAACGTCTGAGCAGCCGTTGCATGAAGAAAGCAAGCCGCTCGTTTTACGAATCCAAAGAAGGGGACCATGGAAGTGATGGCTCTAGCGGATGAGCATTGATTGGACGAGGGCGGTTGTAACGCTTTGCCCATTCGCATGCGCTGCTGGAAAGACCGGTTATGGAATACAGTATGCAGTACATCTGCCTCTGGTGAATCCCGTTCCTTCGAATACCTGTTGCATTATTGTTGCATTATTGTTGCATAGTACGGGCTATGTCCCACCGGCAGTACTTTAGACTCGAGTGCCATGGGATCGAGAATTAGGCATCCATTCCAACAACAACAGAACGCCAGCAGCAGACCAGGTAAGGTTGTGAGTCCTCCGGCGCTCTCAATCACATCATCACATGCGATCGTCTTCGATCCACTGTAGTTCGCCCCACTTGTGTACTGCCTCTACCCGTCATGAGCGTAAGGTATCTGGGGGCCTTACCTAGTATGTACAGGCACGACAGGGCAGTACATTACACAAGAGCCAAAAGGGTCACGGAGAGCCGCATCTGGGCCGGACCGGGCCGGCGTGGCCTACCGTACCTATGTTGCCATTGATAATCCCTCCATTTAGATTGGTGGATTACACGGACTACGACATACAGTGGAGCCTGTCGAGGACAGGCATAACCCTCCTTTCTGGTAGCCTGACGGCAGCACGCAGGCATACAATGATACAAGTACAGCACCTCGATATCAAAGGCGAGAGTCGCCATTCAGCAACGGTGAGGATGAAATGCCGCAGGTCCGTGAAGAGTCTCTGTCAATAAGCCCACCTAGAGGAGATACTGTAACACACTGGATGACTCTGTATGCACCACGGCCGTCGCTCACACGGAAGAAGCCGTTGCAGCTTCACACAGCCCATCGGATTTCGCTTCAGCTGGTCAGGATAACAGATTCGGAAGGCTCCACGGTGTTTCACCAGCTGACACTGCTCATCAACAGGATCTCCGAGGAGTGATGCTGTAGGCCACGCGTATAGATCCAATCCGATGAAGTAAGGGAAGCAGAGGTACGGTGGCGGACAGGATGTCTCCCAATCCTCCCATGCGTCCGGGCGCTCTTTAGGGTGTTTGGGTTAGAAGCGAGCGAAGGATTCGGATGCCTGCGTGCAGCATAGTTTTCAGCTCGTCAGGCCAGGAATTGACCAGAACGAGGAATCCATCGGTCGCAGTAGAGTAGGAGGCTCAGGGGATAACTGACTAAGGTACCAGGATGCCTTTATGAAACAAGGAGACTTGTGCAACACGAAGCGCCAACCTCGGCGATTGAAACTATAATTGGGATGGAACATGGCGTGGAACGTTACGATAGACGTCCAGCACATGGCAAGTGGTGAACGTTCAAGAACGGGGTTCATCACAAAACTCGTGGGTTTCATTCAAACGAGAGCCTGTGTCCAATTTATGTGTGCGGCTCAAGGCTATCATCGCGATGCCCAATGGTTGGGTGGGGGCGTTGGCCATTCGGTGCAAAGGCGGGGAAAGGAATTTCTGACAACTTCTCGCTAAAAGGAGGCTCTGTGAGCGACCAGGCAAACTTTGTGCGACAAGACTTAGACAAGCGTAGCGGCAAGTGGCAAGACGCTTGGTCATGTAGTGCAAGTCATCAACAGTGGCAGGCGACATGCCCACTGCAAGGACTCCGGTGAGGTGCAAGTATCCTACTAGTACTTAAGTAGGCGAATCCAGTCCTAGGACACTAACCCGCATTCAGAGCCGGTGAGACGAGCCCTACAAGTCGGAAAGAAGAACCAATCAGATCCATCTCATTTCCAACCAATCAGATCTTTCTATTTCCATTTCCATTTCCATTCACATTAATATTGCCATTTCCATTTTCACCACGAACCGCAGACATCAGCATATTCCTTGTGGCTTCACAAACGGTGGGGGTGGATGACGAGGCCGAGCAGCCACCGAGGTTGATCGATTTGGTGGTTTCTCTAGGTACAGTAGAGTAGTTCCGTACTCTGTACTCCAGTGTCTGTCTGCCTTGGAGCCTCGACATCAGGGCGCAGTCTGCCACCCTACTTTCCCTGTGGTGGCTTGCCGTTCCTACGCCCCGGATCCCATCTGCGCCCACTAAGCCACAACTTGCAACCTTGACGGCTGCCCACAACTTGAAAGGCCCCGACTCCTGCCTCGATCTAGCCAGAAAAAATGGGGGTCGTAACGTCTCACGGCGCGCCCGGTGAGAGTCGTCCGCCCGGGAAGGAAGTACGTGGTACGTGTAGGCCGACTAGGGATGAGGGGAGGCGCCCTGGTTTGACACGGCTGTCCGGCTTGCCTGTGTTTCTCATCTCCATCTCCATATCCATTGGAAGCGTTACTCCAAACCTGTCGAGTTTCGAGGTCAACCAATTCAAACAACAACTGGACGTTTCGGCTCCCCAGTGCCTCGATTATGATATACATAGCTCTAACGCGGCTCTAGAGCACAACATAGTACGTGTGATGCATCAAGAGATCATCTCTAGGGTTGGATGAATGGGTCAATTGGTAGGGCGTTGGAGCGCACTCGCCATGGATGGCCGAGGGGGCTTCTGTGGAGTGCTGTGCCTCGAGTCTGCAGGGCCGCCAGATGATGATTTCCATGGAACTCAGCAGCACTCATGCAGACTTACTGCAGCCTTGTTCCTCCCCAATCCCAAATCCCCAATCCCCAATCTCAATTCGTTACTGCCTCACAGGACTGCAGCAGTGCAGACGCCAGTCAGAGTCACCGGGGCGCAGACGTGTCCCGCGCGAAGGAAGGCTCTCTACCGATTTGTCCCCGCTTATCGGGACTACAGTACTAGGCATTCGTTGTTCGAGTCACACAAAGGTAAAGTAAGTACAGAGGACGGAGGTAGCCATGTTTCCAACAAGCCCATGAACATTCTTATTATTATATTATCATCATCGTTCCATTATTTGTTCTTCACTCTACACGGGCAAACTTGATTTCTCGGTGAAGGTTGCATCGAGCTAGCGTTCAGGCAGCACAGGCGTCTCTATATCCCATATATCTAGCCCGCCTGCCCGCCTCACCTTTCTTCAAAAACCATTGTGTCCTACCAAGTCTTGATAAATCTGTCACAAGGCACGTCTGTTCCTTATAACAGGGTTTGCCCGCAACTTGATCGCCCTTCTTCTACTCTACAACTCTTGCTTCACTCAACCTTCCCGTTACTATCCCGCGAGGCGCCCATTCCTTCTCCTTCCGTGGGAGACAATTCCACAGCAGCAATGATGCAGATGCCACAGGCACCTCCGCCGCCCCCGCTTCATCACCCAGTAGACCACCACCTGCCGGCTCATTTCAATGGTCTGCGCCTCGACACCGATGCGCCACACTTCAACCCCCATCCCGCTCCACACAGTCCCGTGTTCCAAGGCCATCACGACGTTCGCTCCCAGGGACACAACGTTGATCTCCCCCACAAGGTCAATGCCAAGGAGACTGTCAGCTACGAAGGCTATACATTCACAAAACATCGACCACAAATCCCTGGACAGACGGAAACATGGTCTCGAGCCAAAAAGACCCCGATGGAGATGAGCCAGAAAACCTTGTACGCAGAGGCCAAGAAGCAAAAAAACAAGGGCCCTTCGGACAAAGACATGATCGGGTTCAAACGGAGGCAGATCGATCACCTCATCGAGCAAAGGACGAGGACGGACGAGGACCCGAGGTTCGAATACAAGCTAGCTTCGCTCAAACTCAAGCAAGACACAAATGCCCGTGGACAACGAGAGACGACGTCAATGCAAGTGATCTTGAAGCGGCAGCTTCGCCCCGGTGTGGTTCAAGCAGCTACTATGGGGTTCAGGGAAGAGGGTCCTAGTGAGGTCGTTGATCTCACTAGGCCTCAGTTTGACGACAGATCGAGCCAAGATAGCTACCCTATTTCTGGTCACAGCTTCCCGGGACATCAGGAACTGCCCGGCATGCATGGTCAACAACACTTCGAGCCACACATGCATGGCGGGCAAGGCGTCCATGTGCCGATGCCTCCCAGCCCCCAAATGGAGATGTTACCACCACATGATCAATTCATGCCTCATGGCCAGCGACAGCCTGGCATGCATCCTCAGGATCCGTTCATGGCACAGAATGGTCATCCCCACGGATTCCCGCCCGAGCACCACCATGTCAACAATCCATTCCCTCACGATAGTCATCCATTCCCTCACGATCAGCATACCCAGGCCAAAGCCGGGAAGAAGAACAAGGCGGGGAAAAAGGACAAAAAAGATAAGGACAAAAAAGACAGTAAAAAGGCGCACAAGAGCCACAAGAAACACTACGGGGAGTTCTCAGATGGGAGTTCCGATTCATCCAACGACGACAGCGACACGTCGTATCGAACTCCGGATACAGTCATCTCCAGCAACAGCAGTCGGGATTACTTCAAGGAGAAAAAGTACCACAGTGGGCAAAAGGAAAAGCGTCGCAATGTCCGCGACTATGAGCGTGACCACTCACCGCGCCGCCGAGTCTACCGTGAGCACCGCCGCAAATCTCCCGTTCGGTCGCCTCGAGCCGAACGCCCTCGTTACGAGTATGAGGACCATGATATCATTCCCAGCGGTCATAGGGAACGACCGCATCCGGCTCGTCGCGCGACTGACTACATGGAGCGTCGCCCTTCACTCGATCATCGTCGTGCACTCAGTTATGATGACGACCTCCACCATGACATACGGCGTTCGCCACCACTTGGCCGACGTCCTCCATCCATCTACGCCCAACGCCGGTTGAAGGCGGCGCTTCCCATCGATTTGTATCATGGTGACCGGGAGCGAGATGACTTTGAACGGGAAGTGAGGATGGAAGCTGCCGCAAGAGGACTTCTAAGAGACCGAGAGTTGAGAGACAGGGAGTTGAGAGACAGGGAATTGAGAGAAGTTGAAGACTTTAGGAGGCACGAGAGAGCCAGACGGGATGACCTTTTCAGCCGTGAGAGAATGGTCAGAGACCCTCTGGATAGACCCGCGTACGGTGACAGGCTGGGTAGGCTTCCAAGGGAGCCGGAATACTATTAGTGGACTCTTCGCACGATTGAGCAGGCGTTCCGGTTTCTTTTTTGGCTGTCTTAATAGCTTTCGGGCGGTCATGGGTCTATTGGGAAGGCTCTTTGGCGAAAATCTTCGGCGGTATATTGATCTCGGTACAATATGGAGGGTTTCTTGATAATGGGTGGTTATGTTCTCCTACAACTGGACAGTTTGTTTGGGAGTGGACGGTCATTTTACGGGATACCCAGACCCTTAAGAAATCGACAGATCTCTTGTTTCCAGTCAAGGCTTTCCATTTTCTTGCTTCTAATACTTGGGTGGCATTATGATTTGACGCGAGACGGCCTGTATGATGGTTCAATTTACTCTATCTTCGAGTCATGTCTTGATGAAGAAATTTTTGACCCTTTATAACGTGCTTATGCCTCCGTGCAAGATACTTCTTCATCCTGGCTTGACCAGAACTGATATTCTTGCTGATTGCACACATTACTCGTCGATAGAGAAGTACACGATAAAAGATAAATCAACTGAAAAGGACGATGCATCCTCCATTGCTCTACCCAATCACCCTACAATCAGTCCCCCCACTCACCCGGAGAAAGCCCCCCAAAGATTTCCGCCAACCCCACCACAAACCAGCAAGCAAACATTTTAATTCTACAAGCTCTTTACCTCCCACTCTACCTCTTACCCAACTTCCACTCCTATTCCAGCATCTTCTTAAACACGTGAAAACAGCGCTAGACCTCAACGGCAATCATGGGGCGTCAATTCTTCGTTGGAGGAAACTTCAAAATGTCGGATCTGCTCAATGGGGGAGAATTGTGAAGGTCTAATAGAGATGCAGGAATGGCACGATGAAGAGTATTACGGAGATTGTACATGGTCTTAACAATGCCAAGCTAGATCCTAAAACTGGTACGTCCATTTGTCCCACCCAGCTCATCAACCCTACACCCTGTGTCTCCTACCATATCCAATACATCCCCTCTCCACCCTCCGGTACCTCTCGCCTCTACTCACAACCCCCTACAGAAGTCGTCGTAGCTCCTCCCGGGCTATTCCTCCTTCCGACACGCGAGCATCTCCGCCAAGGAATCGAAGTCGCATCTCAGAATGTTTTTGACAAGCCGAACGGAGCTTTCACCGGGGAGATCAGTGTGGAGCAATTGAAAGACAGCGATATCGGATGGGCGTTGACGGGACACAGTGAGAGGAGGGTGATCCTGGGGGAGGAAGATGATTTCGTTGCCAGGAAAACAAAAGCTGCTCTTGATGGCGGCCTCGGAGCTATTCTGTGTGTAGGAGAGACTCTCGAGCAAAGAGACGCCAACAAGACCATCGACGTCGTCACCCGTCAACTCCAAGCCGTTGCCGAGCGCACGAAAGACTGGACGAGAATTGTCATTGCTTATGAGCCTGTTTGGGCCATTGGCACCGGCAAAGTCGCCACGACAGAGCAAGCCCAGGAGGTCCACGCCTCTATTCGTCAATGGCTAGCCAAGAACCTGTCGAAGGAGGCAGCGGAGAACACGAGGATTATTTATGGGGGTAGTGTGAATGAGAAGAATTGCAAAGAGTTGGCGAAGCAGTCGGATATCGATGGGTTTTTGGTCGGGGGGGCGAGTTTGAAACCGGCTTGTAAGTGGATCTGTACCTACGTAAGTTGGAGTCGTACTGATTATCTCGGAATTAGTCTATGATATCGTGAACGCCAGACTATGAACAGTGTCAGCGGTGATAGAATCGCTTCGGCGATGAAAAGGCTCTATGGGAAAGGAGGGTAGAGGAAAAGCACTGGGGGGCTCTAGAAGCGTTGGAAAATGAAAGCCTCGGCTTCTGGTCAGCATGAAAGACCAAACAAGCACAGTTAGACATTCGATTGAAACTCCACCCATAATGCTATGCACCCATCGTACCCTATCCAAACATCGGCGGCTTCGCCCCATGCATAGGACTCCATATGCCCCTAACCCCCTCATTCTCACTCGTCACGATTCTCCCCCCCTTGACCCTCCTCAACTTCTCCCCACTCGCGTCCCTTAGCAACTCCGCCTTCTTCAGCACCTGCTCCTTCTCCAGATTCCTGACGCAGATGGCCTTTTCTCGACCATTGATGTAGCTTCCGCGGATAACGGGATGTCTACTTGGGTTGGGTGAGACGCGCATTTCGATCTGAGGATGTTGGGCGGCGAAGGTGGGTAGGACGAATTGAAGGAAGGCGCTGGGGTGGGGAACAGGGGGTTAGTCTTGAGAGAACCTTTGGGGGGGGGGAAGACAAAATGGGTAGAGAGGGGAAGAGAGCGTACGTACTTCATGCCCTTGGAGCTACCAGCCCAGTCACAGTAGTGGAATTCGAGGCGTTTGCATTGGAGGATGAATGCGCCGACGCCATTCTAGAGGATTGTCAGCGATCGTGCGGTGATACTAAAGCTGTGAGAAGATATACTTACTTGGCCAGTTGCCACCACTCGTAAAGCCTGCACTGGCATTATTGTCTAGCTGGGTGAAGCATTACCTCGATTCTCTTTAACCGTACTGTCTCGATGTCGAGTGTCAATGCTTGTGGTTTTTTTGCTCGAAAATTACAGCGCTAGTTGTTTAGAATCCAAATTGCTTCACCTGCAGAAACGCGACTTCACTTCACCACACAGCGAGCTTTCTCGCTCCATAATCACAGCATCACAGAGGCCTTCTCTTTCCACTCATATTAGCCTCTTTGACATCCCATCGCAATGACACACAAACTCCCCCCTAACCTACTTGCCCTCTTCGCCGCCCGTCCAGCCCTCCGCTACCTTCCACCCAGCGACCACGCCCCCGAAGAGCGCAAAACCAACAACATCGGCGGCGTAGCTCAATTCCTCAGCGCCCTCGACGAATACAAAGATATCCCATATGAGCCTACCGAGAGTTGGCTGCAGCGAAAGGACAGATTGAAGTTGGAGAAAAAGGAGAGGCAGGAGAAACTGCTGGTTGAAGGTTTGAGGAGTCGGTCTTCCCCATAGCTGCCGCAAGAAATTACTTTGCGCGGTGATGCAGCTGGCTGATGGGCTGTCTTTACAGAGAATCCGGAGGATGATCCGCAGGTTCGGGGAGATGCCTTCAAGACACTTTTTGTGGCGAGGTTGAGTTATGGAACTACGGAGGAGGATTTAGGGCGGGAATTTGGGCGATTTGGACCTATCGAGCGCGTACGTCCAAAACCAGATCTTATACCTACCAGGATTCCACTGACCTCTACGATTTCTAGATACGTATTGTCACAGATACGCACGACGAGGTCGACAAAGGAAAACCGAAGAAAAAGAAGAAAGCCCATCGAGGTTACGCTTTCATAGTGTACGAGCGTGAAAAGGATATGAAGGGTACAGCTTCCTCCTCTGCCATCGCAGAAACCATGAAACAACCGTGCATCTGCATCTCTAAGTGACTGCTTGAACCATTTACTAACGCTTGGGCTGTGCCTTTTGAACAAATTTAGCTGCCTACAAAGAAACCGATGGCATACGTATCAAAGATCGCAGAGTCGTCGTGGACGTCGAACGTGGTCGTACAGTTAAAGGTTGGAAACCTCGTCGACTTGGTGGAGGTCTTGGCGGTCGCGGCTACACCAAAGCTATGCCTGCCCGACCAGCAGCTCCAGGTGGAGGTTTTGCTGCTCCAGCAGGACCTGGTGGTTTACAAGGCGGAGGTTTCCGTGGTGGATTTGGTGGTGGACGAGGCGGCGGATTCAGAGGTGGTTTCCGTGGCGGCGATAGAGGATTTGGTGGAGGAAGAGGGGGAATCGGATACCAAGGCGGTGGTGGATTTGGTGGAAGAGGCGGAGCGCCTAATGGCTATGGTAACCCAGCGCCACCCCCTAACGCTCCTTCAGGTCCAGGCGGCAACCGAGGCGGCTTCGGTTCAGGTGGGTACAACGGCTCACCTGTCAACGGCGGCCTGAATGGCTCAGCAGCTCCAGCAGACGTGAATGGCGGTCGCGGTGGGTATGGCGATCCAAGACGCAGCGGCTCATATGACGACAGATCTTCTTACCGCGGAGGCGGTAGCGGTGGATATGGTGATAGCCGCTCAGGAGGCTTCACCGGTAGCAACCGTGAGCCGGTAAGACCAAGAGATCCCTACGGCGATAGAGATCGAGATCGAGGATATAGTCGTGGTAGAGAGGATGATTACAGCAGTCGAAAGAGATACCACGACGGTGAAGGAGATGACTCGCGCAGCAAACGAAGGTATTAGTCTTTCTCGACCATTTCGGTTTGGGTGGGTCCCCTCGTCTCAGCATTTCTTCCTCCCTTCGTCAGGGTAAGAAAACTACCATTATTCTCGCATACCTCAATCTCAGCAATGGTAAGCCGCTCCGCAATGATCTCTTGGGACCATTACCATGAACACGACCCACTTCGCCTTGTTTAGCCATTGCCTCCGAACCTCAATCATCAAGGTCCAGAAGATATTCCCAAAAGAACAATACTCTCAAAGCTCGGCATCTTGGACTTCCCGGAATGGGCTTATTCGACACGGATCAGGGTGGGGTATTTGTGTAATTTTTATACTGCAGCTTCTTTCCTTTCGGTAGGTATGTAAGTCAAGATGTACTTTAGGTAAGGTCAGGTAAGAGTGTCTAGTATTCTAGGCGTCTTCCTACTGACCTAGGCAACTTCTTCGGCGGTGTGGCTTCGCAGTTTGTGTTATTGGCGGATATGTTTTTCAACTTCGGGTAAGGGCAATAAAAGCGGTGGTGGAAATTTAACTTTTCTTCGAGAGCTGAGCAAGGTCGATTATTAACGACTGATGCTTAATGCACCGCAACACCACCAACTCCATGACACCGTGCTAATCACCTCGGGATCACCTCATTGATCATCCTTCTCACCCTCAAGGTCCATACCCTCGACTTCCATCTCCCCTCCGCCACTGCCTGCCCCATCTCCCTCAACAACCGTAACATTGCCCTTTTCCCTATCCAACCACGCCCTAACTCCCACACTGAATTCCGCCATCGCAACCCCAAACATCTTCAACAACGTCGTCTGCCCACTCCCTAGCACCTCCCCCTCCCTACAAACCTCGAATCCCTCCTCCGCTTCTACCTCAACCCTCCCTTTCACCAACCTCGTCGGAACCCCCAACTTCCTCAGATTCGGCTCTACGGAATGCCCCACCGGCACGTCTTCTTCTCTCGGTATCTCCCCGCCACGACTGTACAGATGCCCCGGCGGGAGACGGAAAGAGCGCGAAGCGATGGTGCCGGCGCGCGCGAAGTCGGAGGGGTGGAAGGAAGAGAAGTAGGCAAGGACGGCGCTGGGGGGCTGGGGGGAGAAGAGCAAGCCCACGGTGCCGTGGAGGTGAGGGGTGAGGAGGTGGGTGTGCGGGTGGGGAGCGGTGGCCGGGGTGCTGCCGAGGGCTTTGGCCATGACTTTTGTTTTGCCGAAGAAGAGGCTTTGGGAAAGAGGGGGCGCGCGTCAGCGAGTGTATAGAGAAAGGGGGGTTTTTTGGGGTTTGGGGGAGAGCAAGCAAGGGGCTTTATTGGAATTGCAGTTACCGGCTGTCTGATAATCGAGTGCGCACGTCTTTGAGGTAGGTGTTGCGCATGTTGTCGACGGCGAAGACGTAGATGTAGGGGTGTTGCGGGATGCATTCTTGGATGTTGGCGTAGAGTTTCAGAGTCAGTGCTTTGCCCTTTTTGGTCGTTTTCGAGAGGTGCACCACTTTGGCGCGTTTGGATTTGGGCATTGTTGGCGCCTGGTAGAGAGAGAAAATGCTATGTTGGGGGGGGGGGGGGGGGGGGGTTTTGGGGGGTTTGGTTTTGGGGGGTTTGGGGGGGGGGGTTTTTGGGGGGGGGGGGGGGGGAGGGG